>Ga0209343_10007240_pt1 | contig 13115 bp, 7 predicted proteins | sample RifCSPlowO2_02_FD_184026 | JGI IMG/M metagenome (GOLD analysis project Ga0209343, IMG submission 184026) | Groundwater microbial communities from Rifle, Colorado - Rifle CSP2_plank lowO2_0.2 (SPAdes) (version 2) | ecosystem: Environmental > Aquatic > Deep subsurface > Groundwater | place: Rifle... | reverse complement strand
CAGCCCGCCCGCGAACCAGGTGACGTAGACCAGCGTGTCGGACAGGTGCTCCTGGAACTGGTGGGCGCCGAAGCGGCCGCGCCGGCTCCACGGAGAGTCGAGTTCGCTGACCTGGAACAGGGACAACGGCCGGATATTCCCGAGGTCGGTCACGTCGAACACCCATAGGCCGGCGTGCGGCTGGCCCGGTATATGTTCGTGCTCCTCGTCCACCGCCACTGCGATCCGGCGACCCGCGACCGGAATCCGGACCGGAAGCACGGTATGGGTCGGCTCGGGGAACGGCGGGTGATAGTTGTATTCGCCGACGGTACGCGGGTGGCGGATATCGGAGATGTCGATCACTCGCAACCCGGCGTTCCATACTGCGGCCCAGAGTTCATCGCCTGTGCGCAACGCGTGGTGCAGCCGGTTCTTGTATGCCTCCCACGTAGGCATCTCCCCACCCGCGACATGCTGACCGGGCAGCCACCAGCGTGAGACTTCTTCGGGCGCTTCCGGCTTGGCAAGGTCGTAGATGACCAGGATGTTGCCGACGTAGCCCTCCATCTCGGTGGAGATATAGGCGTAGCGCGCATCCATATCGAAGCGGTGCACGCCGAACCCGCAGGTCTTGACGTAGCTGAGCAAACGCGGACGACTTCGATCGGCGATGTCGTAGACGCGGAATCCGCCGTCCGCGTAGCCGCGCCTGTTCCCCTCGCGCAGCATCGGCACGTCGCCGGGCTTTACCTTCAGCTCGGCAGCGATCTCCGCGTCGGTGGCCGGGCGCCGCAGCCCCGCTGCAAGCGTCGCCTCCACATCGGGCAGACGCGCGCCGCGGCGCATAAGATGCCGATTGTTCTGCTCGACGTTGACGATCATCAGGTCGTCCGCCACGCGCGCCTTGTGCGTGTGCGAATAGGCCTCGGGCAGCATAATGGTGTGGAGCGGTTTCGGGTGCGCGGGATCGGAGACGTCAATGATCGTGGTGCCGTGCGGCGGTTTCATATGGCCGACGTAGACGAAATTGCCGTCAACGCTGACCTGGCCACCGCCGGGAATTTCGAGCCGCGCGATACGCCTGACATTGCGGGCAAGCTCGGCGCCGCTACCGGGTTGGACCTGTGTCACGTTCAGCGTCTCGCTATCGATTCATTCGTTCAGGTTTCCGCCCTGCGCTTGAGCCAGACGCGCACGAGCGGCAGCGCCAGCGACACCACGAGCAACGCCCACAGCGTGTTGGCGATGGTCGAGGAGAACAGGATCGACAGCTGGCCCTCGGAAATGCGCAGCGAGCGCACGAGATATTCTTCGAACAGCGGCCCGAGTATGACGCCGATCAGTATCGCGGTCACATGGTAGTCGGTCTTGTGCGCGATATAGCCGATGACGCCGAACACCAGCGCGAGCGCCATGTCGAACTGGTACTGTCGCCCGGCGAACGCGGCTACGGTGGTCATCAGCATGATCACCGGAACCAGATAGTTGGTTTCGATCAGCACGATGCGCGACATATAGCGCGCCAGCGGCAGAATCGTGAAAAGCATGAATACGTAGGCGACGGCCATCGAGATAAACACGCCGTAGGCGATTTCCGGATTGGTCGTGAACAGCCTCGGTCCAAGCACTATGCCCTGGTACTGCAGCACGATCATCATCACCGCAGCGGTGCTTCCTCCGGGTACGCCGAGCGCCATCATCGGCACGAGCGTACCGGAGGTAACGCCATTGTTGGCCGACTCGGGCGCGATCACCCCCTCCGGGATGCCCGTGCCGTACAACTCCGGGTGTTTGGACCACATCCGCGACTGCTGGTAAGCGACGAAAGCGGCAATGCTCGCGCCGGCGCCCGGGATGATACCGATGAACAGGCCGACGAACGACGTCCAAACGATATGCCACCACTTCGAAGCGGCCATGCGCAGGCCCTCGACCGTATCGGCCCAGTGCGCATCGGCCGCCCGCGCCCGTCCCTCCTTACGGACGATCATCTTCGACTCGATCATCACCAGGGCTTCCGAAATCGCGAACAGGCCGATCAGCGCCGGCACCAGCGGAACGCCGTCGTAGAGCTCAAGGAAACCGAAAGTGGCCCGCGGGGTGTTGTAGATGTGGTCGGTTCCGATCACTCCGATCAGCAGGCCGAAAAGGCCCGCGATCAGGCCCTTCAGCAGATCCTTGGCCGCGATGACCGCAATCAGGGTCAATCCGAACAGCATCACGACCACCATTTCCACCGAGCGGAGATAGAGGCCGACCTTGGACAGCCAGGGGAGCAGGCCCAACGTCACCACGGTGCTGATCAGTCCGCCGAACACCGAAGCGGTGAAGCACAGCACCAGTGCGTGCTGCGCCTGGCCCTTCTGCGTCATCGGATAACCGTCGATGGTCGTTGCGGCGGCGCCGCCGGTGCCCGGGATTTTGACCAGGATGGCGGGTATGCCTCCGGCAAGGTGAGTTGCGCAGTACAGCGCGATCATGAACGCGAGGGCCGTGTGGACGGGCACGGCCAGCGTCAAAGGCAGCAATATGATCAGCGTGTTCTGGGCGCTGAATCCCGGCAGCGCGCCAACCACGATTCCAATCAGGATCCCCGGCACGATCGCGTACCACAGCCCGAATTGGCTGGCGAACTCGCGCAGCAGGAAGTCCCAGGTCAAGAGCGAAATCCTCTAGAACAGTCGAGCAAGGAGCATCTCGACCGGCCCGTGCGGAAACTGCGAATCGAGGATGGCAACGAACATGACGTAAGCGGCAGCGGAGACCCCGAACGGGGTCCAAAAAAGCTGCGAGCGCCGGCGCACCCCCATCAGGGCCAGCGCGGCCATGGTTGCCAGGAACACCGCCAGCGTCAGCCCCAGCCAGTTCATCGAGGCGATGAATAACGCGGTAAGCGCCACCATGCCGATGCGCTTTGCCAGCACTTCCCTCGGCAGCAGCAGGCGGTCCAAGCCGAGGCTCGCCGCACCCGCCCACACCTTCACGCCGACGCGCACCAGTTGCACTGCGCTCAGGACTACCAGCGCGCTGCCGATCAGCATGCCGTTTGCCTTCGCCTCCCACGAAAGATCGGCAATCGAGACGAAGAAATACACGGCAAGAGCCAGCGCCAGAACGGGAATGAGCAAATCCGCCCCGAGCGGCACCTTGGTACCCGGCGTTTGGCTTGTCGACATTGCTTGCCCCGTTGACGACGCGGGCCGTGCGCAAAGCCGAGTCGGTCGCCGCCGACACGGCCTGCGGCCGCCCGCGATGGCTATCAGCTTTTCTTACGCTTCGCCGAGAGCAGCGAACGGTACTCGTTCGTCAGCTCGACCATGTGGTTCGCGTAGCGGGTGCACAGTGCGCGATCGCCGTATTGGATGGTTTCGACCGGCGCGCCGGTCTTGGCGTAAGCCTTCAAATACGCCGGGTTGTCGAACACTGCCTTGGAGGTCTTCTCAAGCAGCGCGAATGCCTCGGGCATCTTCTCGATAACCTCGGCGTGGATCGCCCACGAGCGCGACGAAGGCAGCGCCGGGATCTTGGTGCCGAACACCTTGTTCACCGCCGGCGCGTTGTTCGAGTATTTCGCCATCTTGTGCTCGTCGTTGAAAATCCCGAGGATGCGCATCCGGTCACCCGCGGCCGCGACACCGGCAATCGGCAGTGCGCCGCAGTCGACTTCACCGTTCATCACGGCGACCATGGTCGGGTTGCCGCCACCGTAAGGCACGAGGTTGAATTTCGCGTTGACCGCCCTGCCCAGCGCCAGCACGCCGATCGAGGCCGGGTGAGGCAGCCGGCTCACCGCCACCGTCACACTGCGTTTCTTGCCCTCCGCGACCACGTCTTCGATGCGTTTGAACGGACTGTCCTTGCGCACATATACGACGCTGTCGTCCACATCCATCCGGCAGAAATACTGATAGTCCTGCGGGAAGCGATACTTCGGCTTGCGCAGCGCGTACATGATCATTTCCGGGCCCATGTTACCGAACAGCAGGTTGTACCCGTCCTTTTCGCGCTTGTGCAGGTAGATCTCGTAGCCTACCTGCCCGGCTGCGCCGGGGAAAAAACCATACTCGAAGTTCGTCTTCAGCAGCGGCCCCCAGAAATCGTCGAACGCCCTGGCGAGCCGTTCTGCGCCGCCGCCCTGGCGCGTCGGGATGACCACCTTGAAATTGCGCGACGGATACGACTGTGCACCGGCGAAGGGCACGCGACCGATTGCTGCAGCGGCTACTGCGCCGGCCAACAAACGCCGCCGATTCGAATTGAAACGCGTCATGGGTTCCTCCTGGGAAAGATCCGCGCTCTGCTTTGATTATCATGGCGCGGGGCGGTCGGATTATGTCGAAGAATCTGCAACCGGTCAAACCGGACAAACGACCTGTCCGGCGCAAGTTCCTGCACTCGGTCTTGCACGCGTCGATACAATGCCCACATGCTACCGTCCGATGACGGCGCCATCGTCGTCCGCGGCGCGCGCCAGAACAACCTCAAGAATATCTCCGTCGAGATCCCGCTTGACGAACTGGTCGTCGTGACCGGCGTGTCCGGTTCGGGCAAATCGTCGCTGGTGTTCGACACGCTCTATGCGGAAGGCCAAAGACGCTACGTCGAGACCTTCAGCCCCTATGCGCGGCAGTTCCTCGACCGCATGGACAAGCCGCAGGTGGACGCCATCACGGGCATACCGCCGGCGATCGCCATCGACCAGACCAATCCGGTGCGGACCTCGCGCTCCACGGTCGGGACGATGACCGAATTGAACGACCACCTGAAATTGCTCTATGCCCGCGCAAGCCAACTTTACTGCCGAGGTTGCGGTATCAAGGTCGAGCGCGACACTCCGGATGCGATTTACACGCAGATCGCCGCTCGGACGAAGGCCCACAACGACCCGAGGCTCGTCATCACGTTTCCGGTCAAGGTGCCCCAAAACTACGCCGAGGCCGAAGTTCGGAAGCTTCTCGAACAGCAGGGCTACACGCGCTTTCACTCCCGCTCCGCGCAGATGCTGGAAGTGGTGCAGGACCGGCTGCGCTTTTCGTCCGCCGAACGCGCGCGCGTGCTGGACGCATTGGAAGCGGCGCTGCGCATCGGCCAGGGCCGCGTGAGCGTGCACGTTGGCGAGGATAACGGCGGACCGGTGTGGAAGTTTTCCGCCGACCTGCACTGCGCCGATTGCGACATTCACTACGCGGAACCGATCCCCTCGGCGTTCTCGTTCAATTCGCCCATCGGTGCCTGCGAGTCGTGCCGCGGCTTCGGACGCGTGATCGGTATCGACTACGGACTCATCGTTCCGGATGAATCGAAGACGCTGCGCGCCGGCGCGATCAGGCCCTGGCAGACACCCAGTTTCCGCGAATGCCAGGACGACATCGAAAAGTACGCGAAGAAGCGCGCTATTCCGCTCGACGTTCCGTTTCGCGAACTGACGCCAGCGCAGCGCGAGTGGGTGCTCGAGGGCGAACCCGAATGGGTGAGCTGGCGCAAGTCCTGGCCGGGCCTCTGGTACGGCGTGCGCCGTTTCTTTGCCTGGCTCGAGACCAAGTCCTACAAGATGCACATACGCGTGCTGCTGTCGAAATACCGCGCCTATACGCCCTGCGGCGCGTGCGCCGGCGCGCGCCTGAAGCCCGACGCGCTGCTCTGGAAACTCGGTGAGCAGAAACTGACTGTCCACGACCTGATGCTGCTGCCGATCGAGCGCGTGCGACAATATTTCGACCAATTGCGTTTGCCCGCGCCCATCGATGAAGCAACCGACCTGCTGCTCGCCGAGATCCGCGCACGCTTGCGTTACCTCGCGGAAGTCGGCCTCGCCTACCTGACGCTGGACCGGCAATCGCGCACGCTTTCCGGCGGCGAGGTGCAGCGCATCAACTTGACGACGGCGCTGGGCACTTCGCTGGTCAACACGCTGTTCGTGCTCGACGAACCCTCGATCGGCCTGCACCCGCGCGACATCGGCCGCGTGATCGGCGTCATGCGGCGGCTGCGCGACGCGGGCAACTCGCTGGTGGTCGTCGAGCACGACCCGCAGATCATGTTCGCAGCCGATCGGATCCTGGACATGGGCCCGGGACCCGGCGAGCGTGGTGGCGAGGTCGTGTTCTTCGGTACTCCCGATGGGTTGAAGGCCGCCGACACTCTCACGGCCCGATATCTCTCCGGCAGAAAGCGCGCCGCCGCAAGATTCGCGCTGCTGCCGACCGACTCGCAAGCGCGGAAGATCGAGCTCCTGGGCGCCACGGAACACAATCTGAAGGACATCGACCTCGCTGTTCCGCTGCGGCGGCTGGTCTGCGTCACCGGCGTCTCAGGCTCGGGCAAATCGACGTTGGTGCAGGACGTGCTCTACCCGGCGTTGCGACGAGCCAAGGGGAAGCCCACCGAAATGCCTGGGATGCACCGCGCGCTGAAGGGCCACGAGCTGGTCGACGATGTCGTCATGGTCGATCAGACGCCGATCGGCCGCACGACGCGCTCCAATCCGGCGAGCTACGTCGGCGCCTGGGACGCGATTCGCAACCTGTACGCGAAAAACCGGATCGCCAGGGAACGCAAATACATGCCGGGCACCTTCAGCTTCAACTCCGGCAACGGACGCTGCCCGGCCTGTGGCGGCAACGGCTTCGAACATGTCGAAATGCAATTTCTCTCCGATGTCTACCTGCGCTGCCCGGACTGCAGCGGCAGGCGCTTCCGGCGCGAAGTGCTCGAGGTCACCATTCGCGAGAAGTCCATCGCCGACGTGCTCGATCTGACCGTATCCGAGGCGATGGCGTTCTTTCACGAGAACGCCGAGGTGCTGCGCGCGCTTTCGCCGCTCACGGATGTCGGCCTGGAATACCTGCGCTTGGGTCAGCCGGTGCCGACGCTCTCCGGCGGCGAGGCGCAGCGGCTGAAGCTCGCGGGACATCTGGTCGAAGCGATGACGATCAATGGCGGACCGCGGTCCCTGCGGAATACAGGATCGAAAAAGCAATCGGAACCCGTTACAGATCGTCCGGGCAAATTATTCCTTTTCGATGAGCCGACCACCGGCCTGCATTTCGACGACGTCGCGCGGCTGCTGCGCGCGTTCCGCCAGCTCATCGCTGCGGGACATTCTCTGGTGGTGGTCGAGCACAACCTCGACGTCATCCGGGCGGCGGAATGGATCGTCGACCTCGGACCCGAGAGCGGCGATGCAGGCGGCCAGGTCATTTGCGCGGGGATACCCGAGGACATCGCTCGACATCCGGGTTCGCATACGGGCCGTGCGCTGCGCGAATACGAAGAAGCTCTCTCGTCGCCGGGTGCGGCCGCGGCGGCCACGCGTCGTCAGGCTCGCATCCCCGCAAGCGGGGTCGCTGCCCGGCCTGCCGACGCGTGTATCCGCATCCACAATGCCCGCGAACACAATCTGCGCATCGACGACCTGGAACTTCCGCGCGGCAAGTTCACCGTCGTCACCGGGGTTTCGGGGTCGGGGAAATCCACGCTGGCTTTCGACATACTGTTCGCCGAAGGCCAGCGGCGCTACCTGGAATCGCTCAATGCCTATGCACGCCAGTTCGTGCAGCCGGCCGCCCGGCCGGATGTCGACGCGATTTTCGGCATTCCTCCGACCGTCGCGATCGAACAGCGCACCAGCCGCGGCGGCAGGAAAAGCACGGTTGCCACGCTCACGGAGATCTACCATTTCCTGCGGCTGTTTTACGTCAAACTCGGCCTGCAGCACTGCCCCGGGTGCGGCGTTGCGATCGAACCGCAGAGCGAAGCAGCGATCGCCGCGCGGATTCTGCGCGACTACCGCGGGATGAGGATCGGCCTGCTCGCGCCTCTGGTCGTCAACCGCAAGGGCTACTACACCGACCTCGCCAAATGGGCGCGCGGCAAGGGATACACGCACCTGCGCGTGGACGGCGAGTTTCTGCCCACCGGGCGCTGGCCGCGACTGGACCGCTTCCGCGAGCATTCGATCGAGCTCCCGGTGGCCGACCTGCGCGTGGCGCCGGAAAACGAATCCGCGCTTCGCGAGGCGCTGGCACGATCGATCGAGGCCGGCCGCGGCGCGGTGCAGGTGCTCTCGCCGCTCGAGCGGCTCGCCGATGCATACAGGGCGGCCGCGAATGCCCGCACCGAGCGTATCGAAGTGGAACTCGAGCAGGCCGCATATTCCACCAAGCGCGCCTGCCCTTCGTGCGGCAGGAGTTTCCCCGAACTCGACCCACGGCTGTTCTCGTTCAATTCAAGACACGGCTGGTGCCCAGACTGTTACGGCACGGGGCTTGCGCTCGCCGGGTTCGACGCGGAACAGAGCGGCGAAGAAATCTGGTGGAACGACTGGTTCGACGGCAGGGAAGATCCCTGCTCGGCGTGCGGCGGAAAGCGCCTCAACCGCGAGGCGCTCGCGGTTCGCTACCAGGGTCGCTCGATTTCCGATCTCGCCGCACTGAGCGTGACCGCGCTTGCAGCACTCTTGCAGACGCTGGAACTGAGCGGTCGCGAAGCCGAAATCGCGCGCGATCTGGTCGCGGAGCTGAAATCGCGGCTCGCGTTCCTCGACGAAGTCGGACTCGGCTATCTGTCGCTGGACCGCGCCGCACCGACGTTGTCCGGCGGCGAAGCGCAGCGAATCCGGCTCGCGTCGCAGTTGGGTTCGAACCTCAGAGGCGTGTGCTACATCCTCGACGAGCCCACCATCGGCCTGCACCCTCGCGACAACCGCATCCTGCTCGACACGCTCGATAAACTCCAGGCCAAGGGCAATACGCTCGTCGTGGTCGAACACGACGAGGACACCATCCGCCGCGCGGCGCATGTCGTGGATCTTGGTCCCGGCGCGGGGCGCAACGGCGGGCGCGTCATCGCCGAGGGAACTGCGCAGGACCTTATGGGCGACCCCGAATCGGTCACCGGGCGCCTGCTTGCCCATCCGCTGAAGCACCCGCTGGACCCGCGCCGCCAAGTCAACGCTGAAACGCCCGCAATCGAGCTGATCGGCGCACGGCTGCACAATCTGAAGAACATAGACGCGCGCATTCCGCTCGCCCGTCTGTGCGTGATCACCGGCGTTTCGGGCTCGGGCAAGTCCACGCTCGCGCGCGACCTGTTGTACGCCAACCTCGCGCGGCTCACGGCAAAAAAGAGCGCCCCGGGTCCGCTCACCGGGTGCCGGGACATCCGCGGCGCGCAGAACGTCGGTCGCGTGCTCGAGGTCGATCAGACGCCGATCGGCAAGACCCCGCGCTCCTGCCCGGCCACCTATGTCGGTTTCTGGGACGCGATCCGCAGACTGTATGCGGACACCGCGGAATCGCGTATGCGCGGCTGGGGCGCCAGCCGCTTTTCGTTCAACACCAAAGGTGGACGCTGTGATGCCTGCGAGGGCCAAGGCATCCAGAAGATCGAAATGAGTTTCCTGCCCGATGTGAAAATCGGCTGCGATGCCTGCGGCGGCGCGCGATTCAACGCCGAAACGCTGTCGGCGCTCTGGAAGGGCAGATCGATCGCCGAGGTGCTGGCGATGAGCGTGGACGATGCGGTGGAGTTTTTTTCGGCCCACCCGTCAACCCATCATGCGCTGCGCCTGCTTCAGGATGTGGGCCTGGGTTATCTGACGCTCGGCCAGCAAAGCCCGACGCTCTCAGGCGGCGAAGCCCAACGCATCAAACTGGTCACCGAACTCGCCAAGGTCAGAACCGACCCGGCCGCTCCCCGACCACGATGGGCGGCTGCCGCGCCAACGCTCTACGTGCTCGACGAACCCACGGTGGGCCTGCACATGGCCGATGTCGAACGGCTCATCCGCGTCCTGCACCGACTGGTCGACGGCGGTCATACCGTCGTCGTTGTCGAACACAATCTGGACGTGATCGCGGAAGCCGACTGGATCATCGATCTGGGCCCCGAAGGCGGCGATGCGGGCGGCAGTATCGTTGCACAGGGGACGCCCGAGTCACTCGCGAAAAATCCCTCGAAATCACACACCGCGCGGGTGCTCGGCGAATTTCTTGGCGTCCATGGAGCATGATGGGGCGGGATTCCCTCGCTCGCGGCCGACGGGCTGCATTCAAGCGGTGATCTGAGCAATCTCCGGCCCGCACACGCATGGACCTTCCCGCCTACGCCGTATTTCTGCTGATCGTCGCCTTCGGCACCTGGGTGCAGACGACCACCGGTTTCGCGCTCGGTCTGATCGTCGTCGGCACGACCGCGCTGTTCGACCTCATGCCCATTCCCAAGGTGGCGATGGTGATGAGCCTGCTCGGGCTGGCAAATGCGCTCGCGGCGCTTCGCGGACGCACCCGCGAGGTGCGATGGGACGTCAGCCTGCTGTGCTCCGCGGGACTGATCCCGGGACTTGTCTTCGGTGTCTGGCTGCTGGGCGAGCTGCACGATGACGCGCCCAGGCTGCTGAAACTGCTGCTCGGCGCTTTCCTGTTCCTCGCCGGAGGAACGATGATGTTCCGCCCGCGCACGCATCAGTCGGCTTCGGCGGGATGGACCTATACCGCGGTGGGCGGCTTCGCGGGCGTGCTCGGCGGCCTGTTCAGCGCGCCCGGCCCGGCCATCGTCATGCACCTGTACATGCAGCCGATCACGGTTCGCGCGATCCAGGCAACGCTGTACAGCATCTTCGCCGTCACTTCGTTTGCGCGCACCTGTACCGTCGGCTGGCGCGGCGAACTGACCGCCGAAATCGGGGCGCTCGCGTTGATCAGCATGCCGGTCGTCCTCGCCTGCACGGTGCTGACGCAGCGCTACCCGCTTCAACTGAACGACGCGCAGTTGCGCCGCGCGGTGTTTGCCTTGCTCGCCATCGTCGGGCTGACGCTGATGCTCGGCTGAAGACTCGCGCCGAGCCCGGTGGCGGATCCGACCCTCAGCGGACCCGACCGGCGTGCCTCTGCGGTCGTTGAAATCCAGCGAAGCGGACGTTCAACGCCCCCTCTCTTCCGTCCCACGTTCAGATGCGGTTCACTTCGATCGTGCTGTGGACAATCTCCTCGTGAACCGAAAGCCATTCCCGCACCTTGTCAGTGGTGAGCGCAGAGTCCACCGTGACTAGGCTGAGCGCACAAGAGTAGCTTGCACGGCCCACACGCCAAACGTGAAGGTCGGCGATGCGCGTCCCCTCGGCGTTCGAGTTCTTCACGACGGCGTCGCGGATTTCCTCGACCACTGGGTGATCCATCTCGCGATCCAGTAGCACCTTGCCCGTGTCTTCCAGCAGGGCCTTGGCCCAAACCGCAATCACTACCGCTCCGACCAACCCCATTATCGGGTCGAGCCACGACCACCCGTAAAGCCAGCCACCCGCAAGTGCGGTAATGGCGAGCACAGAGGTCGCCGCGTCGGCGATGACGTGGATATAGGCCGACTTGAGATTCAAGTCGTGATGGTGGTCGCCGCCGTCATGATGGTGAGGATGGGCGTCGTGGTGTGCATGGCCGAGTATCAGGGCCGACACCACGTTGACCACCAGTCCGACAATCGCGACGACGATGGCCTCCTGATAGTGAATTGGCTGCGGCGCAATGAGACGCTCGACGGAGCCGACCACCATCAGCGCTACGACCACGAGCAGAAGGATGGCGCTGGCGAACCCCCCCAGAACTTCAATCTTCCACGTTCCGAAGGCGAATCGCGGATCCGTCGCATAGCGGCGGGCGGCCGCGTACGCGAACGCGCTCAGTCCGATGGCCAGCGCGTGCGAACTCATGTGGAACCCATCGGCCAGCAGGGCCATCGAGTTGTACCACCACCCCGCAACGATCTCGATCATCATCATGACGGCGGTCAGCCAAGCGACGGCGCGCGCGCCCCGCTCGCCGGCAGCGTTGCCTCGGTCGAAAACGTGCTCGTGCTCCCAACGGAAAATGTCGTACTGCATGCCTGCTCCTGGAAGAAATCGCCTACGGTGAGGAGGGTCAACAGACCAAAGTAGAATACCTACCTGGTAAAACTTTGGGAACCTGCGATGAGTGCCGTGCTTGTATCAACCAAAGGACAGATCGTTCTCCCCGCTGCCCTCCGAACGGCGCTCGGGTTGAAGCCTGGAATGCGTGTCGAGGGCAAAGGCGCGCGCATCACCCGCGCGCACCGCACCTGCGAGCGTCGGCGGGGATGCGGTTGTTGGACGGCTACGGTTCCTGAACTTCGAGATCACGGCAGATCTTCTTCGCGAGAAAATCGTTGATTTCACGATGCCGCGGAACGGTCGTCGCCTTTCGAGTTCCTCGGTTCACGCAGACCGAATGCTTGCCACCTTCCCGAAGCAGAACGCAGCCGGGTTGCCGAAAATGACGAAGAAGGTCGTCCCGCTTCATGCCGCCGGAAGCAGCATCTTCTCGCGAATGACTTCTTTTCCTTGAATCGCCTCTTCCGACAGGGTCCGGTTGGCCTCCAGAATGAGCTCAACCGCCTCGGCAAGATTCGCCCGTGCTTCGTCGAACGTGCCGCCCTGCGTATTGGCGCCAGGAAGCTCTTCCACGAAGCCGATATACCCCTCGGGGATCCTCTGAAACACCGCGGTCAGATACATGAGACGCCCCCCGATGCCCTCTAACGAGATTGCAGTATAGCTCGGACGGTTACTTTGCCGTCCAACGCCCCGGTTCACCCGCCGCGCTGACGGCGCGAAGCGGCGGCAGGGCCGTCGGGTGGAACCGATGGTTGGGCAGCGTTTACCCCACCTTCAAACCGCACCCACGTTGCTGCTTATTTGTTCGTAACCCAGCTCTTTACGAAGGTCTTGCCGGAGCGAGTTCAGCAGCGGATCTAGCGAGGCTGAGTTGGCTTGAGCAATTGGACCCCATGGTACCGATTGCCAAGAGTGGGCCGACGACGTTCTGGAGGATGTCCCTACGGCCTACAGCATTCTCTGCGTACGCTTCACCTCCTTTGTTCGCCAGTCCGACACCGCTGGCTCCGCCGTCGGCGCAACACTCGGCTTAGACCGCCGCTTGCGTAATGCATATGATATATATATGCTCGCGGAATGCGGTTTACGCATGACCCGGCGAAGGCGGTCGCAAACCTCAAGAAACACGGGGTTTCGTTCGCCGACGCAGAAGGCGTGCTTGAGGATCCGCTCGCGGTCACCGTCGAAGATCCAGACGCCGAAGGCGAACAACGCTTCGTTACCGTCG
>Ga0209343_10007235_pt1 | contig 13123 bp, 14 predicted proteins | sample RifCSPlowO2_02_FD_184026 | JGI IMG/M metagenome (GOLD analysis project Ga0209343, IMG submission 184026) | Groundwater microbial communities from Rifle, Colorado - Rifle CSP2_plank lowO2_0.2 (SPAdes) (version 2) | ecosystem: Environmental > Aquatic > Deep subsurface > Groundwater | place... | reverse complement strand
CTAGAGTTGAAGTGGTATGTTCAAAATGCGATTCACACTTAGGGCATCTTTTTATGGACGGACCAACCAAAACTCACAAAAGATATTGCCTAAATTCGGTCTGTCTTGATCTGGAAGAAAAAACTTGATTTGCTAAATTGTATTTAATGATATATGATAAAGGGGTATTAGAAGAAGACAAAAATAAAGTCGAGTTTCTATCTATACTTATAATAAATAAAAAATAATTTCATGACCGGAACTATAAAAAAGCTCATGGGTGATGGAAAAAGATTTGGATTCATCTCTCGTGAAGGTGAAGAAAAAGATTTATTCTTTCACGAAAGCGGACTTGTCGGTGTTACCCTTGATGAATTGAAAGAAGGGGACAGTGTCACTTTCGATGTCCAGCCAGCCAAAGATGGTGGCAAGGGTCCATCTGCTGTCAACGTATCACGCGCCTAATCAATAATCTTTAAGATTATTCTAGAGTAAAAATCACCTTGCCATATGCGGGGTGGTTTTTATTTGATATAATTTGTCTGTGAAAAACAAAATTATATACACAACAATCGGACTTATAATTATTGTTATTATGATGCTTTCGGTGTGGTCTATTTTGGGCAAACAAACACCTACTACAGTTAACTCTTACATTTACAAAGACTTAATAAAGATAGATTTTCCAATAAAAAATCAGAAAATAAGCACTTCCGGTCCAGTTAAAGTATCCGGTACCGCCAGAGGCAATTGGTATTTTGAAGCTTCTTTCCCTGTGCAGGTTTTGGATAGTGATGGGACAGTTCTTGGCTCCGGTCCTGTGCAAGCTCAAGGTAATTGGATGACCACAAACTTCGTCCCATTTATCGGAGAAATTGATTTCTCTAAGCCAAAAGGGAAAACCGGAAGCATTATCTTCAAAAAAGACAATCCGTCCGGACTGTCTGAATACGATGACTCGGTTTCAATTCCAGTCAACTTTGAATAGAAAACTCTGACTTCATATATTAGACGAAGCAGATGTTTTTAAAAAGAAAAAGGCCCGGAACTCACGAGAGTCCCGGACCCCTAAAACTTATCAAATCGAGAGCGTTCCCTTCAAACCAACCTACCGAGAAACCCACGGAGCGGTCTCCAGTATGGGTTAGCATTGATAGCCACGACCGCGCCAAACCCGAGCATGACTGAACCACTTCCCACAGAAGTCGCGACGTAAATCTCGGCCAAGACGAACATCAGAGCCTCGTCTCCCATTTCCGGCAAACCAGACATGGAAAGGATAACATCGCCAGCTCGAACTGCTCCGCCCCATTGCCCAACATCGGAATTGCGGCTCTCCGAACTTGCTAGATGATCGGTGTGAGACGCCAAACGCTTTGCCTTTTCCTGACACAAAGCCAAATATTTCTTGGCCTTTTCTTTTGGCACTGGTCCAATTGCAACAGGGGCAAAGAGCAAATCGCCGGTTTTCGCATCGGCAAGGCAAAAATACGCACCCGTTCTTCCCTCCCAAAGCGGATCGTGCTGGAAAAAAAATAGTGCTTCGCCCAGAAGATGTTCCAAAGTCGATACGAGTTCCCCGTATTGTGAAAATTGAATAGTCAATGAAGGCCTCCCTTCTCTGTGGTATATCCTACATTAGTTTAATAAATCTGTCAATCTAAATATTCACATAAACAGGTTCTCCTCCTTCGCTAAAGCTACAGCGGGACAAGTAACTTCCTCTATTAGACAGGTCATATATGCATCATGGCATTTTTATGCTATAATACACTTGAATTCCCTAGGCGGAATTTTATTTTATGGAAATAAGAAATATTGCGATTATAGCCCATGTGGACCACGGCAAAACTGCTCTGACCGACGCTATTTTGCGCCAAACCGGTTTTGAAGAAGAAGGAGTTTCCATGGATTCAAACGCTCTAGAAAAAGAGCGTGGTATTACTATTTATTCCAAAAATGCATCCGTAATATACAAAGATACAAAAATAAATTTAGTAGATACTCCGGGACACGCTGATTTCGGTTCTGAAGTTGAGCGCATTCTTCGTTCTATTGACTGCGTCCTTTTGGTGGTAGACGCCCAAGAGGGACCAATGCCCCAGACCCGCTTTGTTTTAAAAAAATCACTGGAGATTGGCCATAAGCCCATCGTGGTTTTAAATAAAATAGACAAAAAAGCAGCTAATCCAAAAAAAGCGCATGATGAAATATTTGAATTATTTTTTGATCTCGGCGCAAATGATGAACAACTGAACTTCACTACAATATATGCCATAGCCAAAAATGGAATAGCCATGAAAAATCTAGACGATAAAAGTGGGAATCTCAACCCTTTGCTCGATACCATTTTAGAAAAAGTGCCACCCGCCAAAAACGATAAAGAGGCGCCTCTTAAAGCTCAGCCATTTAATTTGGCTTATGATAATTTTCTGGGCAGATTAGCTATCGCTAGAGTTTATGAAGGTACCCTAAAATGTGACCAAAAAGTTTTTGTGAAAAAGGCTTCCGGCGAAGTTGAAGAAGGAAAAATAACGAAAATATTTACCTTTGAAGGGATAGGCAGAAAAGAAACAAATGAAGCTTTAGCTGGGGATATAGTAATGATTGCCGGCCTTCCAAATATTTATATAGGGGACACCATTACCGATAACATAGAAACAAAAAATTTACCCGCCATAGAGGTGGATGAACCAACTATCGCTTTAAACTTTCTGGTAAATAATTCCCCTTTTGGGGGTAAGGAAGGTAAGTTTGTCACCAGCAGACAAATAAGAGACCGCTTAGTAAAAGAGTTGGAAATAAATGTCGGGCTAAAAGTTGATTTTGACGGAGATAATATGAAAGTTTATGGCAGAGGCGAGCTTCACATTGCAATCCTTTTGGAAAATATGCGACGTGAAGGGTTTGAACTTCAAGTATCACAGCCACAAGTCATTATTAAAGAAATAGATGGAGTAAAAAGCGAACCATTTGAAGAAGTTACAATAGATATCCCGGCAGAGATGCAAGGGGTAGTCATAGAAAAACTTGGTAAAAGAGGCACCATAATGATAAGCAACAAATCTCATAATGACCACCTGCGATTTATTTTTGAAGGACCTACTCGAGGTCTTTTGGGTTATCGCAATCAATTTGTGATTGACACTAAAGGCGAAGGCATCTTCTCCAGCCGTGTTGTAGGTTTCAGACCTTATGCTGGAGAAATACAAAAAAAGCCGACTGGCTCTATGGTTTCTATGGCAAATGGAAAATCTTTAGCTTTCTCTTTAGACAACCTCCAAACCAGAGGCACTTTATATATCGGACCAACTACTGAAGTTTATGAGGGTATGGTTATCGGCAACACTTCCAAAGGCGACGATATGGCAGTCAACCCAACCAAAGGCAAACAGCTCAGCAATATGAGAGCTAGCGGTAGCGATGAAAAGATTTATTTGGCACCGCCAACACCTATTACCATTGAAAGCGGGCTCGAGATAATGGCAGAAGATGAATACTTGGAAATCACCCCGAAGTCAGTCCGCTTGCGCAAAAAAAATCTGACCGAACCCGAGCGCATCAAAGCAGGGAAGAAATAAAGTATTATCGGAATAAAAAATAAAATAAATGAAAGCCGCCCAGAGAGCACGGCTCCCTAGGCGACAAATAAGACTCAGGTCAGGTTTTGGCATAAGCCGGTCTCTGGAATGATTGGCAGACCGACCAGAACCAAATGAGGAACCCTGTGGCACAAACTGCCAAACCAATTAATTGACCGTATCTGCCAGTAATCGGCCAAGATAACGCATAGACCACTATTCCGCAGATTGAGGCAAATCCGAGCAACTTTCGCTCGAAGGTGTGGACAGTTAGTACCACAACGAAAATGAGTGTGGTGATCGGCCATAACGGTTGCAATACACTCAAGATTAAGCCAAACATCACCGCAACACATCCGATCAAAACAATTGGTACAATCCATCCAAAAATTCCACCCAGAAATTTTTTCATGACATTTCCCTCCTGCCCTTAAGGTATAGTTTGAAAAAGAACTCTTCAAAATCTCTCACATTATACACCCAAATACTTCACCTTGTCAAGCGGTTTGTGATAAAAGCTTTATTTTAAGGCGTTTTATTGGTTCATCAGAGCTTCTACGCCGTCCCAAAGGCCGTTACCGTTGGTATCGCGAAGTTTTGGATTTGTTTTTGTGCAAGTCTGGCCTTCGGTTGCGCCAAGGCATTGTTCCTCATAATCTGCTATACCATCTTGGTCATTGTCTTCAGTATAAATAATCAGCCGATCATCAATCTCTTTCTTTGAAGCAATACTTTTCCCTGTAGTAACACCTTTGAAAGGACTAAAACTCAATAATTTTAGGCTACCAGATTCATCTCTTACAAAAAATATAATAGCCCTGAAACGGCCCGCCGAAATATCATCTTCTTCTGTCCAAAAATCAGTGACCAAGATAGTTTGCTTTTTATCGTTCCAGACATTTACAAAATTTTCTTTTTTCAAAGCACTGCCATATTGATAAGCCGAATTCATCCTGGCCTTACAATCAATTGTTGTTTTAGGGTCGTTGCAAACCGAGGCTATTTTGTAGACAATACTTCTGACACCTTCTAAATTAAGGTCTTTGTTGTAATTCAAATATTTCTGGAAAACTGCCCAAGCAATATCTTTGGGGTCATTTGATAATGGTAAAGTTTGACCTGGAAATTGTGGGTTAATTTCAACGATACCTCCATTATCTGACGGATTATTTGCCTCTACTGTCGGAGTAGTTGTTGCTGTAGAAGAAAAATTACTCTTATATTTAAAAGCAAAAATAGCTAAAATAATCACGACCAAGACCAGCATGACGGTTGATAATATTTTTTTAGTATTATGATTCATATTTATATTTCTATATATTTAGAATAACAACTTATTTAAATTTGATTATAACATAAAGAATGCTAGAATGATGCTATGAAAAATAAAATTGTATCTTTGTCTGGTTGGATAGTTTTAGCTATTTTGGTAATTATCGGAATATTCGTATTTTATTATGGAAGTAAGCCGACTGCACCGCCTGTCGGAGCAGATGGGAAAATAAGCGGCAATTATTCCATTGCAGACATTATGGTGTTGGACAAGCCTTACCAATGCACTTTTGGAAAATCTGATAGAGCTTCTAAAATTGCCGGGACTATATATACAGACGGAAGTAAAATTTACGGGGAATTTAGGATACAAACAGATTTGATGGAAAATGAGTTCAATGATTTTCTGATAATAAAAGATGGTCAGTCTTATACTTGGACGTCATTGCAAGAAAATGTTGGTTATAAATATCCCACCGCTAAAAGCTCAAATAAAAATGCTTCACCGGAGGAACAATCCCAGATTATAGGCACTCAAGATAAAGTACAATACGACTGTCAGCCGTGGAATGAAGTTAGCGATTCTACTTTTGAAGTTCCTCCTTGGATAAAATTTTCCGAACTGAAATAACAGGTATCTACAGTCGCCACTTTGACGAATAGTTGACTTCGTCGTTTTGCAAGTGTATCGTTTTATCGGGGTAGCTATTCCACTCAACTAAGGGAGAGCGTACTGATGAATTTCGGGGGGATCAGAAGCAGGATTGACAGAAGCTGTCCAAGTTTGCAACATGCTTTGCCGAGGTCGCCTTTGAAGAAAAAAACCAAGCCCAAAATTCTAAAGATTGGCTCTCGCATCAAAGTACTTTTGGAGCGGCAGTATGTCGCTCATAGAGAGGGGGTGTGATCCTCTAAAGAACAGGCCGTCGGGAAGAAATCTTTCCCGACGGCCTATTTGTTTATCATATCGACGGGGTATTTTTGTGGTTTTTTGGTATAATTCAGATATGAATAAAAATGCTAAGTTTATTTTTGTTATCGGCATCGGCGGATCTGATTTAACTTCAAAAGCGGTCTGGAATGCTTTAACTGCTCATAAACCAGAAGTAGAGAAAAAAATATTTTTCCTCGAATCGCCAGACTCACGTGAATATAAAGAAGTGACAAATTTTGTTAAAACTAAAATAAAAAACCTTGAAGATATAGCTTTGGTGGTCATCAGTAAATCAGGTAATACGGCGGAAACTCTGGAATCTTTTCATAAAATATTTGATATTTTATCGGAAAAATTTGGTTCACCTTTGAATAAAAGGGTTCTTATTATCTCATCCCCTAATTCTCCCCTCTGGAAACTGGCCGAAGAAAAAGAAATTGAGAAAATAGAATGGGAAGGAGATATTGGCGGCCGTTTCAGCGCTTTCACTGTCGCCCATACAAAAGTCCTCTCTATCGCTGGTTTAGACTCGGACGTTTTCGTAGCCGGAGGCAAAGAGATGGATGAGGAATGCAATACAGAGGCAGAAAACAACCCGGCTCAAAACTTAGCTAGGAAAATTTTTGATAATTATAAAAATGGCGTTGATATATTAGATTTTTTTATTTTTAATTCAGAGCTTGAGGATTTGGGCAAGTGGTGCCGTCAACTTATCGCTGAAAGCCTAGGAAAAGAAAACAAAAAAGGCGAGAAGGTTGGCATCACACCAATGGTCTCTATTGGCCCGACTGACTTGCATTCTATACTCCAACTCAATCTGGGTGGTCCAAAAAATAAATTTACTCTATTTATAATGTCACTCAAAGAAATCTCCCAGAGCATAAACGAATCGGCTTATAGAGATACAATAAAAACATACCTAGAGGCGGGATTGCCATTTGAAAGATATGAGATACCGGAAATAAACGAGAGAGAATTGGGTAAATTTATGGCTTTCATGATGAAAACCACCGTAGAACTTGCTAAACTACTTCTAGTAAACCCATATGACCAGCCGGAAGTTGAAAATTATAAAAATAAACTAAGAAACTAAATGAACTCAATACTATTTGACATCGGAGCGACAAAGACAAGAGTGGCTTACTCCTCAGATGGAGAAATTTTTGAAAAACCTAAAGTTTTTGAAACACCAAAAAGTTATGAGGAAGGTAGAGATATTTTTATAAAATCGGCTAAAGAATGCGCAAATGGCAGGGAAATAAAATCTATCGCAGGAGGAATGAGCAGAAGCATTTGGGACGGAGCAGAAGAAAGATTTAAAAATGACCTTGAGAAAAATTTTGGAGTTTTGGCACTTATAGAAAATGATGCAGCCATAGTCGGACTCGGAGAAGCCAATTGGGGAGCCGGAAGAGGTTTTAAAATAGTCGCTTATATCACTGTTTCTACCGGTGTCGGCGGAGCCAGGATTGTAGACGGTAAAATAGATGAACATTCAATCGGTTTTGAACCAGGCAAGCAGGTTATAGACATTGAGACAAAGAAAACTTTAGAAGATATGATCTCCGGCAAGGCTCTCCAAAGAAAAACCGGTAAAAATCCCAAAGAAATAACCGACCCCGCTGTTTGGATTGAGCACGCCAAAATATTGGCCATTGGTCTCAATAATATAATCGTTGAATGGTCTCCGAATTGCGTCGTCCTCGGTGGTTCAATGATTACCGGCGATCCAGCAATACCTTTAGATAAAACAGAAGAATATTTGAAAGAAATATTAAAAATTTTCCCCAAACTTCCAGCTATAAAAAAAGCCGAACTCGGAGACTTCGGCGGCCTTTACGGAGCTTTAGCATATATTAAAGAAAGAGTTTAGCAAAAAGCAATAAAAAATCTGTATAAAAATACAGATTTTTTATTCCATATATTTTAACCGCATCAAATCTTTACACTGGTTTTGTTGGTGCTGGTGCTGGTTTCTTTTTGTCTTCGTTCATTTTATTGAGTTATTTTTCTAATAAAAATCATCAGTACGACTACCCTGACGATTAATCTCACACCTATAATTCTACGCCTCTTTGGATAAGATTCAAATTTTTTTTATGTTATAAATTGTGCATAATATGTCGATAAAAAATCCAACCTTTCTATATTTACCTTATAATAAAAGGCTAATTTACCAGACAATGGATAACGGATTGAGTAATGGAAAGTGTCAATAAAAACAAATTCACTCAAATTTTTTACTAAATAAGAAGGTATAAATAATTTAAGTATTGACAACATATCTATTTTAGTATATACTTGTTAGTAACTGAATCTCACTAGTTTTACTTCTGGGGCTTAGTGCCCATTTTATGTATAAAAATACACGACCACAATCGCGATTTTCAAATCGACCATCTACTCGCAATAAAGCTAGGAATTTTGGACGTGGGCGAGGTAAAAATGAAAGAATAGATATTTCCCGTTTTATAAACAAAGCAACAGTAACTGAAAAAACTGCTCCCTTTGTTCCCAATAACACATTCCAAAGTTTTGCTATTGATGAAAAAATTAAAAACGCCATTACTAAAAAAGGATACCTCTTCCCGACACCAATACAGGACAGTGCAATGTCAGAGATACTTCTCGGCAAAGATGTAGTAGGAATCGCCAATACAGGCACAGGTAAAACCGCAGCATACCTCATACCACTGATACACAAGATATTACAAAACAAAAAAGAGCAGGTGATGGTCATCGTGCCAACTCGAGAGTTGGCTATCCAAATCGATACTGAACTAAAAGAATTGGTGCAAAATATGAAAATATTTTCTGTTTGCTGTGTTGGTGGCGCACCGATCAATAAACAGATCAGGGATTTGCGATACCAATATAATTTTATTATTGGTACACCTGGCAGATTAAAAGATTTGATAGATCGTAAACTGATACATCTTTCAGAATTTAATACCATTGTTTTGGATGAAGCAGATAGAATGCTTGATATGGGTTTTGTAGACGATATGCGTTCTATCATGGCCGGTATGCCCAAAAGCCGCCAAACATTATTTTTCTCTGCAACAATTTCAGGAGAGATTGAAAAATTAATCGGCGAATTTCTAAAAGAGCCGGTTCGCATTTCGGTTAAAACTTCCGATACTTCAAAAAATGTTGACCAAGATATTGTTCGTGTGAAAAGCGGCAAGGAAAAAATAGACACTTTGCACGATTTACTCAATCAAAAAGGATTGACTAAAGTATTGATTTTTGGCAGAACCAAACATGGTGTAGAAAAACTTTCTCAAATTTTAACAAAGAGAGGATTTAAAACAGAATCAATTCATGGCAATAAAAATCACAACAAACGACAGCTTGCTCTCAAATTATTCAAAGATAATCATGTTCAGATATTGGTAGCGACCGATGTGGCCGCCAGAGGCCTTGATATAGCTGATGTCAGTCATGTTATTAATTATGATATACCGGCTACCCATGATGATTATGTGCATCGTATCGGCCGTACAGGACGTGCAGGCAAAGGAGGCAAGGCGCTTACATTTGTAGATTAAAACTCTGGTTTTGGTTTACCGCGAAATCTCACTTCTACTCGGTCGGTTTCTTTTACTTTATCACCAAGCACGGCCAGTCTGCTATTTATAAAAACCTGTTTTTTTATGATGAGTTCATCGCCACCCCTTCGTGTTGAGTGTTTTGTGAACGCTAAATATTTATTTATTCGCATCGGGAAAATCGGCTCTTCTATAGGTTTATCCATAGACCTCCCAGTATAGCATAATGAAAAAAGTTGTTTTTGATGTATATTTAGAGAACCATGTCACTTTCAATAGGCATCGTAGGTCTTCCCAATGTCGGCAAATCGACTCTTTTTAACGCACTTACAAAAAAGAGCGTGCCGGCAGAAAATTATCCTTTTTGCACCATTGACCCATCGGTTGGCATTATTGCCGTGCCGGATGAAAGGCTGGAAAAATTAAATGAATTTTCAAAGTCGCGAAAAAAAATCCCGGCAGTAATAGAATTTGTGGACATCGCCGGACTTGTCAGAGGTGCTTCGAAAGGAGAAGGGAAGGGAAATGATTTCCTGCAGCACATAAGAGAATGCGATGCCATCGCCGAAGTGGTGCGCATTTTTAATGACCCGGAAATTTTACACGTCGAAGCAGAAGTTAATCCTCTGCGAGATATTGAAACTATAAATTTGGAGCTTGTGCTGGCTGATTTGCAGACAGTAACCAAAAGATTAGGTAGTCTTGGGAAAGAAGTGAAAAAAGGCGGCAAAGATTCACTTTTAGAGGAGAGTGGTCTCCAAAAAGTAAAGGAGGTTTTGGAAGAAGAAAAATTTGTTTTACCTGTCGTAGCTTTAGCGAAGGAGGGCGACAATAGTTTGTTTGATGAGAAGGAATTACCTTTTATTTGTAATATGCAGCTTCTTACCATGAAGCCAATCCTTTATATTTTGAATACTTCCGAAGCTGCAGAGGAAGTCTCGCAAGCAAAAGAATTGTTGTCAGGCAAAAATAGCATCGTCGGAAATAATTTCGTTTCGATTGACCCAATTTTTGAAAAAGGCTTGAATGATTTAATAAAGAAAGCTTATGAGACTTTGAATTTGATTACTTACTTCACTACCGGAGAAGACGAAACCAGAGGTTGGACTATAAAAAGAAATTCAACCGCACCTATTGCTGGCATGGCTATTCACACCGATTTCCGCGACAAATTTATCCGAGCTGAAGTGATTGAATGGGATAAGCTTCTACAAGCTGGCTCCTACGCCGCCGCTCGCGAAAAAGGTCTCCTCCGCACCGAGGGCAAAGAATACATTGTCAAAGACGGTGATGTCGTAGAGTTTAAAATTTAATATCGTAAGATATAAAATTTTAAACTCGGAGATGCCGACATTTGCACACCATACAAATGTCGGCGTAGTAGAATTTAAAATCTAGAATAGTGATATAATGTAGGCTATTAGAATTAACCCAAAATCACATGGAACCAAATCAAAACTCTCTTATAAAAACAAGCGCCAAAGATTTCTTTCTGAATCTTGGAGTTATCGTAGCACTTTACACGACAGTCATAAGCCTAATCAATCTTTTATTTACAGTCATAAACAACGCCTACCCGCAGATAAATTCGGGATATTATTATATGGGAAGCCAGTCTATAAGCATGCCTGTTGCGACGCTCATTATATTCTTTCCTATATTTATTTTGCTCACATGGCTTTTGGAAAAAGTCTATAGACTAGAACCAGAAAAGAAACACTTGGCGGTCAGACGCTGGCTTTCTTATATCACTCTTTTCGTCGCAGGCATTGTTTTAGCAGGAGATTTGGTTACGATCCTTTATTACTTTATCGACGGGCAGGAACTAACAGCAGGTTTTCTTTTAAAAGTTTTGTCTGTTTTTGTGGTAACTCTCTCTGTCTTCCTTTATTACATTTCGGACATCAGAAACAAACTGACAAAAAAATCACAAAAAACGTGGCTCATAATTTCTGCTGTGATTATTTTAGTTTCAATCATCTGGGGGTTTTCTGTCCTTGGTTCGCCTTACACTCAGCGACTTATAAAATATGACAATCAGAAAATCACCGACCTCGCCAATATCCAGTGGCAAGTCATAAGCTATTGGCAGGTAAATGGTATGTTACCAGTAAGTCTAAGCGATATAACATCAGCCCAAGCTTATACTGTTGTTCCGACAGATCCCCAATCAAAAACCACTTACGAATACGCAAAAACCGATACTATGACTTTCAAACTTTGTGCCGAGTTCAACAAAGAAAGTACAAATAATAATCAAAATCAATATCCTGTACCGATGTCTGTAAGTTATCCTGCAAAAGGGATTGTCATACAAAATGATAATTGGAACCATCCGTCAGGACATTATTGCTTCTCTAGAATAATCGACCCGACACTTTACCCAACTCAAGTAAGGGGATAGAAAGTAAACAAAATTAGCGTAAAGTAGCTTTTTGTTGTATATTTTTGTTGTGCAGGAAAAATATAATCACAAAGAAATAGAAGCTAAGTGGCAGAAGGAGTGGCAGAAGCAAAATCTTTACAAAACTTCTGATGAAGTAAAGGGGAAAGAAAATTTTTACATATTAGTAGAGTTTCCTTATCCTTCGGGCAATTTACATATCGGACATTGGTACGCTTTTGCTGTGCCGGATATTTTTGCTCGTACAAAAAGAATGCAGGGATACAATGTAATGTTCCCAATTGGCTTTGACGCCTTCGGATTGCCAGCAGAAAATGCCGCTATTAAAAATAAAGTAGACCCACACAAATGGACCTATGAAAATATCGCTTACATGGAAAAGCAGCTTTTAAGCATGGGCAACTCTTTTGATTGGTCACGTAAAGTAATCACTTCCGACCCCGAGTATTACAAATGGACCCAGTGGCTGTTTTTGCAATTGTATAAAAATGGTTTGGCTTACAAAAAAAAGGCGTCTGTCAATTGGTGTCCGTCTTGTAATACTGTACTTGCCAATGAGCAGGTAACAGATGGAAAGTGTGAAAGATGTGGCACCGAGATAGTCCAAAAAGATTTAGAGCAATGGTTTTTCAAAATTACCGATTATGCCGAGCGGCTACTTTCCGATATGAAAGATTTAAAGTGGCCAGAGCCAATAAAGGAGGCACAGAAAAATTGGATAGGGAAGAGTGAGGGAGCAGAACTGGAATTCAAAATAAAAGACGGCGAATACAAAATAAATGTTTTCACAACCAGAGCTGATACTTTATTTGGAGTCACTTATCTTGTCGTAGCGCCCGAATATGAGTGGCTTATAGAGCAAATAAAAAGTGAAAAATCATCTATAACAAATAGATCGGAAATTGAAAAATATATAAAAGAAACAAAGAGCAAAACCGAAATAGAAAGAACCGATGCTAAAAAGGCAAAAACAGGGGTAGAAATAAAAGGATTAAAAGCCATAAATCCGGCAGACGGAGAAGAAGTGCCAATTTTTGTGGCTGATTATGTCTTGGGCAATTATGGCACCGGCGCCGTGATGGCTGTGCCCGCTCACGACGAGCGCGATTTTGAATTTGCTAAAAAATACGGCTTACCTATTAAAGAAGTAGTTAGCGGTGAAGACATTTCTTCTGAAAGCTATGTAGGAGAAGGAACACTTGTAAATTCTGGGAAATTTTCGGATATGAAATCCGAAGAAGCCAGAGAGAAAATCACTAAAAAATTTGGAAGGAAAGTTATCAAATACAAATTGAGGGATTGGCTGCTGTCGCGCCAGAGATATTGGGGTTGTCCCATACCGATAGTTTATGATCCGGAAGGAAAACCTCACCCGATACCAGAAGAAAACCTGCCTTGGTTA
>Ga0209343_10007232_pt1 | contig 13128 bp, 10 predicted proteins | sample RifCSPlowO2_02_FD_184026 | JGI IMG/M metagenome (GOLD analysis project Ga0209343, IMG submission 184026) | Groundwater microbial communities from Rifle, Colorado - Rifle CSP2_plank lowO2_0.2 (SPAdes) (version 2) | ecosystem: Environmental > Aquatic > Deep subsurface > Groundwater | place... | reverse complement strand
GGGTCGGCTGACGCTCTTTCCCGCGACACGCGGAGATCGCGATGAGTGCAGATTCTTCAACACTCGTGTCGAGCGCAGTACTAGATTTCTGCGTACTGCGTGAGCGTGATTCAGAACGGATGAGCGCGTGGAACGACACCGCGGTAGGACGCGGCTGCGACTTTCAGTGGCGCGCGGAATCTATCGGCTCCAGGCGTCGGCACCGCCCTCGCGTGATCTCGCCTTCCCCTCCCTCAGATCCTGCCGTTGCGATAGGATCACAACGCACAATCAGACGTAGAGCATGGCCGACGCCGCCGCGCCTCCGACAATCGAGGACATCGAAACTGAAGGCCGGACGCGCGCGATCGGCGGCTGGCCGGGCACGCTCGCGAGCGGCCTCGCGCTCGCACTCTCTCTGTACGCGCTGTACTGGGTTGTGGCGATCGTCCAGCCGCAGATCTACCGCGTCAGCTTCCTCCTCGTCTCGCTCGTCCTCACGTTCCTGCTGTATCGCGCCACAAAGGCGAGCGCGCGCGTCTCGGCGATCGACTGGGTGCTGGCGGTCCTGAGTATCGTCGCGCTGAGCTGGCCAATCATCGACTTCGACCAGTTCGTGTACAGAGCGGCGACGCCGAAAGTCATCGACGTCGCGCTCGGTATCGTGACGTTGATTCTGATCCTCGAGGCCGCACGGCGGACCGTCGGGCTCATTCTTCCAGCCACAGCCATTGCCTTTCTCGCCTACGGCTATTACGGGCCGCACCTCGATCGGATCGGGCTGTCGATCGTCGGCCATCGCGGGTACGCGGTCGATCGGCTCGTCGCGACGCTCTACATGACGCTCGAAGGCGTGTTCGGCGTGCCGCTCGACGTGGCGGCGACCTACATCGTGCTGTTCGTCATTTACGGCGCGGTCCTCGAGTACAGCGGCGCGGGAAAGTTCTTTGTCGACTGGTCGCTGGCGGCGACGGGCCGATTTGGCGGAGGCGCGGGCCCGGGCCGCACGGTGGCCGTGGCCGGGTACCTCCTCGGGTGCGTGTCGGGAAGCGGCGTCGCGAACACCGTCACGCTCGGCGCCGTGGCGTGGCCGATGCTGCGCCGCTCCGGCTATTCACCGGAGATCGGCGGCGCCATTCTGGCTGCGGCGGGTATCGGCGCCATCATTGCGCCGCCCGCGATGGGAGCGGCCGCGTTCCTCATCGCCGAGTTCCTGAGGATCTCCTTCGCGCAGGTCATGGTCATGGCCATCATCCCCGCGGCCCTCTACTACGCGTCGATCCTCATGATGATCGAAGCCGAGTCGCGCCGCCTCGGTACGCGAACGGTGGACGTCGCCAGGGGAACGCTCTGGCCGCTCACGCGTCGTTACGGCTACCACTTCATCTCGATCTTCGCGCTCGCGTATTTCCTGATCCGCGGCACGACGGCCATGCGCGCCGTGTTCTGGGCCACGCTCCTGTCGATTGCCTTGAGCTACATCCGGCCAGACACCGCTCTCTGGCCCAAGCGCCTCGTCTCTGCCCTCACCGCCGCCGGCCGGAGCGTGGTCCCCATCGTCGCCACCACCGCGGTTGCCGGCATCATCGTCGGCGTCGTGACGCTGACGGGCCTCGGCCTCAAAATTTCTGGTGTCATCGTGACGCTCGCCGGCGGCAGCGTGGTGCTCACGGTCGTGTATGCCGCGATCGCTGTGTGGGTGCTGGGGCTGGCGGTTCCGGTGACCGCGTCGTACATCATCGCGGCTGTGATGATTGCGCCGGCGCTCACCGAGGTCGGCATCCGGCCGACCGCGGCGCACATGTTCATCTTCTACTACGCGGTGCTCTCCGAGGTGAGTCCTCCCACTGCGCTGTCACCGTTCGCCGCCGCGGCGCTCACGGGCGCCGATCCGATGAGGACGACGCTGCACACGTGGAAGTACACGATTCCGGCGTTCGTGGTGCCGTTCATGTTCACGTTGAGCGACCGCGGGCGCGCGCTGCTCCTGCCGGCCAGGTGGCCCGACGCCCTGGCGGCGGTCGCGATTGCGATCGTCGGCCTGGCGTGCTTCGCCGGCGGAGCATGTGGATGGATTCGGCGGGCGGCCAATCTCGTCGAGCGCGCGGCGCTCACCGTCGCCGGCGTCCTGCTGATCTACGGCACGTCCGCGACCCTGGCGCTAGGCGCGCTCGTGCTCGCGGCGGCCGTCGGCGGGCACGTCTTCAGGACCCGTGCGACGGCCGTCTAAATCACCTTGGCCTGCCGCATCACCGACTCGGCCTTCCCCTTGATCTCCCGCGCGACCTCGTACGGATCCCCTTCCTGGAACTTCGGCGAAAACAGTTCCACGGACAACGCACCGTCGTAGCCTTTGTCGGCCAGCTTGCGCAGGATGGCGGTGAGCGGCGACACGCCGTCGCCCGGGATGACGCGCGTCGTCTGGTCGAGCATTTCCCTCGGCATGTCCGGCACGTCCTGGAAGTGCACGTGCTTGATCTCGCCAGGCCGGATGGCGTCCATGTCCTCGAGCCTATTGTGGCCGGACCAAAAGTGATAGAAGTCGAACAGCGGACCCACATTCGGGTGCGCCGCCGCGTGCGTAATCGACAGCAGCGTGGTCAGCGTCGATGCGAAGGTCGACTGACGCACGAACTCGAACATGGCCGTCAGCTGGAACTGTTTCGCGATCTCGCCCACTTCGCGGACGTTGCCGGCCGCCGCCTTGTAGTCGTCTGCCACCGGCTTGATCATGGTTGCCGTCGTCGAGTAGATGCGCGGCAGCCCGAGCGTGGCGAACATCTCGCAGCGCTTCCTGAAGTTGTCGAGCGTGGCCGCCCGGTTGGGATTGGGCTCGATCAGTCCTCCAACGCCGCATGAGGCGGACACGGGCGTCAGGCCGAGGTCGCCCAGCACGCGGCGGGCCGCGGCAAGCGAATCGGTCTTCAGGAAGGCGTCCAGGAGATTGTTGGCGATCTCAACTTCCTTGATCCCCGCTCGCGCCCAGCCCTCGAGCGACCCCCGGAAGCCGGCCCGCGACGATGTGTTGTGGTGAAGCGCGAGCGTCATCTTGCCGTTGGCCGCCTCGGCCGTACGCAGAGCGAAGAGCGCCGCCGGCGTCAGCAGGATGTCTCGTCTGGAAATCATGGCCTCTCCTCTTCGTTCTTCACAAGCTTCCCGCCCTTCATCACAAGCTTCACGCGCTGAAGCTCGGTTACTGCGACACGCGCGCCAGGCCCGCCTGCGCGCACTCGTCCACCACGGTCAGGTAGCGCATCACGGCTTCCTTCCCGATCACGTACGGGTTCGGCTGGCCCGGCTTCCGCGTCGCGAGCGCCGGAATCTTCGTCTTCGACCCGTCGAAGATCGTGTGGTTCGAGACGATGACGTCGGCGCCCGACGTCGAGACGATGTCCCGGAATCGGCGCGCCGAGTTGCTGTAGGTCTGGAACCAGAACTTGGGGGGCCGCTCCGGCGTGATGTAGGCGGCCGAGCCCCTCCACCAGTTGAACGCCGTGCCGCCCCAGTAGGCGGCCAGGTGCGGCACGCCGTTGTCCTTCACCGGAATGAGCGTCGAGATCGTACCCAGCGTGTGCCCCGGCGTCTTGTGCAGTGTCAGCGTGGTGTCGCCGAGCGTGAGCTTCATGCCGTCGGTGGCCACCATGTCGCGTTTGGGCCTGGTGCCGGTGCTGCGATCGAGCAGGTCCCAGTCCTCGGCCCCGAGAATGACCCGCGCGCCGAACTTGTCCTGCAGAAACTTCGCGCCGCCCGAATGGTCGGAGTGGCCGTGGCTCACGATCACGTACTTGATCGTCGTCGGGTCGAGCCCGAGCTTCTTCATGCCGCCCACGACTTCTTCTTCCACCGAGTAGTCGAAGATCGTGTCGATGATGATGATGCCGGCCGAGGTCGTGACGGCCCAGACCGAGTATTCAGTCTGCCCGAGGAAGTAGAGGTTGTCGAACGCCTTGGCCGGCTCGGCGTACCAGGTGGAGCGGGCGGGCGGCCCAGCCGGCGCGCCACCAGGCGCAGCGCCACGCGCGGGCGCCGGTGCCGGCGTCGGCGTCGCTGGTGGCACGGCCTCCCCGCAGACCCGGTTCATGACGCCGGCCCAGTCCTGCCCGGCGGCCGTTTTGGCGGCCGCGAGATGGGTCGAGACTGCCGCGCTCTGCGCTTGCCCGATCGTCGTGGTCGCACCCAGTCCCAGGGCCATGGTCACCGCGAGGACGCCGCCAGCCAAGAAGGCCTTCATAGTCGATCTCCTCGAGGCGAATCCTACCAGAGTACGGGCGGGCAGAAGGGCAGAAGGGCAGAAGGGCAGAGGGCAGAGGGCAGAGGGCAGAGCGCAGAGGGCGAGGGCAGAGGGCAGAATTTGCTCGTCACGCGCGCCCAAGTACGCGACGATATGGCGACTCATTTCTGGAGAGGTCCCCATGCCGGATACGAGAAGCCCCCGATCGAGCAGCAGCGCACGTGTCTTCGTCCTCGTCGCAGCCGTCGCCGTCGCCGCATGGGCCGCCACGGGAATTGCGCAGTCGCCGAACGCGTTTGGCACACCCTCGGCCGACAAGCCGCAACCTGGCGCGGCCATCACCGCCGTGCCCGGATCGCGTGCGCAGGGCTGGCTGGCCCAGGGACGATCCGAAGTCGTCGCGCGCCACGGCATCGTCTCCACCAGCGATCCGCTGGCGGCTCAGGCGGGTCTCGAGATTCTGCAGAAGGGCGGAAACGCCATCGATGCGGCCGTCGCCACGGGGGCCGTGCTCGACGTGACCTCGCAGAACGACACCGGCATCGGCGGCGATCTCTTCGCCCTGGTGTACGTGGCCAAGGACAAGAAGCTGTACGCGCTCAACTCCGCCGGGTGGGCGCCGGCGGGATGGACGCCCGAGTTTTTCACCGGAAAGCTCGCCGTGAAAACCGTCCCGAATAACGGCGTCAACGCGGCGACCGTTCCCGGCGCCATCTCCGGCTACGACGCGCTGCTCAAGCGCTTCGGCACGATGACGTTCAAGGACACTTTCGAGCGCGCCGCGAGAATCGCGGAAGAAGGCTGGGGCCAGGCCGAGCGCCGCCATCAGGACTTGCGCAACGCCGTCAACGGGCTACGCGCGGATCCGGATTCGAAAGCCGCGTTCCTGATTGGCGACCAGGCGCCCGCTCTCTACAGCATCATCCGAAATCCCGGACTGGCCAAGGCGCTGCGGGCGGTCCAGCAGCAGGGCCGCGACGCGTTCTACAAGGGCGAGATCGCCGCGGCGATCGTCAAGAAGGTCCAGGCGAACGGCGGCGTGATGGCCGCCAGCGACCTTGCCGAGTTCCAGTCGGAGTGGATCGAGCCGGTCTCGACCAATTACCACGGATACGACGTGTTCGAGCTGCCGCCGCCCGGGCAGGGCTTCGCGGCGCTCGAGATGCTGAACATCCTCGAGGTGTGCGTGCCGAAGCTCGGCATGAATCTGGCGGCGCTCGGACCGTCCGATCCGATGTACTGGCATCTGATGGTCGAAGCGAAGAAGCTGGCCTACGCGGACTTGCTGGTCAAGAACGCCGATCCGAAATTCGCGGCGGTACCGATCAAGGATCTGCTCTCGAAGACCTATGCCGCGACGCTGTGCAGCAAGATCGACCCGAACGTGGCGTCGAAAACGTCTGCTCCCACGGCCACCGACGGCGGGACCATTTATCTGACGGCGGCCGATCGCTGGGGCAACATGGTGTCGCTCATCCATAGTGTGTTCAGCGTGTACGGCAGCCGCGCGACGGTGGCACCGTACGGCTTCGTGCTGCACAACCGCGGGTCGGCGTTCTCGCTCGATCCGAAGAGCCCCAACATTGTGGCGCCCCATAAACGCCCGTTCCACACGATCATCGCCGGTTTCGTGATGAAGGACGGCCAGCCGCTGATGACGTTCGGCAACATGGGCGGCAGCGTCCAGCCCGAGACCCACGCGCAGCACATGGTCAATCTGATCGACCATGGCATGAACGTGCAGATGACCACCGACGCCGCGCGGTTCACGCACAACCAGACCGGCAACGTGCTGTCGCTCGAGAACAACCTGTTCGGGCTGGTGGGCGCCGCGCTGAAAGCCAAGGGCCACGAGGTGCGCGCCGTGAGTGGCGGATCCGTGGGCGGCTATCAGGGCATCTTGTTCACGCGCGACCCGCGGCTGCCCGAGCCGACGTTCGATCGGCGAGCCGTTACCGAGGATCTGCCTGTCAACGGCGTGTACCGCGGGGGATCCGACCATCGGAAAGACGGGCAGGCTGTCGGCTGGTAAAACTGCGCAATTAAGAATTGGGAATTAAGAATTAAGAATGCGTTACGAGCTAACGCCGCATTCTTAATTCCTAATTCTTAATTCTCAATTTTCGTAGTTCTATTTTGGGCCGACGATCTTCACGCCCGCCAGCTGGCTGGCGCTTTCAATGGCCTTGTCGCCGGCGGGAAAATCGTTCTGCTGGAGGACGAAGGCGACGATGCCGAGCGCCTCGTCTTCCTCGAGGCTTCCCGGACTATCCTCCGGCATGGTGTCTTTGATTCGGGTGTAGAGAGCGGCCGCGTCCTTGCCGGCCCACTGCGTGAGAAAGGCCTCGCCCCAGAGCTCGGGCCCCATCGTTCCGCCGTCGTGACACGTGGCGCACTTCCTGTCGTAGGTGGCCAAGCCCTGCTTGGCCTGCGCCTGGCTGTACAGCTTGTCCTGGACTGTCTGACCGAGCCCAGTCACGACGCCAAGCCAGAGTAGCGCGAGCGTCGCGACGAGCGCGCGAGCGCTTGAACGCGCTGTCATATCTCTCGACCTGGCTCTTGACTTCTCACTTCTCTCACTTCCACAGCAGTTTTCCAAATGGTGTCGCGAAGGTTTTTCGCCTTCGCCTCAGCTGGTCAGACCTGCACGCCCGCCGGCGCTAGCAGGACTGAAGTCCTGCACGACACGTCGGGGAAGCTACACCCTTGAATCTTCGCTACTAGGCGGCCGCTTTGCGGCCGCACTAAGACAGCTTCTAAAGCCGACAACTTGCCTCATTCGCATGGACAGCGGCTTTAGAAGAGCTTTAGAAGATGTCTAAGGAAGCGCCAGCGCGACGTACTCGGGCTGGTGGTCCCGCGCGCCTACTGACACGAGGATGTACTGTTTTCCCCTGAGCACGTAGGTCATTGGGCCCGCCGTGGTTCCCGACGGCAGCTCCGTCTCCCAAATCACGTGGCCGTTCGCCTTGTCGTACGCGCGAAACTTTTTGCCCCAGGCCCAGTCGATATCCACCGTCCCGCTCACGGCGTTGCTGCCTTCGCCGATGAAGAGCAACGTCTTGGTCAGAAGCGGCGCCGGCCGATTCGGCACGCCGAGCGGCGGCAGGTTCAGACCCTTCAGCAGCGGGTGATACCGCGGCCCGTCCCCGTTGGCGACCGACCACGCGCGCGTGCCGTTATTCAGGTTGAGCGCCGTGATGCGGCCGTACGGCCCCTTGATGATGGGCAGGCCGTCGATGCTGAACGCGGCCACGCCCGATGGCGGCCCACCACCACGACCTGCCTGTCCGGGTTCATCGCCACCGCCAGGACCTGCCTGTCCTGGTGCGCCACCCCGCCCGCGTCCACCACGCCCTCCGGCCGGCGCCGGGGCGCCTGGCACTGGACCGTAATCGGCGTATTCCATCGTGGCTTCCGGATCGAGCTGTTTGCGCACACTGCGGTTCGCCGGCCCCATGGTTTGGGAGACGGCGTAGTAGTACCCGGTCTCGGGATCGAACGCGCCGGTGTTCCAGTTGACTGATCCCCAAGCGCCCGGCTGGACGAGCGTGCCTTTCTTGCCTCCGGGTTCTGCGCTCGGAACCGACGGCGGCGTGTAGAGCGGACCGATGACGTAGTCCTTGACGATCTCGCGTGCGCGCGCTTTGAGCTCGGGCGTGTAGTCGATGAGGTCGTCGTCGCTGATCCCTTGGAGGTCGAAGGCCGGCGGTTTGGTGGGAAAGGGCTGCGTGGGCGACGAGCGCTCGCCCGGAACGGTCGATTGCGGCACGGGCCGCTCCTCGATCGGCCACACTGGTCTGCCGTTGGTGCGATCGAGGACGTACAGAAAGGCGCTCTTGCTGGCTTGCATGACGGCCTTGATACGCCTGCCGTCGACGGTGATGTCGCCGAGCATGGCCGGCCCTACGCTGTCGTACTCCCAGAGATCGTGATGAATCATCTGGAAATGCCAGACGCGCTTGCCGGTTCTTGCCTCGAGGGCCACCAGCGTATTGGAGTACAGGTTGTCTCCGGGCCTCCAGCCGCCGTACCACGCGGCCGTCGGAGCCGTCAGCGGGATATAGACGTACCCGAGCTCTTCGTCGCCGGTCATCTGATTCCACGCGCCGATGTCGCCTGCGACCTTCCACGAATCGTTGCCCCACGTATCGTTTCCGAGCTCGCCCGGCTGCGCCACCACATGAAACGTCCACAGGAGCTTGCCGGTCTGGGCATCGAACCCGCGCACGTCCTCGGGCACCGCCTCCTTCTTGTTGCCGCCGTCGCCGGCCCCCGCCGTATTGCCGGTGACGACCACCACGTTGCCGATGACGAGCGGACCGGTGCTGTCGCCGAAACGGCCCGCGAGCGGCTGACGCTCCTGGAAATGCAGGCTGGTCCGGCCCTGATCGCCGAAGCCGGCCGATAACTGCCCGGTTTCGGCGTTGACGGCATAGAGATACTCGCCGCGAATCGCGAAGATCCGTTTATCCACGTTGGCGGCGCCGCCGCGCCAGAAGTCCACGCCGCGCGTGCTCGTCGCGTTGGCCTCGTCGCGGGTGGCGGCGAAGAGCGGCTGCTCCCAGATGACCGTCCCCGTTTCGCCGTCGAGGGCCATCACCAGACCGTGTGCGTTCTGCGTATAGAGAACGCCATCGATCATGATCGGCGTCGATCGGAGATACGCGTTGACCCGCACGTCGGAGAACGCCTGCGTGACCTTCTCGCTCACCGCCGGGCGGCGCCACGCGACGGCGAGGTTCTTCACGTTGTCCCGGTTGATCTGATCGAGCGCGGAATAGCGCGTGTAGCCCTTGTCGCCGCCGAAGTAGCGCCACTCGGTGGCCGCGGCGCCTGGCTGCGACTGGCCTAGCAGCCCGTTCAGACTTTCGCCACGGGCTGTTGGGCCCTCGAAGGAATAACGTTGCCAATTATGGCTGACGAGGCGCCCGGCGGACAAGGCGCGAGGAGCGCATACTCGGCGTATGTCAGCGACGAGCAACGCCGGCCCCCGGGATGCATCGACAGCCAGAATGGCAACGTTATTCGTTTACGGGCCCTAAACACTTTCTAAGCGTGAGATCTTGCCGGAGATTCGTGATGACGAAGCGCGGATTGTCCGCCTGGAGGCGATGGACTCCGCGCGACTGACAGTCGCAGCCGCGTCACCTGCCGCGGTAGTCGTTCTAGGCGCTCATTCGCTCGGAATCACGTTCACGCAGTACGCAGAAATCTGGTACGGCGCTCGAGACGAGTGTTGAAGATTCTGCTCTCATCGCGACCTCCGCGTGTCGAGGGAAGGAACGTCAGCCGACACCGGCTCACCATTCAATCAGGTTTTCGCAGGTTTTCGCGCGGGCCGCGTCGTCATCACCCATGGCACGGTATTGGCAGGCGTGGCCACTCGTGTATGGCTGATGGCCCTGCGCTGACTGGCGCTCGCCCTCCGGAAGGTGGACCGCCGCCGAAGCTCCTCGATCGCGTTCGAACCGCTGTGCGTCTGAGGCACTACAGTCGCCGGACCGAGCAGGCGTACGTCGCCTGGATTCGGCGGTACATCGTCTTTCATCAGAAGAAGCACCCGTCGGCGATGGGTGCGACCGAGATTGTCGCATTTCTCTCATGGCTCGCCGTCGACAGGCGCGTCAGCGCGTCGACGCAGAATCAGGCGTTAAGCGCGTTGTTGTTTTTGTACCGTGTGGTGCTCGGCCTCGATATCGGGCCGATCGAGCATATGCCGCGCGCACGGATGCCGGACAAGCTGCCGGTGGTGCTCAGTCGAGAAGAAGTCGGCCAGCTCATCACGCATGTTGACGGCACGATGTGGCTCATCGTGGCGCTGCTGTACGGCGCGGGTCTCCGACTCGAGGAGTGTCTCGAGCTCCGCGTCAAGGACCTTGACTTCGATCGCAACCAGATCGTGGTCCGGCGTGGCAAAGGACAGAAGGATCGGGTGACGATGCTGCCCGTTGCCGCGCAGGAGCGGCTGGCCGCGCATCTGTCGACGGTAAGGCGACAGCATGAGCGGGATCTCGCGCGCGGTGAAGGGCGCGTGGTGCTCCCGTTCGCACTCGATCGCAAGTACTCGGAAGCCGCGACAGCGTGGGCGTGCGAAGTCCCTTCGATCGGTTTGACGCTGGCGGAGGTGGTTGGCTGCAGGCCCTGCAGCCAGCCGCGCGGAAACCTTTTCCTGCCTGAAATGGTCAAGCTATTGCGTCAGCGGCACTTGTCTCGCGGATGCTGTCGGGACGTCGTCGGTGGTTGGCCGCAGCCGCCGCAGCCAATCCCGTGGCGGCAGTCAATCACGACGACCGTCCAATGGGCCGCGGCGTGTTAACATCCCCCGTTCCGGACACATCGAAGTGAAGTCGACTTGGGCGTGTGGCCCGGTTGGCCGCGAGAAGCGCCGTGCGGTCTACTTCAATACTTGTTGAACGAAACCGCTGAACGCGGTAGGAAAGACCGCTCGTCCGCGCACGGGTGATCGTCACGCCTGCCTGATTCCACGGCAGACCATTCCCCTCTGATCCTGTTGAATGCAGTCGCTCACAATCTCCGTTGCTGAACGCCGATGACGACGTTCGAGTCAACGGAGGTGTGTCATGACGGAGCTGCGACAGCGGATGGTGAACGACATGGTGCTGCGAGGGATGGCCGAGAAGACGCGGACCTCGTACACGCAGGCGGTGGCCGGCTTGGCGAAGTGTTACCGGCGGTCGCCGGACCAGATCACGCACGACGAAGTGCAGGCGTATCTGCTGCATCTGATTCAGGAGCGGAAGCTCGCCTGGAGTACCTGCAACATTGCCGTGCATGGGCTGCGCTTCTTGTTTCACACGACCCTCGGCCACGATACGGTCGCGTTTCACATTCCCGGCCCGCGCCAGCAATCGAAGCTGCCCCTGATCCTGAGTCGGGACGAGGTGCAGCGGATTCTCGCGGCCGCGACGGACCACCAGCCGCACGCGCTGCTGACGACGATCTATGCCGCCGGACTGCGGGTCAGTGAAGCCGTCCGCCTGAAGATCACGGACCTCGACGGGACGCGGCACACGATCCGCGTGGAGCTCGGGAAGGGCGCGAAGGATCGGGACACGGTGCTCCCGCCGGGCCTGCTGGGGGAGTTGCGCGCGTACTGGCGGCACGAGCGGTCGGCCGTCTGGCTGTTTCCCCGGCGCGACCGCGCCACTCCGTTGACGGTGTGGCAGGCGCAGCACCTGTTCTACACGGCCAAGCGCCGCGCCGGCATCGCGAAGCGCGGCGGGATTCATGCGTTGCGCCACGCGACCGCGACGCATTGGCTCGAAGCCGGCGTCCCCCTCCCGACGATTCAGCGGTTGCTGGGGCATCGCTCCTTGCAGGCGACCGCGCGGTATCTCCACCTCGCGCAGGTGGCCGGGGTGGCGCCGGGCTCGCCGCTCGATCTGCTCGACCGCCTCGACCTCTCACGAGCGTAGCCGCCGGTGTGTCCCGTCGCCTTACGGGCGACGGCCGTAATCGCGTCGATCCGCCAGACCCTCCAGGATCATCGTGCGGGCCCACGGCGAGTCGTATCGCCAGACGCATCGGCTCGCGACGGTCCAGACGCTGGCGCTGCGCGCGATCGCGGCGTGCCGCACCGCCCTCCTGGGCGGGCGTCGGGAGACGTGTGACCACTGTGGGGCCACACGGATCACCTACCACGCGTGTCGCAATCGACACTGTCCCGCGTGTCAATCCCAGGCGAGTGCTCGCTGGCTCGAGGCGCGGTGTGCGGAGCTCCTGCCGATTCCCTACTTCCATGTGGTCTTCACGCTGCCCCACGCGCTCAATCCGCTCGCGCAGGGCAATCCGCGGGTGCTCTACACGCTCCTGTTCCGGGCGGCCGCCGAGACCTTGCTCGCCTTCGGGCGCGACCCCCGCCACCTCGGCGGCACCATCGGCGTCACCGCCATCCTGCACACGTGGAGTCAAACCCTCACGCAGCATCTCCATGTGCACTGTCTCGTCACCGGGGGCGCGTTGTCCGCCGACCGCACCCGCTGGATTCGCGGACGGGGGTCCTTTCTGTTTCCGGTCAAGGCGCTCTCGCTCGTCTTCCGGGCGAAGTATCTCGGGGGCTTGCAACACGCCTTCGACGCGGGCACGCTCACCTTCGCGGCCGGCACGGCCCCGCTCGCCGACGCCCGGTGTTTCGCCGCCCTCCTCACCCAGCTCCGCGCGACGGCCTGGGTCGTCTAGGCGAAGCGCCCCTTTGCCGGGCCGGAGCGCGTGCTGCGGTATCTCGGCCGCTACACCCACCGCATCGCCATCTCGAACGCCCGACTGATCAGCTTCACCGATGGCCTCGTGCGGTTCCGCTGGAAGGACTACGCGGATCACGGGCGCACGAAAGTCATGGCGCTCGGCGTCGAGGAATTCCTTCGGCGCTTTCTGGTGCACGTCCTGCCGCGCGGCTTCGTGCGCATCCGGCACTTCGGGCTGCTCGCCAATCGGCACCGACGGGCCACGATCGCCCGCGCCCGCCACCTGCTCGGCGGGGCCGCGCCGACCACGGCCTCCGCGGACTCGCCCACGACCGACAGCGACCGCACGCGGTGCCCCGTCTGCCGTCAGGGCCAGTGGCAGGTGGTGGAGATCCTGCGGCCCCTCGCGCCGGCTCGCGTCCCGGGTGCCTGGAACACCTCCTGACGTCATGACGACTCCCGACCCGCGATCGACGTCCCCCGCTGCGGTGCGGCCCCCCATCGCGCTGCTCCTCTGTCCTGACCGCCCTCTCTCCGCGCCTCGCAACCCTCCCGGGCGCCGTGATCACCGGACGCCGCGCCTCGTGCTCGTGGTGCCGCCCCGGCCTCCGCTCCCAGACCTCGCAAAAACCGACCACTCCATTTCCTCCTCGGCCTTACAATCCCCATAGCTTGGCGCGGCGGAGCCACCCGGTTCGTTCAACGACGGTT
>Ga0209343_10007231_pt1 | contig 13129 bp, 10 predicted proteins | sample RifCSPlowO2_02_FD_184026 | JGI IMG/M metagenome (GOLD analysis project Ga0209343, IMG submission 184026) | Groundwater microbial communities from Rifle, Colorado - Rifle CSP2_plank lowO2_0.2 (SPAdes) (version 2) | ecosystem: Environmental > Aquatic > Deep subsurface > Groundwater | place... | reverse complement strand
TGCGGGTCGCCTTGCCACGTATCGTGCGCGACCTGCTCCGGATTTTTTCCGAATGCAGCGCCGCACGGGCTTCCGTGTTTGACGATTGCCGCGAAGTAAGGAAGCGAAGCGCTGACATTCTTTCGGTAGGCGGCGGCAAATCTCTCAACTGCCAGTAGAAGCCGGCCGAGGTCGGTGATTGAAATCCAACTCGTGTCGCCGGAAACGAACGGGCGGCCATCCTCGCGCTTGAACTTGGATATTGCGAGCGCGTCCGTTGTCGGCCTTTTAGCGGCCGTAGCCTTCTGGTGTGGATTCTCTCCGTACTTGAGTTTGGTTTTCATACGGTGCGTGAATATATGTTAGAAGATGACACAAGCCGGCCTTTTTTGCAAAGTCGTATTCGGGGTACAATCTACGAGATACGAAACTAAAAAAACAACTTGTTATGCCAGCGAAATACAAATCCAAAACCGGACGCCGCGCGCAAGAAAAGGCGCCGGTAAAATCAAGGCGCGCCTTCTCGGTGTTCGCCGTCGTAATCATGTTTGGCGTAGGAATCCTGGCGGCCTGGGCGATGATGCTTCAAATACCCGCTATTGATAATTTTCAGAGCCGCAGGGTCGCAGAATCAACAAAAATTTACGACCGCACAGGGAATATTCTCCTCTACGATGTGCATGGAACTATGCGAAGAACCGCAGTTCCATTGAGCGAGATTTCTCTCAACATCCGAAACGCCGCAATCGCCGTGGAAGACGCGACATTTTACCAGCACTACGGTTTCCGTCCCCTGTCATTTCTACGCGCGCTCTCGGTTGACATTCTTTCCCTCAAATTCGTGCAGGGCGGCTCAACCATAACCCAGCAGGTCGTGAAAAATGCGCTTCTGACGCAGGACAAAACGATTATCCGCAAAGTAAAAGAGATTGTCCTCGCGATAAAGCTTGAGCGCGCGTATTCAAAAGACCAGATTTTGGAAACGTATCTGAACGAAACTTCGTACGGAGGCACGATATACGGGGTGGAGGAGGCAAGCCAGTATTTTTTCGGCTTAAGCGCAAAGGACGTGTCGCTCGCGCAAGCGGCATACATGGCGGCCTTGCCGCAGGCGCCGACGCGCTACTCCCCATACGGGAATCATCGGGATGAACTGGAGAGCCGGAAAAATTTCGTGCTCTCAAAAATGAAGGAAAACAAATTCATCACCGACTCTGAATATGAAAACGCGCTTCAGGAAAAGGTGGAGTTCAAAGATACGGCGGAGGCCGGCATCAAGGCGCCCCATTTTGTGTTTTTTGTGCGCGAGTATCTGGAAGGAAAGTACGGCGCAGACGCGGTGGAAAGAAGCGGGCTTCAGGTTATAACCACGCTTGACTACGACCTGCAAAAAAGGGCGGAGGAAACGCTGACGAAAGCGGCGCTTTCAAACGAAAAGAATTTCAACGCGTCAAACGCGGGACTGGTGGCAATTGACCCGAAGACCGGACAGATTTTGACCATGGTCGGCTCGCGCGGATATTTTGACCCTGAAATTGAGGGGAAGGTAAACATAGCGCTTGCAAACCGGCAGCCGGGCTCGGCCTTCAAGCCGTTCGTATATGCAACTGCGCTTGGGAAAGGTTATACGCCGGAGACGGTCGTGTTTGACCTACAGACGCAATTCTCCACATTTTGCGAGCCGTCGGATGTTGCGAACAGTGAACCCCCTTGTTACTCGCCGGGTAATTACGACGAAAAATTCCGCGGCCCTATGACCCTGCGCGACGCGATAGCGCAGTCCGTAAACGTGCCGTCCGTGAAAATCCTCTACCTTGCCGGAGTGACAGACTCTTTGAAAACTGCGAACGATATGGGAATAACAACTCTCGGAGACAAGAATCAGTACGGGCTCACGCTGGTTTTGGGCGGCGGGGAAGTAAATCTCCTGGAAATGACGGGCGCATATGGGGTTTTCGCAAACGACGGAGTGCGCAATTCCCCGACGGGAATTATGAGCGTCAAAGACGCCGCGGGAAATATCTTGGAAACATACGAGCAGAACGCCTCTCGGGTGTTGGATTCGCAGATAGCAAGGCAGATGAATGACATCCTGTCGGACAACATTGCGCGCACGCCGGAATTCGGAGCCGACTCTCCTCTTTATTTCCCCGACGCCGCCGTAGCCGCGAAAACCGGCACCACGAACGATTATCACGACGCGTGGGTCATCGGGTACACGACGGGGGTATCCCTCGGCGCATGGGCCGGAAACAACGACAACAGCCCCATGCAAAAAAAGATCGCGGCTTTCATCGTGGCGCCGATGTGGCACGAGGTTTTTGCCTATGCTCTCCAGAAATATTCGTCGGAACCGTTTGCCCCAGCAGCCCCGGAAGCGGAACTGGATTCGCTCCCGCCGGTTTTACGCGGCGATTGGAACACCGACCCTTCGCGGGGGGTGCATGAAATCATCTTTTGGACGAAAAAAGGCGGTCCCAGAAGCGGTCCTCCGGAAAATCCGGCAAGCGACCCGCAATTCGCTCTTTGGGAATATCCCGTGCAATTGTGGGCAGCAGCGAATCCCGCAAAAATAGCGCCCAGCACGCCCATGTCCGCGCGCCCCGTCGCACAGGAGGACGGATTCTTCATAACGTCGCCTCAATCGGGAATTACCGTGCCGTCTTTCGCGTCCATTGTTATTGCAGTTGCCCATCCCCGTCCGGAAAGCATATCCAAGGTTTCATACTATCTGAACGGAGTGTTTATCGGGGCATCCACGCAGGCGCCGTTTACGATTTCCACATTTCCCGCATCGCACGGGCCGGTAACACTGCGCGCGGTAGCGGAGAGCGCTTCAGGAAGTGAAGAAAAAACGACATCCTTTACGATTCAGTAGGCAAGCCGCTTACGTCGAAACCGTGCCGTCTACAGGTGTCTATAATTATCCGATAGACTTCAGTTTCGACGCGATTTTTGCTCCTTGGAATACCAAGGAAAAAATCGGCTACGGGCTACCGGCTACAAGCTATCTATTGAGCGGCATCGCGAGGTACGTGAAGCTCTGGTCGGATACTCCCCGTATCACCAGGGGCCTGCCAACCCCCCCGAATCCCAGAGTGATGCTGTCGGAATCTATTGAGCCGATGCAATCCGACAGGTATCCGATATGGAAATTGATGTCTATGTCTTCGCCGGAAACCGCCGAATCAATGGAGTCCGACATTTCCCCGACATCCGGAGACTGCGCGGTAGCGGTAAAAATCTTCCGCTTCGGATAAATGTGGATCCCTACATGCTGGTCGTTCCCCCCGAATACGCGCGCCTTGCGCAGCATCTCCGCAAAATCGTTTTTTAGGACTGTCGCTTCGGTAACGAAATTTTTCGGGATTATTTCCTGGTAATCGGGGAATATCCCGTCGGCGACGCGCGAAACAAAGCGGACACTTTCAGATTCCATTGTTAATTGCGAGTCAGCGGCATGAAGAATAACGTTTTCGTCCGATACGCGCTCAAGGACGTATATAAGTTCTCCCGCGTGTTTTAGCGGAATCAATATTTCTCCTCCGTCATGGAACGAACCCCTTACCCTTTTTTCTGCAAGCCGGAACGAATCAGTCGCCGCGCAAACCAGTCCGTCTTTTTTTATTGATATATAAACGCTCCCAAGCTCCGGACGTATCATTGAGACGGACGCCGCGTATGAAACCGCCCGCACCCCGCGAAGAAGCTGTTCCCTCGGCATTGAAACTCCTTTCCCCTTGTCCTCGCCAGAAAGTTTTGGGAACTCGTCGTGCGGAACCGCTTTTATTATGGTCTTTGTCTCGCGCGCCTCCACTAGCATATTCCCACTTTCCGTCCCTATCGTAATTTTATCGCTGCTTATGGATTTTAGTGTTTGTGAAAATACTTGAGACGGAATCGCAACCACACCCTTCTCCTCCGTCTCACATGGAATTTTTATTTCTATCCCCGATTCCAGATTTGTAGCTCTTACGGACAAATCTGCACCGGCTTCAATAAGGACACATGAAAGAATAGGTAATGATTCTTTTTTTCCAGTTATTCTTTCGGCCAAAACAACAGCTGATAATATTTTCTCTTTCCTAATTATCACCTTCATAGATATTTTATTTATTTAAATTCTATTATTACTACTATATGTGTGGATTGTGTGTATAAGTGTTTTATAAACAGGTTTTGGTTGATGATTCAAGTGTTGATTAGTGTTGAGTTAATGTTGATAGCTGTGTATAAGTTTTTTAACAATACAGATTTATTTTTTGTTAGGGGATAATAAACGGTTCTTCAGGCGTTTGGCAACAGAATATCCACCTGTTATGAGTGTATTAGGCCGCGTATGTGCTCAACCTCCTGTTCTAGAGACGGGCTAATTTTCATCTCTTGTTTTATCTTCTCGCACGAATGTATTACCGTTGTGTGATCCCGTCCACCAAGCTTTTCCCCGATTGAAGGGTATGAAATGCTGAATTCCTCGCGGAGCATATACATAATAATCTGCCGCGGCTTCACGACTTCTTTCTTGCGCGTCTTTTCATATATGCTCTTCTCCGGAATCTCATAATATTGCGAGATTCTGCGCACGACCTCGTCAACGGAAACTCCTTTGTTCGGCTTGACGTTGTGTTTTATCAGAGTGCGCACGTCCGCGAGCGAGACGCCCTTCCCTTTGAGCTGGGATTTGCAGACTATCATATTCAACACCCCCTCCAATTCGCGTATGTTTCCTCGCACTCCCTCGGCGATGTACTGGACGATATCGTCGGGGATGCTGAAACCGTGCTGTTCTATTTTAGCCTTGATTATAGCCGTTCTTGACTCCACATCCGGCTCGGGAATTTCCGCTATCATGCCAGCCGAGAAACGGCCTTTCAGCCGGTCCTCAAATCCGGGCAGGAAATTTGGATGCTTGTCGGAAGAAAATACTATCTGCTTATTGTTGTCATGAAGCGCATTAAAGAGGTGGAAGAGCTCCTCCTGCGTTTTTTCCGTGTTTGCGATGAACTGCACGTCGTCCATGATGAGAACGTCGTATTGCCGGTACTGATCCTTGAAGCCGTTTGCGCGGCCGGCGCGCACCGCGTTGATGTAGTCAACTGCGAATCTCTCGGATGTGACGTAGAGCACTTTTTTGTTCGCGTGGACTTTCTTGAAGTTGTTGCCGATGGCTTGTATCAGATGCGTTTTGCCGTGCCCCGTTGAGCCGTAGATGAAAAGTGGATTGTACGCGAGGCCGGGGCGCTCAAGAACCGCGCGCGCCGCCGCGTGGGCGAGCTGATTGAACGGGCCGACGACGAATGTCTCAAATGTATATCGCGGGTTCAGATTGTCCCTCTTATCAATGTAGAGAGATTGCAAATCAAGCAAGGCGTTCTCCGCCTGCGGCTGCGCGCGCCCCTGCTTGCGCTCCGCCGCAGAGGGCATCGCTCGGTGCACGGTGTACTCTACGGCGCGTATGGAGCTGTCCAGCCCGCGCAAGGCCTTCAAAATTAGCTTGTGATGCTTTTCCAAGAGCCACTCCTTTACAATCTTGCTAGGCACGCTTATGTGCACGGTGCTTCCGTCCCTGCCGCTCACGTCTGTGTTCCTGAACCACGTGCGGAAACTGGCCTCGGAGGTTCCCAACTCAATTTGGACCAGAGCATTTTGCCAAAGTTCGCGGCTTGTCATTGTCGGCATTGAAGTTGGCGGCATAGACCGGTCATTATACGCGCATCCCCTTTCGTGGATAGGGGTGCCGTCGGTGCCGTGGATGTTTACAACATGTGGATAGGATGGGGACAGCACAGCTTCTAGTTTCTAGGGTCTAGGTTCTAGAAAATTCAAAATAAAAAGAGACGGGGTTGGTATTGTTTTTGTCCCCTAGAGGCGTATACTCGTCGGACTATCTGCTGTATTTACTAGAAGCTAGCAGCTAGTCACTAGAACCTAATTTATGAAACGTACCTATCAGCCGAAAAAGAGAAAACGATCCATGGCCCATGGATTTCGTAAGCGATCTCAAAGCACTAGCGGAAGGGCATTGCTTAAACGGAGACGCAGGAAGGGCCGAGCTCGCCTCTCCACGTGAGAATTCCTTCTTGATGCCAAAAAAGCACAGAATTTCTAGTTCTGATTTTAAGCTGATAGAAAATTCTAAACGTCGTCGCGAACGAGGCGCGTATTTTATTCTTTCTTACGGCACGCAGGCCGGGAGAGAGGGCGCGCACGCGCGAATGGCGTGCGTTGTTTCCAAGAAAACAGCCGCAAGGGCGGTGGACAGGAATTTAATCAAACGGCGATGCCGAGCTGCGGCCGGGAACTTGATCGCGGATATTAGAAAACCGCTTGTTTTTATTTTTTATGCCAGCCGAAACGCAAAAGGCGCGGCCTTCGCGGAGATAAAACGAGACGTGGAAAAACTGATTAGAAAATCATGCGATGTTTAGGAGAAATGTCCCTTGAAGAAAAATTATTTCAATCAAACTAGCCAAACTCTGCTAACTGGGTACAATGCTCGGAATGTGGTCAGCAATATTCCATACGGTGGTTTACGATCCCCTGTACAACGGGCTTGTTTTTTTAGTCGGAGTGCTACCCGCGCACGATGTCGGGCTCGCGGTGGTAGTTCTCACGATAATCGTGCGGATAATACTCTTCCCTCTCGCGCGCCGGGCATCGGCTGCGCAGGAACAGATGAAAAAAATCGCTCCAGACATTGAAGCTCTGAAAGCAAAATACAAAAATAATCGCGAGGAGCAGGGCAGAGCCATCTTTGCCCTGTACAAAGAGAGGGATGTCCACCCTTTTGCGAGCTTCGGCCTTATCCTTATACAGCTTCCTATACTAATCGCTTTGTATTGGATGTTTGCGCTCGGAGGTCTGCCGGAAATAAACGCGGAGCTTCTCTACCCGCTGGTAAATATGCCTGCGAGCGTGAACATGGATTTTTTTGGGCTGATTGACGTCGGCTCCAGAAGCCTGATTTTGGCGGCGCTGGCGGCGGTCACGCAAATCATATACTCGCGCCTTTCAATGGGGCCGCGCAAGAAATCGGCGCCGTCTGACGGTACATTCGGAGGCGACATGGCAAGAAGCTTTGACCTGCAGGCGCGCTACGTTCTCCCCGTCATCATCGGCGTTATCGCGTACACGATTCCCGCCGCCGCCCCCCTCTACTGGGTGGTCAGCAATTCTTTTATGATCGCTCAAGAATTATTCATGGGGCGCCGATTCAACTCTTAAACGACAATACTTTGCGGGAAGTGCGGACTGGGAGTATAGTGCCTTTTACTAAGGCATATGGAAACTACAATTCACACAACGCTAAAAGACCTGCTCAATTCCTTTGGAGCATCCTTTTCTGATATACAAAAGATTGAGGTTGCGGGGCAGACCGTATTTAATATACAGACTGATGATGCCCGCACTCTCATCGGCATGCATGGCGATACGGTCCACGCAATTGACTATTTGGTAAAGAAAATCACGGAACAAAAGCTTCCGCACGTCAGTCCCTCAGAGGTTTCTGATACAGAATCTTCCGATTCTAAAGATGCCAGCACGAACGCCCGCGGTCTGCAATTTCTTGTAGACGTAAATGATTACCGCTCCAAGCAAATCAGAGACCTGCAGACAAAGGCCTTGATGATGGCGGAGCGCGCACGGTCGTTCCAGTATGACGTTGAGCTCACCCCCATGAGCGCGTACGAGCGATTGATAATACACACCTCGCTAGCAGACGCGCCGAATGTTAAGACGGAATCTTTGGGCGAAGGGAGAAACCGCAGAGTCGTAATTAAATACGCTGCAGCCCGGTGAGGTCGACTTCCTTAATTACCTGTGATGTGAAAGTGTTCCACGCTCGGAGGATATGAGGGCACCAAGATAAAGCTACTGTCTACGCCCGCTTTAATAAGCTCTTGTTTTCGCGCCTCGCTTCCAACCTCCCACTTCGCGATGAGCCCGGAAGCCCTGGCGGCGTTAACGAACTGATTGATTTCCTGCGGTGAAGAGCTGTTTTTTGTTACAAGATTCGCGTCAAAACACGTTCCGTTGTTGTGGCAAATGCTGGAATGTATTACAGTTGGCGGCCACGCCTCACTCACATACCACGACATTCCGACGGCTTTTACGCGGAGGGTGGTCATCTTTTCTGCTAGAGTGAGAGATATGTAGCACTGGCTTCTGCCGCATGCGCTCGTTTTTGCCGCAACGCCGGGCGGGAGGTTTACACAGCCTGCGCAGCTGCCTCTGGACCCATCAGGCATGATTCCTCCGGCCTTAGTGATAGGTTCAACTGGCTGTGGTTTGGGCGCAGAAATCTCGGGCGTTTTGGGGAAAACTACATTGAGATTGAGCAGGTTCGGATTTATCTGATTGAGAATAATCCAGATGGAAAGAAGCAGGAGAAGACCGAAAAAGACATCGCGAATATCCTCTTTCGCCTTTTCCTTCGTATGCCACATGTCGCCCCCCATGTATTTGAAGCCGGCGATGCCGAGGCGTATGACGGCGATAATAGCTCCGACGGATATGGCGATTTTGAACATTGAGTTTATGTATGTGGCAAGATTCGCATCGGTGTTATAAAGGGCCGATAGCTTTTCTGATTGGGGGGGAATGTCCGCAAGAGGAGCGAAAGCGGCAAACAAAACATTCTGCGCGCGTTCGCGCAAATAGCGGAGTATTTTTTTTACCCCGTTAGAAATAAGACGCGGACCTCCAAAAACTGAATCCAGATTATTTCTTTCTGCTTTTGTTTTCATAATTATTTATTTCGCGAGTCCGCGATTTCTAACGGGGTTGATGATAGTCATGGCGTGGTTTTGATTTTTTCCGGTTTGATTCGCAAGAGCCACAAGGTTTTATCTATGGCATTTATAAAAGCGATATGTTCCCCCCTGTCATCCATAATCGGGGATTCCACATCAATCGGCGTGTCCATTTCCGGAGCAAAGATTAATTCTACAGTGTCCGCGCTCACGTCCACCCGCCACCACGAATCGGATGTGTGGATTGCCCCCCTGTACCAGTCGTTTAAAAAGGCATTTGAAGTTACAAACTGTGGGACGGCGCAATACGCCACAAGGGGCTTGACCATCGGCGCCGGTTTCTTAGAAAAGATTTTCGGAGTCGTGGTTGTCGCGATAGCTGGGCCCTCCGTGCTCCAGACGCATTTGTCCGCCACGGTTCGTATGGGAAGAGAAAGAGATGTTGCGTCGTTCTGCGCGCGGGCGAAGAGCGCGAGAGAACCCCCGCCCGATTCTCCGTAAAGGATAGCGGCGGAAGATGTATTCGGGAGATACGTGAGCCCGCGCGCGTCCCGCACTTGCGGAACGAGCGACCCGTTTTTGAGTTCATACGCAAAACCGGCGGCATTGTCTGCGGGCCGCAGGACGAAAAAGATGCGGCCGTCCGCGAGCGAGATGGGATACCAGCCGGACAGAGGCGATGAGAAGACGGTTTTGCGCCTCATTCCATCCCATGACGAGAGTACGCCATCGGCCCCGCCGAAAGGAGTTTTCACTATATATAAAAGCTCGCGCGAAAAGGCAGCGGGCACGATTGCGCTTATGTTGCGTTCCAGATATTTTCCGGATAGCGTAGCGCCGCCGTCTACAGTTTCTGATGATGTTGAGGTTGCTATTTTCCCCGCGAAACTGGCAATATCGCCGTTCTCGTCAATGGAGCGGAGAACGACGGAACCGTCGCGGCTGAACACCGCCTCCTGCGTTTTGGGAAACATCCTGTTCGTAAGGCGCTCTACGGCGCCGGTACTCGTGTCTGCCGAGAATATGTATCCGGTGGAGCTTTCAGCAAAATACAATACGGAGGACGTGCCAGCGCCGAATGCCATGCCCGCAACCGGCGTTTTGGTAATTTTCTGCAATTGGGGCGGCGAGGCGCCCTCTCGCGTTTCGTCCCCGTCCCTTTCTACGAGCGATGTTATGCCGGAAACTATGTTGTTATAAATGTTGCCGACGCTCCGAGACGGCGCCTCGCTTCGGAGTCCGCGCGAAGCGTCGGTCGCGCTTACGGTCTCCGCCTGTCTGTTGAGGAAAAAGTACCACCCCCCCAATCCCGCAAACATGAGAAGCGCGGCGAGAACGAGGACGTACGATAAAGTTTTTTTGGTAGGGCGCATAATAATTTATTCGGACAGGGCGGGGAAAGGATTAAACCCGGTGAATATGTCATTACCGCTACCGAACGAGACCCTCCACGCGCGGGACGCGCTCATGGCCAGATTGGACGCATGGGTGAGCGAAAGCGCGATTTGCGCGAGACCGTTTGAATTGGCGGAATTGACCGTAAGCTCGCTTCTATTCAATTCGTCCGACGGGATTTTTTTTCCGTTGACGCTCCACGAATAAATGAGCCGCGGGTCATCGGGATTTTCGGCTTCCGCAAAATATGGCACTGCGGCGAATGTCGCCTCCGTGTCGGATAGAGATGCCGTATCATCAAACGCCCGGTTATACATGATTCCGAACAGCGGATGGTTTTCATAAAGAACAAGCACCGGTTCAACGGATGAAATTTCCGCGCGCGCCCTGCCCCCCGCACTCCCGTTTATCGCGGATGCCGCGACTTCTATTATGTCGGTTCCAAAAAGAGCAGGCGCGCGAATATATGCGGATGACATCCCCTTACCGGAGAGAGATGCCACGACGGAGCCGTTCCGTTTCCATGTATACATTATGTCGCGCTCGGGCAGTTGGGCGGAACCCGCGGGCTTAAAACGGGCTATTGCCTGCGCGCGCACCCCAGTTCCCGCGGAAGGAAGCGCCCTGCCGCGATAAAGCGGCGGTGTATACGAGTCGGATTCCCACAAGAGGTCAACTTCCGCGGGCGAGATTGAGGCGTTTCCTGATGCATAGAGGCCGTCTCGCGTTTGCGCGGTTGCGAATATGTTGGTCTCCGACCCCAAGGGCCCCGCCGCAATGCTCGCCTTTGTCATTCCGACGCCTTGCGCGAAAACCTTATTGTTTACGTACCACGTTATGTCGCTTCCGGTTAAGTCTATGATGGCGTTCCAGAGCGAGACAAGCACGGGTTCGTTCGGGCCGGGATACTCCGGGCTGACAGAAAGGAATAGCCGTCCGTCCGCGGTATTCCCGAATTGCGCGTAAGCCGGAGCCGCGAACAGAAACAGAACGGCGGATAAAATGATTAATGCGCCCGCGGCGGCAACCCTGCCCTCTTTTGTCATCATGGTACCCATTATTATATCTCGGCCGTATTGCCGCGCTTCGCCCATTTATTGTTTCTGCTCTTCAGGCGCGGCCGCGCCCTCGGCAGGCGGAATATTTTGCGCGGGCGGAACCGGTGCGTTTTTATCGGGCGCTATGACACGCCGCCGGTTTTCTCTCGCCTCGTCATCGGCAGTGTCGGCCAAATCCCGTTTCGCCTTGCGTATGGCGAGAATCTGGGACGGGTCGGAGGTGATTATCTGGTCTTCGGTATAAGAAGCGATGATTTTAATCGCGACGTGCTTCAGGCCGGCGAAGAATATTCCCTCCCCCACATCCGATTCCAAGAGCAAGTACTTCTCTTCGTCGGATAACTTAAATGTTTGTTGGACAAGGTCGACGGATGTGGGGGATTGCCGAAGGAGAAGCTGGATTGAAGAGTTGGTAATCATAGGTATTCCGTACGGCGAGTTCAGGAAGTCGGAAACGTCCTGCGTGATGGTGGAAATTCCAAGGAAATATTTTCTTCCGCGCTTCGCGATGGAGAAAAGGAAGGAAGCGGTGTCCGCGGAGCGCATCATCCACCACGCCTCGTCTATGACAAGCAGGCGCTTCCGCAGTTCTTTGCGCACCGTGTTCCAGATGTGGTGCGTGATTATGTACATTGCGACCGGCTTCAGGTCGTCCTCCATGTCTCGCACGGAAAAGACGACCAGTTTTTTATTCATGTCCACGTTTGTCGGGCGGTTCATGAAACCGGCCCACGTGCCCTTCGTATATTTGGAAAGCCGCTGAACAAGCGAATCGCTCCCTTCCATTCCGGAGAGCACCAGTTCAAAATCGGAGAGAAGCGGCGGCTCAATCTGCGCGAAGTTCGCCTCTGCCGTGATATCCTTGAGCGCGTAAGTTTCGGTTATCGCCCTGTCTATCACCGCGTCTTCTTCGGGGGTGAGCCCGCCAAGCATTATTCGGAACAATCCCACTAGAGCGATAATGTTGCTCCGCAATACGTCGGCGGGATTCTCATCTTCGCGCGGTACGGCCAGGTCAAAAGGATTTATATGGTGCTCGGAAGAAAGAGAAATATTGAAATACCGCCCGCCCACGGTTTCCGCGAGATATTCGTACTCGCGCTCGGGGTCTATTACGATTACCTCCACGTCAAACATCAAAGAGCGCAGGATTTCCAGCTTGGTCCCGTAGCTTTTTCCGGCGCCGGATTTGGCGAAAGTCACCGAGTTGTAATTTTCCAGAGAGAAGCGGTCAAACAGCACGAGCGATGAATTATGCCTGTTGATTCCGTAGAGAATCCCGCGGTCGGAGGTGAGGTCAAATGAAATGAACGGGAAAATTGACGAAAGCGGCGCGGAATTTAATTTAGTGTGCACGTTCAATTCGTCATTGGCGAACGGCAGGACGCTCCTGAACCCCTGTTCCTGCTGGAAGAGCGCAGGGCGGATGTACACGAGCCGCGATTCAAGAATTGAGCGAACCTCGGATTCGATCTTATCAATCTCATCTCGCGTGTTGCCGTAAATCGTCAGATACAAGCCGACCTCAAAGAGGCGCTCTTGCGCCTGTTGCAGTGAATCGCGCAGATGCTCAAGGTCCACATAGGCGGTGTCCAGCATCGGGTCGCGGACCATGCCCTTCTGTTCGCGCGTGGATATCTGGCTCTGCACTTCTGCGACTTTTCTCTGGAACTTGCGGAGCATCTCGTTGGTGTCCGTCGGGTGTATGAATATTGATATATCAAGCACTTTGTCTATGTTGATTATGGGCGCGAACCAGCCGGTGGTGAGAAAGCGCGGATATGAAATGACGAAAAAAGTGCGCGCGATTTTCTCTCCCAAATCCAGCTCGCGCGGGCTGACCTTGAGCGCGTGGGGAGCGATGACGTCCTTGAGGTCAAGTACCCCCGCCTCGTAGATTTCCTCCGGCAAAATCGGCAGAGCCGCCGCCTTTGCATCGGCCTT
>Ga0209343_10007228_pt1 | contig 13130 bp, 13 predicted proteins | sample RifCSPlowO2_02_FD_184026 | JGI IMG/M metagenome (GOLD analysis project Ga0209343, IMG submission 184026) | Groundwater microbial communities from Rifle, Colorado - Rifle CSP2_plank lowO2_0.2 (SPAdes) (version 2) | ecosystem: Environmental > Aquatic > Deep subsurface > Groundwater | place... | reverse complement strand
GATCTCCTAAAGGTCAAGGATGCCCCGGAGACAGCGCGTGCCCGGTACTATGCAGCCATCGAGCGTCTTACAGCCGCTACGTGGCGTGAAAGCGGTGACGACTAACCCCGCAGCGCTCGCGGACGCCCGTTCAGCGCCCTGCCAGTTCAGCCGTCATCGCGCGCGCGCCAGTGGCTGCGAACGTTCGGCGTCATAAGGGCTGGCCCGCTCAAGTCATCCGCATCGGAGTACCATTACGGTATGCAAGTCGTCACAGGCAAAGTTGTCGGGGGAAAGGTGATCTTGGAGGGTGCTTCCCTTCCAGAGGGGACGGTCGTTACGATACTCGCGAAGGACTCGGAGGCAAAGGTACATCTACCACCTGCCCTTCAGGCCGAGCTTGAGGAAGCTCTCGAAGAAGCCGACCGTGAGGAAGGAATCTCCGGAGACGAACTCCTCGAGAAGCTGCGGAAATACGACTGAACTTGGCGCTGCTCGTCCGTGTCAAGCTCAAGGGCTGAGCGGCAAATTGATGCCGCCGCTGCCTGGTGGAGCGAGAACCGCTTTGCAGCGCCAGGAGCCATTCGCTCTGACCTGAAGGCCGCACTCGAAGCACTGGTTGAGCAGCCGGGCATCGGTACGCTGGTCGAAACCGCCCGCGATCCTGAAACGCGTCGCTTGTACCTGGCAAGAACCAGCTACTTCGTCTACTACCGTCCGCGAGGCAAGTACCTTGAAGTCGTCGCGTTCTGGCGTTCCAGTCGCGAGTACGGGCCGAGCGTTTAGCGCGAAATGACGCCGAACTATCTGTTGCAAAGGACGCGCCGGCGCGGCCATCATGTTTTCCACCGCCGCGCGTGGCGCGCCTTTGAACAGAAACGTTCGGCCACGTAGCTCACGCCATGGTCGTTGGAGATATTGACAACACCCTTGGGTGTTGGAATTATCTCCAACATGAAGGCCACGCAGCTTTTTCACGCACGCATCATCTACTCTGAAGAAGCATTCGCTGAGATGGTCTTGTGGCAGTTGCCGAAGCCAGTTACAGGGGCGAGTCATCCATACAAGTACCGACTTGCGTATGTGGTAAGTGGTGAGTGTGTCCTGCGTTATGACAACGAGGTTGCGAAAGGCGATCACCGGTACGCCGGCGCCAAGTAGAGCGCCTATGTGTTCAGTACGCCGGAACAGCTAATCACCGATTTTCAACGCGATATCGCGAGGTGGAGCCGTGAAAACCGTGATTCTTGATGTGCGTACGCCTGTTGATGCAATGGCCGGCTTCGTGCGGGTCTGGAAGACGGGCAGGTCCGAGAAAGCGGCGCGCATCAGCTTTGCTTCTCCAGAATTGCTCTGGCGGGTCTTGACCGTCAAGCGCTGGGAACTTCTCAAGACGCTTTGTGGGGCGGGCCCCGTGTCGATTCGGGAGGCCGCCAGGCGCGTCGGCCGCGACGTGAAGGCGGTGCACGGTGACGTGGCGGCACTACTGAACGCTGGCGTTCTTGAGCGTGCGAAGGGAGGCGGAGTCGTCTTTCCCTTCGAAGCCGTGAAAGTTGAATTCATGTTGAAGGCGGCGTGATCCAGTTATGCCGCCGCTGCCGAATCGGGTAAGGACCGGCGGCTATGACTAACGCTCCTCCCAGCTAAGGGGGTTTGAATGTCGAATCAGCTCGAGATCGTTGAAGCCCAGGCGTTGAAAGTTTCGCCCGAGGAGCGGGCGCAGCTTGCGGACCGGTTGATTACCAGCCTCTTCGAGGATCACGAAATCGAAGATGCTTGGGCGGCAGAGGTAGAGCGCCGCATCGAGGAAATCGAAAGTGGTCGCGCCAAGCTGATTCCGGCAGCTGACTCAATCGCCCGAGCCCGCGCCGCGATCAAATGATTCCTTCGGTTACCGGTGCTCGCGCGCGAGTCCAGGTCCAGGTCGTTGATGCCCGGCTCGAGCGTCAGCTCGACGCGCAAGGGCCGAGGGCTGTAAACTGCCTGAATGATGTCCCAACATCCAGCGACCTACACCACCGGAGGCCTTATCAAGGCGCTTCAGACTTCAACCTCGACCCTATTGCGCCCGCGTTCCTTGGCGCGGTAGAGCGCGCGATCGGCGCGAACAAGCGCGTCGTCGGCACTCGCATCGCTGGCATTCATTCCCGCAACGCCAATGCTGACTGTCAGCGGGATCAGTCTATCCTCCTGCGCCACCGGCGTTCCGGCTACCTTCTTTCGCAGTCGTTCGGCGAAGACCTCGGCCGCAGAAAGGTCGGCGCCGGGCAAGATAACGGCGAACTCTTCACCTCCAACGCGACCTACAGTATCGATCTTGCGGAGTTCATTTCGCATTAACGCGCCGAGGTGTCTGAGGATTTTGTCCCCAGTGGCGTGGCCAAAGCTGTCATTCACCTGCTTGAAATGATCGGAGTCGAGCATCAAGACCGAGGCGCAGTGTCCTTCGAGTCGATGTATGCGAGCCAATTCCTGCTCCATCCCGACGAGGAAGTGTCGCCGATTGGGAAGCCCCGTTAGGAAATCGGTGGCAGCCATCTCCCGCAACTCACCTTCCAGGAGCTTCAGTTCGGTGATATCGCGCGAGACGACAACTACCTTGGACACCTTGCCATCGGCACCGTGGATTGCGTGGCCGTCCGACTCCATATGACGAATGCTGCCGTCTTTGAGGACAAATCGGAACTCGGCACACTCGCCGGCGCCTGTCGCCACAGTTCTGCGAAAAAGTTCCTTGATCCGCTCACGGTCTTCGGAATGTATCTCCAAGAAGGAGCTCGATCCCGGTCGGATGTCTTTCCCCCGAAATAGCGGTCTGTAGGAAGGACTGTTGTAAACGCGCCTGCCATCGGTGTCGAGTACCGCGACGAGGTCGCCGACATTCTCGACGATCGCACGGAAAAGTTCCTGGCTCTCGCGCAGCCTGTCCTCGGCGAGTTTGCGTTGACGGGTTAACTTAGCGTCGCGCAGCTCACGCTCGATCACTGGGCCGAGACGTATTAATTCGCTTTTTTGTACATAGTCTTGCGCACCAGATTTGATTAGTGCAATGGCCAGGTTAAGATCAATTTCCCCGGAGACGATGATGAATGGCACATCCGGGCGCAATTCTTTCGCTATCGCCAGCGCTGCTGGGACGTTGAAGCTCGGCATAGAGTGGTCGCAAGTAATCACATCCCACTGCTGCCTCTCGAGTGCGGCGCGCATGCTCATAGGAGTATCAACTGCGGCAGACACTACTAGATAGCCTTGGCTACGCAATGATTGTAGAAGCAACTCTGCGTCATCTGCCGAATCATCGACTATCAGAAGTCGCAGCGGTTGATTCATCGAAATTCCCGAACAGGGTGTTGTTTATTATTGTCCACTTAGCCCAGCTTTGATCAGGCAGGAGTCCCGAGGACAGATCGCGTGTGCAATCTACGAAATCTCTCGAAGTATAATGCAGGCAGAGCCGACTTTCGACGCCGCATCGATCCGGCGCGCTTACGTGCTTGTGTATTGGGCAGGCTTTCGATTCCTGACATTACGCAAACTCATCCTCACGTTTTGACGGTGCGCAATAGTCCATTTGGGCCATTCCGGACGTAAGTATCTTATTTCCCTCAGCAGGTTGCACAAAAATCTTGACAAGCTTGAACAGGTAAATCTCTTGGGACGTTGAAACTTTCCAACTTCCCAAAATCGGGAGAACTATTCAAACCCACTCTTCACCAGATTCGGCCACACTCGAGTCGTAATAGGCTAAAGCCTGAGCGGCTTCCAATAGCCGGTGAGTTCCAGATAGCCCTGCCCGGCCGGCCCTTCCGCGTCGCGGGCCCGCACCGCCCCCTCCCAATAGATGGTGCCGGTGCTCGCGCGCGAGTCGAGTTCCTGGTCGTCCATGCTGGGCTCCAACACCAGTTCCATCGTCCCGGCCCGGATGCGCATCGCGACCGGATACTCGGCCTGCGTGCGCGGCGAATGCCAGCGGCGCAACGGGGTGAATGCGATTTCATCGGGTCGGAATACGCGCGTGCGCCCCGCGCCGTCCCGGTGCGTGCCGCCGGCCCAAACCGTCCCGCCTTTTCGGTCGCGCATGCGAAACGCCATCAGCGCGCCGCCCTCGGCGAGGTTGAGCCCGATCCAGTCCCAGCCCGCGGCCTCGGCGGCCATCGCCTGGCTCGACCACTCGTGGTCGAGCCAGGCCGTGCCCGTCAATTCGATTTTCTTCCCCTTGACAGTCGCCCTGCCGGAAACGGCGAGGTGAGGCCGGCTGTAATAGTAGCTCGCCTGGTGCGGGTCCGGACCCTTGCGGCTGAACCCGCCCTCGCCCTGGAGCAACAGCGGCTGGGCCGGGCGAAAGCGCAGCGCATAGTCGAAATCGCGCGCGCTGATTCGCGCTTCGTAGCCTTCGCCGTTGCGCTCGAGCGACCATTCCTGCACCCGCACATCGGTGTCGGTCTCGCTTGCGATCGCGAGCCCGAAGCCTTCACGCGCGGCGCGCTGGTCGTGCAGCAGGCGGCCGATGCGCGCATCCGAAAGCGCCGCATGCGCGAACAGCAACTGCTTCGGGGCGAATCGGCTTGGATTGTCCTCGCCGATACCGGGCCGGTTGCGAAAGAACGTGATCTGCATGCCCAGGTCGTCGCCTTCCTTCGACCTCAACCAGCCGGTGATGTACCACCACTCGGTCCGGTATGCGGGATGGCTGCCGTGGTCGCGCGGAAACACGAGCGGCCGTCCGGCTCGCACTTGTGGATATGAGGGGTACTCTGCCGCTGCGGCCCGGCCGGGCACGAGGAGCAGCAACGGGCCGGAGAGAAACACCCTGCGCTTCACCAGTCCTCCTTCACCGCGCGCACCGCCTCCTCGCCCATGGCGCGGCGCCCGCTTGCGAGCGCAGTCAGCACTGCCAGACCGAGCATCGCCGCGGCTAACGCGCCCAGCGTGCCCCAAGGCAGATGCAGTTCCATGCTCCAGTGGAACGATTGCCGGTTGACGACATGGATCAACACCATGCTGATGAGCCAGCCCAGTGCGATGCCCGTGGCGAGGCCCAGCGCCGAAACCAGCGCGCCTTCCACGGCAAGCATGCCGCCCACCTGCCCGCGCGTCATGCCGATGTGCCGCAGCATGCCGAACTCGCGTCTGCGCGCGAGCACCAGCGCGCCGAAGCTCGAGGACAGCCCGAACAGGCCGATCACCACGGCCACCGCTTCCAGCCCGTAAGTCACGGCGAAAGTGCGGTCGAACACCCGCAAAGATGTGTCCCTGATCTGACCGGGTTCGGCCATCTCCAGGTTCAGCCCGCCGGGCAGGCTCGCGCGGATCGCCTCCTTGACCGAAGCAGCACTGGTACCGGGGGCGAGCCACAGCGCACCGTCGTTGACATTCCGGTCACCCGTCAGACGTACGTACGCGTCGCGCTCCATCACCACCGATCCCTGCTGGCGCGCATAGTCGCGCCAGATGCCCGCCACGAGGAAGCGCTCGGCCCTTCCGCCGAGCGGCAACGCGACGGTTGCGCCGACGCGGTAGCCGTAGATGTCCGCCACGGCCTCACTCGCCCACACCGGCGGCGGATCCCCGGGCTTCGGAACCATGTGCGGTCCGACCAGCGGAATGGTAGCCTCCGGGTCGCCGCGGTCGATGGATCGTGCCATCAGCAGAACACGCGGACGGCCTGCGGCCAGCAGCAGTTGCTGCGTGCGCAGGAAGGCAACGCTGCGCACGCCGGCCACGGCGCGGATGCGCGCCTGGTCCTCCGGCGAAAGGAATGCGGCTTCGTTCTGCAGCCCGGTGCGCATGTACAGGTCCGCAGGCAGCAGGCGCTCCAGCCATGCATCGAGCGAAATCCGGAACGAGGTGACCATGATCGCCATCGACACCATGAGGCTGACGCTCGCCACGATCGCAGCAAGGCTCACCATGGCCTGCCCCGGCGCACCCGCCAGCTGGGCCACGGCCAGACGCGCCGGCACCCGAGGCAGCCTGGGCACGCCGCGGAAGAACACGACCGCCAGGCGCGGCATAAGCATGATCGTGCCGACGAGAAAGCAGGCGATGGCGACGTATCCGAACAGCGGCAGCCCGCGCACGGACGGTGCTTGCGTGAGAGCCGCAGCGACAATCAACACGATTACGCCGGGCAGCACCGGCTGGAGGTGCTCGAACATGCGCTGCTCGTCGCCCGCCTTGAGCGCCTGCGCAGCAGGCGCACGCGCCGCCTCGAGCGTGGGAGCAAGGCTGCCCGCCACGGCAGTAACGATGCCGAGAAGCGCAAACAGCGCGAGACCGAGCGGATCGACCCGCACCTCGGGCCGAAGGCCGAGGAACTGCCCTGCGCCCAGGTCGGCCCCGAGACGCTGTATCACCAGCTCGGCGCCGACGTGCCCCAGCGCGATGCCCATGAGCGCCCCGATCGCGCCGACCAGCAGCGCCTCGAACAGCAACACAGCGAGAATCTGCCGGCGCGTCATGCCCAGCACGTGAAGCAGCGCGAGTTGGGCGCGGCGCTGCACGACCGCGAGCGCCTGCGTCGAGAACACGAGCAGGCCGCCAGTGAACAACGCAACCAGCGCAAGCACGTTCAGGTTCACCCGGTAGGCGCGCGACATGCTCGCGCTGCGCTCGACGTTGGCCTCGGGCCGTTCGATCACCACCCCCGCCGGCAGCAGCGGTTGCAGGCGCGCAGCAAAGACGTCGATGTCCGCGCCCGGCCGCAAGCGCAGGTCGATACGGTTGATCTGCCCGAGCCGGTCGAGTCGCCATTGCGCCGCGCCGATGTCGACCACGCCCACGCGCTGTCTCAGGCTCTCGCCGCGCACGATGCCCGCCACGCGCAGCTTGACCTCCGACAGGCCGACCTGCATGCCGATCTCGTCCCCGGCTTCGGCCTGCAGCCACTCGGCGGCCGGCTGGGAGAGGAAGACACGGTCCGGGCGCAAGAAGTCGAGCGCTTCGCCCGCGTCCGCCAAGACGAGTTCGGGCTGCACCTGCGCCGCTCGGAAGACATCCACGGCCATCAGCTTGAGTGGTTCGCGCTTGTCGAGGACTCTCACGTCGAGTTCCAGAACCGGACTCGCCACGGCGACCTGCGGCATCTGCGCGACAACGGGATACAACGCCTCGTCGAACCCCGAGCGCGATCCGCGGATCACCAGGTCCGCCTGGCCCGAGAGGGCCTGCACCGCCTGCGAGAACTCATTGACCGCCACCTGGTTTATGAGCTGAACGGCATAACCGAGGGCCACACCAAGCGCGATGGCGAAAATCGACAGCGATGAGCGTCCTTTGTGCGCGGCCAGCGGCGCCAGCAACAGACGGCGGCGCAGCGATGCGCGGGTCAGTCCGGCGGTGCAGCCCAGGCTGCGGCCCGCGCGCGGCGTCACGAAGCCTCTTTGAGACCGGATCCGGAGAGCATGTAGATCCGGTCGGCCGTCGCCGCGGCGGCGCGCGAGTGAGTGATCAGGATTCCGGCGGCGCCCTCCTGCTTCACGCACTGGCGCAGCAGTTCGAGCACCTGCGCCGCGCTTTCGGGATCGAGATTGCCCGTGGGTTCGTCCGCGAGCACGAGACGCGGCCGGTGAACAAGCGCCCGGGCGATGGCAACGCGCTGCGTCTCGCCCCCCGAGAGTTCACGCGGCATACTGGTTGCGTGCTCCCCAAGGCCGACTTCCGCGAGCATGTGGGCGACGCGGGCCTGCATGTCCGCGTCCGGAACACCATTCAGCGCCAGCGGCAGCGCGACGTTCTGCGCCACGCTCAGATAGGGCAGGACGTGAAAAGCCTGGAACACGAACCCCATGTGCCGCCGTCGCAGCACCGTCAGCGCATCGTCGTCCAGCGCGGTCAGATCGGTGCCACCCAGGCTTACATTGCCCGCGTCCGGACGGTCCAGCCCCGCGATGAGGTTGAGCAGCGTCGACTTGCCGATACCCGATTCGCCCATCACGGCGATGTACTCGCCCTGGCCTACATCGAGGCTGATGCCGCTCAGGACGGTCTTGTTGCGTGGTCCCGCGAACGATTTCGACAAGCGGCGTAGTGAAAGCACGCCGCGAGATTAGCTCGCGAGCGTGCGGATTGCAACCGGCGCGAATGGGAACACCAGGTTTAGGGCTTCGACGGAACCGATTTTCACCTCTGGGTTAGAATTGCGCGACTTCGTCGATGAGGAAGAATGCAATGCGCGTATCTCGAGCCGTGCAATGGGGATCCCTGACCGGCATGCGCAAGGTGGAAACACCGGAGCAGATGACCGATGAATATCGGGCCACGCTTATCAAGATCGTCTACGCGCTGGCATCGACCGAGTTCGCCTCGGTCGAGCAGCACCAGCCGTGGATCAATCAGGCACCCACCGCGGAGGACCGCTTCATTCAGGCGCAGATCGCCGCCGACGAGGCGCATCAGGGGTTCATCGATTGCCGCATGCTGCGCCACTTCGGTCAAGAAGGCGAGGACATGGCGGACCGGCTGCTGACGCTGCGGATGGGCCAGCATCCGATCGCCGCCTTCAACGTGCCAATGGAAAGCTGGGTCGAGGTGGTCGGCTTCTGCTTCTGCATGGATCTGGTTGCGTGGTATCACCTTCGCGCCATGGAAGACTGCAGCTACGCTCCGTTGGCGCGCGAAATGACCACGATGGTGGCTGAAGAGCGGTTTCACGCCTCATTCGGCGCGAGGCGCATCAAGGATCTGGTGCGGGATCCGCACTATCAGGACCTGTGCAAGGCAGGCCCCGCCGAGGCGCAGAAAGCCGTCGACAAGTGGTATCCGCACGCGCTCGACACATTCGGCTCCGCCGGTTCGAAATTCAGCGAGTTGGCCGTCGGTTACGGCATCCGCAAGTGGGGCAACGAAGAACTGCGCCAGATGTGGCGCAAGGACATCGACCCGCAGATCGAGAAAATCGGTCTGGTCGTAGCGGATTCGGAAGTGGGGCGCATCATCCAATGATCCGGGCGCCACGGCCTGCTAGTGATAGAACGACTCGAGGTACGCTTCGTAATGCGGTCGGATGTTCGGAACGAATAGTTCCTCGACGTTCATTTTCCGGGCGGTAAGTCCCTGTTCGTCCAGGTACTGGAGCAGCGCTTCCAGCGTGGGCCGGCTGCCTTCGACCGAGTAGTTCCAGATTTCCTTGCCGAAAATGCGACGTGACGCCTCGATTTCGTCGATCAGCCAGGGCAGCCCCGCGTGCAAGGCATCGGTGTCGTAGAGGTGCTGATCATTCAGCTGCCTGGCCTGCACGAACGCCTTGTAGAGGCTGATTGCCACCCAGGGCTCGGCTTCGAACAGGCTCGTTTTCAGCACGAAGGTGTGCATGATCGGGAAAATACCCGTGCGCCTGAAGTAGTCCTCCTCGACCCTGCGATGATCCGCAAACAGCCGCCGCACGTGCTTTGACCCGCTCAGAAAGGGACGCGGAAAGGTGACGCCGAGGAGAGCATCGATTTCACCGTCGTCCAGCATCTGATCCAGCGATCGATCCGGACTGACGTGCTCGATGCTGACCCGTCCCGGGATGTTGACACCGGCGCGGACCGGCGCGCCGACAACCCATTTCAGGTCTTCGGGCTGGACGCCGTAGTCATGCTGCAGGAACCCCCGCACCCAGACCGCGGCCGTCATCTGGTAATCGGCGGCGCCGAACCGCTTGCCCTTGAGATCCTCGGGGCGCCCGATTCCGGACCGGCCATGAATGTACACGCAGGATTGCCGAAAAATCCGCGACGGGAAGACCGGAAGCGCGATGAAACGCGTGTCTCCTTGCGAGCGCAGTATCGCATAGGAGGACAGGGACATTTCCGAGGCGTCGAACTCCTGGTTGTTCAGCATGCGCCAGAACGTTTCGGCCGGGCGCATCCGGATGTAATTGAGCGCGATCCCTTCGGGCTGGATCGTTCCGTCCGAAAGGGCGCGAGTCCTGTCATAGTCTCCGCACGCAATCGTCAAGTTGAGCTTTGACATCGGATCAGCTAAGCCGCCTGCCGCATGCCGTTCCCGGTAGCGCGCGCCGCCCCTAGCGGCGCTCGGAGAATTCCGCCCGTCACTCGGGCTTGATGCCCGCTTCCTTCACCACTCTCGACCATTTGACGCCTTCGGCGCGGATGAATTCGCCGAACTGCTCGGGCGTTCCGCCGACGATTTCCGCGGAGCCCTGCTGCGAGATGCGCGCCAGCACGTCGGGCATCTGCAGAATGCGCCCGACCTCCTGATTGAGCTTCATGATGATGTCGCGCGGCACCGCCGCCGGCGCGACCATCCCGAACCACGCCGTGGCCTGGTAGCCGGCGACGCCCGCCTCCACCATCGTGGGCACCTCGGGGAGCGCCGCAATGCGCGTGGCGCCCGTGACCGCGAGCGCGCGCAGCTTGTTGCCGCGGATGTGCTCGACCACGTCGGCCATGGTGGCGAACATCATCGTCACCTCCCCGGCGAGCGCCGCGGTCACGCCGGGCGCGCTGCCCTTGTACGGCACGTGGGTCGTGTTGACGCCTGCGATCATCTTGAGCATTTCGCCCGAGAGGTGCTGCGAGGAGCCGATGCCTGCGGAGGAAAACGTCAGCGCCCCGGGCTTCGCCTTCGCGAGCGCAGTCAGCTCGCTCACCGAGCGCACGGGAACGGAAGGATGCACCACGAGTACGTTCGGCGCGTTCGCGACGTGAATGATGGGCGCGAAATCCCGAACCGGATTGTAGGGAAGCTTGGGATAGATGCTCGGATTGATGCCGTGCGGACCTATCCCGCCCATCATGATGGTGTAACCGTCCGGGGCGGCTTTCGCCGTGTAATCGGTGCCGATGATGCCGTTTGCGCCGACGCGGTTTTCCACCAGGAAGGACTGTCCCCACGTCTCCTGCAGCTTGCCTCCTATGACGCGCGCGAGCAGATCGTAATACCCGCCCGCCGGATACGGCACTATCACGTGTACCGCCTTCGCCGGAAAGGTCTGCGCAGCGGCAGCCAGCGCCACGAAGGCAAACAGAATGCCAACCAGCGTCTGCGTCCATCTCCTCATATCTCCTCCTTTCGGTATTGCCGTCCTCGCCTCCACGCCTTCTCGAACTACGTCGTCGCCGGCTCGGCGATCATCGCCACCAGCGCGCGCCGGTCGATTTTGTCTCCGATCACGGGCAGAGAATCCAGAACCAGCATTCTCTCGGGTCCCTTATACGGCGCAAGCCCCAGCTCGCGCAAGTGCCGGCGCAACGCCTCAAGCTCGGGCGGGCGATCCTTCGTGCGGGGCACGATGCAAGCGCATACGGTCTCGCCCAGAACCGGATCGGGGGCGCCGATCACCGCGACCTGCGCCACCTCCGGATGCGTGAGCAGCAGCGCCTCGACCTCTGCGGGACTCACCTTGTCGCCGCCGCGGATGATCAGGTCCTTCAGACGCCCGACGATCACGTAATTGCCATCGGCGTCGAGCCAGCCGAGATCGCCCGTGTGAAACCATCCGTCGCGCCACTTGTCGCTGCCCTGCTTGCCGATGAAACCGCAGGTGCAGCATGGGCCGCGCCCGATCAGCTCCCCGACCTCACCCTGCGGCACCACACGACCGTTGTCGTCCACAATGCGGAACTCCGTTTTGCCCCGTGCTCTGCCCACCGTGTGATGGCGTACCGCCGGAGGATCCCCCGGATCGGGGGCGGCCCAACCGCCGAAATCGGCGCCGCCATAGGTGGACAACACGATGCCGTGCGTATTCTCCTCCAGTTCCTCCGCGAGCGAGGGCGGCAGTACCGAGCCGGCGGTGTACCAGATCCGCACCGAGGAAGTGTCGTGGTGTTCGAGCCTTGCGGCGAGCATCGCCAGTTGCGCCGGCGCGCCGCACACCACCGTCACGCGTTCTCTCTCGACCAGCTGGAGTGCCGCACCGACGCCGAACACGGGCATCGCCACCACGCAGGATCCGGCCACCGGCGAGGCGAGCCAGGCGGCGCGTGCAGGTCCCACGCCCGGCGAAAGCACCAGCAGGATGTCCTCGGGCGTGAGGCCGAGCAACTCTGGTTGCGCATGCGCGCGCTCGCACGCCGCCGCCAGCGTGTAGAGGGCGATCTTGGGTGTGCCCTCGGAGCCCGTGGTGGCGAGCGCGTGCACCAGTTCCTCGAGGCGCATCGCCTGCGTGCCGTCGGCGGGCGGCCCGTCCAGCGAAAGCAGCCCCGCTTCGGGCAGCGTCACGCGTAGCGGCGCAAGCCCGATGCGGGGGAGAATCTCATCGGCCTCGGCGACGTAATCGCGATCGCGAAAGCGTGGCTTGGTGAAGAGCACCGCGGGCCGCACGCGTTCCATGATCGAAGCTAGTTCACGCGGTCCCTGGCTCGCCGGGACCGGAATCCAGAACAGTCCCGCCTGTTCGCAGGCAAGCCGCACCAGATACCACTCCGCGCAGTTCGGCAGCCAGCCGAGCACTGTAGCTCCGCGCGGCAAGCCGAGTCCGATCAGCCAGCCCGCGGCCCGGTCCATCCAGGTCTCGACATCGGCCCACGCAAGCCGCGTAGTACCGTCGATGAGCGCGATGGACCGCGGCCGATCGCGCGCTTGACGGGCAACGGCCGCGCTGATGGTTTCCACGCGGATCGGCTACCGCATGAGGGGATGCGTTCGCGCGCGCGCTCCTCGCGCAAACCGCGCGCCGGCCGCGCCGAAACGGCGCCTCATCGCTGCTCCGCCTTTTTCAGCACCTCGAAAAAATCGGTGTACGGAATCGCCATCAGCGCCTCGGGCAATTCCTCGACGATGCGCACGCTCGCTGGCTGCGGCTCTTTCACGCCGACCACCGAGCGGATCCAAAGCGTCGGCTCGCCCTTCTTGGGAGGACGCGACACCACTGCGCGCACGTTGATGCCCCGGTATTTCTTCTTGCCCGGGGTGAGATCGCGCAGCGCGATCGCCACTACGCGGCCCGACAGGATCTGCGCACTGTCGCGCACGAACGTCTCGTATTGCTTCGCCATTTTCCCTTCCCCTTCGATCAAAGACCGAGTTTTTTCCACCGCGCCTGAACCTTCTTCTGCACCTGCGGGGAGTACATCGCGTCCAGCGTGGCGCGGACCGGGATGTCCTTCTTCGGCCAATCCGTCGGCCAGGTCGCGTCGAAGGCGACGCTCGCCCCCTTGCGGGCCACCCGTTCCTCCAGGCTGTAGGCGGGCGTGAGCGCG
>Ga0209343_10007227_pt1 | contig 13131 bp, 13 predicted proteins | sample RifCSPlowO2_02_FD_184026 | JGI IMG/M metagenome (GOLD analysis project Ga0209343, IMG submission 184026) | Groundwater microbial communities from Rifle, Colorado - Rifle CSP2_plank lowO2_0.2 (SPAdes) (version 2) | ecosystem: Environmental > Aquatic > Deep subsurface > Groundwater | place... | reverse complement strand
GATGCCCGCATGTGCTGTTACCACCTGCTTCGCAAATACACGGACGATACCTTTTCCAAAATCGGTCTATCCTTCCAGTGTAGTGAACGAATTGTCATGTATGGTTATTCTATATCCGAAGAACGTTTATCCATGCCCAAAGGTAATACAAGGTTTGTTGCCAATTACACCTTACTTGAATCAAAGCTCATAGATTTTATAGGAAAAATAAATTAAGCCAGCCATGTCAGAAAACAAAGAGTTAATAGAACAAGTTTTAAAGAAGGATCCACAGGATATTGCTTTCGAGGAAATACCCGAAGAAAATGATAGTCCCCTGGCTCAACCGGTTGTTCAAAAGAACAATCCTTCAGAAGATGCTGCCGCTTCCAAAACGGAAAGTAAGGAAACCTCTGAAAAGGCTGAAAATAAGCCCGGAGACGAAAGCAAAGAGCAACCGAAGGATAAACCTAAAGAAGAACCTTTGGATGCGCCTGAGCAGGAAATTGATGCGGAACCAACAGAAGAAAACACAGGTACAAGTACAACATCTACCAGTTCTGAGGAATCCGGTGAGTTTAACGTTCCCATAGGCCACGCTACCATGATGGCCGATACCATTTTAGGAGTGGTAAATAATACGCTCCTGGAAGTTGGAGCTGGTTACTTTGTAACTATTCGCAAGCACAAAGATTTTTATGACTTTGATGAAGTTATTCAGGTCATTGAAGAACAGAATGTCAAAAACATTAAGCGCATAAAGCTGGACGAAGAAGACAAAGCAATGCTTCGCCCTTTGTTAGTTCATGTACTTCGGAAAAAAGCGAAAGTTCTCACTCCAGAACAACAATTGTTGGGTGTGGCTTTATCTATCATCATTAAGAAAGCGAAAGTAGTAATGGAGATCCGTGCAGAAAATGAAATGCTGGTGGAGCGTATCAGGGATATCATTCGCAAAGAAGTTGGAAGTTACAGAGAAGATGAGCAGGAGAGAGAAAATGAAAAGCAGACCACTAATTCCGAAAATAAAACAGAAAAGGAAGATGAAGCTGAAGTAGTTTACGAAGAAACAACACAAAATTCTAAAACAACTAATCGCACCGGATTACCTGATTCTGCACTGGAGAATTTTGAATAATTTCTGATTGAAACCTTCGTATTAGATGTCCGCAACAACTGAATCACCCAAACTCTTTCAGGGAATAGTCCTGGTCAATAAGCAGGATGAACGGCAGCCAATGCTAATGTTGGTTTGCGGTGAAACAGGCGTTGGTAAAACTTTCCGTAATATTCTTGAAATTGAAAATTACCTCCGAGATCATCCTGAAGTCGGCAGAAAAGGACGTAAGGTTTTAATCTTTGATGTGAATGATGATGATTACGAATGTTACACAACCGTTGGTCCTGATTTCATCCGTGATTTAAAACTCATACGTGCCCGCAGGATACGTCCCCTTACCCGCTTTGGTGAAACCATGTCCATTGAAGAAAAACGGGATACCGTTGAACGTATGGTAAAACAATTTACTGACGGATTGCTGGTGCTGGAAGACCTGGACAAATACATGACCGGTGCAAAAGGACAAACCATTGTAGGATTACTTACCACCAATCGCCATCACGGACTGGATATAATGATCTCACACCAATCCATTGCGAAAATTACCACTACTGAATTTCAGAACTGTACATGGTTGCGCCTGCACAAACAAGTGGATGATGTAACCCGCTATCGCAACCGCATCCCGAATTATTTCCTGGTTCGCATTGCCACGATAATAGTTGAGGAACAATACCTGATCGGCAATATTCGCTTTTTTGTTTATGTAAACATGAGAAAATTGAAACTCCGGGGATGTAGCGTTCAAGCATATATCCGGGCTTGCAAAAAGTATCTTGATACCGAAGAAAACGGGATGGTGAGGCGTATGATGTTGGAAAGAGATTTTTACGGAAAGTTGATTTATAAAAACAGAAATGAAGTTGTCGTGAAGCTCATTGGTGAACTGCTCCGGTATCACGAAGTAAATTTTAAAAGCCCTATTGCTACTGAAAAAATAGCGCAAGCCAAAGCAGCATAAACAAAAATCCATACACTATGAAAACTTATACAAAAAAACACAGTAACAAAAAAGCAGCGGAAACTCATCTGCAAAAAATTAAAAACAGGGGCGGGAAAGCTACCATGAAACCTGTTAAAGGTGGATTTTACATTGAATATTCTTTTCCCGAAAAGAAAGAAAAGAAAAAATATGATGTAATCTCACCTGATGGTTTTAGTATTCGTATTGGTGTGCCGCCATTCAACTCTATTAAAGAGCGGGATCAGTACTTTAAGATGTGGAAAGAGCGCTTTGCAAAGCAGGGATATTATTCATCGGTTAAATATGGCCGTATTCACCTGGCAGACTTGGCGGATTATTGCGAATGGATTGAGGTGGAATAGAATTGGAAAAAGATTCATTTTGCTTATTAGCGCTGTAAATTATTTTTTTAGTGAAGTCTTCTCGTTATTAATAAAATCAGTCAAAGCTTTTCGATATTTTGTTATAGTTTGATCGGGAGCATTTAATATATAGTTCTTTGCCTTTTCAAATTCAGGCGGAGTTAACGACTTAAGATGTTTAATAGAAGCTTCAAGCGAGTACGGTTGATCTGTTGATGCTTTGAAATTTTCATCCAAATCAGTCCATATAAGTGCATCAAGATTTTTGTTCAAATTCCATATCGAGAAAGTTTTCTTTAAGTCATCTTGCAATTTTTTAGAACGAATTTCACCACTATTAAAATTTATATAGGCAATGTTGTCAAGCTTTTTTTCTGTTTTTTCTCTTAATGCTAAATTTGATATTGCAGCATCAAGTTTCGTAAAAGTCGAAACAGCATAATATGTTTGTACTTCATCAAAAGCAGGATGAATAACCAATGTTAGTCTTTTGTCTTTTGAAATCCGGGCAAATTCAACAGGCACATGAGGCCCATCATTATACCACTTGTTGTTTTCAATTTCTAATTCCCCTTGTTCTGTTAGTAATGATCCCCAGCCGAGTATTCCAATTTTCATAAACGTAAATAAGATTTAATATGTTATTCAAAATCAACAGATGAAAGTATTTTCTTTTGTTGGTCCGTTGCAATGTCTTTTCTTGCGCTCACTATCTCAATTAATTGAGATAAAAATCTTTGTCCGGCTTTAAATGTTAAACAATAGTTAACTGATTTCACAAAAGATTGAGGACTTTTAAAAGTCTGAAAGAAAAGACGTTTGTCCCATGATTGAGATATACAACGATTTGTAACTGTCCTCGCTAATAGTTCACAATAATCCCATGCCGGAACACTTTTCCTTTTCTTTGATGTCTTAAAAAAGAAAAACATATAAAAAGGATCATAAGTCTCATCATCGTTATCAGTATCATAAATTTCTTCTTTGGGAATAATGGCCCAATATTTCGTATCTATTTTAGATGCGGCAGCCAGATCGTAAACAGCCTGAAAAGTTTCCTTTATTACAACTTGGCTGTTAGGTAATTTTTCGTCAAGACCTAATGAGAAGATAACTATCGTTGAAAATACCTGATCCTGTTTAGTAGCATTTAATTTGGAATATATGTCAAGAAGATCATCTGCACTGAAATTCAATTTTCTTATTTGTCCAAAATTAAAATAATTTAAAATCAAATTATAAATAGAAATTGAGCACTTTCCATGAGTACTGATCCATTTCTTTAATACATTTTCAGTATCTGCAATTTCTTTTGACCACTCATAATTGAGAACTCTATCACTACTTTCATTCAGCCAGTTTAGAGAATCAATAATTACTTCATTACCTAACTCACTGTATAAATCTAACACTATTTCACTTTTTGAAAATAGTATGGCATTAACATATTCGCTGCGAGTTACATCAGAATTGCGTAATAAGTAATTCAAAATTTTTCTTTGAGAGCTTATATTTAATTTCCACGTTTCAGGTGCGTCAGCAACTAAGTCCATTTTATGAAGAAATAAATCTATAAGCTCTGGATTTTTCGTAATGCTATACAATAATTCGTCACGGTCTATTTCAACATTTTCAATGAATTGCAGAGAGATCCTGCCCTCAATTGCATTTTCCCATACATCAAGAAATGTATTAATGGAAATTTCTCTTGAGTTAAGCATTTTCAAAAGCCTTTCTTCCAAATGAAGTTCCAGTGGATCAATAAACGTCAGATCATCATGAAGCAAAAATTGCATAAGCTGAGCTTCTGAGAAATTTTGCAACAGAATAGATTCTTTTCCAAAAAGCTTGCTTTTTAGAAGACGGGCTTGAGTTTTATCCGGAAAAAATTCTTCAATACGTGCAGCTATCTCTTTTAAATCAGCATTGGGTTTCTTTATTGTTTCAAATACTTTCAGTAAAGGCACATAATTTTTACGCTCTCCTTCAATATCAGCTCCGTATGTCCATAAAAACTTTCTGCGTTCGTTCTTAGAGAATTTATTTAGAATTTTAATCAGATCATCAACCTGATCTGAACTATGATGAGAAATAAAAATATTTTTGGCCTTACGTTCAATTGTTGAAAGATTTTTTTGCGGTACTACCTGGAAATCGTAATTTTTATCTTCTAACATTCTGTTACTCAGTGAACCGGTACAAAACGTAAAACTTCTTCTTAATCTTGGCCATTGATCGCTCCATATATCAAGCACAACCTTTTTATATTCTTCAGAGTTTTTGGCTGGAACAATTGCAGCTTTGTCCGTTTCAATGTAAAGCGCTTCCAGCATTCCTTTTACAGGTTCATCCAGTTTTATATCCTCCATACTTGCATCAGCGATGAGCTTTTCTACCGAAATATCAATTTTGCTGGAGAAGGTATGATACTCATTTAAAACTGGTCTGTTGAATAAATGTTCTAATAAATTAAAATCAGGAATTTTACCGAGATCAGAAAATTTTATCAGTAAAGTATGTGTCCAAACGCAGCCTGGACGTTTCATTTCCTTAGCATACCAGGTCTTTGCAAAGGCATACAAACCCACCTCTGAAATTGGATAGCCTGTTAAATAACTATCAAACCCTTCGTCTATATTTGAACCTGAAAGATCCGATTGGAACAATAGTATTTTTTTCTCAACTAAAGAGAGCTCTGCCGAACTCGTCAGTAGTTGATGCCCATTTTGATATCCATGTAATGTCTGATTTATTTCAATGCTCATTTTATTCAGTCATCCAAATAATTGGTTGGGTTATATCTTTTATCGGCACTCCATCTTCTTTTACAACAATCCTATCATGTGAATCTTTAGCCATCAAATTATCCAATGCCTGTTCATTGCCATAATCACAGCCCTGAGCACTAACACCAAAAAATCTCACCATGTATTTATCAGTGTTGCAAATCAGGTATTGGTATAAAAGGGGTAAATTATTTTCCAACCACTCTTTCGGTAAAATTGTATCTCCACCCGAAACCGTATCCCAGGCTGACACAATAAGTGATATTTTTAATTGCTTATTGTGTGCCTTATGGAATTGCAATAATTGTAATACTTCAACCATCTTGACCTGGTTTGGTACAAATTTCACATCCCAATTTGTTAATGTTGGAGCAGGTGCTTCCTCTACGTCTTCTGTTTTTTGTGCGGCTACATTATCTTCGCCAAAAAGGCCTTCTATTTCCTGTATATCGGCAATAAACTTTGGCAGATTGTTTTTATGTTGTGGATTAACAAAAACAACTATACCGGATAAATTATCGAGCAAGTTATCAAATTCAAGCGGCCACTCTCTTAAGTCGAAATGATCACGAAATTTTTCTCCGGCTATATCGGGTATTTCAATAGTAATTGCCTCTCCTGTTGCAGTTTTTTTTAGGGGCATAATTACACGTTCAAAATTTGTATTTTGCAAGCTACGGGATGGATCCTTGTATGCTAACCAATCGTTTGCAATACTATTTAGATATTCATGCTCACTGCCGGCAAGTGTGTCCAGGGTCAATGATTTATCTTCTGCATCAGAATTTACATAATTCCATAATGCAGCTATAAAAGTTGTTTTCCCGGTTGAGGGTAGGCCCGAAATTAGGATTCTTGTTTCGCTCATATTACAGGTTGTATTTTAATATTGTGAAATTCCCTGCCATTTTCTATCTGAGTAAAATAAGGTTTCTTTTCACTTAAATCTCGTTTTACCAAAAAACAATCATTGAGTAATTCATATATTCCAAATCCGGAACTCACAGCCAGGTTCGGTTTTTTAGGTCTTGCTGCAATTTTTTTTACAATAAATGATTTTACTCTTGGCGAAAATCTTTTAGTAAACGTTTCTTCTATTTGCTTTGTAAAATCAAATGTACTATCACCTTCCATTTTATCCCATTTGGAAACTACCACTTTTAGATTAGTCTGGTCATTAAAAATTCCATTGTCCAATGCACTTTGTATAAAAGTTATCGCATTTGAAATTGTAAGTGCTCTTGCCTTTTTCTCAGCTAACTTCTCTCCGTCAATCATAAAAATGACTTGTTCAACATTCGTTAGCAATCCTAACTCCTTCATTATAGTGCTTGAATCCCTTGCAAACTGGAATCGTTCACCTGAAATATCTGAAAGTAAAATATGCGTTGCTTCCTCATCGAGAAAACCTTTCTTTTTCAATGATAAATGTAAAAAACCAAACTCACGAGCTATGGTTTTTCCTGTGTCCGGGTCATTTGCGTTTGATTCAACTTTGGAAAAGTGGGATCTTTTTTCAAAACCGATGAGTGTTTGAGATCCTGCAAATAATAAATCTCCATTAGCGCCCCTTTGAAATGAATTATATATTTCTGCCAATAAAGTTGTTTTACCACAATCAGAATCCCCGACAACAGCAATTACTTTTGTAGTGTGTTTATGCGTAATTTGATCTGTTTCATCTGCATTCATTTCATCACCATTGTAAAGTTTTACAACGGGAACTTTTTTAACTTCCTGGGGTACACTTTTCTTTTCACCTCCTTCAGTGCTATCTTCTAAATAAAAATGTGAGCACTCTCCTTTATCAATGTCAAGGGCATCCATGCACTTTCCATCAATATGGACTTTGCAATGTTCTTCAGTACATTTTTTTAATTTGACAGCTTCAGACATTTTCCAGTGTTTTGATAAAAACAAGTTCGTTATAGATTTGACCTGCTAACACTTCGGGTCTTAATGCTTTTTTAATATCACCACCATTCGTTGCCTTTTTATATAGGGCACTGTAATCTGTTCCGGCATCGACTTCTTCTGACTTCATAAGTGCGAGCATATATGGAGTGAGTTCTGAAATGTTATCTTTATGTTTGGTTAAAAAAGATTTTATTTCCGGTGGCAATGGACTAATAGCATCGTAAACTGTAACGTTAGAAAGTTTCTTTGAAGAATTACTGATGGTTAGAATACGGTGTAAAAGACTTTTAGCAGAAGGCAAAAAATGGTGCTTCGGTGCTTTTTCCTGAAGTTCCAAAGCACTACAAGTAATCATTGGTATGAGGCCGGCCTCCTGAAAAAACTTCTTCGCATATTTACTGTATTCGCCAAAAATCCACGAAAGAATATTTAGTTCTTCAGAAAGAATTATATTTTTTTGAATTACTGATTGAAGGGCTTTAATAACTGTTTGGTTGTCTTCTTTTGACATTTCACCATCATCCCCCTCCAGTTCTTCATGGATTGTTGCAATCTGTTCATCATAGTCTTCCTCTTCATGATGCCTTTCTATATATGTTTTTGCTCCTAAATAATTTTCTGCATATTCTGTAAAAGGTATGCCTTCGTTTTTGTATTGACCTAACAAATTAATGTTAATAATGGAAAGGCTTATCGCTGTGTTCAGGTCGGTAAGTGCCTCATAATCTATTTCTGTTTCTTCCGCTGTTTCTTCTTCTTTTTTGGCTTCTTCCGCTGGTTCTTTCGCTTCAGCTTTCAGCTCTTCTTCTAAATCCTGTGCTTCCAATTTAAAGCAAAGCGTAATTCCCGCAAGCGTTTCCAATAGTTTCTCGTTATTTAAAATTGGAAAGGTTACATCTGTATCTTTAAATTCTTTAATAAAATCCTGAGAGGTCTTTGGATCTTTTGGTTTTAATCCTACTGCCATTCGTACCAGGTCTAACCAAAATTCTTTCTTTTCTATTTTAATAATTTCATCAATAGCCTGAATGCGCGACTTCACTAAGCCCTCTGTTACTGTTATCTTCGTGGCTTTATACCAGTCTGGGAAATGATCTTTAGCTGTGTAATTCATTTTCTTTTTTATTAAAGGGATTAGTATTGTTTTCAAAAGGACTTATTAAATTTATTTGTTCCCACAGGGCGTGTAATAAATTTTGGTCTTTTATGAGTTTAAAAATCGCTTTATCCCTATCATTAGGATTCATCGTATTAAAGCTCGCATCAAAAATGTCAAGTTTTTTGCTGATATCAATTTTAGAATTTTCACTTAGTGAAAGAAATGTTCTAACGATAATTTGAATTGGTGTCAACATAGTTTTCTCGTTATTTTTCTCTTGTTCCTTAATTTCCTCAATAATTTCTTCTACAATTGCCTTTTCGAGTTCCCCATTTTTTGTCTCAGCAGGAATGTCTGATATTGCTTTTGTAATATCAGTAAGATGCGAAGGGTTATCATTATAGATTAGCTTTAATATTCGCTCATTTCCATTCGGGAATGTGTGGTTATTATTATAGGATTGCAGAATTGTTGGAATATCTGTTATACTGCCATTATCAGGGAGTATAGGAAAAAATTTATTATTTCTCAGTTTGGCATTGTATAACCCTTGAGTTATAATTGCCCCTTCAAACGTGACACCAGCGCCCCCAATTTCATTGTCATCCTGTCTTTGAAAGCGTTGCTTATATAAAGGGCTGCAAACAATTAAAACAACATCAGCAATATCTATTTCATTTTGCATCCAAATTTGCCACCCCTTTTCAGGCGGACGGTTTTCAAAATAACGATCCATCATTACTTGAATATCTCCTCCACTATTGTTTAGGAGCCATCCTGCAAGATTCCATATAGAATCCTTAAAATCATCTGATTCCCATGCGTAGCTAATAAATACTCTAATCGTAGGTTTTGACATCGTTAAATTGGTTATAAATCAAAAAGGGCGGAAAACTGCATCGTAAAAATAGTCATTTTATGTGATTTCAGGGCTACTTTATAGTAAAACAGAATCGTAATGACCTCTTAATTAAACTCTTAGCTATCTTCAAATAAAACATTCATTTTTAAATCATTCGGCACATTTAATGAATAAGTATTTGCCTTTAGACCAAAGGTGGTAATCATAGTAAGAAATATCGTTTTCTTTGTGTGGGTTTCTGATTTGAATGCTCCTATTTTGTTTCTCAGTTCAGTATCATATTTTTTATCAATAATAAATTCCTCTACGGAAAATTTCATTTCACAAAGATTAATAACGCCATCTCTGCGATCAATAACAAGGTCAATCTGCGCCCCATCTTTTGATTGGGTGCTTTTCCAGGCAGATTCTTCTGTGCCTACACCGCTTATTCCCAACGCCTTTTTTATTTGTTCTGTGTGAGCGAGACATACCTGTTCAAACGCATATCCGCTCCATGCTTTGTATTTAGGATTTTCAATCATTTTTATCCAATGATTCTGACCAGACGTTTTTTGTCCTTTCATCCATTTAATGTGGAATAAAGAAAAGAAATCACTTAGTTGATATAAACTACTCTTAGTTCTTTTGCCAAAAGGCGTATATCTTCTGATGAATCCGCTTTCTTCCAGCTCATCTAATAACCTGGTTAAACCTCCTCCATTAGCCAGTTTACTGTCACTGCTTATTTCATCACGGGTAAGACCTTTGCTTTTTTTCGCCAGTGTAGATATAACAGCTTCGTGTCGCTCAGCTTTGGCAAAAAGAGATTTAAACAGATTGTCAAATTCTTTTGTAAGTAATCCGTTTCTTGTAAAACAAAGTTTATCAATATTCTGAGCTGCACTAAGACCTTTTTCCACTGCATCCCAATAGAATGGAATGCCTCCTAAAACCATATATAACAGAACCAGTTGATAATGTTCCAAACTAATTTTTTTGTCTATCAGCAGTTCGTTACACTCTTTTAATGTGAATGGTTCTATTCTTATTTTTTGCGTTACTCTATTGTGAAGTCCACCTTTGTTATTAATGAGTTTATTAATCATCCAAGATGCAGCTGACCCACATACAATAAATAAAACATCCTTTCTTGCAGAAGCCCAGCTGTTCCAAAAATGCTCTAATGCAGGAATGAAGCTTGAGTGCATAGTATCAAGCCAGGGAAGCTCATCAATAAAAATAACTTTTCTCTTTTGTTTTGACTTTTCGACTATAAGTCCAATTTGTCTGAAAGCTTCTTTCCAGTTTTCTGCCTTTTTAAGGTCAGGGTTAGGATATTGCTCCTGCATAGCATCGTTAAAGTTAGTTAGCTGTTCCTGCAAATTAACTTGAGCCATACCAGTAAGACGAAACGTGAGTTTTCCATCAAAAACACTCCTTACCAGAAACGTCTTTCCAACCCTGCGCCTTCCATAGAGAGCAACAAACTCTGATTTAGAAGATGCAAACTTATTTTTCAGTATTTCTATTTCTTCTTCTCTACCTATTATCATGGATAAATTTTTGTTGGCAAAGTTAATAAAAAAATAAACATTTAGCCAAAGTGAAATCTATTTATTATGGCGAAAAGCGGGTTCAAAATATCACATTTAGCCAAAGTGATTTTTATTTATTATGGCTAAATGTATGGTTTTAATTACAGATTTAGCCAAAGTAAATTGATATTAAAATGGCCATAAGTGGATTAAAAAGTACGTTATGGCCAAATATGACTTTATTTCATTTCCGCCATAAGTGTGTAAAAAAGTATAGTTATGGCTGAAATGAATCTGATATATTGTAAAAATTACAAAGGATACAAACTGTTTGGTAAACCAATTGGTTCAGGAAAGCTATTCCATTCTTAGCTAAAAATCCGTTTTTCCTGTTTTTTAAAAAGATTTCTTGTATGCGGCAAACTTTCCTAACTGCCTTATTTCTCCATGCCAATTTGTAAAACTTGTGGCAAACCACAAGTAACCACCTTTTAACCCCCTTCCATTACTCGCAATTTTGACCTCGAAAGGTTTAAATACCAATTCACGCAAAAAGGCAAAACGATTAAAATCAACAATCATTAAAAACTCAAAGCCATGAACGAAGTTTCAAAAATTTCAAAAATAGACTGGAAAGAGATCGGCATCACAGCCGGTGTAACATTGGTAACAGCCATCGTTGGCTGTACAATCGCAGTAGTGGTAGCTCAAACGCTCATCATACCAGCTATTAACAAATCGAAGGAGAAAAAAGCAGCCGACAAAGAAAAGGATGCTGCGAAAAAGTAAGGCTTGATGTGCATTAAGAGCCTTGCAAAAGATCACAACGAAAACAAAACCAATTACTAACAATTAACATTCAAAAGCCATGAATAAATATAACGAAGAAATTCGCAAATATGAGCAAGAGGCCGAAGACCGTTACGATGATTATGATGACGATAACTTCGATACCGGACTGGAAGGCCAGGATGCTTATGATGAAGACAGTTATGAGGAAGTCGAGTACATAGGCGAAGATGACAGCTACGATGATGATTCATACGATAGCTATGCAGCCAACTCAATCGGAAAAATCAATCCGAATGATCGTACCCTTACCATAACAATCACCAACACAAGCGGAGCAGATGCTGAAGCAATCATTTTCGGTGGTAACGAAAACGCAGCCCAACCAGCAGGCGTAACCGTAGTGGTACAGGAAAGCTCTCATAACGAAGTAAGAGAGGAAAGCAAAGCAAATCCTTTCAAAATCCAAGGCATGAAAATGTCAGTTTCGGATCCGTTGCAATTTGATAACGTGTGGACAATCCTACGTAGGTCAGGAGCCGGAGCAAGAAACTCACATCCGTATCAGCCACGAAATGCTACCTCACCTCAAAACACCGATCCAAGGCTCATCGATGATGCCAACTTTGAGATGGATGTAACAGGTCAGGACAGCATCCGCTTTTTCCAAAAAGCAGGTATCAAAACCACTTTAACCTTCACCATCAAAGCTCGTGTGGACATGGGTAATGTGTTGGCAGGACAAAATGTTGCGGAAGTTTCCACAGCGCCACGCCCAACAGGTTTACCACAAATTGACCTGGCTAAGCAAAAACCTTCAAATGTTTTTGGAGTGAAGCCAAAACCTAAAAAAATGGTTCGCAAAATTATTCGCAGACCTGTGGGTGGAGGAAGACCAGCAGGCCCAAGAAGGCTGTTAAGAAAACGCAGATAAGCTGAATTTCAGCTAAGGGTTATCATAAAAAGCCAAAGCGGGAAACCCTCTCAGCTTTGGCTTTTTTCACAAAGTAGAATAAAGCACAAAACCATTAATTACATCAACCATGTGTAAAGGAAAAGCACAAAACCGGATTGATTATATCGTACTGCAAAAGCCGACAGAAGCAGCCAAAATAGTTGAGAAGTACGGATATGAGCCACCAAAGAAAGTAGATGAGCTGGTGAAGGTAGTAAAGCTTTTAGTGAAGAAAAAAGGCGAAGCTGTTATCAAAGATTTGATAGCCATTCATCCTGAAAGAAAACTGATACTGGAAGTAACCGGACATAAAAGCGATGAAAGCAATTATTGCGGTTGCCACAGTTCCTATTCAGGAGAAACAAAGGAATTGCTCGATCAGCTATCAGAACTATCTGTGAACGACCTCACTCAGCTCTATGAAGACACCAAGAAAAAATCCAAAGAGAAACCGGAAGATAAAACCTTAATGGCAGAAGTAGAAACCGTGTGGGATGAACTCAAACGAAGAAAAAAGCAAACAGAAAAACTGGAAAAGAAAAGCGAAGAAAGTACACAAAGCCTTTGGTTAAAATTCGGACTGTTCTTTCTTGCCGGGGTTGTCATTGCAAAAATTTCCTAAACAATGGTGAGAATAATAAATAACGAAAAGGAAAAACCGAAAGAGCCGGAAATTAAGCTCAATGAGAAATCGAAAGCTCTGCTTCAGATTATCGGGATCATCATTGCCGATAATCCTAAAGCCATTATTGAAATACTGGAAGAATATAGCATTGAGCTT
>Ga0209343_10007225_pt1 | contig 13134 bp, 12 predicted proteins | sample RifCSPlowO2_02_FD_184026 | JGI IMG/M metagenome (GOLD analysis project Ga0209343, IMG submission 184026) | Groundwater microbial communities from Rifle, Colorado - Rifle CSP2_plank lowO2_0.2 (SPAdes) (version 2) | ecosystem: Environmental > Aquatic > Deep subsurface > Groundwater | place... | reverse complement strand
AGTTTAACCGCTTATTCGGCGTTGACAAAATCAAGCCGCGGATCGGCAACCAGAATTTAGTCATTTCTTTCAGCTACCCGGAAGACTCGTTAGAAAAAGTCGCTTATGATAAAGACCCGGCCAATCAAAAATTCCATTTGACCATCGAGCCCAAAGCCGGCATGCAGCCGCTCGACGCTTCCCAGGTCGAATACTCGTACACCGGTTCTAACGCCGATGTGATTTTTGTAATCGGCAGCCGGACCTTGGAAGATTTGGGCGAATTGTACCAACAGGAAAAAGCCTTATTGGATAATAAGGGCAAAACATTAGTCAATTTGTCCACCTTGGACAAAAACTCGCAGTTCGGCACGGTCAATTTGTATGATCCGACTGCCTCGGGCTGTAGCGAAATCATGGCCACAGTGATTAAGGCTTTGGAACTAGCGCTGGAGCCGGACATGGCCACTAATTTATTGGCCGGGATCGAAGCGGCAACGCAAAACCTGACCCAGGCCGGCAGCGCCGACACCTTTGAAGCCGTGGTCGAACTGATCCGCTTGGGCGGGCAAAGAAACCATTTAACGACTACTCCGGCTTGGACCAGGCCGACACCCAATCCCTCGACTCCGCTCGGGACTTCGGGTACTCAGCCCGACTGGCTCAAGCCCAAAGTTTTTACCGGTTCGGGTAGTCAGATCTAAATTTTTCTGTTACAATTCCCCTTATGTTGAAAAAAGACGAAAAATTAAAAGTGATTAAAAAATTTGCCACCGATAAGGGTGACACCGGTTCGCCGGAAGTCCAAGTGGCCTTACTGAGCGAGCGGATTGACCGTTTAGCCAAGCATTTAAAAGGCAACCATAAAGACAACCACTCGCGCCGGGGACTGCTGGCGATGGTTAGTAAAAGGCGCAGACTATTAAATTATTTGAGTTCTAAAGACAAGAAGCGGCATGCTGCTTTGACTAAGACTCTGAAACTGAAAAAATGATTTCCCAAAAAATTAAACTCGGCCAGCGAGAAATTGAATTAGAAGTCGGACGGCTAGCCCAGCAAGCCTCGGGTGCGGTCTTGGTGACTGCCGGCGAGACAGTGGTGTTGGTAACAGTCGTTGCCGGTAGAGAGAATCCGTCCTTGGGTTATTTCCCTTTAACCGTCGAGTACCAGGAAAAACTTTACGCTTCGGGCATCATTAAAGGTTCCCGTTGGGTTAAGCGCGAAGGCAAGCCGACCGACGAAGCGATTTTAAAAGCCCGGTTGATCGACCGCTCCATCCGGCCGCTGTTCCCGGCCGGCTACATGAAAGAGATCCAAGTGGTAGCGACCGTGTTATCTTATGACCTGCAAACCGACCCGGACATTTTGGGCCTGATTGGTACTTCAGCGGCTTTGAGTATTTCCCAAATTCCCTGGGCCGGGCCGATTGCCGCGGTCAGAATCGGTTTGAACGATAAAGACGAATTGTTAGTTAACCCGATTCGGGACGAGCAACATACCTCGAAATTGGAGTTGACTGTTTCCGGTTCGACCGAAGCGATCGTCATGGTTGAGGCCGGGGCTAAAGAAGTAAGCGAAGCCAAAATGCTCGAAGCTCTGGAGTTGGCCCAGAAACAGATAAAAATTATTTGTGAGGGGATCAACGAGTTGGCAGGCAAAATTAAAACTAAAAAAGAGACTTTCACTAACGCAAAAATTGACACTGAAGTCAAAAAACAAATTTTGGCTAAAGCCAAAACCAACCTTGACAATCTTTTGGATAATTTAGCCGAAAAAGCGGCCACCGAAGTCGGGCCGCGCGACGCTATGGACGAGATTATTACCGCTGTCAAAGAAGCCCTGCCGGATTTAGATGCTAAGGTGATTGCCGAAGTCGTCCAGAGCGAGTTTCACGAGCGGATCAGGGAGAAGATTTTAGTCAAAAAGAGCCGCGCCGATAATCGTAAACCGGAACAAATTAGGGAGTTGAGTTCGGCTGTCTCGGTTTTGCCGCGCACCCACGGATCGGCTTTGTTCCAACGGGGAGCAACCCAAGCTTTGACTTTAACGACTTTGGGTTCACCGAGTTTAGAGCAGTTGATCGAGGATTTGGAAGGCGAGACGAGCAAGCGTTACATTCACCACTATGTTTTCCCGCCGTTTAGTGTCGGCGAGACCGGCCGTTTCGGCTGGCCGTCCCGACGGGAAATCGGCCACGGCGCTTTGGCCGAGCGGGCGTTAGAACCGATGATTCCGGACAAAGATAAGTTTCCTTACACGATTCGGGTTGTTTCCGAGATTATGTCCAGCAACGGGTCGACCTCGATGGCCTCGGTTTGCGGTTCGACTTTATCGTTAATGGATGCCGGCGTGCCTTTGATTAAACCGGTGGCCGGAATTGCCATGGGCCTGATTGCTAGTGTCAAAGATAAAGCCATCAAAGACTATGTGATTTTAACGGACATTGCCGGGTTGGAAGACCATTTGGGCGACATGGACTTTAAAGTGGCCGGCAGCAAAGACGGCATCACCGCGCTGCAGATGGATATTAAAATCGCCGGGGTGACCGCGGCCATTTTAAAAGAGGCGCTCGACGCGGCTAAAAAAGCCCGCTTAACGATTTTGGAGCACATGCTCAAAACTTTACCCGAACCGAAAAAACAAGTTTCGGCCTTTGCTCCGAAGATTGCCACGATCAATATTCCGGTCGAAAAAATCGGCGAGCTGATCGGCCCGGGCGGCCGGATCATTAAAAAGATTATTAAAGAGACCGGTTGTGAAGTGGACGTTGATGATGACGGTCGGGTGGTTATTTCCGGCACCGATGCGGCTAAACTCAAAGGCGCGCTGGATTGGATTAGCGGTTTAACCAGAGAATTTGTCGTCGGCGAAGAGTTTGACGGCAAAGTTGTCCGGGTCGAGGCTTACGGCGCCTTTGTCGAGTTATTGCCGGGTAGAGACGGCTTAGTTCACGTTTCTCGTTTAGCCACCAGCTTTGTGGCTGATCCCAACACGATTGTCAAACTGGGCGATATTTTGCACGTTCGCGTTCGGGAAATTGACGAGCAAGGTAGAGTAAGTTTAACCGCCTTAACTTCGGAGCAGGAACAGCAGGCGGCGCAAAACCGGCCCCAAGGCGGCGGTTTTTCCCGCCCGGGCGGCCGACCGCCGTTTAGGGGCGGCGGCCAGCGCGGCGGCTTTAACCGCGGCCGGGGACGATAAAATCCTTATCTGCCTTGAGAAATGCAAACCCGATCTAGAATTCATAGAATATCTTACTCTCGTGCCGCGCTGGCTGTGATAAAGTGTTAAAATAATTAAATGAGAATTTCGCCGGCGACAGTGACCAAAGGATTGGCGGAAATATCTTTTAACCTTGCATCCGGTTGGTTTGGGGTATTGCTGATTTCTCCCGGTTATTTCGGCGTTACCTTGGACGAATTTGGAGATTTATTGCTTAGAAATCTGTTTCCGGCTATAATAATATTTATTATTGGTTTATTTTTAACAGAGAAAGTTAAGAATTATGGTTAATTTAGAACAAGCGTTAAATACAGGTTCGATAATGTTGACTCTATACGCCATTGCTGTGGTTTTGATTTATATGGCTTTTATTCGTCCCGAATCCAAACCCAAAAGGAAATAATTTCATAACGGTTACATAGAGTGTTAGAATGAAGCCATGGTACAGACTGCCCTAAGCAAGGAAACGGAAAAACTAAAAGCCAAGCTGGAAGCGGCCGGGGTACCGGCGGAGTTAAAAGCCAAGGCCCTGGAAATGATCGAGCGCCTGAGCTTGATGGCCCAGTTTCAGGGTTATTCGACCGAGTACGAGCGGGTGAGCCAATACTTAGGCTGGATTACCAGTTTGCCGTGGGACAAAAGCACTGACGACCGGTTGGACTTAACTGTTGCCCGGCAGATTTTGGACAAACACCACTACGGTATGGGCGAGGTCAAAGACAGGATTTTAGAATACCTGGCGATGATGTCTTTAAACCGAGGCCGAGCCGAAGTCTCCCGGGCGCCGATTTTGTGCCTGGTTGGCTTGGTCGGTACCGGTAAAACCACTTTCGGCCCGTCGCTGGCCGAAGCTTTAAACCGGGCCTATGTCCGTATTCCTTTCGGCGGTTTGGGTTCGGCCCTGGATCTTCGGGGCCAGTCCAGATTACATCCGGACGCCGAGCCGGGACTGGTGATCAAAGCCTTAAAGCGGGCGGGGAGCAAAAACCCGGTGATGCTTTTGGATGAAATCGACCGGGTGACAGACGAAGCCCGGGCGGATATAATGGGCGTGCTGGTGGAGCTACTCGACCCGGAACAAAACTCCCAGTTTACCGATCACTATCTGGATTATCCATTTGATCTATCCCAGGTGTTGTTTGTAGCCACCGGTAACAATACTAAGAACGTGGCGACCGCGGTTTTGGACCGGTTGGAAGTGATCCAGATGCCGTCATATACCGACGAAGAAAAAATCGCCATTGCCAAAGAATATATGCTGCCGAAAATTATTAAAGAGTCGGGTTTATCGCCCGATAACCTGACTATTGATGAAGCGATTTGGCCGAAAATTGTCCGGCCTTTGGGCTTTGACGCCGGCATCCGGACCTTGGAGCGGACGATCGAGGGTGTGGCCGGCAAGATTGCCAAGGAAATTGTTTCCGGCCAAGCCAAACACTTTCATTTGACCTTAGAAAATATTAAAAATTATTTACCAAATTATTAATTATGAATAAATTAAGAATTGTGCCTTTAGGCGGCGGGCCGGGAACGGTTACCAGCAACATGTGGCTGTATGAATACGGCGGTGAGGCGATTATCGTCGACTGCGGCATCGGTTTTCCCGAAGACAAAGTTTCCGACGACATCCTTCTGCCGGACATTACTTATTTGAAAACCAAACACCTTCAGCTCCACGGGATTTTGCTCACCCACGGCCATGATGATCACTATGCCGCCCTGCCCCATATTTTGCCTTATTTGGATTCCAGCCCGCCGATTTACGGTTCGCGCTTAACTGCGGCTTTCGCCCAGGATAAATTGGAGGAGTTTGGTTTGAAACATAAAATTCAGGTAATTTCCGAAACCGACCAAATCAAATTAGGGCCCTATAGGATCGACCCGATTCACATTACTCACTCGGTGCCGGACGCGTTTCATTACTTGATTACCACGCCGGTCGGCAAGATTTACCATGGCAGTGATTTTAAGTTTGACTTGACGCCTTTGGACCATTGGCCGCCAAATTTTGCCAAAATCGTCGCTTCGTCTTCCGGAGGCGTTTTATGTTTGTTGGCTGACTGTTTACGATCCGAGCGGGCCGGGATGACCCCGTCGGAGGTGAGTTTAACCCCGGCCTTAAAGCGCGAATTAAATCATTGGGGCGGCCGGTTAATTTTTACTACCATGTCTTCGCAGATTCACCGGATCCAGCAGGCGATCGACGTCGCTTTGGGTTATGGCCGGAGACTTTGCTTTATCGGTCGGTCGATGGAACGCACCTCGCAAATTGCCCGGGAATTGGGGTATTTGCGCTTCCCCCAAAAAGCAGTGGTGAAATCCAACCAGTTGAAACGGTTCAAGGATTTTCAATTGTGTCTGATTATCTCCGGCAGCCAAGGCCAGGAGGCGTCGTCATTGACGCGCTATGCCGGCGGGAAACACAAAATTATCAAGCCCAAAGTGACCGATAAAATTGTTTATTCGACTGACATTATTCCCGGCAACGAACAGGCGGTCTTTAAAGTGATCGACAAACTGGTGCGCCTGGGCACAAGCGTGGTTTATCAGGAAACGACCGACGATCTTCACGTTTCCGGCCACGCTTCAGCGACCGAGCAGCAACTGTTAATGGAGTTGGTTAATCCCCAATATTTGTATCCGATCGGCGGCAGTTTTCGCCACATGTACCGGTTTGCCCAGTTAGCCAAACAGTTGGGGTTTAAACAGGAGCAGTGTCTGCTGCCTGATTTTGGCCAAGTGGTGGAGTTCGACGAGAGCGGCCGGTCATTTTTGGCCGAGACGCTGCCGCTCAATTTACCGCGGATTAATCAGAATAAATAAAAATTATAATGATTATAAAAATTATAACGATTATATGAGAAGACGAGGGAGAAGAAAGCAGCCGTTTAAACTGCATTTGCCCAAAGAGACTTTGTACACCTTGGCTTCGACCGGTTTGATTTTGGCCGGCGGTTTGACGCTTTTATCTTTGTCTCAGCAGGGGCAGTTGCTCAAACTAATTTTTGACTATTTTAACGCCCTGTTTGGTTGGGGGATTTTACTACAGCCGTTTATTTTCGTTGCCGCCGGCTTGATGCTTACCCGCTTAAAATGGCGGATCACTAAACCCAACGTCTTTGTAGGCGCGTTGATTTTGTGGCTATCGAGTGTCAGTTTGACCAAAGCCGGAACCATCGGCGGGCAAATTTGGGGAAGTTTGGCCGAGTTGATTTTTTCCGGCGGGGCGATTTTGGTGCTGTTGGCGGGAGTCTTTGTCGGCTTGGTAGTCATGTTTGAAACCAGCTTGGAAGACATTTTATTGGCGGTTCAGTCAGCCTGGCGTTGGCTTAGAAGCCATAAACCCAAACAGTTAAAACTCAAACCGGCACCCAGCGGTTTTACCATTAAGGGTTTGACCGACGAACCGGAAAAAGCTAAGGTCCCGGCAGAAAAACCCCGTCCGGCAAGACCGGAAATCATCAGCAACCAGCCTAATGCCCAGCAACGGATTTGGCAGTACCCGCCCTTATCTTTGTTGTCGGAGACTACCGGCGGTAAGGCCGACCGCGGCGACGTTAAGGCCAACGCCGGGATTATCGAGACGACTTTGGAAAGTTTCGGCATCAAGGCCCATGTGGATGAGGTCAATTACGGTCCGGCGGTAACCCAATACGCCTTAAAAATTGCTTCGGGTACGAAGCTGTCCAAGGTGACCAGCTTGCAAAACGATTTGGCTTTGGCTTTATCCGCGCCCCACGGCCAGATCCGGATCGAGGCGCCGATTCCCGGCCGGGACCTGGTCGGTATCGAAGTTCCCAACCGGTCTTTGGAAATTGTCTCGATGAAAAAAATGCTCGATTCCAAAAAAATCAAGAACGAATCGAGCAAACTGGTTTTTGCTTTAGGCTTGGACGTGGCCGGCCAGCCGGTGATTGCCGATATCGACAAAATGCCCCATGTTTTAATTGCCGGGGCAACCGGTTCGGGCAAATCCGTCTGTATTAACTCGATTATTTCCACGGTTTTGTTTCGAACTACCCCCCAGGAAGTCAAGCTGATTTTAGTTGACCCCAAGCGGGTGGAATTAACGGTCTATAACGACGTTCCCCATTTATTAACGCCGGTGATCGTCGAGCCGGAAAAAGTTGTTTCGGCGCTAAAATGGGCGCTGTCGGAAATGGACCGGCGCTATAAAATTTTTGCCGAGTACGGCGCACGCAACATTGCCGCCTACAACGAACTGTCCGGTTTCCAAGCCTTGCCCTATATTTTGATTATCATTGACGAGTTAGCCGATATTATTATGTTTGCGCCGTCGGATGTGGAAGACTCCATTACCCGGTTGGCGCAAATGGCCCGGGCAACAGGCATTCATTTGGTGCTGGCCACCCAGCGGCCGTCGGTTGACGTCTTGACCGGTTTGATTAAAGCCAACATTAACTGCCGGATTTCTTTTAACGTCAACTCGATGGTTGATTCCCGGGTTATCATTGATACGCCGGGAGCGGAAAAACTTTTAGGCCGGGGAGACATGCTCTACATTCCTCCGGACCAGGCGAAGCCCAGCCGTATCCAGGGGACGTTTATTAGCGACGCCGACACTAAAAAATTGATCGATTTTCTGAGGCAATCGGCGGTCAAAGTCGAGTACACCGAGGAAGTCACCCAGAAATATAAACCCAGGATTGTCGGATCGCCTCAGGCGACTGAACCGGAAGACGAACTCTTTGCCGAAGCGGTCCGGGCGGCGGTGCAATACGACCGGGCGTCGGCATCGCTCCTGCAGCGGCGGCTATCGATCGGTTATGCCCGGGCGGCGCGGATTATTGACCAGCTGGAGCGGGCCGGAGTCGTCGGGCCGGGCGAGGGCGCCAAAGCCCGGGATATTTTGATCAGCAATGCCGAGACTTTTTTGGCCAGCCGAGTTCAAAGCGAAGGGCAATAAATGTTGACTGTTGGAGAGATTTTGAGGGAGCGGCGATTGGAACTGAAACTGACTTTTACCAATTTAAGCGAGTTGACCAAGATTCCCCTAAATAGCCTCAAGGCGTTGGAGAAAAACCAGTTTGACGACCTGCCCGAATTCCCGTTTTTGAAAGGTATGGTGCAAAACTATGCTAAGGCCTTGAACTTGGACCCGGCGCCGGTCGTGGCCGTGTTTAAACGCGATTACGACCAGCGGCAAAATCAGCCGGCGCCGATAAACCTGAATAAATCATTGGGTTCGGAGCCGTTGGTGGAGTGGCTGCAGCGGCCGTTGACTTTGTTCTTGGGCGGTCTAATTTTGCTGGCCGGTTTGGTGGCTTGGTCCTTATGGCGGGTTTACCAGCCGCCGCGCTTGGTGATCGAGTCACCCATAGACGGCCAAACGGCGATCAGTCCGGTGGCCGTTGCCGGTAAAACCGACCGGGATGCCAGTTTGAGTTTAAACGATAAGACGATTAATCTTGAACCCGACGGCAGTTTTGAAACTACTTTTGCCGACGGACCCGGTAGTTACGAGTTGGTGTTTAAGTCCACTTCCCGCCGCCAGAAAACCAACGAAACGAAAATTACTGTTATAATTATTCAATGAATTGGTTTATACTTAATTTATGCTGACGTTGTCACAAATTCTCTTAGTCGTCGTCGTCACCCTGTTGTCAGTCTTGCTCACGATTTTTTCGATTTATACTTTTCGGATTTTAGACCAGGTAAAGCGCAGTCTGGAAAAAACCAATTTGATGCTGGACGACATGAAACGGATTACCAAAGCGATTGCCGATCCGGTCGAACACGCGGCCGAATTTGTCGGCGGCCTGAAAAAAGGCGCTAAATTAGTGGAGCTGGCCGGCAGATTGATTGAGAAAAAGAAATCCGAAAAAAGTGACTGAACAGGAAGAGCAGAAACCAGGTGAATATTTGATCGGTTTGACTTTAGGCACCTTAGTGGCAGTCGGCGCTTGGTTTTTGTATAAAACCAAAAAAGGCGAGCGCTTGCGTAGTTGGTGGGATAAATATTTTAGCCAGATTCAGGACGAGTGGGCTAAGTTGCGGGCAACCGAGGGTGAAATTGTCAAAAAACCGTCTTCGCCAAGGCTTCGCCGAGCCAAGGTAAAAAAGCACACTTTTCACCATTCCGGCCAACCTCTGGTAAAATAACTTCATGGATTCAAGTGAGATTAGGGAAAGCTATTTAAAGTTTTTTCAGGATAAAGGTCATGCTTTGATTCCGCCGGCGCCGCTGGTGCCAGCGGACGACCCGACGACGCTGTTTACCAGCGCGGGGATGCAGCAGTTGGTGCCTTATCTCAAAGGCGAACCGCACCCATTAGGTAAAAGATTGGTTGACTGCCAGCAGTCAATCCGGTTGCAGGACTTGGACGCGGTGGCGGATAATCGTCACCTGAGCTTGTTTGAAATGTTGGGCAATTGGTCGCTGGGAGATTATTTTAAAGAAAAACAGTTGCCCTGGATTTGGGAATTTTATACTCAAGTTTTAAAGTTAGATAAAGCCAGGCTTTACGTCACGGTATATAAAGGTAGTTCGGCTGCGCCCAGAGACGATGAATCGGTGGAAATTTGGCGATCAATTGGCATCCCCAAGGAAAAGATATCTTTCTACGAAGACAATTGGTGGTCGCGCGCCGGTGGTCCGGAAAAAATGCCCCCGGGTGAAATCGGCGGCCCGGACAGTGAAGTGTTTTTTGAGTTTACCCAAGTCAAACATAACCCTAAGTTTGGTAAAATCTGCCATCCTAACTGCGACTGCGGCCGCTTCTTAGAAATAGGCAATTCCGTGTTTCTTCAGTATGAAAAACAAACTGATGGATCGGTTAAACCATTACCAAATAAAAACGTTGATTTTGGCGGTGGGCTGGAGCGGATTACGGCGGCGGTTAACAATGAACCGGATGTTTTTAAAACAGATATTTTTCAGCCAATGATTGCCCATTTGGAGAAAGTAACCGGCAAAGAATACGCCGGGAGTAACCGTCCCCCAATGAGAATAATTGCTGATCACTTGCGGGCGGCGACGGCGATGATCAAAGAGGGAGTGGAACCATCCAATAAACAACAGGGTTATGTTTTACGCCGCTTAATCCGCCGCTCAGCGGTGAAAATGCGTCAGCTGAAAGGCGTACTTGACACTAATGATTTTCCCAAAGAATTTCATGACGAAGTGACTAGATTTAAGACAAACTTAGATAGAGGTTTAAAAGAATTTGATAAACTGGCGCCGGATCAGATGAATGAGCTGAATGCATTTAATTTATTACAGACTTATGGCTTCCCGTTTGAAATCACTGCCGAGCTCTTTAAGCAAAAAGGTTTTGATTTAGACCGCCGGAAATTTGACAAAATTTTTGCAGATCACCAAAAACTTTCGCGCACGGCTTCGGCGGGAATGTTTAAAGGCGGCTTGGCTGACCAGTCGGAAATTACCATCAAATATCACACGGCGACGCATTTATTACAGGCGGCATTAAGACAAGTGTTGGGCCAGCACGTTCATCAGGAAGGCAGCAACATTACCAGTGAAAGATTACGCTTTGATTTTTCTCACCCGCAGGCGTTGAGTGAGGCGGAGCTGAAACAAGTGGAAGAGTTAATTAATCAAAAAATAAAAGATGATTTAGCGGTAGTGAAAACAATTGAAGATAAAGACGCTGCTTTGCAGAGCGGGGCGATGGCGTTTTTCAGGGAAAATTATCCGGATAAAGTCTCGGTTTATACCATCGGCGATTTTTCCAAAGAACTTTGCGGCGGGCCGCACGTTGGCTCGACAGCGGCAATCGGTGGTGTTAAGCTGATTAAGCAGGAAGCAATCGGTGCCGGCAAGCGCCGAGTTTATGCTGTGCTCGAATATGGCACTAAAAAATCTACTGGAAAAATTCACCACCAAAGAAGCGCCGGCTGAACATTTTTTTGCGCTCAATTTAAGCGACGAAACGGTGAAGGCGGCAGTCTGGACGGTTAAGGAAGGGCAAACCCAGGTAGTTAATTTGGGCAAAGGCGCCAAGTGGGACGGTAAAAATCAGGAGAGTTTGTTAAAAGCGGCCGACCAATCTTTATCCCAAGCTTCCCAAGAACTCAAGCCCGGACCTAACGGTGTGATTTTCGGCCTGCCGGATACTTGGGTGGATAAAGACGCGGTCAGCAGCGAAAAAAAGCCGTGGCTGAAATATTTGTGCGATGAGTTGGAATTAAAACCCTTGGGATTTGTGGTGACGGATACGGCAATCATGGCTTATTTGAAGATTGAAGAAGGGACGCCGATATCGGCAATTTTGATTCAGCTGTCATCGAGCGAAATTAATTTAACTTTGGTGAAATTGGGCAAAATCATCGGCTCTCAATTGGTGGGCCGAAGCGGCGATTTGGGCGCCGACGTGGAAGAGGGGCTATCGCGTTTTGACAAAGTTGATGCCTTGCCGGCGCGGATACTGCTTTATAACGGCGGCGGCGATTTTGAAGAAGATAAACAGCAACTCCTCTCTTACGATTGGGAAGAAAAACTGCCATTTATCCATTTCCCTAAAGTCGAGTCGCTGTCCAGTGAAATTACGGTTAGGGCGGTGGCTTTGGCCGGCGGCAGTGAGGTGGCGAAGTCTATAGGGATTGAAGTTAAGACTCGGCCAGAGGCCGATACTGCCGAAACCCTGGGTTTTGTGGCGGGTGAGGACGCGGCCAAAACAGCCACTAAGCCGGAGCCTCGGCCAGAGGCCGATCAGCCTTTGGCTGAGGAGCCTTTACCTAAAATAAAAGTTAACCTGGAACCAATATGGGAAAAACTAAGAACGATAACTTCTGTGTTTTCTAAATTGCCCCGTTCACGCCTACCGCTTATCCTCGGTGGCGGTTTTATGGTCCTCCTTGTTGGTTTGTTTCTGCTGTACTGGTATGTTCCCAAGGCCAGCCTGGCTCTTTACCTGGAGCCGCAAGTGGTTAATCAGGAATTGGAATTGTCCCTTGATCCGGAAGCTAATACCGTGGCCGTCGGGAGTAATGTTTTGCCGGTGCAATTGGTGGAAAAATCAGTCAGCGGCGAAAAAACCAGCGAAGTCACCGGCACGAAACTCATTGGCGATCCGGCTAAGGGCGGAGTCACGCTTTACAATAAAACCGCCTCGACAAAAACTTTTCCCGGCGGAACGGTGCTTTTGGGGTCGGACCAATTGGCCTTTACTTTAGACGAAGAAACGACCGTGGCCTCGCGCTCGGCCGAAGAAGATAGCGAGGGCGTGATTACCATTACTCCGGGGAAAGCCGACGCCAAAATTACCGCTTCCAATATCGGTCCTGAAAGCAATTTAGCGGCCGATTCCCGCTTAAGTTTTAAACAATTTTCCGAGGATGACTATTATGTTAAAAGCTCCGGTTTGTCCGGCGGAACGGCGCGCGAGGTCAAAGCGGTGACCGAGGCAGACATGGACGATTTGGAGGCGGCTTTGACGGCTGATTTGATCGACACGGCCAAAGAAGAACTGCGGCAATCGCTGGGGTCGGACCAAGTGCTGATTGAACGGGAGAATGACTTGGCCTTGGCCGACAAAAACTTCAGCCAGGCAGACGGTGAAGCGGCGGATAACTTGACTCTAAGGGGTAAGTTAAACTATGAAGGGATTGTTTACCGCCAGGCGGAACTGGACATGTTGCTTAAAGAAGCAATTAAAACCAAGATTCCCGAGAATTTTGTCATCAGCGAATTTTCCGGCTTGGAACGGGGTGAGGTGTCGGGTATGACTTTGCCGATTCAGTATGAAGCTAAACTTCTGCCGCGGCTGGATTTTAACGAGATCAAGAAAAATCTGCGCGGCCGTTACCCCGATAAAGTTGAAGAATATTTAGTGAGTTTGCCCCAGTTTGTGTCGGCGGACATCCAAATTAAACCGAATTTACCCAAGGCGTTAAAAACTTTACCGCGGGTGACTAAAAATATTAACCTGGAGATTAAACCTGCCCAATGAC
>Ga0209343_10007224_pt1 | contig 13138 bp, 13 predicted proteins | sample RifCSPlowO2_02_FD_184026 | JGI IMG/M metagenome (GOLD analysis project Ga0209343, IMG submission 184026) | Groundwater microbial communities from Rifle, Colorado - Rifle CSP2_plank lowO2_0.2 (SPAdes) (version 2) | ecosystem: Environmental > Aquatic > Deep subsurface > Groundwater | place... | reverse complement strand
TTTTTCCATGATGTATTCTGCGTCAGGATTGCTCCAAAAATAATTTCTAACTGCTGATGTTCTATTTTTGGATAAGAATAATCATTAGGATGATACTCCGACGCAAGTTTGCCGTAGGGCGTTAGTGGCCACCAGCCTTGAGCACCATACTCTTTTAGCATTATCTTATATATGTTTTCTAACTGTTTTTTAATGTTTTTTTGGCTCATTTTGAAATAATCTCAGGCGTATTTTGCGCAGAGTTATTGTTCAATTATCAGTTTTGCTTGACTAAGAACATTTTTTGTTAGCTCCAATAATTCATTGTATACATCTTCCTTTAGTTCGATTTCAGTTCCATACTGATATTCTTCCCTGATTTCAATGCTGGTTTTTTCAGAATGTTCAGTATGTTTTTCCTGTAATTCAAAATCTGTTATCTTATCAAGCAATTTCTTATCAAAATTTAGGTTCCCATCTTCAATTAATTGAAAAGTAAACTTCCCAATCGCAGCAGAGCTACGGGGCTTTATTTTGCCAACGCTTCAGATGGGAAGTTTACTCTTAAAAATGGGTCACAGCAGAGCTGTTGGGTTTATAACCCATTTTTTTTGAATCAAAGCAAAAGTACATTCCTGATTCTTTGATTCATAACCAAATTTAGCAATAATTGCAAGCAATGAGTGATATACTAAAAGTCCTTAGCTTCCGAACAAAAAACAAGGACTTTTGTATATACAAATGGAATTAGTTTGTTCGAAAACTAATTCCATTTAGTATACATAGTATAAAACAATGTGCTTGCAGTCAAATCTGTAAAATTACCTCGCTTTAGATGAAATGTTGCTTTTAGATAATGATCTGCTTTTTTAATATGTGCCTTAGATTTCTCTAAATCTGGCTTTATTTTAACTAATCCGCGATGTGTTTTGTTTTCTGTTAATTCTTGCTCTGCTTTATTCAGGCACCATTTCACTTTATTTTCTATCATAGTCACTTTAACACTTCCAGAAATCTATCTTCTCTCTTAATCAATATTCCTTTGATGGCATTTAGCACAACTTTATCATTTTTTTTAATATTTTTCTTTAAATCATTAATTGACTGATAAATTGGATGTATATGCTTAACATTCATCTCATTTAATTCTCCAATTTCCTTTTTCAGCTTATTGAATTTTTTTTGGTTTGTTACAAGCAAAACATCAATATCATTTGCTTTCTGTTTTTTTGTTAGAACAGAGCCAAATAACAGGACTAAATCAGCATTTTTTATATTCTGGAGCTGAGAAGCCCACATTTTAGTAAAAGAGTCTGCATAAAGTAATTCTCTTTTCAATAAGAGCTTGGCAAAATCCTTGGCATAATCACTTTTAAAATTGAATTTGTAAAATGTTGCTTTGCCAAGCTGCTTTGAGGTTAATATATTCTCTTTCTCAAGTTTTTTAGCTATCTTTAAAGCCCCCATTGGTGTAATGCCCAGCTCTTTTGAGATATTATTAGCATTATAATCCTTTTCAGGACTTCTCAATATCAAGAGGGCAAACTTCATTTCATAGTTTGTTATGTCTTTCATTTAAACTCACAGTTTATATGTATAAACTTGAAGTTTATATAATTTTCGGTTCTACTAATTTTCTTAAAATTTAGTGCTGTTACTTATTTATCCACGTAATACCCTAACTCTTCTTTTTCGAGCGGCTTTCTCCACACTTTTATTTCATCTAACTTTCCATAAAAACATCGTCCATCTTGATATATTTGATGCCCAATGCGTATTTTGTTTGAAGAAGTTGGGTCAAAAGTTTGTCCTTCTGGCGGCAGTTTACCTTCATCCATGTAAGATGGAACTTCCTCGCCATTTACAAATAGTTTTATGCTTTTTCCGTCAAAAATGCAGGCAACATGATACCATTGGTTTAAGGGAAATTCATTTGTGGTAAATTGTGATAATCCATATGATGGACTCCAAGCTGAACAAGCAAAATGTTGTGGTTTTACTTTATCATAAAAAAAGACCATGCCATGTGCAAAAATATCTGCTTTATGTAAAATAGTAGATTGAGGATACTCAGGATCACTTGTAGGATATACCCATGTTTCTATCGTGAAACCACTTGAAAAGTCCATTGCATCTATATGCTGAACATCAATGTCATAACATTTTTCTGAGAAAATTCCTTGACCAATTTTTCCATCTGTATGAGTCATCCCACTATTAGCGCCATCATTTTTATAAGGTGAAAAGTCTTCTACTTTTTTAGGGTTAGCATTAATCCATTCTTGAGATTCATCAAACTTAAGATGTAATACTAAATCATCTAAATTACAAACATCATCTTCATCTGTAATATTATCACAATCATTATCTAATCCATCACATTCCTCTTGAACAGCGCCTTCCAAAGAATCACAAATTTGGATGGTTCCATTTATACAATTATTGATCGTATGTTCACACTCTCCCAAACCGCATGTTGTAGTGCCTAAGTCCTCATCAGTCTGTCCGTCACAATTATCATCTATACTATTACATACCTCTTGATTAAAAACATAAACCAGTGGATTATTGTCATCGCAGTCAAAAGGAACATTGGTATAGCCTTCTGGTTGAATGCAGGCTTTAATTGTTTCATTTGCATTACCATATCCATCTCCATCTTTATCTTGGTAGAAAATCAATTGAACCTTCTCATCTGTCTGTGCATTGCAATCATTGTCTATTCCATCGCAAACTTCAATTTGAGGCAGAGGAGCATCGCAACCTTGCCATGTACCGTTAATGCAATATTCTAAACCGCTTCCGCAAACAGATGAACATGGCTGAGTTAGATTTTCATCAATTGATTTATTACAGTTATTATCTTTTCCATCACAAATTTCTGTTTCTGGTTGAGTAGCAGTGCATCCTTGCCATACTCCTTCAATACAATACTCTAAACCTTCTCCACATTCAGTGTAACAAGGTTTTGTCAATCCGTCATCAACCAGCTTATTGCAGTTATTGTCAATATTGTCACAGATTTCAGGAGAAGACAATGTTGCATCACAGCCTTGCCAAGTTCCGTCAATGCAATATTCTAATCCTTCGCCGCAATCAGTGTAACAAGGTTTTGTCAATCCGTCATCAATAAGCTTATTGCAGTTATTGTCAATATTGTCACAGATTTCAGGAGAAGACAATGTTGCATCACAGCCTTGCCAAGTTCCGTCAATGCAATATTTTAATCCTTCGCCGCAATCAGTATAGCATTTTTGCGTTAAATTCTCGTCAATATCTCCGCTGCAGTTATTATCTTTTCCATCGCAGATTTCTTTGGATGGTGTAGGTGCGTCGCAAACCATCTCTAAACCTGAACATGAAATTTTTCCCGAGCATGAACCAAATTCATTTGCGGTATAACAGATTGAAGAAGGAACATCGTCAATTACTTCATTGCAGTCATTATCTAAATTATCGCATATTTCAGGCGCAGAGGGATATACATCTGTATTTTTATCATTGCAGTCCCAACCTAATTTTTTCTCAAGAACATAGCTGAATGGAATATTAGCGCCTTCGCAAATCATGACAAAATCATTATGAATACCATATCCGTCATTATCATTATCTTTATAGTAAACTTTTCCGTTGCAGACTTCATTTAGAGCATCTGTTTCATATAAATAGTTGTCATAATTATCTCTACTGTCTTTTTCCTGAATATCTTTTTCATAATTATTATAAGAATAAGACGAATCTGCATCAAGTTTAACTGGTTCATAGATATTATCTCCTGTATTTGCACTGCCGCAACCTAAAAAAATAGGTGACAAATATAACAACTTTGAAGCTTTAGCAAAAAGTCTGGTAAATATCCTTCGTCTAAACAATATTCTGGCACTGTACTAAAATAGATACTTTAATATATTAGTTCTTACATTAATTCTTACCGAGGTGATTTATTATGGCTCGTCCACGCGGAAAAATTAATGTTGTTTGTCAAAATCAAGATTGTATTTTTTATCGTCGAGAAAAAGGTAAATATATTGTAAAACGCGGACATAACACAGCAGAACATCAAAGATATTATTGCAATCATTGTAATAAATATCTCGTCGAGACAAAGGGTACTCCATTATATCAAAAGAAACTCAGCGAGAGGAAAATTAAAGCTATATGCAAAGAATTAGTCGAGAAAAAAGGTGTTCGAGCTATTTCTCGAACACTTAACATAAACAAAAACACAGTTTGCAGTTTGCTTTCAGATTTAGCAGATCATGCTTTAATCATGACTAATTATCTTGTTCACGACTTAAAATTGCAAACATATGAAGTAGACGAAATATTAACAGTTGTTAAAAAAAACAAAAAAAACTTAAGTCAGAAACAGATATGTTTCCTCGACCAAGCCAAACAGCTATTGCAACATGCGTAAAAAGAGAATCATTATTTCTTGTTGCATTTAGCGTTGGTAATTGGGATAAAAACTTGTTGAGGTTATTGTTCAATAAGTTTGAGGATTATGTGCAACAACCTGATTACAAACATAAACTTACAATTTACTCCGACGGTAACGATGATTATACTGCTGTTCTTCCAGAATATTACAACAAAGATTGTCTTTGCTATGGACAGAAAATAAAGACAAAAAACGGAAAGAAAATATTTCCTGCAATCAAAAGAAAAATCTTTGGAAATCCAAACTTCAACGATATAGATACCAATGCAAACGAATGTGTGAACAGCATTTTTAGAAGTAGAATATCTCGAATGGTACGAAGAAGCCAATGCCATGCAAAAAATAGATATGTGCTGGGTAATGCATTTGCACTATTTCAATTCTACTGGAATTTTATGCATGAAAATGAAGAAAAACTAACGCCAGCAATTCTCGAAAAACGAGCAACTAAAGTGTGGACGTGGGGAAAATTTTTACATAAGAAATTAAAGTACCTGAACTAAGACAGTGCCTTGTCAACAATTTAAGAGTTTATTGTCTTTTGGTCAAAACTATGTTATTTTGGTCAAAAATATCTAAAAATAGCACTTTTGGTCAATGTATTTATATACCCATGGGGGATAATTGTATATTGTGTTTTAGGTGTTAATATAAGGATTAAGATAACACAAAACATAGTTAATCAGAACATAATTTAATTTTAGTTTAGAAAATGGTAATAAACATATTAAAACAATTTAAAAGGTATGCAACATGGATAATGTATTTCCAAACACACAAGTATTTGAAACACCAAGCAGTCTTTCTTTGCATTTAGGGAGAGAAGTTAAACCTAAAGTTCTTCGAGGTCAATATGGAGCTCTTGATGGTTTAATTGCAGGACAGATTTTAGCAGATGGCACACTATTTACTGATTCGCATAGTCCTCCTAGTTCTAAAAGAGCGAAATCTGAAAGTACAGAATATGCAAATTATATTCATCGAATTCAAGAAACCCTTGGACGCGGCGCGCCGCTTTTAGACGAAGTTAGAGACATTGCTGTCGCGAGATTTGTTGGTGATTTTTACAGAGTAATGCAGAATGGTAACATAACTTATGTAACGCCAATGGATAGAACCAATGATGTTTTGCTTGTAAAAACACGAGTGAAATCAGCGAATGGACTGGTTAGAAAAGCAAGAGAAGGAAGAACCATGCAGGATTTTTACGGCGCAACAATTGTTGCAAGAAACTGGGACGTTGTTGACAAAAAAGTTAGGCCTTTCTTAGAGGACAATTTTTTAGTTGTTCCTGAAATGGCAAAATTTTATAGAGATGAAACCATGATGAGTGGCCATGGTAGAGTGAATGGAATGGATGGTTACAGCTCATCTAAATTACTCGGCGCAAGACCAAATGGTTATGAATCAGAGCATTTGCTTTTATTTTATCCGACAGACGGAAGAACTAGTGTTGACTGCATGATACCAATAGATGTTCACATTCAAAGTTTAGACGCATTTATGACAGCTGAATGGGGCAGAGCATCTTTGCCAAGGCATTATGCTTATGACTTAAGAGTTAGCGAAGAATTGAGAAGAAGAATGCATATACCTGAAGAAACTTACAGAAAGATGTTGGATGAGAAAAGAGTGTTGGATGATAACATTAAATTAGTATCTGTATTAAATGTTGCTTCTAAACCAAATGAGGTTAGTTCTAAATCTCACGTCGGGATCTTTTAATTGTTTAATATACTAAAAGTGATTAATTTTCGAACAAATTAATCACTTTTGTATATACAAAAGTGCAAAATAATGTTCGATTATTTTGCACTTTTAGTATATTTTTTAGGCGAAGGCTTAAAAAATATAAATTTTTCATAAGACGGTGGACTGCGTCCCCAATGTCATTAAGTTAAGGAAATATTTGGTTTTGTTCAACCTAATCCAGCAGTTTGTCTTGCTGGAAATCTGAGCAGATGCCCATGATTTAAAGCGTCTGGTGGTTTGGAATTGCTTAACTTAATGACATTGGGGGGCACACTCAACTATTCTTTCTGATAGTAATAGCATATTCGCCTAAATCTAAGATTTTATCAACATAAACATTTATTGTCTCATAGTCAGTATTACAAACCAATTTAATCCATTCTTGTTTGAGTTCTTCGGGATCAAATAAATCTGTCTCGGGATTTCCAATTTTTTCCATTAGTATATCAAATGCTCTAGAGCCAGGAAATGGGATAAGTGCAGAGCAAAATATCTCTTCAAAATCTGATATTTCTTTTATTCTCTTGGCAAAATTATAAGTTGTATCTAATGAATCTTCACTTTCGTCAGGCAATCCTAAAACAAAAGATGGAGTTATTCCAATTTGAGCATCAGATAAAAAAGTAATTGCTTCCAATGTTCTTTCAGGAGAAAAAGACGCTCCTTTTGAAATCTTGCTCGCCAATCTATAATCCCCTGTTTCAGCACCAACAAACACATGTTTAACATTCAATCTCTTAAATAACTCAATACTCTCGTGATTAATTCCTTCAGCAGTTGAAAAAATATGAAAAATCGGGTTTAAATCATCTGGCTTTGAATCAACTAAACTCCTAAAAGCAGTCATATCCTGAGTAATTGTATCACTGAAATCTACTAGATACTCTATTCCATGATGTTCAACAAGAGTTCTTACCTCTTGCCATACCATTTGAGGAGTTTTATACCTAACTCCTTTTGGACCTGATCTTGAACAAAATAAACATTTATATTTGCATCCCATGTGCGTAAAGATATTTGTTCCTCGATAATCCCAAGTTTTATGGTTCTGCTGAAAATTCTGTATATATCTTTCAAAATCAATAAAACTTCTATCAGGTATAGGCAATTCATCAAAATTTGGTTCTGAGTTATGAATAACCCTATCATCACGACCTTTTATTATATCAACAAATGGTCTTTCACCGAATCCAACAACAACATGATTTACAATATCCTGCCTATATAAGTCGATTTTTTCAGGTATTGCAGATGCATAAACTCCGCCAAAAACAACTTTAGATCCCATTTCTTTTGCGACTCTTGCGATTTCAACAGCAGAAGCATAATTCGGAGTTTTCGTATCAATTCCAATAACAGCATTTGGTTTCAACTGTTCAATTATTTCTTTATTTGTAATCAACTCGCCATCTAAGACCTCTATGTTGGTATCAGGCAATTGCTGTTTGGTATACGTAGCAATGGACAATAAGCCAAGAGGAACATAGCATCCGGTTCTGGAATTATTTGTATAACCTGGGCTCTTCTCAGGTTGAATTAACTGAATCTCTAACATCTTTTTATATCCGATATTTTTTCAATCTCTTTGAGAACTTCTGTGGTTATTTCTATTTTGGCAGAGTCTAAATCTGACTTGATATATTCAATCCTATTTATTCCAGGTATTGCAAGAGTAATATTTGGATTTGAAATTGAATATTTTATTGCAAATTGATTCATGGAGTTAATGTTATGATTGGTTAATACTTTTTTCACTTCATTTAATCTTGACAGAATTTGATTTTTCCCATATAATTTAATCTGTTTTCTTACTGCTTCAGAACAATTTTCAAAGTTAGTATGCTCAAAATATTTATCAGCTAAAAACCCTCTCAAAAGCGGTTCTCTTGCAATTATCGCTACCCCTCCCTTTTGTGCTGATTTAAAAAGTGTATCAAGCCCGTTTTTTTGTAAAACATTGTAGATTACTTGTATTGCAGCAAGACCATCCAAACCGTTCTCTTTACAAAATTCAATAGCAGCAATACCTTCTTCAGGATTGTCTATAGAAATCCCATACCACTCTATTTTACCTTCTTCTCTAAATGATTCAAGCAATTCAAATACTTTTCCTTCTCTGATAACTTGTAAATTTGGATTATGAAGTTGATAAAGAAAAATCTTCTTTATGCCTAATCTTTTTAAACTGTTATCTAAATCCTTTCTTAAAAAATCTGAACTGAAATCCTTTTCATTAACTCTATCTGGTTCAATATGCCTACCACCTTTAGTAGCGATTATGATATTATCTCTCCCTGAATTTTTGATAAATTCTCCAATCCATTCCTCAACCTCACCACACCCATATTTAGGTGCAGTATCAATAAGAAAGAATGTATTATTCGGAATTTGCATCAGCACTTCACGCATTATAGTTATTGAGTTTTTCTTGCCTATTCCACCATAAGCTTCCCCGTGCCCATAAGTCCCCAATCCTAAAACATAAACTTCTTTTCCTGTTTTGCCAAAAATTTTAGTTTCCATTTTAAATACAGCTCCATTTTAAGTTTTTTTCAAGAATCTCATATCCAAAATGAAGAAGCATTGGTTGTGCAACTCTTGTAATTGTCTCAATTTCATAATTAGATAATCTTGATATTTGTATTTGATTTAGTTTATTATCGAATGCGGGAACAGAAAAACCAGTTTTATCCAATTCGCAAAATTCAAGAACAGATGATAATACTTTTTGAGGCTCTTCTACTAAATCCTCATACCTAATTATTTTATATCTATCTAAAAATTGTTCATGCGATGCAACTATGACATTTGCCCTAAACCATTGTTCAGCAGCTTCGTCAATTGTGGTGTATAACCCTTCAAATTGAGGTCTATCTGAATCCGACTTTCTCTTTCTAACAATTCCCTCGGAAACAGCATATCCATTTCTTACAATGGCAATAAAATAAGCATCTGGAAAATATGATTGGATTAATCTTGCTCTTAATGTGTCTGCCGGACTTTTCGTGATGAATCTTTTTTTGTGTTTTACAAAATCTCGATATACTTTTATGAGTGCTTGTCTCTCATTCGTATCATAATCTTCTTCAGTTTTATAATAGCATAGCTTAAATTTAGGATGCGCCCATAATCTAAAAGTTGATTTTCCCAAATAATGCTTCATTGAATCAGGCAATCCTTCCAAATCTTGACCTTCAACTTCTGGTCCTGATACATCATTATGGGCTTTTAATGCATCCCAAAGAATAGTCGTTCCACTATTACAACAACCAAAAACAAAGATAGGTTTCTCTATTTTGCCTTCTAGATCATAATCTCTCATAATTATATAATGGTAATTGGCTATAGATTATAAAATACGGTTGTTGTATATAACCACAACAATTATAAATAAGAGGTATATTCTAACTTTATGCTTGAAGAAAACTTATCAAAATTAGGATTTAGCCCTTCAGAGATTAAGATATATTTACATTTAATCCAGTCAGGATGCAGTTATCCTAAAAAGATTAGCACTGAAACGAAAATTAACAGGACTAATGTATATGAAGCATTAGATAGATTAATGTCTAAAGGTGTGATTTCATACATAATCAAAAATAATATCAAATGGTTCGAAGCTAAAAAACCACAATCTCTTCTCACTATTATTAAAGAAAAAGAGGATGAAATTGCTAAATCTAAAAATCAAATTCTCAAAGAAATCAATAGATTAAGTATGAATCAACATAAGCCTAGCCTTGAAGCCAACATTTTCGTTGGAAAGACTGGTTTAAGAATGATTTTTGAAGAAATTCTTGAACTCAACAAACCTATTTCATTAATTGCAGCACAATTGCAGTTTAAAGAATTGTTTGGACCTTATTTTGAACTGTGGCATAAAAAGAGAATAGAAAGAGGTATCTCTCAAAGATCAATCTTTCCAAATAATCTTAAGTCAAAACTTAAAGAACGAAAATTATTGGAATATCAATTCGTTGATACTAAATATGCTAGTCCTACTACAACCATACTCTACGGAGATAATTGCGTTTTAATACAATGGTCAAAAGAACCGATAGCAATAAAAATCAATAATAAAGATATTATTAAATCACATTTAAACTATTTCAATATGTTATGGGATAGTTGAGTGTTGCCCCTTAACGATTGTCCTAGATGTATCGCTTCGCTCTTTAGATTGGACGACGGGTGTGCCCCGTAGTCATACTTTGCTGTCGCAAGTCAACCTCACTTCGCAAGGTCGACGAAACTAACAGGAATTAGGCGCAATAAATCTGGAGCCCCATAAGGAAGGGCAAAAATTGTTTTCAAACGAAAAGACTTTTATACTATCAACATTTAATATCAAACTATGGTATCCGATAAACTAAAGAAGATAACTTTTCTTTCACTCCTCGTCATATTCGCCCATGGTGTCGAGGAAATCATCACGGGTTTCTGGAAAGTAGATTCGGTGCTGATGACATTCAACGAGCGCCTCGTATCAATTCCCCATGCGGTGTACTGGGCAAGCCACATTCCTTTCTGGCTCTTCCTTGTTCCAATGTTTCTCCTTGTCTTGGGAGGTAGGTGGACTTTGAGGGTGCTTGCCATCTTTGGCCTGATATTCATCATTGAAATACACCATATACTTGGCGCTCTCTTCGTGACACAAACGTATTACCCTGGGCTCATAACAGCGATTTTCTATCCCATTATCGGATTCTTTTACTGGAAAGAGTTGATTCGCAATTTCCGAAAGACGGAGTGAAAGAAAAGACAATTTTTGACCTTTTTATTTTGATGGGCTCCAGATTTACTCTTCGCCAGCCCTTCGGGACGCTGCGCTTCTCACTACGCTCGACCTCGCCTAACAAGAATTAAATGCAATTCAGAAAGGGCAAATTACTTTTTATAGGGCAAACTCAAATTCGGAATATTTAAATAGATGTTTCAAGAATACAATTAATATATGGCTTTTGAAAGTATTGGTGAAGGATGGAAATTATTTGTTGACTCATTTAGATTCTTATTTAAGAAACCAATATTTTTAATTCCGATATTTTTTGCTTGGGTACTCGTTTCAGGTTTAATCTTATATCTGAGATATTATTTTACTTTTCCAAATGATTTAGTTCTGATTCTGCTGATAATATTTGGGGTGATTTTCTTAATCACAATGATTATTTGTGTTGCAAATATTATGATGCTTGAATTCATGCAGCAAATCGAGTTTGGAGAAAAAATATCATTTTTCAAAGCCCTTAAGGAATCGCTTGTTGTTGATTTATTAAAAGTTATTCCTGTCGCTTTGATTTGGGCAATAATATGGTTTATCATATTAATAATAAAAGTTTTAACCAGCAAAAAGAAAAATCGTGGCAGTTCAAGACCCGAACCATCACCAAGAGACGCAGCCTTAACTTTAGGTGGAGCTAATTCCGGACCATTTTCTTGGCTGAAATTAGGTTTAAGAATGTTTGAAAAATTGGTAAGAATGTATGTTTTCTTGACCTTGCCAGCAATCGCATGGGAAAATAAAGGACCATTCTCTGCATTTAAAAGATCGCTTGAAGTTATAAAGAGACACCCAATGCAGTTTATTACAACATACACACTTACAGGAATTGCATCTCTTTTTATGGCTATTCCGTTAATAATAGTTTTCTACATGGATAAATCAGGTGTTGCTTTTTCCTCTTTATTCTGGACAGGAGTAATAATTTATGAAGGAATTATATGGACGTTAGGAATATATTTAGAACAAATGTCCGTCGGATTATTATATTTATGGCATATAAAATGGCTGAAAAAAGGTGGAAAAGGTCAACTTTCCGATATTGCGAAACCTGATTTATTGGATAATGTTTACGAATTAAAATAATTTGAGTTTGACCTTGATTTATTTAGTTGATAGCTCACTTCGTTCGCTCGTCCTCACTATCGTTCGGAGAATATAACACTGATTAAGTGAAATTGATTTTTTGTCCATAAGCTAAAGATATAGACGGAAAAAGTGCCCTGCGTCATACGCTCGCCAGCCCTTCGGGGGACGCTACGCTCGGGCTTCGCCTCACTTAACACAGATTATGTCTAATAAAAATCACTTTTCTTTCCCATCCAATAGGAGAAGTTGTTGCTCTGTGCTTCGCACAAATTGTCTTTGCTATCGCAAGAATATTATAGAAACGGGCGCGAGTTTTAGAAAGCTTTAAATAATAACCTTTAACTAAACTTACTTATGGCATTAGTAGCCTTAGATTACATTGTAATTGTCTTATATTTTCTTGCCTTAATCATCATAGGTTATGTTGCATCAAGAAAACAAACCTCTGAAAGTTTTCTCATCTCTGAAAGAAAGCTGGGATTTTTATCTGGAATCGCAACAATCAATGCCACAAAAACAGGAGCCATACTTTTAGTTTTTACAGCATTGCTTTATCTTTATGGTTTTTCAGCAATGTGGTATTTCATAGGAGTTGTTTTAGGGTATCTTGTTTTCTTGCCTTTCTCAGCACTTTTACATAAAAAATCTGGAGCACAATATTATACTTTATCTGATTATTTCTACCATAATTATGGAAAAACTTCGTCCTATTTTGCTTCGGCAATAGTTATAATAACGATGGTTGGTTTTTTGATTATTAATCTTATTGCATCAGCAAAAGTCTTTGAATTTTTCACAGGATTAAGTTTTTCCTTATCTGCTATTTTAGTCTCTTTAGTTATATTAGTTTATCTTCTAATGGCTGGCTTTGACGCAGTTGTTAAAACAGATGTTTTACAATGACGCTAGTTCATTAAACTCTTCCAAACCCCATACTAGAAATTGATGAGTGATACCTACAATTAATTGGTCACCTTTCCAAAGTTCTCGTCTTTTGATTCTCCGATTTCCATTATCTGTAATGTCTTTTTTCGCTACAAATTCGCCCAATTCTCCATATTCAGGAGTGCTCCTCATTTTTTTATCACTTCCAGGAG
>Ga0209343_10007219_pt1 | contig 13143 bp, 9 predicted proteins | sample RifCSPlowO2_02_FD_184026 | JGI IMG/M metagenome (GOLD analysis project Ga0209343, IMG submission 184026) | Groundwater microbial communities from Rifle, Colorado - Rifle CSP2_plank lowO2_0.2 (SPAdes) (version 2) | ecosystem: Environmental > Aquatic > Deep subsurface > Groundwater | place: Rifle... | reverse complement strand
TGGTCATCGAGAACAAGCCCGGTGCGAGCGAGCTGATCGGCACGGACGCGCTGGCAAAGTCGGCGCCCGATGGCTACACCATGGGGTTGGTGACCAACACCTTCTCGATCAACGAAACGCTGCAACGCAAACTGCCGTACAAGGGCATCCACGACTTCATTCCCGTCACCATGCTGGTGGCGACGCCTTTCGCCATCGTGGTCCATCCGTCGGTGCCGGCGCAAACACTGCAAGAACTGGTTGCTCTGGCACGCAGCAAACCCGCATCCCTGAACTACGCGTCGCTCGGCCCCGGCTCGATTCATCAAATGAGCATGGAGTGGTTCAAGCATCTGGCCAAAGTGGATATCGTCGCCATTCCCTACAAGGGTCTTGCGCCAGCACTGACTGCAGGCATCGCGGGAGAAGTGCAGGTTGTAATTACCGGGCTGACGGCGGGAATGACGCATATCAAGTCGGGCAAATTGCGCGCCCTGGCGGTTACGACCGCGAAGCGCACGCCTGCCGCACCTGATATCCCGACGGTGGCAGAAGTCGGGTTCCCCGATTACGACGTTATGACTTGGTACGGAGTTCTGCTACCTGCCGGCGCTCCGCCTGACATCGTTGCGAAGCTCGGCACGGAACTGACCAAGGCGCTCAATGCCCCGGAGGTCAAGGAGCGCTTCAAGACCATCGGGGTGGATACCGCGCCGATGAGCCCCACCGCGTTCGCCGACTTTCTGCGCTCCGATATTCAGTTGTGGGCGCGCATTGTCAAGCTCACCGGCGCCAAACCCGAATAGCACGACCAGCCGGGCCGCCCGAGCGCTCAATCGGCGCGGATGTTGGCCTCGCGCACAAACGCGCCGAAGCGCTCCCGGTCGCGATGCTGTAGCGCCGCTACACCGCTGTCCTCAAGCACCCGCGTCCCGCTGAATGCCACGTGCGTTGCGCCGCGACGTGCGTGCTCATCGCATTCTCCCTCTCGCCCTTAGAGTTCATCAAAAATAAAGGGACACCTCCCCTCATCCTCCCCTAAGCAAGGGGCCGTCTTGGAAATTCCGAGCGGCCCCCTAAACCTTGTGAAATGCCTGAACCTGCGCGGGGAAGAGTTCCGCCACCGCCAGCCTTCGATGGCAGACGCCCTGCTCGGAGGCGAACTGCAGGAACGCTTCCAGCGTGGGACGGTTCGGCTCGCTGCCGTAGGGCCAGAAATCCTCGCCGAACAGCGATCGCATTTTATCCGCGTAATCGGAAAGCCACGCCAGCGGCGCGTGCGAGGCCGTGACATCCGCCACTCGTTCCACGGCGCGTGCCTTGGCTTCCGAGAAAGCCTTGTAGAGGTTCATAGCCACCCATGGATGCGCCTCGAAGACATCGCGGCGCAGCACCACAATGTGCATGATCGGAAACACGCGGGTCTTGCGGTAATAGGCTTCCTCGACGGCGCGGAAATCCGGATACAGGCGCACGCTATCGCCGCTTCCGTCCGAGAACCCGGTTGGCGCCCTGGCGCTCATGATGACGTCGATGTCGCCGGCCAGAAGCAGATCGTTGAGGCAGCGGTCGGGAGCGCTGCGGTAGCGGATCCCCTGGGGCAGCTTGAGCGCCACTTTCTCCACCCGCCCGGGCTGGTTCACCCCTGCTTGCACCCAGTCGATCGATTCGAGCGGGATGCCAAGCTCGTGGGCGATATAGCCGCGGGTATAGATCGATGCGGTCTGGGCCCACTCCGGAACCCCCATGCGGCAACCCTTCAGGTCGGCGGGCGACCTGACCGGTCCATCGGGCCGCACGTACAGCGAAGACAGCCTGAAAACACGCGACGGGAAAACCGGAATGGCGACAATGCTGGAATCATCCTGCGACAGCAGCGATGCGTATTTGGCAAACGACATCTCCGAGACATCCCACTCCCGGAACTTGGTGAAGCGGAAGAAAATCTCCTCGGGCGGGAGATTGAGGCAGTTGAGTTCAATGCCCGCCGCCCTGACGACGCCGGAGGTCAGATCGCGTACGTGGTCGTAATCGCCCACGGCGAGCGTCAGTCGCAGCGGTTCGGACATGGTTTTCTCCTACAGCCGGCATGCAAGCGCTTGCAAGCCCACGCCGTTCTGGTTCGGGGTCTGAAGCAGCGCCGCCGCAATAGGCGATCAGCGCAGCGAATTCACGGGTCCCAGCGGCATCACACTCGTGTAGCGACTGTTTTCACCCTATGAATGAGTTTAGCACGGGCCGACGGCGGCGAAGCCGTGTCCATCGCCGCCGGAACCAATGACCGACATTGTGAGATATTGACATGACGTCATTAGTGTCCGCTTAAAACGCGAATAGATTTAATTGGTTGCGGTCGTTGCCCTGTTCGGATTTGTAGTCGCTGCCCAGAAATGCTTGCTGCAAGGGCATCTTCTCGAACAGTGTGACCGACAAGATCTGTAGCAAAGTGTAGAGCGAGGCGTCCAGATTGAGACGCTTCTTGACGATGGCGACGAGGACATAGACCGACACGGCGATCCAGATTTGCGACTTCACCGCATTCTCGGAAGTGCCGTAGAACTTTTTGATACGCAGATGCTGCTTGATCCACTTGAAGAACAGTTCCACCTGCCAGCGACTCTTGTAGAGCGCGCAGATGGTGGCTGCCGGCAACGCGAAGTTGTTGGTGAGGAACACCAGTGTCTTGCCGGTTTCGGCGTCCTTGTAACGGATGCGGCGCAGATGTACGGGATAGTCCTTGCGGCTGGTGGTGCCGGTGAGTGTGATGGTCTGATCGCAGATGATGCCCGTGCTGCGATCTACCGCAGCCGAATAGACGCGCCGAAGCCGGGTGTTCGACTTGGTGCGTGTGACGAAGAAGGCTTGTGCCTGATGCAGCACGTAAAGCCGCGCGAAGTCCAGATAGCCCCGATCCATGACGTAGATCGCGCCAGCCTCTGGCACGAGAACATCGAGCACATTGACATCGCCCAGCTTGCCGTCGGAGATGTGGATGAAGCTGGGGATGTTGCCGCGCAAGTCCAGCAGCGTGTGCATCTTCACCGCCGACTTGGTGGTGCGAAACAGCGCCCAAGGAAAGAGCGACAGACACAGATCGATGGTCGTCGAGTCCAACGCGTAGGCGGTGTTCTCCAACTCGATGCCGAAGCTGTCGCCAATGTAGAGCTTGCGCGCCTGCACGATCAGGCGCTGGGCGAATTCGGCGTGGATACGCCAGTCTCGCGCCTCGTTGGCATCGGCCAGCGTCGAACGCTTGATCTCCTGCCGCAATCCCATGTGGTAGAGCTTGGCCACCTGAGCCGAAAGGCAGACTTCGATGTCGCGCAGGCTCTCGCGGTACGTCAGTTGCGCGAACGCCATCACGCGGAATTGATCGGCGCATGTGAGCGACTTCACGTACCGGTCGCCTCCGTAGCGATTGACGATGCGAGTGAAGGTTGTCCAGGGCAGAAAGTCCATGAGTTGGGCGAACAGGGTCTTGCCGATGTTCATGGCAGCTTCCGGGAGAAAAGCCGGAAGACTGCCAGAACCGCCTTTCACCGTTCAAATCGACACCACCTCTCATCGCTTCAAATCCCGCTCCAGTTCTTGGTTTCCAGATCATGGGGCTCGTTTTGCCCGGACACTTTTGACATGACGTATGATGTGCAAAGTACCACGTATCGATTCCTAGGAAGGATACGATCTGCGGCGCGTTGCATTTATTTGGCGGTCGAATTCAATTAGGCGAGTCGGCAGCGCACCTCCCGCCGGCACCATCGTTTTGGGCAGAATAACGATAGAGCCATGTCGACGCGGACGCGTTCGGTTGACGACGCCCAGCATGGCGGTAATCCCCGGGGAGAAATCATCATGAGGCGTTTCGCCATGGCCGTGGCGTTGCTCGCCGGTATTGCAGCGGTTGCGCCCGCGCTGAGCCAAGCGTACCCAATCAAGCCTGTTAAGCTGGTGGTTCCCTTCTCGCCGGGGAACTCCACCGACATCCTGGCTCGGGCGCTTGCCCAGAAGCTCCCCGAACTGTGGACACAGCCCGTTGTGGTCGAGAATAGACCCGGTGCGACGACCACGATCGGTACCGACTTCGTCGCGAAATCGGCACCTGACGGATACACGCTGTTGCTCGCGCCGCCGTCGTTCGTCGTCTCTCCCTACGTGTATTCGAAGCGCAACTACAATCTGGCACGCGACTTCACTCCCGTCTCGCTGGTCGCGTTCTATCCCCTGGTGCTGGTGGTCAATGCCGCGAATCCCGCGAAAGGCATCGCCGATCTGATCGCGCAGGCCAAGGCGAAGCCCGGAATGATGTTCGGCTCCGTCGGCAACGGGTCGATGGGACACTTGGCCGGGGAACTGGTACACCTCAGAACGGGCGTGAAAATGGTTCATGTTCCGTACAAGAGCAGCGGACAGGCCGCTATCGATCTGATCGGGGGCCTGATCTCCTTCTATTTCTCAGGCGCTCCCGAGGTCCTTTCCCATCTTCGCAGTGGCAGGCTTAATGCCATTGCGGTACTGGGACCGTCGGGGAAGCGCTTGAGCTTGCTGCCGGCAGTTCCGACGGCCCAGGAGAGCGGATTTCCAGAGATCGAGGCTGTATTGTGGGCTACCGTCGTAGCGCCGGCAGGCACGCCCCAGAATATAATCGATCGAATCAGTGTGGACATTGCCAGGGTTGTAGCCATGCCTGACTTCCGAGAAAGGTTCATCGCCCAGGGTGCGGAGCTGGTGGGCTCGACTGTAGAGGAGGCGGCTCAATTCATCCGCAGCGAGGACGCGAAGTGGGGGCCGCTGGTCAAGAGCCTGGGAATACATGCCGAGTGAACGCACCCGGACAGAGTGCTGAAGGTCCACTAGCTTTATGATATTCGCGCAAGGCTCAATAACGCTTCCTAAAGGAGCGACAACATGGTGAATCAAGGAGTAGGCCGGCCGCCCGATGATCGTTGGAAGCACGCGTATGAACTGATAGCCGCGTTGCCGTATGAGACCATGTATCCGCCCGATTACCGCCGCCTCGACGGCGTGGTCGACTTTCACATGCACGTGGGTTTTGGGCGCATTGACCCCGTGGCCCAATTGAAGCTGGCGTCGCGGGCGGGAATGCGGGGCATCGTGTTCAAGATCAGCCAGCTTCCTACCGTGGAACTGGCGCGCACCACTAGCCAGGTGGTGCACGACTGGGCCGAGAGCGAAGGCGTGCGGCCGGCGGAAGCCTTTGGAGGCTTGGTGCTCGGACCCATGGTCGGCGGCATCAACCTGCCCCTCGTACGACGCGTCATCGCGATCGGCGGCCGCGTGATCTGGCTGCCGGTGCTGGATTCGGCCCAGCACCTAGAGCAGGCCCGAGGCGTCTCCCGTAAAGAGGCGCGGCGCCAGGGCAGCTACGTCTTGGCTGGCGGGCGTCTGATCCCAGAGGTGGTGGAACTGGTCAAGATCGTGGCTGACGCCGACGTGGGGCTTTCCCTCGGCCACCTGGGACCGGAGGAAATGATGGCCGTCGCCGAGGAAATTGAAAAGGTGGGTTTCAAGAAGGGATTCGTGGATCACCCTCTGGACCCGCCATTGCAGTTGTCGGAGCAGAACTTGTATGACCTCGTCCGAGCCGGTCTGCATCTGAACTGGACCCTGTTCGAGCTGTCGCAATGGTGTGGCATTGATCCCCGGGCCATGGTGCAGATCACCCGCAAGGTGGGACCCGATCGGGTGACTCTGTCCACTGACGCCTTCTTTTCGGCGACGCCGGATTCGGTGGAAGGCATGCGGTTGATGGTGGAAACATTCCGCTTGTTTGGCTTTGACGCCGAAGAGATGAGCAAGATGCAGGGCCGCAACGCCTGTAGGCTTCTGGGGGCCGAACCGTTCCCGCTATCGGGTGGTGGTGCCGCGTGACGACGGAGAATTTCGCCTGGTGGGGAAGCGGCTTTGTTCCGCTCGCCGATGCCAAGGAACTGCCATCAACTCCGCCCGGAGCTTAGGCGATGCCATACCTGGATCTCCACGACCATGTGAGGGCCCTGGAGGAAAATGGGCTGCTGCGCAGGATTTCGCAACCGATCGACAAGAACGCGGAACTCGATCCCCTCGTAAGACTGCAGTTTCGGGGGCTGGAGGAGAAGCAGCGGAAGGCCTTCCTGTTCGAGAAGGTCACCGACAGCAGGAACACCCGCTACCGCTTTCCGGTGCTGGCCGGCGGCATGGCGGCGAGCCGCGAAATGTACGCGATCGGCATGCAATGTGGGGTGGACGAGATCAGCGATAAGTGGCTGCGCGCGGCCGCGCAGCCCGTCGCTCCGGTCGAAGTGACCCATGCGCGTGCGCAGGAGGAGGTCATCTACCTCGAGAGCGATGCGCCTCGCGGCACTGGGCTCGATCTGTTTCCCATTCCCATCTCGACGCCGGGCATGGATCCCGCGCCCTATCTCACCTGCTCTCACTGGATCACCACCGATCCGGTCACGGGCGTGCGCAACGTGGGAGTCTACCGGGGGCAAGTCAAAGCCCCCAGCCGTCTGGGCCTCGTGCTGTTTAACAACAGCCGGGGGATTCGCGAACACTGGAATAAGGCACGCAAGAAAAGAATCCCTCTCGATGTTGCCATCGTGGTGGGAGCGCCGCCGGTCGTGACCTACGCCGCAGTCAGCCAGGTCCCGCCTGGCATTGACGAGATTGCCGTGGCTGGTGCGCTCGCCGGCGAGCCGATTCCGGTCGTGCGCTGCAAGACCTCGAACGAATTTGTCCCCGCCGACGCGGAGATAGTGCTGGAGGGGCAGATCTCCACCGAATTCATCGAGCCTGAGGGGCCATTCGGCGAATACATGGGCCATATGCATCCGGTGGAAATGGCGCGGTTCGTGGAGATCAGGTGCATCACTTACCGCAAAGACGCGATCTGGAACACCCTTATGAGCCAGGCGGCGCCGAGCGAGAGCACCGTCATGCGCCGCCCAAACACTGAAGCGGTTTACCTGCGGCAACTGCGCGACGCGATGGGAATCAAGAGCGTCAAGCGCGTTGCCCTGCACGAGGCATTGCTGTCGATAAGAAGGCTCGCCATCATCCAGATGGAGAACCCTCACTCCGATCAGACGCGGCGGGCGCTGCTCGGGGTGGCCTCGTTCATCGCCGCCGGGGCGAAGATGGTCATTGCGGTGAATGACGATATCGACCCCACGGATCTGACCAGTGTCTTCTGGGCGATGGGGCTTCGCTGCCGGCCGGATCGCGACATCACCGTCATTCCCGGCTTCCACAACGGCATGGTGCCGCCCTTCGACGAGCTCGATGAAGACGGCATGGTCGTCGCGCACGGCAGCAGGGAAGAATCGGTTCTGCTCATTGATGCGACCATGAAGCAGCCGTTTCCGCCGGTATCGCTGCCGCGGCGCGAGTACATGGAGCGCGCGCTCCAGATCTGGCAGCAACTGGGATTGCCCGAGTTGAACCTCAAGAGCCCCTGGTACGGTTACGAGCTGGGCCAGTGGTCCGAGAAACTGGACCGGGCCGCGCGCGCCGCGGTCAAAGGCGAGTACCAGGAATATGGGGCAGATCTGGCACGCAGGCGGATCCGCGTCCCGGACAACTTCTAGCCGGAGACCGGGGGTTCGCTGCGCGGCTGCTCGCCGCCCAGCCGTCCCGTGGGCGTCCGCGTCGTATCACGAGACGCAATATGCCGCCCAAGACCTACGTCATTGCGGTTCGATGTTCGCCAGCTTGATCAGTTCCCCCCACCTCTTGATCTCCTTGCGCAAAAATTCGGAGAGGAATGCGGCGTTACCGGGGAATGTATCCGCAGACAGTTTGGCGAGGAATGTTTTGGTATCCTCCATCGCCACGATCTGGTTGAACCAGCCCTCTAGCTTGTCGACCACCGGCTGGGGCGCGTTGGCCGGCAGGAACACCGCCCACCAGGGACTGACGTCGTATTCTGATACTCCGGCCTCGGTCATGGTCGGGGTGTCCGGCATCAAGGCGGAACGCTGCGGCGTGGTGACGGCAAGCGCGCGCAGCCTGCCCGCGGCGATCAACCCCAGGGCGGAAGTGCCGTCGAGAAACTGGAAATCGATCTGGCCGCTACGCATTTCGGATAAAGTCTGCACGTTTGCCGTGAAGGGAACGCCGAGCGCCTGGATGCCGGTTCGCTGTTTGTATAGCGCGGAGGCGACGTTCGCGGTCGGGGAGATGTACGCATAGGCCGCCTTGTCGCCCTTCTTCTTCAGGGCCTCGGTCAGGTCCCGGACCGAGTTGTACGGGGAACCCGGATCCACGGCCAGGACGAAGAACGTCTTGGCCAACGTGGTAACGGGCGTAAAGTCCTTGATCGGATCGTAGGGGAGTTCCTTGAACAGAGACGCGTTCATCGCGTGGGTCCCGGAGGCCGGAGAGATGAAGATGGTGTAGCCGTCCGGCTTGGAGCGCGCGACCGCGTTGGCCGCGATGGCGCCCATTTGACCGACCCTGTTCTCGACGATCGCCGTCTGTCCGCTCACCGTTGCGAGTTTGTCGGCGAAATAGCGTGTGATGATATCGGCGCCCTGCCCGACGGGAAACGGGCATACCACCCGAAACAGCTTTTCCTTGTTCGGCCAGGTCTGAGCCTGCGCCGAATGCCACGGCACCCAATACAGCAACACCAGTCCGCAGAGCAATCGCAAGACTTTAGATTTCATCTGGACTCTCCCCAAGGATGAGCGACCGCCTTTCCAAGAGCAAGGCGTGCGCTTATTCGGCGTGGTTATCGATCTCGCGTGTGATTACCCCGAAGTGCCAGCGAGCGCGCGTTGCCGTACGTGGCTAATCGACCACCCCTCGCTATTGACCAATTGGTTGCGCACAGTCGGCGCTGCGGCCGCAATGAAAGCCTGCTCGGGCCGACTACGCGGTCGACGGCACCACCTTCGGTTCGTCCTGTTTTCCTGCTCGGACCGATTCCCTCGCCTTCTCGACCACCTGCCGGACCCGCTCGATAGCGGCTTTTTCCCATTCGGCGGGTTCGGCCCGCAATGGAAATGACGTGTATCGCTCGGGGACCTTGACGAGAGCGTCGATCATCATTTGCTCGCCATATGCCTTCCACCCGCTCTTGTCGGCTAGGCCGCCCGGGTCGCCCCACCCGCAAAGACCCTTCTCGATCATGATGGAATCGGAAACGGGCATCGATCTTGTCCCCAGCGCCCACATGACGTCGTTGAGGTCATAGGGGTTGATGTCCGGCCCGACCGCGATCATGTACTTCGTCGCTGGGCCGATGCCGAAGCCGGGATTGCCGTGCAGGGCCATGAGTATCTTCATGCCCCAGTGGGGCATGGGCTTGTCCGCCCCGTCGAGTTCGGTCTGAACAATGGCGACTTCTCTTCCACCGCCGACCACGACCACATCCTTGATCTTGAATCCGAGGCCGCGCAGGAAGTTGATCGCCACCGGTTCGCAATTCAGGAACTGAAGCCCGGTGTGCGGGCCTTCGTGGCCGCCGAAGGCACCGGATAAAGGGCCCGACGTCGAGCCCGACGACGAGAATGTGGTTGCGTCCCACCACGGATCTTTGCGATGGGTGATGCATTTCACCCGGAATACCGGGCATTTTTCATTGCCGAAGGTATAGCCCGACGCGATGTCTTCGGCAAACGGGGGCATGGTCTCTTCCTCCGCAAGAAACTCTCCCTCAAATACCCATTCAGCATCGGCCGGGACCATCAGGCCGGGGATGGTTTCGGCTGCGACGACTTCGACCGGTTCGCCCCGCAGAGCGCCGACCAGCTCGTATTCGTCACCGCTTCCCGGCCACCGAAACGACCGAAGCGCTCCGACAATGTGGATGTCAGTAGGAAGACCCAACACGAGGGCCGCCGGCATCGGCGTACCTTTCTTGCAGCAACTCTCGTAGTATCGTCCCGCATTGCTGGACTGCGACGTACCGTGGAGGATGGTGCTGAACATGTACTTCGTGATCCGGTCAAGGGGGAAGGGCTTGGATGGATCGGCATCGTGCCACTCGTATTGGCCGGTCCGCAGCTTGCCCAGATCGTGGGTACCTGTGGCCGGGTCGTAGATGATCACGGTGCTGTTACAGGTGCTCCATAGAACCTGATTGAACTCGATCCAGCAGCGAGCTATGTCTCGGCGCAGATCTATCTCGTTCTCTCGTAGCACGACCTGTTTGCAGAGCGCCCTCTCCCGGCTCACCCGGGCTGGTTTGATCCTGTGGCTGTTGATGTCCATCAGCTTCTGGCAAAACTCGTCCTTTGTCTTGAGGTTGAGGCCTCTCAGGACCCTTTCGCGGCTTGGCCAGGGGTTGAGGATCACCGGAATGTCCGGTCTGTTGTTAACAGGTCTCTCTATGAACCCGATCGGTTTTCCGGGTAACGTATGGAGATATCTCACCGTCGCCCGCACCTGAGTTTCCGGTTGCTTCCCCGGGATGCCGGGGCCGATGTCGACGATGTTGGAATAATCGCCGCATTTGATCGGTGCCTTGATGCGCAGAACATTGCCCAGTTTCTCTTCGTCCTGCACCCATTCTCTGATGCTCCGATAGGGGAACGGCATGTCGGCAGTCTCCTCTTTCTGCGTCCACTACGCACTGTGCGCGGGCTACGTTTTGGCTAAGTATGCTTATTGGCCTATTGGAGCGCAAGCGTCCATACAGGTGAGAGTTCTTACGTGCTTTCGATCAATCCTCGCAGATCAAAAGCACCCTCTATTTGACGATCCCCGATTTCCTCGCGACCGCTTCGATTGCCCGGTATTCCTCGCGCATCTCATTGAGCAACATATCGGGCGACCCATACTCCTGCACCAGGCCGCGGGGAAGCAGTTTGGCGGCGATGCCAGGGTTCTTCACGACGTTTTCGATTGCAGGCACGAGCACGCTCGACACTTCCGCCGGAATCCCGGCCGGCGCAAAGAACCCCACCCAGAAACCGTAAATGTTATGGCGATGGCCCAGGTCGACGAGTGTGGGCACGTCCGGGAACTCGGGAAACCGGCTCGAGATCGCGATGGCTTTCAGTGCACCGCTTTTCACGTGGCTGCTCACGACGCCCAGGGCAACCGCGACGCCCTCGATGTGCCCGCCAAGAAGGTCGGTCAAAGCGGGAGAAGCGCCTTTGAACGGCACCATGGTTATGCCCGCGCCGGTCAGCGCGTTTACGTGCACAACGGAGAAATCGCCAAGGGTGCCCGCTCCGGCGGTGCCGAACCGGACCCGACCCGGATTCGCTTTTGCAAACTCCACCAGTTCCGCAAGGTTCCGGTAGGGCAGGTTGCTACGCATCGCCAGAACGGAGGGCATCCGCGTGGCGAGTCCCAGCGGTACAAGGTCCTTTTCCGGGTCAAATGACGACGTCCCGGGATCGAGAATCCGCCTGAATACCAGGGTGCCATTGTTCGTGATTAGGATTGTATAGCCGTCCTTGTTTGCCTTCACGGCGCTCTCGACGCCCAGCGCCCCGCCCGCTCCCGGCCGGTTGATCACCAGGACAGGCACCTTCAGCAGTCTCGACAATTCCTCGGCCATCAGACGTGCCGCAAGGTCAGTGGCATCCCCCGGTGCGTACGGAATCACCAGATTGATCGGCCCCTTTGGATAGCCCTGTGCCAGGGCAGAGGTCGCAGCAGCGACGACCAGCGCGACAGCGAACAGCAAACCGGGCAGGGTCTTCTTCATTATCGCCTCCGTTATCCGCTAGCGGCACTGCCGCCAAGAGAGCACAACCGAACGGGAACCATTATTTCATACCGGCGGTTCAGGAGCTGATCGACCTCGCCAGCGGGACTCCCGGCCAGTCGAGCCATGCTTCCATTTCCGGAATTGGCAATGGGAACCAGCTGTCATCCGAATTGCTAGAATCCCTGGCGGGATGTGAGTTTCCCGGCACTTCAACTATTGCCGGGCTATCCCGACCAGCGGATCCGACTTCTATCTTCCAAAGGACTGACATGGCTTACTTCCTGCATCGCGCGTCTTCCATTTTTCACTATGCCGCTCGCGCATCCGTGGCACCGGCTTCATCCGCGGGCGGCGCACCGGTGTCGGCCGGACCTGCGGATCCGAATCTGATCGACGACCTTGTCGCCGCCAACCGCATCCTGGCGGACCAAGGGGTACTCGATGGCTATGGGCACGTGAGCATGCGCCACCCCGAAAATCCAGAGCGTTACCTGCTGTCGCGCTCGCTCGCCCCGGAACTCGTGACCGCGGCGGACATCATGGAGCACGACCTTGACAGCAATCCCGTCGACCTGCGCGGGCGCACCGCATTCCTGGAGCGATTCATCCATGGCGAGATTTACAAGGCGCGGCCCGACGTCAACGCGGTCGTGCACAGCCACTCGCCTGCAGTCGTGCCTTTCGGCGTGTCCAACGTGCCGCTGCGGCCGTTTTATCACATGGGCGCCTTTCTGGGTGTAGGTGTGCCGATTTTCGAGATTCGCGATTTCGGCGGCATGACCGACCTCCTCGTACGCAATCCGGCGCTGGGCCACTCGCTGGCCCAGTGTCTCGCCGACAAGCCCGTCGCGCTTATGCGCGGACACGGCAGCGTCATTGTCGGCTCCACAATACCGAGCGCGGTCTACCACGCAATCTACACGGATGTCACGGCGCGCCTGCAGGTGCAGGCGATAATGCTCGGCGGCAGCATCAACTATCTCGAGCCCGAGGAATGTCGGCTGGCGACAGCCAACATCGCCGGCACCATCGGCCGTCCGTGGGAACTGTGGAAGCGCAAGGCGCTTGCGAAATGACGCTTCAGGCGCGAAGCCCCGGGCGGGAAAGCACTTGATCGAAGCTTGCCGGCTACCCGAATAACCGCTGCGGACATGGCCGCCGTGGCGGCAGCGCTCGATCGACGCCCCTATATCCGTGCGATGGTTAACACTTCCGGCGCGAACAGCTCTTCCACCGCGAGGCGCCTCTCGCATACGTCTTGCTCATAGGACCATTGGCAGAACGCTTCCAGGGTATTGCGGTTGGGCTCGAGCCCATAGGGCCAAAAATCCGCGCCCATATGCGCCTGCGCCAGCGCCACGTGATGCGACAGCCAGGGAATCGGGAAATGAGAGACGGCGGAATCCTGGATCCGGTGCAACGCCCGGCGTTTGGCTTCTTCAAACGCCTTCGCCAGATTGACCGCAATCCAGCGGTTTTCCTCGTAAGCGTCGCGGCGC
>Ga0209343_10007218_pt1 | contig 13149 bp, 11 predicted proteins | sample RifCSPlowO2_02_FD_184026 | JGI IMG/M metagenome (GOLD analysis project Ga0209343, IMG submission 184026) | Groundwater microbial communities from Rifle, Colorado - Rifle CSP2_plank lowO2_0.2 (SPAdes) (version 2) | ecosystem: Environmental > Aquatic > Deep subsurface > Groundwater | place... | reverse complement strand
GGCCGCGGCGATCGCGGTGACGAAATTGGTGATGCCGGGTCCGTTCTGCCCGATGCACACGCCGTGCCGCCCGCTGACGCGGTAGTAGCCGTCCGCCATGTGCGCCGCGCCCTGCTCGTGCACCGTCGGGATGAAGCGGATGCCCGCCGGGGGAAACAGGTCCAGCGCGTCCATGTAGGCCGAGCCGACGATGCCGAAGACGTCCTTCACCCCCTGCGCGGCGAGCGTTTCGACAAAGGCTTCGGAATGGGTCATGCGCACCTTTCCCTCTACAGGGATGCGCTTCGCGTCGGAAACGTTGGTCATACGATCCTCCGTCCATGCATGCTCGCCGCGGACGCGGCGAAGAAGAGTGGTCAGTCTCTCATGGGGCTGCGCTGGATGGCAATGCTGCACCGCCATTTTTCGAACGCCCTGTTCTAGAATTTGATAATCTGGAAATATGCCGCGCAAGGAAGACAGCGTGCCGGCCAGGCTTAAGGCCGATACCTCTAGGCCGCGCTTCTAGTGCCAGGCCACTAGTGGAGGCCGCTTGATCCCTGTTGAACCGGGAAACCGCATGCCAAACTCGCGGCGACGGAGATCGCCCAATCGCATTTGCGCGACGTGATCGCGATCTCGCCAGTGCGCTTCGCGCAGTTTGCGACCTTATCGCCGGGCAGGCAAAAACCGCGCAGTCCGTCCGCAGGGTGTCTATTTCGTACGCAGTATCTGCTGCGAATTCGCGCGCGGATCGCGCTCCGTCCATTTGTCCGCTTCGACCATCGCGAGAAATTCGGCCAAACACCGGTTGAAGAAGTCCGGCTCCTCGAGATTGATCGTGTGCCCGGTCTTAGGGACCACTAGCAGACCGCAGGCCGGAATCGTCTTCTTGAGATAGATCCCGGTCTGCAAGGTATGATCGTCCTCGTCACCACAGTAGATAAGCGCGGGTACCTTCATTTTCGCGAACCGATCCTTCAGGTCGAGAAGATTCGGCCTTCGGGCCTGCAATCCGCGCATCGTGTTCGCCGCGCCCTTCTCGGAGTGTTGAGCAAGAATTTCCATGAATTCAATCCAGCCGCGCGGATCCTTGTTCTGGAACTGCACGCGGGACGCACCCAAACCGTAGGTCTTCGCAAACTCCCGGCTTCCCTGCTTCTCGAACTGCGTCGCGACGTCCAGCGACACGTTGCGGAAATACTCCTCGTACTCCTTCTCGACGCCGTACCCGACGCCACCCGCGCAGATCGAGCGCGCACGCGGCGCATAGTCGAGGCCGAAATGCAGCGCCGCAAAGCCGCCCATCGAATGGCCGACGATGTGCGCTGTGTCGATTGACAAATGATCCATTACCGCGACCATGTCACGAACGGCAATCGCCTGCGTGTACATCTCCACATCGTCGGGAACATCGGACGGGGGAAAACCGCGCGCGGCGAACGTGACGCACCGGTACCTGCGAGCAAAATAACGCAGTTGCGGCTCCCAACTGCGATGGTCGCCTCCGAACTCGTGCACGAACACGATCGGATTGCCTGAGCCGGCCTCCTCGTAGTAAAGCTTTACACCGTCTGCCGTATTTACGAATGGCATAGCGATTTCTCCTTTTTCGAAATGATGGCAAGAACTGAGCACGTCCAGCTTTTCGGCAGCCCACTTGAAGTCGCCGCGCTTATTACGCGGCCGACACATCGTATTTCTCAGAATTCGGAATGCGAGATTTCAGTTTCAGCCGTAATTCTTGCAAAATCTTGCCAAAAGCGCATCATTAACTTTGGCACCAAAGTCGCAGCATCTTCGTTCGAGGAGGACACATGGCATTTTTGGACGTCGCAGGGCGCAGCTACGAGTCTTTAGCGAGCGACCCGAATCTCATCCAGATGGGGCACAACTGCAACCATCTCCCACTGGAACCGTCCATTGTCGAGACTATGATCGAGGTCTTGCGGCGCGGCGAATTCCGCAACTATGCGCCGTCCTACGGTTTCGAGGAACTACGCGCACTGGTAGTCGCCGACGTTGGGGTCTCCGGCGTCGAAGCGCTCATTACGCACGGGGCGACCGAAGCGATCTACACGGCCATGGCCACATTGCTGGCGCCCGGCGACGCGATGATCGTTTCAGAGCCGGCGTGGCCGCATATCGCCAATTTCGGACGCAGTCTGAATTGCAAGGTCATTACTCTGCCCGTATACGACAGGCAGCTTGGCTATCGCATGAACGCGGATCTGATCGCTGCGCACCTTACACCGGAGGTAAAGCTCGTCGCTGTCGTGGATCCGCTGAACCCGACCGGCGCATCGTATCCGGTGAGCGAGATCAAGGCGATTTGCGAACTCGCGTCGCGGCGAGGGTTTTACGTCGTGCACGACAGCACTTACCGGGATTTCACACCCGCGCACGAATCGGCGCTCAAGTACTCCGATCGAGCGATCATGGCTGTCACACTTTCGAAATGCTGCGGATTCGCGGGCTTGCGGTTCGGAGCCGTTGTTGCGCATCGGAAGCTCTTTGAGCAGATCGCCGAGCACCAGATTAGCCGGCTCGGCGTCAACGTAGTTACGCAGCGCGGCGCGGTCGTCGCCTATCAGACCAAGCCGCGTTGGCTGCCTGAGCTGCGCCGCCTCAACAATCTTCACAAGAACCTGCTCGTAAGTCGCTTGGCATCGCTGAAAGGCGCAAAGGCGCTTGTGCCGGATGCGGGAGGCAACTTCCTTGCGGTCGACGTCACTGGCACGGGACGCACCGCGGAGCAGGTAGTGGCGTCGGCGTTGCAGCACGGATTCGTACTCCGGAGCGGCTTGTACACGTCGCCGAACTTCGGCGATCGCTTCCTCAGGCTGACGACCACGGTTCCGACCGACGCGGTTGAAAGGCTCTGCGCAGCCCTACCCGACATTCTCGGGAACGCTTGAGCGATGGATCTTGGACTGCGCGATAGGGTCGCATTGATTCCGGCGGGAAGCGGAGGCCTCGGACGCGCTGCGGCATCCGAGTTCGCGGCCGCGGGGGTCCGGCTCGCGATTTGCGGGCGCGACCGCGCTCGCCTTGATGAGGCAGCGGCCGATCTCAAGCGCAGAGGCGCGCCCGACGTAGTTGCGGTGAAAGCCGACTGCACGGCGGGTGCGGACGTCGAGGCGTTCGTGAGTGAGACGGAGGCAAGATTCGGCCGCATCGACATCTTGGTTGCGAATTCGCCCGGCCCGGTGGCGCGTCCATTCGAGCAGCTTTCTGACGACGACTGGCGTGCCGCGCTCGAGATCAAGGTCGTGGCGCAGATTCGCCAGGCGCGCCTGGTGTTTCCCGGCATGATCAGACGCCGCTGGGGTCGCATCATATTCATTGCCGGCACGCACGGCCGGCAACCACACGCATACGCGATCACTGCCGGCGTGGTCAACGCTGCGTTACTCAACCTCGCCAAGGGTCTTGCCGAAGCAGGAGCGCCGCACGGCGTTCTCGTGAATTCGATCAACCCCGGACCGATCGACACCGACCGCATGCGTTACCTCGCCGGGCGCAAATCGAACGACGAAGGCATACCGCTGGAGGTGGCGATAGAGGCGCTCACCAGTGAAGTGATGCTCGGACGATTCGGCGAACCGGAGGAGGTTGGTGCCGCAATCGCGTTTCTCGCTTCGGAACGCGCGAGTTTTATTACCGGAACCTTCCTCAATGTCGACGGTGGCCAGAACAAGTCGATTTGAGCGGCTCGCTAGGGCCGTGGACGGCGAGCGCCTGTGGCGGGCTCATGAGGCGCTGGGCACCATTGGGGCGACCGGGCGCGGCGGAGTCAATCGGCTGGCCTTTTCACAAGAGGAAGCCGAGGCGCGACGCTTCCTTGCCGTGGAGGCTGCGAAGTCGGGATGGTCGCTCGCAGTCGATCCGATAGGCAATCTGTTCATCCGGCGCCCGGGAACGGATTCGACGGCGGAACCGGTGGTGACGGGCTCTCACATCGACACCCAGCCCACCGGGGGCAAGTACGACGGGGCCTTCGGGGTTCTCGCCGGCATCGAGGTGCTGCGCGCGCTGGATGCAATTGGGCTTCGCACGCGCCGGCCGATCGAAGTGGCGATCTGGACCAACGAAGAGGGTTGTCGTTTCGCGCCTGGCATGATGGGTTCGGAAGCGTTCGCCGGTATTCGCCCAATTGAGCAGATGTTCGCGGTGAAGGACAAGGATGGCGTTTCGGTTGCGGATGCAGTCGGCGAGGTGCTGGCCGCAACGCCGCAAGCCGAACGCCGGCCAGTTGGTATCCCCGTCGCGGCATACGTCGAGGCTCATATCGAGCAAGGCCCCGAACTGGAAGCGTCCGCTTGCACGATCGGCGTCGTCACGGGCATCCAGGGCTGCTGCCGGTTTCGCGTCGAGGTCTGCGGAGAGGAAGCACACCCGGGAACGACCCGGCGCCGCCAACGCAAGGATGCGCTCATGACGGCGGTAGCGATGATCCGGGCCATCGAAGCGCGCGTTGAGGAGATTGACCCAAAAGACGAGCTTCGCCTGACCGTCGGCATGCTGCAGCTCAAGCCCAATGTGGCGTCGGTCGTCGCGAGTTGGGCGTACTTTTCCGTAGACCTTCGCCATCCCGACGATGCGGTCATGCTGGGACTGGCCTCGGAGATCGAGCCGATCTGCCGCGCAAACGCACGCGGTTGCGAACTCAAAGTCACCGAGATTCAGCGCGCCTTGAGTACGCGATTCGAAGGTAAAGCGATTGAGGCAGTCCGGCGCGCGACGTTGCGGCTCGGCTATCGCTACCTCGAACTGCCTTCTGGCGCCGGCCACGACGCGCGACAGCTCGCGCGCGTGTGCACGACGGGCATGGTGTTCGTTCCGTGCGCACTTGGAATCAGCCATAATGAAGCGGAAAGTGCTAAGAGCGAAGACCTTGCCGCCGGAACCCGGGTACTGGCACAGGCTTTGCTGGAGTTGGCAGACGATTACTAAAAGGAGGATGTCATGACGTTTGATCGTACTCGTCGCGAAGTATTGCGTGTCGGCGCAGGGCTTGCGCTCGGTGCGCTCGCATCGCCGTTTCTGCCCGGCCGTGCTCATGCGCAAGGCGCTGCGCTTCGGGTCACCCATTTTGGCGGCCCGTATACCGTATTAAAGGACCTCGTGGGAAAGCCCTTCGAGGACGCGAAACTCGGTCGGGTCAGCTACGAGGTGGAAACCTCGGTTTCGGCCATGACAAAGCTCCAGGCGGCGCAGGCAATTCCACAGTTCGACGTCCTGATGCTTGCGCGTGCAATCGGCATGCGTGGCGCGGCAAGCGGTCTGTTCCTCGAGTTCAAGACTGGTGACGTACCGCGGCAGAAGGAGGTCGTCGCCAATGCGAACATGCCGGGCGGGTTCGGCATCACCTTCGTCTTCGACGCCGTGGACGTAATGGCTCGCGCGGATCTCAAGCAGCCGATTCAGTCCTGGCTCGACTTGATACGCGACGATCTGAAGGGCAAGATCTCACTGCCCGCGGCGAACCTGAGCCTGCCGCTATACGTGCTCGAAGGCATCACCCGAGCGCTCGGCAGCAACGAGAAAGACGACAAGGCGATCGAAGAGGCATTCAAGATGCTGCGTGGCTTCAAGCAGCACGTGCGCAACTTTTTCAGCGATCCGGTACAAGCAAACCAACTGATCGAGCGCGGCGACATCGCCGTCGCACCGCAGTTCGGGCTACGCATCGCCAACCTCGTGAAAAGTAACGCCGATGTGGTCCGGATGACCCCGAAAGAGGGTGCGCCTGCGTTTCCCTACGATCTGTGCATTCCAAAGAACTCGCCCAACGTGGCGCTCGCCAAGCGCTACATCGATTTCGCGATCTCAAAACCAGTCCAGGAGAGCCTCGCCCAAAACCTGCTTGCGACGTCGGTGCGAAGTGACGTCGCGGTGCCGGAGAGCCTGCGCAAATTCATGATTGCCGATCCTAAGCAGCTGTTCTTCCCGGACGAGCAGTACGTCAGCACCAAACAGCGCGATTGGCTTGAGCGCTGGCAGCGCGAAATACAGAGTTAGCGTCGGGCCATGGGGGGCGACGAGGGCGCGCTCGCCCTCGAGATCCGAGGGGTCTCGAAATCCTTCGGGACCATCGCAGCCGTGCGCAATTGCACGCTGAAGGTGCAGCGTGGCGAGATAGTCGCGCTGCTCGGGCCGAGTGGCTGTGGCAAATCGACGCTGCTCGGGCTGATTGCCGGCTTCCATCGCCAGGATTCCGGCACGATATTCATCGACGGTCGCGTTGCCGATGCGCTGCCGCCCAACCTGCGCGAAACGAGCAAGGTATTCCAACACTACGCGCTGTTTCCCCACCTGCGCGTCTTCGACAATATCGCCTACGGACTGAGGAGCCGCAAGCTCCCGGTGCAGGAGATCGAGTCGCGAGTAGCCGAGCTGGTATCGATGCTTAAACTCGATGGTCTCGAACGGCGTTTTCCTGCCGAGCTTTCGGGCGGCCAGATGCAACGGGTGGCGGTTGCGCGGGCGCTCGCTGTCAGGCCGAAGCTGCTGCTCCTCGACGAGGCGTTTAGCGCCCTCGACAAGAACTTGCGCGAGTCGATGCAGCTCGAGCTGACTCTTCTGCTTCGGCGGCTCCACATCACCACGGTTCACGTCACCCACGACCAGCGTGAGGCCTTTACGGTTGCGGATCGAATCGCAGTTATGCAGTCGGGCAGCATTCTTCAGGTCGGCACGCCGCAAGATCTCTATCGTGTGCCGCGCACGTCGTTCATCATGGAGTTTCTCGGCACGGCGAACCGGATCGCCGCGCGTCCGGGCGCGGACGGCTTGGTCGTCACCGACATCGGAGTCAGCCTGCCGCTAAAGGCAACCAGCACGGTGCGCATTTACCTGCGCGCGGAAGACACCGGGTTGTCGCGCTCGCCGACGGCCGCACATCCTGCGAAGCCGGGGCGCGTGGAACTCGCGACGTTCCTCGGCTCGACGCAGCGCTACGTCGTGAGCTGGAGCGGCGCGCAGATCGTAAGTGAGCAGCCGAGCGGGACGCACGAACCGTTTCGCGTGGGCGAAGCGGTTTATCTCGATCTCGATCCGGCCCGTTGTACTCTGGTCGATGACGATTCAACGTTATGAGCCCGCGCGCGGCCCGAGCCGATGGACCGACCGAAACCGGACTCACGGTGTGGCTTGCGTTACTGCCGGCGATCGCGGTCTTTCTTCCCGGCTTTTTGTGGCCGCTCGCGGTCGTTCTTCGCAACAGCTTCTGGCGTGACGTCGCGGGGAAGTTACCCGAGCCCGATTTCACGGTTGCAAGCTACGTCACAGTCATTTCCGATCCGTTTTACCTTAGCGTGTTCCTGAACACTGCAACCGTGGGAGCGGCCGTGACCCTTGCGTGCCTGGTTATCGGCTATCCGTTCGCCGTCTTTCTCGCTTTTTTCGCGCAACGCACGCGTTCTATCCTGATTTGGGCGGTGTATCTTCCCCTGTTTATCAGCGTGATCGTGCGCGTGCTCGGCTGGATAGTGATCACGGCTGATTCCGGGCTCATCAACGCCGCGTTGCTCAGGCTCGGCCTCATCGACGCGCCTCTGCGCATGTTGTTTGAAGTCTCCGGAATGGCGATCGGCATGGTGCACCGCTATCTGCCGCTGATGATCTTGCCCTTGGTCGGCGCCCTGATGAAGATCGACACCAGCTGGATCGCCGCCGGTCGCAACCTTGGAAGTGGCAGCCTTCGAGCGTTTCGCACGATTGTGATACCCCTCAGCCTGCCCGGCGCTGTCGCTGGCTGCCAGCTGGTGTTCGCCGGGGCGATAAGCGACTACGTGCTGCCGATGCTCATGGGCACGACACGTTTCCGCATGCTGGCTCCGGCGATTTACGACGAAGCGATCACCAATTTTAGTTGGCCGCGGGCCGCTGCTATGTCCATCTTGCTGATCGCGGCGGTCGCCGGTCTCGTGCTCGCCTCAAACGCCATCATGCGGCGGCTCGCCCCTTGGACGAGGACCCTGTGAACGACCCGGACACCTCCACCCAGCTTGCCGGGCCGGGGGCTCGTGCGGCCTTGGCCGTTTACGTGGTTGTCGTGTTCGTATTTCTCGTCGCGCCGCTTGGAGTGGCGGTGATTCTCTCGTTCAGCGGCGGCACGCGGCTTGTCTTGCCGCCGCCTGAATGGAGCCTGCGTTGGTTCGGGGACGCGTACCAGAACGAGAAATTCCGCGAAGGCTTGTTGAACAGCACTCTGATCGCCCTCGCGGCCGCAGGCATTTCTGCGGTTGCGGGAACGGCCGGCGCGATCGCGATCAATCACTACCGTTTTCGGCTCCGGCCAATGATTCAGGCGATTCTCTTGATGCCGCTGAGCCTCCCAGGCGTCGCGCTCGGGCTCGGCATTCTTTTCGTGCTTCCCGATTACGGCCTCGCGCCTGGAAATGCCGCCACCATACTCGGGCACGCTGTTCTCGGGATTCCGTATGTCGCGACCATGGTGTTGGCGACGCTGGCGAACTACGATCTTTCCCTCGAGCAGGCATCGATGAATCTTGGTGCCGGCCGTTTCGAAACGTTTCGCCGAGTGACGCTGCCGCTCATTCTCCCGGGAACGATCGGGGGTGCCGTTTGCGCCTTCTTGGTCTCCTTCGACAACGTGTCGCTTTCGCTCTTTATCTCAAAAGGCGACACGTTGCCCCTCCGACTGATGCAACACATCCAGTTCGTGGCGGACCCGAGCGTGGCGGCCATTGCGACCGCCCTGATCGCGATGTCGCTTGTTTTCGCCGTCGCACTTGGACTCATCCTCAAGCAGCGCGGTAACATCCGACTCGCCGCCTGACCTCATGTCGCTCCTTCTTCGCCACTGCGGCTGGATCTATACCTGCGACGAGCGGGACAAGGTGATCGCCAACGGCTTCATTCGCATCGAAGGCGGTCACATCGAGGAGATTGACCACGAGCCTTATGCCGGCGCGCCTGCCGAGACGAACATTGATTTGGCGGGCGCGATCGTGCTGCCCGGCTTAGTCAACCTGCATCATCACTTCTTCCAGTCACTTACCAAGGCGGTACCGCCTGGCACCCGAGCCACCGCCCTCGATTGGCTGTTCCAGATGTATCCGATCTGGGCCTGCTATGACGCCCAGGCGTTCTCGGTGGCAAGCGAGCTTGCAGCGGCGGAACTGCTCTTGTCTGGTGCCACGACAAGCGCGGACCATTCGTATTTCCATCCGCAGCTAGGCGTCGAAACACTCCCCGCGCAGATCGAGGCAGTCAGGCGCACTGGCCTGCGCTTCCACCTCGTGCGCGGCTCCGTAGCGACAATTGAGGGGGACCTCGAGTCGCGACTCGCACGGGTCATGGGCGACGACGTTTGCTCGCTAATTGACGATTTGCCAAGGCTACAGTCGGCGACCGAAGCGGCGGTGCGGCGTTACCACGACAGTTCGGATGGCGCGATGCTGCGAATCGATCTCGGCCCCACGGGCGTGACCTACGCCAAGCCGGAGCTGATGCGCGCGAATGCCGTTCTCGCCGCCGAGTACGGTTGTGGTTTGCACACCCATTATCACCCGCGCGAATTGGAACGGGAGATCTCCCGCCGCCTCGTCAAGCAGGAACCGCTCCGGTTCCTCGCCGACGCGGGCTGGATTCGCCCGCGCACCTGGATGGCGCACTCGACGCAGCTCAACGACGAGGAAATTGCCGCGTTTGCTGAACACGGCGTCGGCGTCGCGCACTGTCCGCACACCATCATCCGCTTGGGATACCCGGTCACGCCCGTGGTGCGCATGCGGCGGGCGGGAATTCCAGTCGGGATTGGAGTTGACGGCCCTGCCAGTAACGATCGCAGCTCGATGATCACGGAGATGCGTCTTGCGCTGCTCTTGCACCGCGCGAATAGCGCTCACGACGTTGAGCCGGCGCGCGATTGGCTCGACGCGAACGATGTACTCGCGATGGCAACGCGCGAGAGTGCGCGGATACTCGGTCGCGCGGAGATCGGCGCGCTCGCTCCAGGCAAACGTGCCGACGTCGTTGCTTTTGACCTCACGGTGATACACTACGCAGGCGCCGTGGCCGACCCGCTTGCGGCGCTGCTGCTCGCGGGCTGCGATAGCCGTGCCAAGCTCACCGTCGTCGACGGTCAGGTGCTCGTACGGGATGGTCAGCTTACGCGAATCGATGAGCGTACCCTGGTAGAGCGCGCCAATGCCGCCGCGCATCGCATCCTTCGCACGGCGGCGAAACGCTACCCGAACGCGATTGTCCCGCGAGTTCTCTAAGGCTGGGTGCCACTACGACCTTGGCCATCTAAGGCAAACCTGCGCCTCTGGAGATCGAGGTCTCGATTTGGGCACGCCCGATCATCGCCAGGCTGTCGTACCAGCTTGGCACATACGTCTCGAGCCGCGACGCGCTACACCTTCGAGAGACATCCTGGCTCAGGCTCGGGAGCCAATATACGCCGCCCTGATCCCAAAAAGCCGGTTCCCCTTGCTCTCGGAAGAGGGTCCAGCCCGGCTGAAGCAAGTTCAATAGTCTGACTGTTGCGCTGCCTTGTTCACCTCCTCCTCTAGCAACCGCAGAGCGATGCCGCGCATCCGGTTAGCCTGCTATCATTTTCCAGGATTTGTCTACGCCGGTGCGCGTCTGATCGAGGCGCGCAAAACGATTGAGATCGAGGTACGGCCGCGGGTCGGTTCCCCGGCCCGCTGCTCGGGCTGCGCGAAGCCCGCGCGGGGCTACGATCAGCTGCCGCAGCGCCGCTTCGAGTTCATCCCGGTGTGGGGCTTTGCAGTCGAACTGCTGTACTGCATGCGGCGCGTGCAGTGCCACTCCTGCGGCGTCAAAGTCGAGCAAGTGCCCTGGGCCGCCGGTAAGCACACCCTGACCCGCGCCTACATGCTGCATTTGGCCCACTGGGCGCGCAAGCTGTCGTGGCAGGAGACTGCAGTGAGCTTTCGCACCAGCTGGGAGCAGGTTTGCCACGCCGTCGAGTACGTCGTGCAGTGGGGGCTTGAGCACCGGGAGCTCGATGCGGTCAAAGCGATCGGCGTCGATGAAATTGCCTACGGCCGCGGCCACCACTACTTGACGCTGGTCTATCAGATCGAATCCGGCTGCACCCGCTTGCTGTGGGTCGGCAGGGAGCGCACGAGCGAGAGCTTCGAGCAGTTCTTCGTCATGCTCGGCCAGGAACTGGCGGCCAAGATCGAGTTCGTCTGCTCGGACATGTGGAAGCCCTATCTGGACCTGATTGCCAAGCACTGCACCAACGCGCTCAGTATTCTGGACCGCTTCCACGTGGTGGCGAAGATGAACCTGGCGCTCGACGACGTGCGGGCCCAGGAAGCGCGGCGCATGGCAGGCGAGGGCTACGAACCGACGCTCAAGAAATCGCGCTGGTGCCTGCTCAAGCGCCCCGAGAACCTGACCGACAAGCAGCGGCTCCGGCTGCGCGACTTGCTGCGCTACAACCTGCAAAGCGTGCGTGCGTACCTGCTGAAGGAAGAGTTCCAGCAGTTCTGGGATTACGACTCCCCGACCTGGGCGGGTAAATTCCTCCATCAATGGTGCACCAAGGCCCTGCGCTCCCGCATTGACCCCATCAAGAAATTCGCGCGCACCGTCCGCAACCACCGTGAGCTCCTGCTCAATTACTTTCGCGCCCGCAAGGAATTCTCCAGCGGTATCATCGAAGGGCTGAACAACAAAGCCAAAGTCACTATGAGAAAACCATACGGCTATCGGACCTTCCGCATCGCAGAACTCTCGCTATTTCATGTGCTTGGTAAACTGCCTGAACCAAAACTCGCCCACGAGTTCCTGGATGTTTCATTCCAGATTCCGATAAACTTCCGCAATGCCTCGCAAGGAGGACAACGTCCCTGCAACACTCAGGGCGATTTCCGTGCTCGAGGCGCTCGTCGCCGCCGACCGGCCGGCGTCGCTCGCCGAACTCACCCACTCGTCGCGCCTGCCCAAGCCGACGCTTTACCGCATGCTCGGCATGCTCGAGTCTGCGGGCCTGGTGGGGCGCGAACCCGGCGCTCGGCGCTACGCCCCCGGCCCGCGGCTCGCCGCACTCGGGCGCAACGTGATGCTGAACGGCAGCCTGCGGGCTGGGCGCCACGCGATCCTCGCGCGCCTGGTCGAGGCGATTGGCGAAACCTGCAACTTCACGATGCTCGATGGCGCCGAGGTGATCTATCTCGACCGCGTGGAGGCCGCCTGGCCGCTACGCATGAATCTCTCGTCCGGCTCCCACGTGCCGCTTCATTGCACGGCGAGCGGGAAGCTCCTGCTCGCCCTGCTGCCGAAGGCCGCGCGCGAACGGCTGATGGCGCACCTCGCGCTGACGCGCTACACCGACACCACGATCACCGATCCTAAACGGCTCGCCGCGGAGCTGACGCGCATCCGCGTCGACAGGCATGCGACCGACAACGAGGAGTATCACATGGGACTCGTCTGCGTCGCGGTGCCGGTCGCGGACGCGAAGAAGCGCGTCTGCGCGGCGATCGCGGTGCATGCACCGGTGTCGCGCATGCCGCTCGAGCGCGCCCTCGGGCACCTGCCGCACCTGCGCCGCGCAGCCGACGCGATGGCGGCGACCTTCGCCGGGTGACCCGCAGCCCGTTCAGGCCATATGCCAGCCATGGCTCACCACGATCGATTGCCCGGTGAGCGCGTTGGACGCAAAGGCGGCCAGAAACACCGCGACCTCGGCAACGTCCGCTGCGGTCGTGAACTGACCGTCGACCGTGGTCGCGAGCATCACGTCGCGCACGACGGCCGCTTCACTGATGCCGCGTTGCTTCGCAATCCGGGGAATCTGGTGTTGCACGAGAGGCGTCAGGACGAACCCCGGACAGATGACGTTGGCGCGCACGCCGTGCGGCGCGCCCTCCTTCGCCAGCACGCGCGCGAGACCGAGCAATCCGTGCTTCGCCGCCACGTACGGACCCTTTTGCACCGACGCCTCCTTCGAGTGCACCGAGCCCATGAATATCAGCGCGCCGCCACGCTTTTGCCCGATCATGCGGCGCAGGCAGGCGCGCGCGGTGAGAAAGCCGCCATCCAGATGCACCGCGAGGACGCGCTTCCAGTCGGCGAACGAAAGCTCGGCGACCGACGCGATGTGTTGCACTCCGGCGTTGCTCACCAGGATGTCGACGCCGCCGAGCCGCTTTGCCGCCT
>Ga0209343_10007212_pt1 | contig 13156 bp, 11 predicted proteins | sample RifCSPlowO2_02_FD_184026 | JGI IMG/M metagenome (GOLD analysis project Ga0209343, IMG submission 184026) | Groundwater microbial communities from Rifle, Colorado - Rifle CSP2_plank lowO2_0.2 (SPAdes) (version 2) | ecosystem: Environmental > Aquatic > Deep subsurface > Groundwater | place... | reverse complement strand
CCTGACCCAGGCGCATTGTAGGAGCGGTCTTGACCGCGATTGACTGGTAAGCTGCGCGCCTGTCAGCAAGCCGCTCCTGCAAATAACGCCAAAGCGTGCCGCCATGCCCCGAATTGAATTTTACGTCCTCTCCACCGCCACCCCGGCCGAACGCCTGCGCGCGGCCTGCCAACTGGCGATGAAAGCCTGGCGTGCAGGCCTGCCGGTGTTTGTCCGCGGCAGCGATGTGCAGCAATGCAGTGAGCTGGATGAACTGTTGTGGCGTTTCAAGGCCGAAAGCTTTGTCCCCCACGACCTGCACCAGGACAATCCGCAGGCCCCGGTGACAATTGGCCTGGACGACGAGCCTGCCAGCCAGCAGGGCGTGCTGATCAACCTGGGCAGCACCCTGTCGCCCCATGTCGAGCGCTTTAGCCGGGTGATTGAAATCGTCAACCAGGAACCCGATCTGCTGACCGCCTGCCGGGAGAATTTCCGCAGTTACCGCCAGCGCGGGTATGATCCCAAACGCGTCGAACTCTAGCAGGCCGTTGAAAAACTACCTGCGTTGGCAATACTGCGTTAAAAGCGGCCTCCGAAAGCCGCTTGCGGCTAACGCGCTTTAGCGCGACCCGGAGGGCGAGTGAAACGAGTCATGTTCATTTACAGCCCGTAGCGCCTTGTCTTGCCTGCCTCGCCTACGCTTTTCAACCGCCTCCAAGTTGCACACCATGGACAACCCCAAACCGCCGCAAAAACCTGCTCAGCTGCTGAACGACCTGGAGTCGATCCGCCAACTGCTGGGCGACGAAAGCCTTGAGCCGCCGCTGCTGATCGAGTCGATAGACCCGGACAGCATCCCCCTGCTCTCGGAGATCGTTACCCCGCCACCCCTGCCGGTGCCCCGTCCCGCGCCGTCCAGCACTGCACCTGCACCTGCACCTGCACCTGCACCTGCACCTGCACCTGCACCCAGCCTGCGCGACACGGTTGCGCAAAGCATCAGCCGCGACAGCGAAATGAACCGCCTGGACAGCGAACTGCGTGCCGCCGCCGAGCTGATCCTGCAGGATGTGATCGACGACTTCGTGCCGCAGATCGAGGCCGAACTCAAACGCCGCCTGCAGGCGCGCCTGAGCCGACTGCTGCCATCGCGCAAATAGCCGTCCGTAGTGCCCGCTGCCCCGGATCGCATCCGGGCTACGAGTGGCCCATATAGCCTCACGCCCACCAGTCAGCCCCTCCACGCGCGCCCTTACGTCACACAGGCCATCCCCGCTATACTTGTCGGCTTTTCCGTCTAGCCGTCATAAGGGTCCCGCCGCGCATGGACAAGACCTACCAGCCGCACGCCATTGAAACCGCCCTGTACCAGAACTGGGAGGCGAATAACTATTTCGCCCCGCAAGGTGCAGGCGAGCCCTACACCATCATGATCCCGCCGCCGAACGTCACCGGCAGCCTGCACATGGGTCACGGCTTCAACAACTCGATCATGGACTGCCTGATTCGTTTGCGTCGCATGCAGGGCCGCAACACCCTGTGGCAACCCGGCACCGACCATGCGGGCATCGCCACCCAGATGGTGGTCGAGCGTCAGCTGGCCGCCGACGGCATCGGCCGTCACGACCTGGGCCGCGAGAAGTTCCTGGAAAAAGTCTGGGAATGGAAGGAACAGTCCGGCGGCACCATCACCCGGCAGATCCGTCGCCTGGGCAGCTCGGTGGACTGGTCGCGCGAGCGCTTCACCATGGACGAAGGCCTGTCCGAAGCGGTCAAGGAAGCCTTCGTGCGCCTGCACCAGGACGGTCTGATCTACCGCGGCAAGCGCCTGGTCAACTGGGACACCAAGTTCCACACCGCCATCTCCGACCTTGAAGTGGAAAACCACGACGAGAAGGGCAGCCTGTGGAACCTGCGCTATCCACTGGCCGACGGCAACACCACCGCCGACGGCAAAAACTACCTGATCGTCGCCACCACCCGCCCGGAAACCATGCTCGGCGACAGCGCCGTCGCGGTTAACCCGAGTGACGAACGCTACCAGGCGCTGATCGGCACCTTCGTCGAACTGCCCCTGGTAGGCCGACGCATTCCGATCATCGCCGACGACTACTGCGACCCCGAATTCGGCACCGGCTGTGTGAAAATCACCCCGGCCCACGACTTCAACGACTACGAAGTCGGCAAGCGCCACAATCTGCCGCTGATCAACATTTTCAATGCCGATGCCGCGGTGCTGGCCCGCGCCCAGGTGTTCAATGTCGATGGCAGCGTCAACAGCGAGATCGACGGCAGCCTGCCGGCCGAATACGCCGGCCTGGATCGTTTCGAGGCGCGCAAGCAGATCGTTGCGGCCTTTGAAGCCGCAGGCCTCTTGGAAAGCATCGACGCCCACGCCCTGAAAGTGCCGAAAGGCGACCGCTCCGGCACCATCATCGAGCCGTGGCTGACCGACCAGTGGTACGTCAGCACCAAGCCGCTGGCCGAAAAAGCCATCGCCGTAGTCGAGAGCGGTGAAATCCAGTTCGTGCCCAAGCAGTACGAAAACATGTACTTCAGCTGGATGCGCGATATCCAGGACTGGTGTATCAGCCGTCAGCTGTGGTGGGGCCACCGTATTCCGGCCTGGTACGACGATGCCGGCAACGTCTATGTCGGCCGCGACGAGGCGGAAGTACGCGCTACCCACAACCTCGGCGACGCCAACCTGCGCCAGGACGAAGACGTACTGGACACCTGGTTCAGCTCCGGTCTGTGGACCTTCTCCACCCTCGGCTGGCCGCAACAGACCGAAGCCCTCAAGACCTTCCACCCGACCGACGTGCTGGTCACCGGCTTCGACATCATCTTCTTCTGGGTCGCGCGGATGATCATGCTGTCCACCCACCTGACCGGGCAGATCCCGTTCAAGACCGTGTACGTGCATGGCCTGGTGCGCGACGGCCAGGGCCAGAAGATGTCCAAGTCCAAGGGCAACGTGCTCGACCCGCTGGATATCGTCGACGGCATCACCCTCGACGAGCTGCTGGAGAAACGCACCAGCGGCATGATGCAGCCCAAGCTGGCCGAGAAGATCGCTAAGCAGACCCGTGCCGAGTTCCCCGAGGGCATCGCCGCCTACGGCACCGACGCCCTGCGTTTCACCAACCTGGCGCTGGCCTCCACCGGTCGCGACATCAAGTTCGACATGGGCCGCGTCGAGGGTTACCGCAACTTCTGCAACAAGATCTGGAACGCCGCCAACTTCGTCATCGAGAACACCGATGGCCAGGACACTGGCGTCAATGGCGAGCCGGTCGAGCTGTCCTCGGTGGACCGCTGGATCATCTCCGCCCTGCAGCGCACCGAAGCCGAAGTCACCCGCCAGCTCGACGCCTTCCGCTTCGACCTGGCCGCGCAAGCGCTCTACGAGTTCATCTGGGACGAGTACTGCGCCTGGTACCTGGAGCTGGTCAAGCCGGTGCTGTGGGACGAGAACGCGCCGATCGAACGCCAGCGCGGCACCCGCCGCACCCTGGTGCGCGTGCTGGAAGTGGCGCTGCGTCTGGCCCACCCGTTCATGCCGTTTATCACCGAAGAAATCTGGCAGCGGATCAAGGCCCAAGCCGGCGTCAGCGGTGACACCATCATGCTGCAGGCCTGGCCGGTGGCCAATGAAAGCCGTATCGACGCCGCCGCCGAAGGCGATATCGAGTGGGTCAAGCAGCTGATGCTCGGCCTGCGCCAGATCCGTGGCGAGATGAAAATCTCCATGGCCAAGCGCATCGACATCATCCTGGCCAACGCCAGCGACGAAGATCGCCGCCGTCTGGCCGACAATGCGCCACTGTTGAACAAGCTGGCCAAGCTGGAGTCGGTACGGGTGCTGGAAGCGGGCGAAGAAGCACCGATGTCCGCCACCGCCCTGGTCGGCGAGATGCAGGTGCTGGTGCCGATGGCCGGGCTGATCGACAAGGACGCCGAACTGGCGCGCCTGGATAAAGAGATCGCCCGCCTCTCTGGTGAAGTGCAGCGCGTTGGCGGCAAGCTGGCCAACGAAGGCTTCGTCGCCAAGGCACCGGCCGAGGTGCTCGATAAAGAGCGCGCCAAGCTGGCCGAGGCGGAACAGGCTCTGGGCAAATTGGCCGACCAACGCGAAAAAATCGCCAACCTTTAACCGCCGCCCACCTGCACAGCCCCGCGCCCAAGTAGGCGCGGGGCCATTATTCGGCCCTGTGCAGGAACGCTATGCGACATTTAGTAGCGGACTTCTAACTCCTTAGAGGTATTAATTTATCTAGCCACCTGACTTAAGGTCGCATCGATGAATTATTCCCCCTGCCTATTTCTTGAAAATTGAGGCATGGTTCAGCCCCGAGAAATTCTGCGACACCACTACTTATAACAATACCTAACCAGGGAACCCTCACCATGTATGCGTTGATGGCGTTAATTTTCGTCTTTGGCTACCTGTGCATCGCACTGGAACATCCACTGAAGATCGACAAGGCCGCCTCGGCGCTGCTCACCGCAGTGTTGGCCTGGACGGTTTTGGTATTGAGCGCCGACAGCATCCTGCCGATGCTCGAAGCCGGTGCCCACGCCGCCGATAACACCGGTCTGGTGGTTGGCGAGTTGCGTCATCACCTCGGAGAAATTTCCGAAATCCTGTTCTTCCTGATGGGGGCCATGACCATCGTCGAGCTGATCGACGCCCATGAAGGTTTCAAGGTCATCACCGACCGCATCCGCACCAACAAGCGCGTGCACCTGCTGTGGCTGGTGGGGTTGATCACCTTCTTCCTGTCGGCCGCCCTGGATAACCTGGCCACCACCATCGTGATGATCTCGCTGCTGCGCAAGCTGATCGACGATCAGAAAGAGCGCTGGTTCTACGCCGGCATCGTGGTTATCGCCGCCAACGCCGGGGGTGCCTGGTCGCCGATTGGTGACGTCACCACGACCATGCTGTGGATCGGCAACCAGGTCACCGCCAGCGGTATTGTGGTCAAGCTGTTTATTCCAAGCCTGATCTGCCTACTGGTACCGCTGACCATCATGAGCTTCGTACTCAAGGGCGATATCACGCCGCCCAAGCTCAAGGAAAGCCGCGAGAGCCGCCGCGACCCGACCACCCCATTCGAACGCAATCTGGTATTCGTCATGGGCCTGGGCGCGCTGATCTTCGTCCCGGTGTTCAAGACCATCACCCACCTGCCGCCCTATATGGGCATCCTGTTCGGCCTGAGCATCCTCTGGGTCACCACCGAAATCATCCACCGCAGCAAGAACAGCGAAGACAAAGACCCGCTCTCAGTGGTCGGCGTACTGCGCCGCATCGACATCACCAGCGTGCTGTTCTTCCTCGGCATCCTGCTGGCAGTTTCCAGCCTGTCCACCGCTGGCCACCTGATCGATGTCGCCACCTACCTGAAAGACAGCCTGGGCAATATCTACACCATCGCCATCTCCATCGGCCTGCTCTCCGCCGTGGTGGATAACGTGCCGATGGTGGCAGGTGCCATGAAGATGTACCCCCTGGTCAGCCCGGAAGTCCTGGCCAGCAGCGCCGCCAGTGAGCTGCCGTGGTTGAGCAACTTTGTGGTCAATGGCAACTTCTGGGAAATGCTCGCCTACTGCGCCGGTACCGGCGGCAGCTGCCTGATCATCGGTTCAGCAGCCGGTGTGGCAGCCATGGGCATGGAGAAGATCAACTTTATCTGGTACGTGAAATACATCAGCGGCCTGGCCTTCGCCGGCTATATCGCCGGCGCGCTGAGCTATATTGCGATTTTCGCCCTGTAATCTGCACGAAAAAACGGACGCCTAGGTGGCGTCCGTTTCTCTATGCAAGGAACGCCCATGGAAATCAGCAAAACCAGAACCAGCTTCTACCGCAGGCTCTATGTGGCCTGGCTGATCGACAGCGGCAGCGCCTGCAGCGTGCCCGCACTGATGGCGGCCACCGGCATGCCCCGGCGCACCGCCCAGGACACCCTGAGCGCCCTGGCCGAACTGGATATCGACTGTGTCTTCCAGCAGGAAAGCGGCGAGCGCAATAACGCCGGGCACTACGTCGTTCGTAGCTGGGGGCCGATCAACCCACAGTGGATTAGCGCCAATCTGGCGCAGATCAAGCGCGTGCTGGATTATCCCTAACCACATGCGCAGCTCCCGCCGCCTGTTACTGGTCATCCTGTTTCTGCTCGGCCTATTCGCATTGTTCGAGGCCCTGGGTCTGCGAGCGCACTTCAATCTGCACACCCTGCAAGCCATGCTTTTGATGCACCCGCTGGTTGGCCTGCTGGCGTTTACCCTGCTGTTCGCCCTGGGTAACCTGATTCAGATTCCCGGCTGGGTCTTCCTAGCCGCCGCGGTACTGGCACTGGGGCGGGTCTACGGCGGTATCGCCACCTTCTTCGCGGCCAGCGTTTCCTGCGTGTTCACTTACGTCACCATCCGCTACCTGGGAGGCGACGCCTTGCGCGGGCTGGACAATCGTCTGGCGCAACGCCTGCTCGCTGGCCTGGATCGTCATCCCCTGACCAGCATCATCGCCCTGCGCATGATGTTTCAGACCGTGCCGGCGCTGAACTACGCCCTGGCGCTGTCCGGCGTGCCCTTTCGTACCTACCTGCTCGGCACCCTGCTCGGCCTGCCGCTGCCGATCGCGCTTTACTGCCTGTTCTTCGATTACCTGGTGATGTGGCTGAATATTGTCTAGCGACGCGCAACCCGCGCCCAGCTGTGGGAAAATCCCGCCCCCCAAGCCTTAGATCCCCCTGCCATGTCCCTGCCGCCGAAACGCCCCAGCCGTAAACCCGTAGCGCCGCGCCCGGCCGCAAGCAAGCCCGGCACCGGTACGCCCGATGCCACCAAGGGCCAGTTACACCCGCGCAACCGCCATCAGGGGCGCTATGACTTTCCCGCGCTGATCAAGGCCAGTCCGGAGCTGGCGGCCTTTGTGATCATCAATCCCTATGGCAATGAGAGCATCGACTTCGCCAACCCGGCGGCGGTCAAGGTGTTCAATCGGGCGCTGCTCAAGCAGTTCTATGGCATCGCGCATTGGGATATTCCGGCGGATTATCTGTGCCCGCCGATCCCCGGCCGCGCCGATTACCTGCATTACCTGGCCGACCTGCTGGCCCGCAGCAATGGCGGCGAGATACCGCGCGGGGCCAGGGTACGGGCGCTGGATATTGGCGTGGGGGCCAACTGCATCTACCCGCTGCTGGGCAACCGCGAATATGCCTGGCAGTTTCTCGGCTCGGACATCGCCGCCAGCGCCATCGCCTCGGCCAAAACCATAGTGCAGGCCAACCCGGGCTTGAACGACGCCATCGAGCTGCGCCAGCAGAGCGACAGCACGCATATCTTCCAGGGGCTGCTGCAACGCGATGAGCGCTTCGACCTGAGCCTGTGCAACCCGCCCTTCCATGCCAGCGCGGAAGAGGCCAGCAGCGGTAGCAAACGCAAATGGCGCAACCTCGGCAAGCTCGACCCCAAGCGCAAACTGCCGGTGCTGAACTTCGGCGGTCAGGCGGCGGAGCTTTGGTGCAAGGGCGGCGAGGCGGCCTTTGTCAGCCGCTTGATCGAGGAAAGCGCCGAGTTCGGTCAACAGGTGCTGTGGTTTAGCAGCCTGATTTCCAAGGCCGGCAACCTGCCAGGTGTTTACAGCGCCCTGAAAAAGGCCGGCGCGCTGCAGGTACAGACCGTGGAGATGGCTCAGGGCCAGAAGCAGAGCCGCTTTGTCGCCTGGACCTTCCAGACGCCGGAACAGCAACAGGCCTGGCGCAAAGCACGCTGGTCGTAGGATGGGTTGAGCGCGTAGGTTGAGCGCAGCGATACCCATGCCGCCCGAAGCCAACGCGTGCTACCAGGGCAACCAGCCGCCCAGCACCAGCCACAACCCGGCCACCCCCATGCTGAGCAAGGTCACCGGCACGCCGCTGCGGGCAAAGTCGACAAAGCTCAGCGGCACGCCCTGACGCCGCGCACTTTCGGCGACTATCAGGTTGACCACGCTGCCGATCAGCAGCAGGTTGCCGGCCAGGGTCGACATGATCGCCAGGCCCACCCGCATCGACTCGGACGCCTCGGGTTGCACGCCCAGCAGCAGAATCACGAAGGGCACATTGCCGATCAGATTGCTGGCCAGCAGCGATGCACTGGCCAGGGAAATCACCCCCTCGGGTAACAAGCCCAGCCCGGCCAGGTTGCTGGCCATGCCCGCGACCTGCGGCAGACTGAGCGCCGCGCCGGTGAGCACAAACAGCCCGGCGAACAGCAGCAACAGGTTCCAGTCGACCTTGTGCACATAGTCGCGGCTATCCACCCGCCGCGAAATCATCACCAGGGCGGCAATCAGCAGCGCGGATATCTCCCGCGGCAGATTGGTGGAAAACAACCCGAGTAGCACCAGACTGGCGAGCAGCGGCTTGAGGTAGCTGTGGGTGCCGTAGATTCGCTCCACCGGGGTTTCTTCCTGCGCCACAGGTTTGGCCGTGCCCCAGCGTTTACGCCATTGCAGCCAGATCACCCCATAGGTGATGATCAACGCAGCCAGCGCCGGCGGGGCGGCGATCCAGCTGTAGGACCAGAAATCCAGGCCGCCGGCCTGGCCGATCAGGATGTTCTGCGGGTTGCCGATCAGGCTGGCGCTGGAGCCGGCATTGCACGACAGCGCCAACGCCAACAGAAAGGGCCGCGGATCCAGGCCGCGCGCCAGCAGGCTATGGCACAGCAGCGGAGTCAGGGCAAAGGCGACGATGTCATTGACCAGCAACGCCGACAGCACGCCGCCCAGCAGTACCACACCCAACAGCAGTAACGCCGGCTGCGCGGCATAGTGAGCGAGGCGCTGGTTAAGCCAGGCATAGACGCCAGAGAAATCGAACTGCGCGCTGATCAGCATCAGCGCCAATAGCAGCAACAGCGCGCCGGCATCCAGATGGTCGGCCGCCTCCCTGGGCGACTGTACACCGGTGAACAGCAACAGAACCGCGGCGCAGCCGGCTATCCAGCTGCGATCGATGCGCAGGCCACGGATGCCCCCTGCGGCCATGCCCAGGTAGGTCAGTACAAACAGAATTGAAACGACCCAGAAGGTCATGCCCAGCCATCCCATTGCATGCGCAGGGTTGCGCTGCAGCACTCTAATGGGGCCAGCGCTGGCAGGGAACTGGCGGCCTGGAAAATCTACCGCCATTTGATAGGTAGGGTGTGCCGTACGCACCAGAGCATTCAGTCACTCTTGGTACGCACAGCGCACCCTACAGGGTCAGGCTGCTGCGTCTTACTTGAGCAGTTCGAACAGCGCGACGTTGCCGCTCTTCTCCAGGGCGGTTACCAGGAAATGCCGACCGTTGTGTTCGACATGGACCAGACCTTCCGGGGCCAGCTCGCCGGAACCTGCGCCTTCGCCGGCACCTATAACCTGCAGCACCTTGGGCTGCGCAGGCTGATCCAGATCGATCAGAGCCAGGGCATCGGCGCGTTCCAGGGTGGCAACCACCAGGCGCTTGCCGAAGGCATCGAAACTCACCACGCCTTCCGGCTCGCTGCCTTTGTTAGGGCTGCGCGCATCCGGGTAGACGCCGGCCTCGGCGGCCATATCATCGAGCTGGCTGGCGGTATCGCCGAGCAGCTTGCCGCTGATGGCGTCGAACACGCTGACCGTACGTGCACCACCGCTGGGCAGGCCGGCCTTGGTCTTGGCGATTTTCGGGTCGGTATCGCCCTCATCGGCGCTGATCAGATAACGGCCATCGGCGCTCACTGCCAGGGCATCCGGCTCGCGCAGGGCGAACAGTTCACCACTCGGCTCATACTTGCCGTCATCGATGATATCCGCGGCATGGCGCACCGTGCCGAGGCCAAACACCTTGTCCAGTTTGCCTTGCAGGATATCGACCACGGCAATCGCGTTGTTTTCCTGCAGGCTGACGTAGGCCCGCGCGCCGTCCGGGCTGAAGATCACGTACTCCGGCTCGATATGTTCAGGGCTGGTGCCGAACGGCACTTTCAACTCTTCGCCGTCGATCACCCGCTCCACCAGACGCTTGTGCTCAGCCTGGGTCGCGCCCTCGACGCCGGCCAGGTCCGGCAGGGAAATCAGGCTGTGCTTGGCCGCCGCCACACCGCCGCGCAGGTCGATCAGGCTGATCGAGCCCTCGCCACTGCGAAAGCCCTCGCCGTCACGCACATAGCCTTCGCCTTCGTTGGCCACCACGACAAAATCACCCTTGGGCGAAAATGCCAGGCTGTCCGGCCAGATGCCAATCTCCACGGTATTGAGCAGCTTGCCATCGGCCGCCGCACGGAACTCGACCCGGCCGTTTTTCAGGCCATCGCTGTTGCGGATGCACACGGCAAACAGGTCTTCGCTGGGATGGAAAATCGCCGAGGTGATTTCCCCCGCACCTACCGCCACCAGGCTGTGGCGAGCCATGCGGTTGAGGCCCTTGGCCGGGTCGAGTTGCAGAATATCCACCAGGCCTTCGGCGCTGTTGGACACAATCACACGCATGCTCGAGGCCTGCACACTGACAATTTCGGTGCCGGCGGTAAAGCCACTCTGGTACAAAGCCAGAGGTTTCAGTTCCATTGCCGTGACCAACGGAGCCAGGGCGAAAAGCGCACAAAACGTAGGGATTCGCAGCACAGCAACTATCCTTAAGGCAAAGACATGGGGATTGAACAGATCCGCAGCAGTCTTTACCCGCAGGATGACGCTTTGATGAAGCATTGATGGCATTTCATCCTTGCCACCGAGGTGGTAATACTGCGCCATTACCAGGCGCATCGCCGTAATCCCGGTTGCAACCAAGGGGTTTTAATGAAGTGGAAGAATCTGTTCGTCGCACTGTGCCTGCTGCCGAGCCTGGCGGCCCAGGCCAATGAACAGCGTGTGCTGAATATCAGCGTCGGCGACTGGCCGCCCTATTTGTCCAGCGAGCTGAAACATAACGGCGTGATCGCCCACCTGATCAGCGACCTGTTCGCCGATGAGGGTTATCGCGTCAGGTTCCAGTTTCTGCCCTGGCCCCGCGCCTATGCGTCCGCCGCGGCGGGGCGTTTCGACGCCAGCGCGGTGTGGATGCACAAGGCCGAGCGCGAGGCGGATTTTCTCTTCAGCGCGCCGCTGCTCGACGAGCAGTTCGTGTTCTTTCACCTGAAAAGCCTGCCCTTCGACTGGCAGCGCTTTGACAACCTTACCGGCATGACCCTCGGCGGCGGCCTGGAATACAGTTACGGCCCGGCCTTCGATGCCTTTCTCGCCGAGGACAAGGTGAAGATGGAGCGGGTTTCCAGCGATATGCAGAACTTCGAGAAGCTGCTCAGGGAGCGGGTGGTGCTCTATCCGCAGGAAATCAACGTGGGCTATGCCGCCCTGCGCAACCACTTCAACGCCGCCGATAGGGCCAAGATCACCCACCACCCCAAGCCCCTGCTGGTCAACCTCAGCTACCTGATGCTGCCGAAAAGCCTGGAAGGCAGCCCGGCGCTGCTCGCACGCTTCAACAAGCGCCTGCAGCGCTATCGCGACAGCGGGCGCTACCAGCGCTACTTCGACGACCTGCAACAGGGCCGCTACCAGCAGGAAGCGCCTGACGCACAGCCCGATACGCCCCTGATTCGTTAGCGCCCGATCTCGGCCCCCGCCGAAAATCATCAGCGGCTCAGCGTGCGGCCATCTGCACCTGCAACAGATCCGCCAATGGCAAGGCCACGCCCAGGCGGCTGAGATTCCAGTAGTGCCCTTCCAGCGTGCGGTTGACCAGCAAGGTGGCCGGTGCCGGCTGCAGGCTGCCCAGCGCGCCCAGAACATCCGGTAGCAGGCGCTGGAGCTGCTCATGCAAGGGCGTGGCGGCGAAATCCCAGTGCGCGCCGGGCTGTAGCAACGGCCCGAGCAGACCATGCAGCTGACGATACAGGCCATAGGGCGTGGTCGATTGCGGCTGGCGCGTGCCGAGGGCCTGGAAGGCGCTTTCCAGCTGCTCGCCATCACGGGCCTGCAGGGCCTGATAGGTCTGGGTGTAGGCGGCCAGCAGTTCTGCGGAGAGTGTCTGCACACAGCCGAAGTCATACACCACCAACTCACCCGCGGCGGTGTAGGCAAAATTGCCGGGGTGCGGGTCGGCATGCAGCAGCCCCAGCTCGAAGGCCTGGGCACTCAGCCAGCGCACCAGGGTCAGGGCCAGGCGCTCGCGCACCTCGGCACTGGCCTGGCTGACCTCGGCAAAGGGCAAACCGGCTTCCTCGCTCAGGGCCAGTACCCCGGGCCGGCAGAGGTCTTCCTGAGGCTGCGGCAGGCGCAGGCCCGGCCAATCAGCGAAGTGCTGGCGAAAACGCTGCAGGCGCTGCATCTCGGCGGGGTAGTCGAGCTCGGCGCTGATCACCGCCACCAGTTCCTGATACACGCCTTCCAGCTGTTTGGCCGGCGCACGGAACAAGCGCCCCAGCGGCAGCAAACGGCGCAGCTGGCGCAGGTCGGCCGCGCAGATCTCGGCAATCCCGGGGTACTGCACCTTGAGCACCAGCGCCCGCCCATCCAGGGCCACCGCACGGTGCACCTGGCCCAGGGAAGCGGCGGCAAAGGGCTGCTCGTCGATATGCTGGAAGAATTGCCCCAGGTCGTCGCCATAGACCTGCTGCAAATGACCTCGCAGCGCCTCGAAGGGCAACGCCGGTACGCGGTTCTGCAAATTGCCGAGCGCTGCGGCCACCGGCGGCGGCAGCACGTCCTGCCACTGCGACGCCATCTGCCCGAGCTTGAGTACCGGGCCTTTCATCTGCCCCAGTACCTCGCCGAGCAGGTCGCCCACCGGCTGCCAGTCGATGCCGTTGCGCCCTGGACGCAGGCCTTGCCCCAGCAGGCCACCGCCAATACGTGTGGCGGTACCCGCCAGGGTGAGAAAGCGTCCCAGCGCGGAAGCTACAGGGGGAGTAACCGGAGGCTTGGCCATTGGCGATGCTCGTCAGAACCCACAGCGATCATGCGACAGTATGGGGCGGTTACCAACAGGCAATGCTGTTAGCGGCGATGACAGAGCAGCAACGCCCCGCGCTATCGGGCATTCCAGAACCGCTGCATTTCCACGAAGAGAAATGACGCGCTCCAGGTAATCAGCACCAGCCCGGTGAGTGATTCGATACCGGTGAGAAAACGCAGATCACCGTGTGGCTGGAT
>Ga0209343_10007211_pt1 | contig 13163 bp, 12 predicted proteins | sample RifCSPlowO2_02_FD_184026 | JGI IMG/M metagenome (GOLD analysis project Ga0209343, IMG submission 184026) | Groundwater microbial communities from Rifle, Colorado - Rifle CSP2_plank lowO2_0.2 (SPAdes) (version 2) | ecosystem: Environmental > Aquatic > Deep subsurface > Groundwater | place... | reverse complement strand
AATCAGGGTGTGTGCCGCGACGTCCAGTTCCAGGCTCCAGAAGCCCTGGCGGCCGAGAATATGCGCCACCGGCTCGCCGGCCTTGCGCCGCGCCAGGTCGGCGGCAAAGCGGGCGGCCTGTTCGGCATCGACTTCACGCTCAGGCCAGGTGTGCAGGTAGCTGCGCGACTTGCCCAGGACATGGGCGAGCAACAGCTCGGCATCCAGCCGCGGCGTCGGCGAGTCGGGCAGTTCGGCGTGGCTGAGCAAGGATTCGATGGTGACCATGAAGGATTCGTTGTAGGAGCCAGTTTGCTGTGGTCCGGCATTCCGGCGATCAAAGAGCGTCAAGCATCGCGAGCAAGCTCGCTCCTACAGGAGCCAGAGCTAACCCGCCCCGTAGCCCGGATGCAATCCGGGGCAAAGCCAACCTGCATCAATCGCCCAGCGCGGCCAACTGGTCGGCCTGGTATTCGGCGAGCAGCGGTTCGATCACTGCGTCGACGCCACCGGCCAGCACTTCATTGAGCGAATACAGGGTCAGGTTGATGCGGTGATCGGTGACCCGGCCCTGGGGGAAGTTGTAGGTGCGAATACGCTCGGAACGGTCACCGGAGCCCACCAGCAATTTGCGCGTGTCGGAAATCTCCTTGTGCGCGGCGGCCTCCTGCTGGTCCTTCAACTTGGCCGACAACCAGGCCATGGCCCGCGCACGGTTCTTGTGCTGGGAGCGCTCTTCCTGACATTCGACCACCGTGCCGGTGGGAATGTGGGTGATGCGGATCGCCGAGTCGGTGGTGTTGACGTGCTGACCACCGGCACCGGAAGAGCGGTAGGTGTCGATGCGCAAATCGGCCGGATTGATGTCGATGGCGGCTTGTTCATCCGGTTCGGGCAACACCGCCACGGTGCACGCCGAGGTGTGGATGCGGCCCTGGGATTCGGTTTCCGGAACCCGCTGGACGCGGTGGGCGCCGGACTCGAACTTGAGCTTGCCATAAACATTGTCGCCTTCGACCCGGGCGATCACTTCCTTGTAGCCGCCGTGCTCGCCTTCGCTGGCCGAGAGAATCTCGACCCGCCAGCCGCGCCGTTCGGCATAGCGCGAATACATGCGGAACAGGTCGCCGGAGAAGATCGCCGCCTCGTCGCCGCCGGTCCCGGCGCGCACTTCGAGAAAGACGTTGCGGCCGTCGCTGGGGTCTTTCGGCAACAGCATGCGCTGCAGGTTGTCTTCCAGTTCGATCAGCTTTTCTTTGGCCTCGGCGACTTCTTCCTCGGCCATTGCACGCATGTCCGGGTCGCTGTCCTTGAGCAGCGCCTGGGCGCCCTCGAGATCGGCCTGCACCTTGCGAAACGCCCGAAACGCGCTGTTAACCGGCTCGATCTCGGCATATTCACGGGAGTAAGCCCGGAACTGGTTCTGATTGCCGATCACTTCGGCATCGCCAAGCAGCGCGGTCAGCTCTTCGAAGCGGTCCTGCAGCATGTCGAGTTTGTTGATCAGTGACGCTTTCATTGCAGGCCTTTATTTATGACCGAACTGGACGGCGCGCCCTCATCGAGGGCAAAGAGTTCCTGGGCCACGCCGAGCGCATCGACGCGACCGTCGGCAGAGAGTTTTTTCAGCTGCACGCTGGGCGCATGCAGCAGCTTGTTGGTCAGTCCGCGGGCCAGTTGCACCAGCACCTCCTCGGCCGCACTGCCGTTATTGAGCAGGCGCAGGGCCTTGGCCAATTCTTCGTCACGCAAGCGCTCGCCCTGCTGGCGATAGGCCTTGAGCACATCCACCGCGGCCAGCTCGCGCAGACGCAGCATGAAGGTCTCGGCACCCGCGGCAACCAGTTCCTCGGCGGCCTGCGCGGCGCCCTGGCGGCTTTTCAGGTTCTCCGCGATCACTTCGTGCAGGTCATCGACGGTATACAGGTAGACATCGTCGAGCTCGCCGACCTCGGCCTCGATATCCCGCGGCACGGCGATGTCGACCATGAAGATCGGCTTGTGCCGGCGCTGTTTCAGCGCACTCTCCACCGCGCCCTTGCCGAGAATCGGCAACTGGCTGGCCGTCGAGCTGATGACGATGTCACTGTGCACCAGCTCCTGGGGAATATCCGAGAGCAGCACCGCATGGGCACCGAACTGTTCGGCCAGGCTGCTGGCCCGCTCCAGGGTGCGGTTGGCCACGACGATGCGCTTGACCCCCTGTTCGTGCAGGTGCCGCGCCACCAGGCTGATGGTCTCGCCGGCACCGATCAGCAGGGCCTGGCTGCGGTGCAGGTCGCTGAAGATCTGCTTGGCCAGGCTCACCGCGGCAAACGCCACCGACACCGGGTTCTCGCCGATCGCGGTATCGGTGCGCACGGTCTTGGCGGTGCTGAAGGTGGCCTGGAACAGGCGCCCGAGCAGCGGGCCAATGGTGCCGGCCTCGCGCGCCACGGCGTAGGCGGACTTCATCTGCCCGAGAATCTGCGGCTCGCCCAGCACCATCGAATCCAGTCCCGAGGCCACGCGCATCATGTGGCGCACCGCGGCATCGTCCTCGAGCACATAGGCACAGGCGCGCAACTCGTCGAGGCTGAGCCTGTGGTACTCGGCCAGCCAGACCAGCACCCCGTCGACGGTCAGCACGTCCTGTTCGAGGTACAGCTCGCTGCGGTTGCAGGTCGACAGAATTGCCGCCTCGCGGCTGGCCGTGCACCGGCAGAGCTGCTGCAGGGCCTCGACCAGTTGCTCCGGGGAAAAAGCCACGCGTTCGCGTACCGCCACCGAAGCGGTTTTATGGTTGATCCCGAGGGCAATAAAGGTCATGCACAGTCGCTGGCAGGAAGATAAGCGCGCAATTGTCCTACTTCGACAGAGTGAGAACAACCACCGCCGAATATTGTCTCAAGTAGTCACCAATCAGCTATCAGGCCTCAGGCTGGGAAAATATCGAAGGCCGTCGCGAGAGCGCCGTCGGCCGAGCGAAACAAGGCGCGCTACGTGAAAACGAGGGAGTTTGGCGAGCCAAATGACCGAAGTTTTGACGTAGCGCAACGCAGTTGCAGCCGCCCGACGACGGTCGGAGCAGGCAAGCGATTTTTTCACAGAGTCTCACCCCATGGGCTTGCCCTACGGCTTGTGTCATGATGCTCCGACCGCAGGTTAGTCGCTCTTCTCCCTATGAATAGATCATTCGCGTTGCTGGCCGCCCTTGCCTTGTTAAGCGGTTGCCAGACATTTACCTCCTCCGCGCCAGACGGCGTACCGCCAGTGGAAGAAGCCTCTGCTGTAGCAGAAGTGCCGAAGCCCGAAGTCTATGCTTCGTTCAGCCAGGAAACCCTGCTCGCCTTGCTCACCGCCGAACTGGCCGGGCAACGCAATCGCTTCGATATCGCCATCGGCAACTACGTGCAGCAGGCCCAGGCGACCCAGGACGCCGGCGTGGCCGAGCGCGGCTTTCGGATTGCCGAATACCTCGGCGCCGAGCAAGCAGCGCTGGATACTGCGCTGATCTGGGCGAAAAACGCCCCCGACAACCTCGACGCCCAGCGTGCCGCCGCCATTCAGCTAGCCCGCGCCGGCCGTTATGACGAGTCCATGACCTACATGGAGCAGGTGCTGCAACGCAAAGGCAGCACCCACTTCGACTTCCTCGCCCTGTCCGCCCTCGAAACCGACCCGGATACCCGCGCCGGCCTGCTGCAAAGCTTCGATCGCCTGCAGAGCAAGTACCCGGACAACGGCCAGCTGCTATTCGGCAAAGCCTTGCTCCTGCAGCAGGACGATCGCCCGCAGGAAGCCCTCGAGCTGCTCGAAGCACAGTCGGCCAACCAGGACGAAATCCCCCCACTGCTGCTCCACGCACGGCTGCTGCAAAGCCTCGAGCGTGGCGATGAAGCCCTGCCACTGCTGCAAAAAGGCATCAAGCTGCACCCCGACGACAAGCGCCTGCGCCTGACCTATGCCCGCCTGCTGGTCGAACAGGATCGCCTGGACGACGCCAAAGGCGAGTTCGCCTCGCTGCTGCAACAGTTCCCCCAGGACGACGACCTGCGCTTCTCGCTCGCCCTGGTCTGCCTGGAAGCCGAAGCCTGGCACGAGGCCATCGTCTACCTCGAAGAGCTGATCGAACGCGACAGCCACGTCGATGCCGCCCACTACAACCTGGCCCGCGCCTATGAAGCCCTCGGCGAAAATGACAGCGCCCTGATCGAATATGCACTGGTCGGCCCCGGCAATGATTTCCTCCCGGCCCAGGCGCGCCAGGCGCAACTGCTGCTCGACAGCAAGCGCGGGGCAGAAGCCGCGCAGCGCCTGAGCGAGGCCCGTACAGCGCAGCCCGACTATGCCATCCAGCTCTACCTGATCGAATCGGAAGCCCTGGCCAGCCACAATCAGCACGAACAAGCCTGGCAAGTGGTGCAGCAAGCGCTGGAGCAATTCCCCGACGACCTCAACCTGCTCTATACCCGCGCCATGCTCGCCGAAAAACGCGACGACCTGGACCTGCTGGAGCAGGATCTGCGCTTCATTCTCGAACGCGAACCAGACAACAGCATGGCGCTCAACGCGCTGGGCTACACCCTGGCCGACCGCACCACGCGCTACGACGAAGCCAAGGCGCTGATCGAGCAAGCCCTGCAGCTCAACCCGCAAGACCCGGCGATTCTCGACAGCCTCGGCTGGGTCAACTATCGACTGGGCAATCTCGACGAAGCCGAACGCCTGCTGCGCCAGGCGCTGGCGCGCTTCCCCGACCATGAAGTCGCCGCCCACCTCGGCGAAGTACTCTGGGCCCGGGGCAAGCAGCGCGAGGCGCGCAAGGTCTGGGCCAACGCCCTCAAACAACAGCCTGACAGTACTTTATTGCGCAGCACCCTGCTTCGCCTGACCGGATCAGAGACCTTTTGATGTTTGTGCGGCAACTCCTCGTACTCGGCCTGCTGGCCCTGCTCGCCGGTTGCGCCGGCCTGACCTCCCGCGAATCCCTCGAGGGCGAAGGCAGCCCGGCGCTCTGGCAAAGCCATAAACAACAGATCGGCAGCCTCGACGCCTGGCAAATCAGCGGCAAGGTCGGTATTCGCGCAGCGCAGGATTCCGGCAGCGGCACCCTGTTCTGGCTGCAGCGCCAGGACTATTACGACATTCGCCTGTCCGGTCCGCTCGGCCGTGGCGCCGCACGCCTGACCGGGCGCCCAGGCGACATCCAGCTTGAAGTAGCCAACCAGGGGCGCTACCAGGCCGCCTCCCCCGAACAACTGCTGCAGCAACAGCTGGGCCTCAACCTGCCGGTCTCGCACCTGCTGTGGTGGATTCGCGGCCTGCCCGCACCCGACAGCAGAAGCCGCCTGACCCTCGACCGCGACAGCCGCCTGGCGCAACTGAGCCAGGACGGCTGGCAGGTCGAGTACCTGCGCTACGCCGAGCAGGATGGCTACTGGCTGCCCGAGCGCCTCAAGCTGAGCGGTCACGATTTGCAGGTCACCCTGGTAATCAAGGACTGGCAACCCCGCCAGCTCGGCCAATGACCCCACCGGCAATACCCGCCTCCGCCGAACTGAGGCTGCCGGCGCCCGCCAAACTCAACCTGATGCTGCATATCCTCGGCCGCCGCGCCGACGGCTATCATGAGCTGCAGACCCTGTTCCAGTTTCTCGACTTTGGCGACGAGCTGGGTTTCGCCGTGCGCGCAGACGGCGCCATCCGCCTGCACAGCGACATCCCCGGCGTAGCCCACGACAGCAACCTGATCGTGCGCGCCGCTCGCGCCCTGCAACAGCAGGCGGGCTGCGCACTGGGCGCCGACATCTGGCTGACCAAGCGCCTGCCCATGGGCGGCGGGATCGGCGGCGGCAGCTCGGATGCGGCGACCACCCTGCTCGGCCTCAACCACCTCTGGCAACTGCATTGGGACGAAGAGCGCCTGGCCGGCCTGGGCCTGAGCCTGGGAGCCGACGTCCCGGTTTTCGTCCGTGGTCGCGCCGCCTTCGCAGAAGGCGTTGGCGAAAAACTCACCCCGGTGACCCTCAGCGAGCCCTGGTTTCTCGTGGCAATTCCGCAAGTCCTTGTCAGTACTGTGGAAGTTTTCTCCGACCCTGAGTTGACACGAGATACGCCGCCCATTAAAGTTCGCAGCCTTCTTGAGGGGGGTAGTCGTAATGACTGCCAGCCAGTCGTCGAGAAGCGTTACCCAGAAGTACGTAACGCGCTGATCTTATTGAACAAATTCGTATCGGCAAAACTGACTGGGACTGGAGCTTGTGTGTTTGGGAGCTTCCCAAACAGGGCCGATGCTGATAAAGTCGCCCGCCAACTTCCAGCCACTCTGCCAAGTTTTGTGGCACAAGGTCGTAACATCTCGATGTTGCACCGCGAGCTTGAAGTATTGGCAAAGAAGTGAATGCGTAGCATCAGTTACAGGGGCGTCGCCAAGCGGTAAGGCAGCAGGTTTTGATCCTGCCATGCGTTGGTTCGAATCCAGCCGCCCCTGCCATTACTGCCCCAGGGCAGCGATAAACTGACAAGCAGCATTGGGTTACACACGATACAGGGGCGTCGCCAAGCGGTAAGGCAGCAGGTTTTGATCCTGCCATGCGTTGGTTCGAATCCAGCCGCCCCTGCCATTTTCTATACTCATCCAGGTATACCCTCAGCCGGCAGGTACTGCGCGTGTCCAAGATGATGGTCTTTACGGGGAACGCTAACCCCGATCTGGCGCGACGTATCGTACGTCAGCTGCACATCCCCCTCGGCGATGCCTCTGTCGGAAAATTTTCCGACGGCGAAATCATGATTGAAATCAACGAAAACGTTCGCGGTAAAGACGTTTTCCTGATTCAGCCGACGTGCGCGCCAACCAACGACAACCTGATGGAACTGGTAGTGATGGCCGACGCCTTCCGCCGCTCCTCAGCCACCCGAATCACGGCTGTCATCCCCTACTTCGGCTATGCCCGCCAGGATCGCCGACCGCGCTCCGCCCGCGTGGCAATCAGCGCCAAAGTCGTGGCCGACATGCTCACCGTAGTAGGCATCGACCGGGTTCTTACCGTCGACCTGCACGCGGACCAGATTCAGGGCTTCTTCGATATCCCGGTAGATAACATCTACGGTTCGCCAGTCCTGGTGGACGATATTGAAGACCAACGCTTCGACAACATGATGATCGTCTCCCCGGACATCGGTGGCGTGGTGCGTGCGCGTGCCGTTGCCAAATCCCTGGGTGTCGACCTGGCGATCATCGACAAGCGTCGCGAGAAAGCCAACCAGTCCGAAGTGATGCACATCATCGGCGATGTGGAAGGCCGTACCTGCATCCTGGTCGACGACATGGTGGATACCGCCGGCACCCTGTGCCACGCGGCCAAAGCGCTGAAAGAACATGGCGCCGCCAAGGTCTTCGCCTATTGCACCCACCCGGTACTCTCGGGCCGTGCGATCGAAAACATCGAAAACTCCGTACTCGACGAGCTGGTGGTGACCAACACCATCCCGCTGTCCGCTGCCGCGCAATCCTGTTCGCGTATTCGCCAACTGGATATCGCCCCGGTAGTCGCTGAAGCGGTTCGCCGTATCAGCAATGAAGAATCGATCAGCGCGATGTTCCGCTAACCCGGAAATCGCCCTGAACGCGAAACGCCCCACTGTGTTGGTGGGGCTTATTACCTAACCGTCCGGTCGCTGGTCGCAAGCGTGAAGGGCGGTTTGGTTATTTTGGAGAAGTGAAATGACCGTTGAATTTGCCCTGAATGCTGAAGTGCGTTCCGACCTGGGGAAAGGTGCGAGCCGCCGCCTGCGTCGTAACGTTGCCATGGTTCCTGCTGTCATCTACGGTGGCGAAAAAGCCCCGCAGTCGATCAGCCTGCTGGCCAAAGAACTGGCCAAACTGCTGGAAAACGAAGCCTCGTTTAGCCACGTGCTGAACCTGAATGTCGCCGGCAGCACCGAGAGCGTCCTGATCAAAGCGCTGCAGCGTCACCCGGCCAAAGGCTACGTGATGCACGCCGACTTCATCCGCGTGGTTGCCGGCCAGAAACTGACCGCCCACGTCCCCCTGCACTTCCTCAACCAGGAAACCTCGGTTGGCGTGAAGACCCAGGGTGGCGAAGTTTCCCACACCCTGGTCGAAGTTGAAGTTACCTGCCTGCCGAAAGACCTGCCGGAATTCATCGAAGTCGACATGGCTGCCGTTGAAATCGGCCAGATCGTCCACCTGTCCGACCTGAAACTGCCGAAAGGCGTTGAACTGGTTGCACTGGCTCACGGTAACGACCTGGCGGTGGCCAACATCCACGCTTCGCGCGTAGTCAAAGACGTAGTAGAAGGCGAAGGCGAAGGCGCTGCCGAGTAATACTCGCACCGCCGGAAACCAGCCCAGGCGCATTAGCGGCTGGGCTATTTCCACGAAAGGGCTCCTGACATGACTGCCGTACAACTGATCGTCGGCCTGGGCAACCCCGGCCCCGAATACGACCAGACCCGGCATAATGCGGGGGCCCTTTTCGTTGAGCGCCTGGCCAGCAACCAGGGCGTCAACCTCAGCGCTGATCGCAAATATTTCGGCCTGGTGGGCAAGTTCAGCCATCAGGGTCGCGACGTTCGCCTGCTGATCCCCACCACCTTCATGAACCGCAGCGGCCAGTCCGTGGCGGCGCTGGCGAATTTCTTCCGCATCCCGCCGGAAGCCATTCTGGTGGCCCACGACGAACTCGACATGCCGCCAGGCGTCGCCAAACTCAAACAGGGTGGCGGGCACGGCGGACATAACGGCCTGCGCGACATCATCGCCCAGCTCGGCAACCAGAATAACTTTTATCGCCTGCGGCTTGGCATCGGCCACCCGGGGCACAGCAGCATGGTCTCCAACTTCGTCCTCAGCCGCGCCCCGCGCAGCGAGCAGGAACTGCTCGACACCAGCATCGACTTCGCTCTCGGCGTGCTGCCGGAAATGCTCGCTGGCGACTGGAACAAAGCGATGCTCAAGCTGCACAGCCAGAAAGCCACCTCTTAACTCTCCGCGAGGGATACACCATGGGATTCAATTGCGGCATCGTCGGCCTGCCCAACGTCGGCAAGTCCACCCTGTTCAATGCCCTTACCAAAGCCGGCATCAGCGCGGAGAACTTCCCTTTCTGCACCATCGAACCGAACAGCGGCATCGTGCCGATGCCCGATGCGCGCCTGCAGGTACTGGCCGAGATCGTCAAACCCGAGCGCGTGCTGCCAACCACCATGGAGTTCGTCGACATCGCCGGCCTGGTCGAAGGTGCCTCCAAGGGTGAGGGCCTGGGCAACAAGTTCCTCGCCAACATCCGCGAGACCGATGCCATCGCCCACGTGGTGCGCTGCTTCCAGGACGACAACGTGATCCACGTGTCCAACAGCATCGACCCCAAGCGCGACATCGAAATCATCGACCTGGAACTGATCTTCGCCGACCTCGACAGCGTCGAGAAGCAGCTCTACAAGGTGCAGCGCAACGCCAAGGGCGGCGACAAGGATGCCGTCGCACAGAAAGCCCTGCTGGAGAAGCTGATCCCGCACTTCAGCGAAGGCAAGCCGGCGCGCACCCTGATGAAGACCCTCAGCGACGATGAGAAGCAACTGGTCAGAGGCTTCCACCTGCTCACCAGCAAGCCCGTGATGTACATCGCCAACGTCGCCGAAGACGGCTTCGAGAACAACCCGCTGCTCGATGCGGTGCAAGCCATCGCCGACGCCGAAGGCGCCATCGTGGTGCCGGTGTGCAACAAGATCGAAGCGGAAATCGCCGAACTGGATGACGGCGAAGAAAAAGACATGTTCCTCGAAGCCCTGGGCTTCGAAGAACCCGGCCTCAATCGGGTGATCCGCGCCGGCTACGAACTGCTCAACCTGCAGACCTACTTCACCGCTGGCGTGAAGGAAGTACGTGCCTGGACCGTCAAGGTCGGCGCCACAGCACCGCAAGCCGCCGCCGTGATCCACACCGACTTCGAGAAAGGCTTCATCCGCGCCGAAGTCATCGCCTATAACGACTTCGTCCAGTACAAGGGCGAAGCCGGCGCCAAGGAAGCGGGCAAATGGCGCCTGGAAGGCAAGGAGTACATCGTCAAGGACGGCGACGTCATGCACTTCCGCTTCAACGTCTAAGCGCTTGATCGCACGCGAAAAAATTCGCGCATCAGGGTTGACAGAAAAGTCCTGGACGCGAATAATGCGCGCCACATCGGCTACGTAGCTCAGCTGGTTAGAGCATAGCATTCATAATGCTGGGGTCCGGGGTTCAAGTCCCTGCGTAGCCACCAAACAAAACAAGGGTTTAGCGAAAGCTAAGCCCTTTTTTGTTTTCCGAAGTGACTACAAAGTGACTACGGCGTGCCTACAGCCGCAACGGCTAGTAAATCTTTACCGACACCACTGCTGCTCACACGGAACGCCATCAAAATCCCCATCCATCTTCGTTCCAGGGCAGTTCTTGAGGAAGTATGTGGCTTCCTCGCAGGAACGCATCTGTGAACAATGGGTTCGGCCATCACATCGAGAAGAAGAGGCCGTCGAGGCAGATAATGAAGTTGATGGCGACTGAGCGTTACTGGAAGACCCCGTAATCACTGGGCTGCTCAACACGCTACCGTCGCTACCGATGTTGGTTATGACAGGGCTATGGGATAGCACTGGGTAGTACTGCCACACAGCAAAACCAATCGCGACAATCAAAAGCAGTTTTTTCATTCCGTAGACTCCAATATCCCTATTCGGCGCGTGCTAGCTCTACGCCAATTGCTTAAGCCTCAAGTACCCTTGTACAAACTCTCAGGCAACTCACCTACCTCAAGCTTCCCAAGGATTGATCACCGGAACGCCCAGATAGTCGAAGTGACGAACATTGCGCGTAGCGACTCGCGCATCATGCAAAGCGGCGATTGCGGCGATCTGCCCGTCAGCCATATCCACGACCGTGCCTTTCGCCTCACTCTCAGCCGCTAAGCCTGCATAGTGAACAGCCGCTTCTGTATCAAACGGAAGAATGCGGCCAGCAAAATCCTCTTCAAACATCAGCGTCGCCAGTTCTAGCAAACCTTCCTTGCGCTTACCGTCAGGCATGCGGGCGATGCCGTAGAGAATTTCAGCAACGGTGATGGCGCTGGTGAACAGCTCGCTTGAAGGCTGGGCATCAACCCACGCCAAGACTTCAGCAGCAGGCTTAGCCCGCATCAACTCGGAAAGCACGTTGGTATCCAGCAAGATCATTCGTCAAAGCTCGCGGCACGGGCCTTGTCCTTGCGAGCAGGCACCTCGAGATCCACCCCACCAACGGCAGCGAATCGAGCGTTGATGCGACTACCCAAGCCACCGCTTTTTTCTGACTTAAACAGCGCATGGCGAATAATGACCCTGACCTCTTCTTCCATCGAACGGCCATGGCTTGCGGCAACCACACGCAATTGAGCCTTGAGGTCGTCGTCTAGGTTTCGAATAGTGATGCTGGCCATAGACCCTCCCAAAGATATCAATGCAATCATTGATGATCATACTAGTAGAAAAGTGCACTCGTATACATGTTCACAAGGATACGGTGTGACCACTCTGCACCAGAGGGGAAAGCCTCAACGCCGACTCCAGATGATCGGGTGACAGATGCGCATAGCGCATGGTCATGGTGATCGAGGAATGGCCGAGGATCCGCTGCAAACTGAGAATATCCCCTCCCCCCATCACGTAATGACTGGCGAAGGTGTGGTGCAGGATGTGGGTTAGCTGCCCTGGCGCCTGGAAGCCACAGCGTTCGTAGGCGCTTCGAAATGCAGCAGCTTCGACTTCCTTGGGGATCGGCACCGAGCGAGAAGGCCGAGTCTTCGTCCTGTGAAAATGGGCCTTGCCCCAAAGATCACTCCCCGCGACAGGCTTCCGGCTTCATCCCAGTGCACGCCAGTGGTCAAGCAGACCAGGGCAACCGGATAGGTGTGATTGTTCGTCGACGCCCTGCCCTCACCGAGAAGCCGAGCGTTGGTGATGCGCCTGCTGAGATTTACTCCCCGGCTAGCACGGGCGCCACGTCGAAACACATGCGCCACCCCTCGTTATTGATCCCGAAGCGCCCAATCGAGACCGTCCTGTCGGGGTATATCAGCTGGAACCGCTCACACAGCCTCAGCGCGACTGCGTTCTTGATTTCCTGAGTACGATCCTCGGCGGCCACATCGACATTAACGAAACGACTATGCGCCCCTTCGTTTGCCTCAGGCTCCGGCAGGCGACCCAGCGGCATCAACTCATCCGCGTATTCTTGTGCTGTTTTGCTCACGTCGCATCTCCTGTCTGGGGTTTAGATCGCTGGGGACTGGTGCACGACCTGTCGCACGCTGCAATCGGCGGACAAAGCTGGCGATTCAAGGACAAGCTGACGGCGGGGCAAGTTCCCCCGGAGCGCCCTCAACCTTACGCCATTAAAGGGATTACCTGGCGACTTGCGTGTTTAACCAACACTGACAGTCCGCACGGAAGTATTGGTTTCCGCTCATTTCGCTCAGCGGCTGTGAAAATACCGAGCGCCATCGCGAGAGCGTCTCCAGCTGTTCGTGGCTACGCACAGGGCGCCGATCCATGGATACATGAGCCAGTCCCGCAAAGGCCGCATTACCTTTCAGCGACCAATGCCGGCAAGACCGGCATGGTTAATCGCACCAGCACCATGGCTCTAGGTGATAATGCCCCGCCACATGGTTATCCACCCAACAGAGGAGTCCGGCGCAGGTGATGTTCGAGATCAAGCAGTTGAATCCTGAGAAGTACCGCCAGCAGACGCGCCGCAGCACCCTGATCATTGCGCTGCTTTTTGTGCTGCTGGGCATGCTGCTATCCAGCGCCGCCGTGAGCCTGTTCGGCGAACCCGGCGGCGATAATTTTCGCTGGAATCTGGGCGGCATTATTGCCGGGCTGCTGCTGACCGTGGCGCTGGTGCGGTTCAAGTTCTGGCAGCAACCCTGGATGGCGCCGGCCGTCTACGGCTGGCAGCTCAAGCGCAGGCTGATGAGCATCACCAATGTCATGCACCACGTCACCGTCGGCGTCGCCGCCCAAGATCCGAGCGCGATGAAACTGCTGCGCTTCTATCACCTGGGCCTGACCCAGATGCACCACCTGGACGGCAACTCCAGCGCCCTCAGCCAGATGATCGCGGAGATCAACCGACACCAGGAGTCTATGGCGGCCTTGGACCT
>Ga0209343_10007210_pt1 | contig 13165 bp, 12 predicted proteins | sample RifCSPlowO2_02_FD_184026 | JGI IMG/M metagenome (GOLD analysis project Ga0209343, IMG submission 184026) | Groundwater microbial communities from Rifle, Colorado - Rifle CSP2_plank lowO2_0.2 (SPAdes) (version 2) | ecosystem: Environmental > Aquatic > Deep subsurface > Groundwater | place... | reverse complement strand
ATGCTTCATTTTTTATTTTTTTGCCTCCCACCCCATATTAAAATATGGGGAATCATTCCCCACAATTCATTGTGGGGTCACAGTTATACTCTTTAAAAGAGCTAAAACCACCGCGGTCCCTTTAACTAAGTCTTTGATTTTCAAACGTTCAGCATCAGTATGGACATGGTCAGCTCCCATCCCCATGATAATAGTGGGAGTCCCGGCGGCATTAAAGATATTGGCATCAGAGCCGCCGCCGGTCTGCCGCACAACCGGCTTAACACCGGATTTTTCTAATGCCGCCACAGCCAGCTTTACGACCCTGGCTAATTTTTTAATCTCAAAAGAATTATAAACAGTTTTTACCTTAAGCTCTAATTTTGCCTTATGCCTGGCACAAGCCTGCCGCAAAATTTTTTCCATATGCTTGACTTGTTTTTTTAACGCGCGGGGATTATGGCTGCGCGCCTCGCCTTTTATTTCAACTCTGTCCGGAATAATATTAGTTGCCTTGCCGCCTTCAATCACTCCAATGTTGGCAGTTGTTTCCTTATTAATCCGGCCAATTTTCATTTTGGCAATAGCTTCTGAAGCAACCTTGATGGCATTAATGCCTTGTTCGGGATGGATACCGGCATGGGCCGCCTTGCCGATTATGGCAGCGGTGAGGTTGACCTGCGACGGCGCTTTGTTAACAACTGCAAAAAGGTCGCCGCCGTCTAAAACAATGCCAAAATCAGCTTTAAGTAAACTTTTGGGCAGGGTTTTTACGCCAACCAACCCAATCTCTTCGGCCACTGTAAAAATGATGCGTAAATTAGGATGGGCTAATTTGTTTTCTTTGATCGAACGTAAAATTTCCAGGATTGCGGCAACCCCGGCCTTATCATCGGCTCCCAGAATAGTCTTGCCGACAGAAACAATATAGCCTTTCTTCTCAACTGGTTGAATCTGACCTTTGTGGGTCACTGTGTCGATGTGGGCGTTAAGCAGAACCCGAGGCCCTTTGCCTGGCAGCTCAACTATGAGATTTTTAGCTTCCCCGCCATTTGGCCTACCTGCTGCCCTGGGCTTCAGACCTATGGCTGTAAGCTCTTTTTGTAAATAGTCAACTATTTTCCCTTCCTTCAAGGACGGGCTATCAATTTGCACTAACTTTTTAAAAGTATTTATCAATCTCTGCTTATTCATTTAAAGTGATCAAAGCCTCTGCCTTTCAGCTGCTGGATATTCCCTTGCCCTTTACCCACAATTTCGCCAACAACTTTAAAGCCCCGGGCTTTTGATTTTGGCACAGTAAAGACCAATTCATATTCCTCGCCGCCGTACAAAGCTTGCTCCAAAGTTGCGCCTTTGGCAATAGGAACTTTATTCAAATCAATCCTAGCCTCGACTTTGCTGGCCTTACAAATTTCCAGGATTGAGCGAACCAACCCGTCAGAACTGTCAATCATCGCTGTGGCCAGTCTTGCTCTGGCAATTTTCCGCGCTTCTTTTAAGCGAATTCGGCATTCGGCGCCTCGACTTCGCTCGGCACCGATCCTGAGCTCTGTCGCAGGATCGGCATTCGTAATTCGGAATTTATTTTTAGCCGGCCCGCCAAACTCTCCCGTCACACAAATCAAATCCCCAGCCCTGGCTCCTGATCTTGTCAGCAAATATTCTTTTTCCACCTCTCCCAACAAAGTAATACTTACAATTAACTCTTTTGGAGTACGAACCGTATCTCCGCCAACAATATCGATCTGACATTTCTTAGCTAACTTATTAATTCCTTGATAAAGTTCTTCTATTTTTTTAACTGAAAACTTCTTCGGCGCACCAATTGTCACCACCGCAAACGTCGGCACTCCCCCCATTGCCGCGATATCAGAGATATTGACCGCCAGCGCCTTATAGCCAAGATCAAAAAATGAAGTTTTCTTTATTTTAAAATGAACATTTTCAATTAAAGTGTCAGTAGTTATTAATAATAGTTTCTCCTTAGTTTTAAGTTTTGAGTTTTGAGTTTTAAGTTTCAACACCGCACAGTCATCCCCCACCCCAATTATTACTCTTTTAGAAGTTTTTCCTAATTTTCTGGAGATTAAGTCAATTAGCCCAAATTCGCCGAATTGGGAGAGGTTCATATAGAAGATTATAACATATCAAGGTTAGGCAGAATATGTCTCCAAGAATGCTGCTCTTTGCTTGCTAAGAAAATCATTGACAAACTCGCGATTTTCATCTGCGAAAGCAATACGCAAAACATCACTTATTTTTTCAAGAAAATCCTCACCCAGCCCCTCTTTTAATTCACAAAAATAGCCGGCAATGACAAAATCATAGTGGCCGGAAACAGGTTCTTCGGGGTGCAAGATAAACCAAAGCAGTTCCCCTTGACTATCACTAATCCCCCGGGAATCACATAATACCTTGTCACGCAATACTTCCTCTACTTTTCCAGGCCGTTCCATTAAAGCCCTCGCCGAAAAATATTTTAGGAGATCAAAAATTGCCTGTGTCTCAGCACAAAGTTCATCAGAAACCCAAAACGCTTCCCGGCCAGAAGCTGGCTGAACAACCTCTCTTATCACAGGATCTTTCTCTTGAGCATAAACAATGGTAGCAAAAGTCCCTCTGGCTCTTGCAAACAGGTCAAATTTTAATGCATATAATAAGCCGGGTTTAAAATTTGGCAAGAGGGATTTAGCCAATTTAAAGTTTTCCTCAGCGCTCGGCGAAATAACCACCCATTTCCCATGTCTGTTATTCTCAGGTTGAGGCATAGGTTGGCAACTTATCCAAATATAGTTTGGATACTCAAAGGCCAGGACAACTTGAGGAGATCTATTAAACATGAGCAATTCTCTAAACTTAGCAATATTTTGAGGCAGATATTCACTAAAAGATATTTGGGGACGGGCAATTCTTTTTCTCAAATAGGCGGCTTGACTACCACAAGCCTGGTACTCTTCTTGGCTCTCTGCCCCCTCCATCCTCCCCTCCAAGTCAAACAACTCGCCACTAAATTTGAACAAGAGATACATATTAGCAAAACCTACAAAATCAAGAAATTCCGATTTGCTAATGCCAAATTTAGTAAAGAGTTTTTCCGGGGCTTCGGCAAAAAACATCATGTCTTCATAAACCTCTGGAGTAAAAGAAAGGAATTGCAATCTATCTACCTGATTAGGAAAGGAAGCGGAAAGTGCTCTGAAATCAGTCCAGGTTCGATGTCCACTTCGGCTCAACCCTCTCATTAAGGTGCTAACACCAACTAATGTTTCTGCAAAAATCCCGGCATAATTGGCACGATGAGACAAGCCGGCAGTTTTTTGATATGCCCCGACTACAGCATGATAATCAGGTGGTTTTGCTTTTACTCGGATTCTCACCATCTCCCTTGTAGTTTTATCATTTACACCTGATGATTTATCTTGAAAAAATGGGAATAATTTCAGTCTGCGAGGATATTTATTTATACGCGCAAAACTCGCATATCAACTAAAATCTTGCGCCAAAGCCTTAAAAGCGGGGTAAATTTCACTTCATCGCTCAGAATTCTGGCCAAAGATTTCTTCAGCTGCAAGGTCGAAAAGCGAACGTAATTTTTCTGCTAAGTCCCGAGGCAATTGCGCATAAAATGCCTCCGAGACCTTGGAGTCTCTTTCTTTTTCTTCTCTTAAAATAATTTCTAAGATAGGTCCAAGCGTGAAGGTCTCGACAGGCAACTCTTTAATAACACCCCTACACAAAGTGATATAATCAAGCAACGGCACTACCAATTGATGATTCCAGGGCTCCGCACTTTCCATCCAATTTATTCTAGGATCGTCACGGACCGATGTTTCAATAACTGCATAAAGAAAGAGCAGCCTTGGATCGCGCTGAAAATCGAAAAAATCGACCGGCTTCATTTCCTCGGCCAACCTACTCCCCCTACTATAACGAAGATAATTCATAAATGAACCATTTGATGTCTGAAAATTATCAGGATAAGCCGACAAAAGAGCTTTAAGTATTTCCCTATCTTTTTCGTCCTCCTCCAGAGTCATTTTCCAATCAAGCCAGATTAATTCCGCATCGATAATTACGGATGTTCCTGCAAAAAAGTCTAAGATTGCCTTAAGTTTTTTTTCCTGGCTCATCGCCTGTCTAAGAGACGGATACTTTCCCAAACGATCTGGCGCTAATCTCTCAGGAAGGAAACTTTCTACTCCCAATTGAATTCGATTTCTCCAGATTGAGAATCTTCTCCAAATATCTGGATATCCCTCTATAGCTAGGTACAATGAATCAACACGCGAAAAAAATACATATGAGAAGTCATCGGGGAGGATGTCCACTATCTTAGAAGTCCTATGGGGATCAGCCAGAAAATTTGCTGCAGCTATGCCTATATTCTTCGCTCCCAACCCTCTTAAGTGTGCTAGTTCTTGAAGTACCAAATCTGGAGACCTGTAATCCAAAGCGGTCGGTTCATTAGCACAAAAAGAACATCTGGCCCAACAACCAACATTCCATTTTACTTCTGCGTTATGCCTATAAAGCAGAAGATCCGGGTAAGGCCGTAAAAAACTCTGTTGATCGAGCGGCCAGGCAGGGGGATCAATTACCACAGGGAAACCGTTGTCGTATTCTGTCCACTCGGCCAAGGGAGCTAATAATCTGTTATCCGACCACTTAAAACCAGCGCTGGCTAACATTGATACTGTGGACTCCCCCTGTCCAACAACAAAAAGCAATTCGCTTTCCCGACCAGCAAAGTATGGGCCAAGTTGTTCAACATAATATCCCCGCCTGTGACGAACATCTGTCCCTCCCACTATTAGCTTAGGTCGCTCGGTCTCAGGAAATACTTGTAAGAGGGCATGGGCGTAACCTATGCAATCGCGAGGTGATCCAATAAAAGATAATCCTATTACTTCTGGCTTAAATTCTCTGATCTCTCTAACAGAAGCGCCTTCATCAGCTTTAAATTGAAATACCTGGCTCGTGTGTCCTTCCCCTCTGCTAATGTTATGCATTGCCAACAAATGAACCGGTTCAGCATAGGTTATCTTCCCTACCTGCCGGCTGTATCTTGCCATATTTACAAAAGCTACGCGCACCATGGTTAGTGGTTTATCTTATAAAGAACAGAGGAATTTCAGTTTTTCTTCAGCGCTTCCGAGGAAACTTTGTAGGCGCAGAATTCGCCGCACATGGAGCAGGTTTCAGCACTCGTCCGTCGTCCATCGTCCGTCGTCCGTCGTCTTTTCTCGTGTATTTCTTTCGCTTTTACCGGATCGATCGCCAATTGGAGCTGTTTCCCCCAGTTTAAATCTTTGCGCGCTTTAGACATCTCTCTGTCCCACTCCACAGCCCCACGGACCCCTTTCGCGATATCCGCACAATGTCCAGCAATCCGTGACGCAATAACACCCTCTTTAACGTCGGCAGCCGTCGGCAAACCAAGGTGCTCGGTCGGCGTAACGTAACATAAGAAATCGGCGCCAGCTGTTGCGGCTAGCGTCCCCCCTATTGCCGCCGTAATATGATCGTACCCTGGAGCGACATCGGTTGGGAGCGGACCGAGCACGTAAAATGGAGCGCCATGGCACACTTCTTTTTGCATTTTGATCTGCGCTTCGATCTGATTATACGGGACATGTCCCGGACCCTCAATAATAATTTGGACTCCAGCCTCCCAGGCCCGCTTGGTCAATTCGCCTAAAATCGCTAACTCCTTGAACTGCGCCGCGTCGCCGGCATCAATGATCGACCCTGGCCGCAGCCCATCCCCGAGCGAAAGAGTTACATCGTATTTCAGGGCGATCTCCAGCAAACGATCGTAATATTGATAAAAGGGGTTTTCCCTCTTATTTTCCAGTATCCATTTAACCAAGGCCGCTCCGCCGCGGCTGACAACGTCCATCAAGCGTGGTTGTTTTTTCAGGCAGTCGATCGATTCCCTGGTGATCCCGCAATGGATGGTCATAAAATCAACGCCGTCTTCCGCTTGCTCTTCCACCACCTTAAACATTTCGTCCGTCGTCATTTTATTTTCGACGATCATTTGATAGATCGGGACAGTACCCAGCGGGACTGAGCATTCTTTTATTATTTGGCGGCGGATCGCGGTAATATCGCCTCCCGTTGAGAGGTCCATCAAAGCGTCAGTTTTCGCGTCTACAGCCGCGCGCAGTTTAACTAACTCATCTGCGACATCAGGAAAAGCCGCGGATGTCCCAATATTGGCATTCACTTTAACTTTTAACCCCTTACCCACCCCCATTACCTTACAGCCCTGGTGCAAAGGATTAAAAGGTATCGCAATAACTCCTTGGGCCAGGCCAGAGCGAATATCTTCGGGCGACCGGCCTTCATCCCTGGCCACCTGCTTCATTTGTTCAGTAATATTACCTTTTACAGCCTGTTGTCTTTGTGTCATAATAATAGTGTTGACAGCTCCTTTTCAGATATTATAATTCAGTTAGACCCATAAATCAAAAGAATGGGAATGTAAAAGGTTAATAACATCAATCAACTTAGAAACAAAAACCTCGAAGAGGTCCGGGAAGTATGTTCGACCCTTGGGTTTTCTGATTTCAAAGCCAAAGAGATCTTTCGCTTTATCCACAGGGATTTTGTAACCAGTTTTGCTGAAATTACTATCTTAAAACTGGAAGAGAGAAAAAAGCTAGAAGAGCTCTTCACCCTCGCCACAATTTCTCCCGCCAGGCTGCAAAAAGGGAAAGGGGTCGTCAAAGCAGCTTTTTGTTTTAATGACGGCGAGATTGCAGAGACAGTCTATATGAATTTTGGCAAAGAGAGAAAAACCATCTGCGTCTCCTGCCAGGTCGGCTGTCCCATTAGCTGCCTTTTCTGCGCCACCGGGGGTATGGGCTTTATCAGGAATTTATCGGTCGACGAAATCCTTTCCCAGGTCTATTACTTTGCCAAAGACCATACTATCTCTAATATTGTCTTTATGGGCATGGGCGAACCGCTGCTAAATTACAACAATACTGTCCGGGCCGCTAAAATTCTTAACAATGACTTTGGTCAAAATATTGCGGCCAGAAAAATAACCATATCAACTGTCGGCATAATCCCGGGCATCAAAAGATTTGCTGACGAAGAAAGGCAGATACGCTTAGCCTGGTCACTGGTTGCCCCCACCGATGAGCAAAGAGCTAAACTAATTCCCTACAAGAACCTGGCCTCGATTCAAGAGATAGTTGGCGCTTTCCAGGAGTATCAAGAAAAGACCAGGAGAAGAATTACCATAGAGTACGTAGTTCTAAAAGATATCAATGACAGCAATGATGATATCAAGGGGCTGGCCAGGATTGCCAAACAACTCGATAGCCACGTTAATTTAATTCCCTATAATCCCTCACCTGGTCGAGATTTCATCTGCGGCCAAATTGATCTCGCAGCCAAACTACTCAACAATCTGCACACCAACGCCACTATCAGGAGAAGCGTGGGGAGTGAGATCTCTGCTGCGTGTGGACAGCTTGCCGGCAAAGAGCCAAATACATAAAATCAGACATCAGCAAAAAAATCGAGGTTATTTTCCATAAGTTGTAATACGACCGGCCTGCCGATCTTCGTAAGCTGATCCATGGGAATTGAACGGACCTTATGAGCAACAGCCAGCAGTCGATTGACCACTTCGATCGTCCTTTGACTAAATTCTCTTCTCCTTCCCGCTTCCTCCAGCACCAGCCGGTTGTCCTCCTCTTTGGCCTTTTGAGAATAAATATAGGCAAAGATCAGTCTCATCCGGATATCTTGAGCAAAGCCAAACTGTTTCTGGCCGGTGTCATATCTCTTGGCCGAGACTGTCAGGGGAAGAACTTGCAACGGATTATGCAGAGATCCGGGAACAACCTCAAAATGATCCGGATACTGTTCAAGCCTTTTTTTGATCTCACGCAGATCAGCTTCAAATTCGTCCAGCGTACTTTCGGGATCAACAGTGATGAACGAAGCCTGCAACACCACCCCATTTTCCCGGCACCAAGCCAAGGTCTGGTCGACTAGCCCCGGAATCTGCTCTGCCCTTGCGGGGGTATGGTCTTTCCCCAATCTGATCCGGCGCTTAGGTAAAAACGATTCGATCCCTTGCTGTATTTTTAATTGTCCATTAGCCTCGCCGGCAAATAATTCCAGCGCCCGCCGCTCATTGTTGATCATGCGCCAGAAAGTGTCGGGCCGGGCATTGAATAACCACTCGACGCTCCCGGCATAATATTCGCTGATCAAGGCCATTAATGTCATCGCCGCGTGCCTGGAACTGGCAAAAAAATCTGTCCCCAAAACATCCAACTTGACAGCCGAACGTTCATCAACCAGATGGCCAATCTCTTCGATCGCGGCTCGCGGCGTTTTATAGCGGACCTTAAAGTCGCTGGGACAAAAGATACAGCTGGCCGGACACCCGTTCTGTAAATACGGACGACCGATAAAATCGAACATTTCTAGCGAATACTCCCTCTTATATCCCAGAGAGCTCAATGCGACCCGCGGGATATGCCTGTCTTGAAAATCGTAGCCGAAAATTCGAGTGCTGCCCCTCACCCCTCGATACAACGGCAACTGTTCCAGCGCCGACCAGGAAGCTCCGTGGTCAAAATATGCCTGAAATACCAGCTCCCCCTCCCCGATCACCGCAATGTCTGGCTCGAGCTCTGTATAGAATTGATCAGTAGCCAGATATGGGAGTAGTCCGCCAACAATTGTCGTAACTCCAGCCTCTCTCATCTCCGAAAAAAATTGCCGCCAATCAGCAATTTGGTCGTTCGATATCGTGGTAAAGCTCACTCCGCAGGTATCAGCCCCATCAGCTTTGACCAGGCGCGCCAATTGAGCCGGGCCGCAAACATCCCCTAATTCGATCTGGCTTCGGCCGCCAAGCCGGTTGATGAGATGGTGCATCCCCAGCAGATTGGCCGGTTCATTATGCGCCCTTCTGCTGAGATTACGAAAAGAAACACTATTGGATAAGACTATCTGCATTACTATCTTCCTGATTATCTTTCCGCTCGTTTGGTGAAAAATTTCAGATTATTTAAATTAGGAAGGATCAATCGAAACGGGTGGCGGAATGGAGAGAAGTATTGCTTTCAACCTGACGCAGCTGTTATAATGAAAACCCAGGAGGTAAAAAATGACTTACAATTACACTATAATATACGAAATTGAAGAAGAGGGCGGGTATCACGCTTTTTGTCCAACCCTGCCCGGTTGCCACAGCTATGGAAAAAACATCGAAGAAGCAAAAAAAAACATTAGGGAAGCTATCGAAGCCTATATCGAAAGTTTGAAAAAGGATAAGGAACCGATTCCGGAAGAAAAAGATCTGCTTATCGGCGAAATGAAACTTGAATTAGCAGCAACATGAACCATTTTCCCGAAAATTGTCTTATGCCACAAACAATTTCCCAAAAAATCTTAGCTAAACATGCCGGGCTAAAACAGGTTGAACCAGGGGAGCTGATCAACTGCAAAGTTGACCTGATCCTGGGCAATGACATTACTTCCCCGACAGCAATTAAGGAATTTGCCAAAATTGGCGTTAAAAAAGTTTTCGATAAGAAAAAGATTTTTCTCGTTCCTGATCACTTTACCCCGGCCAAAGACATCAAATCGGCCGAACAGGTTAAAATGATGCGTCATTTCGCCCATAAATACAGGATTGTCAACTTTTTTGAGATCGGCTGTATGGGCATTGAGCATGCCCTCCTCCCGGAAATGGGAGCCATTAAACCAGGGGATCTCATTATCGGCGCCGATTCCCACACCTGCACTTACGGGGCGCTCGGCGCTTTTTCAACCGGCGTCGGCTCAACCGATATGGCGGCGGCCATGGCCACGGGCGAAGTCTGGTTTAAAGTCCCGGAACAACTCAAATTTGTCTACACTGGCAAGCTTCCCAAATGGGTGGAAGCGAAAGATCTGATCCTGTACACGATCGGTCAAATTGGTGTTGATGGCGCCAGATACATGTCGATGGAATTTACCGGCCCGGTGATTGATAAGTTGACAGTTGAAGGGCGTCTCACCATGGCTAACATGGCGATTGAAGCCGGCGGCAAAAATGGCATCTTTGCCCCCGATCAGAAAGTTTACGCATATTTAGAGAATAAAATGAAAATCCATAATTGGACATTGGAAATTGGACATTGGAAATTATTGAGTTCCGATTCAGACGCAGAATATAAGCAAACCTACGAATGGGATATTTCTGGCCTTGAGCCCCAGGTCTCCTTCCCTCACCTGCCAAGCAATACTAAACCGGTCAGCAAATGCGGCAAGGTAAAGATCGATCAATCGGTCATCGGCTCCTGCACCAACGGCCGAATTGAAGATATGCGAGTGGCGGCAAAAATCTTAAAAGGCAAAAAAGTTCATCCGGATGTTAGGTTGATCATCCTTCCCGCCACGCAAAACATAGAATTGCAGATGATCAAAGAGGGTTTGCTGGAGTTATTTATTAAAGCTGGCGCGGCGGTTTCGACCCCAACCTGCGGGCCCTGTCTTGGCGGCCATATGGGGATTTTAGCGGAAGGGGAAAGAGCGATCGCCACGACCAATCGTAATTTCGTCGGCCGGATGGGACACCCCAAATCAGAAGTTTATCTTTCTAACGTGGCGGTCGCGGCGGCCAGCGCGGTGGCGGGGCGGATTGTAAGCCCTGAATATCTATAATGTTAAATAAATCGATGAGCCCCCCAAACAAAAGTAAAAGAGTTTAGTATCCTGCCGTTGCTTATCCAGCCCCTTATAGCAGGGACAAAAGATGATTTCTCGTCGCCAAACTTTAATCCCAAGGATATATTTATTGCTGATTCACTCCCGCGGGCTTCCTCAACCCCGCCAGTTATATTCATGAAGCCCAATCCAATGACAGATTTGAGTCCCCACAGCTCTCTTTGGAATAGAATATTCCCTTCGACAATTGTCCAGAGCGGAGCATAAGGCCAAAGGCTCGCTTCAATTCCCACATTATTATTTAACCACAGCTGCCCACTTACACCCGGGAGAAAATAAATAAATTTCGCTCCGAGTGCATATTTAATATCAACGGCCTGTCCAGGAAAACTTAAAAACCCAACAATGCAAACGATAATCAATATTTTCCAAGCCGTGCGCAAAAATATTTTCATTTATGCCAAAATTATAGCATAGAAATTATCCGAAATATAGATTGCGGGTAATTTCGATAAATGATAAAATTCATCTTAATATGAAAGGCCGCGCCTGGAAATTCGGCAACAATATTGATACGGATCTGATTATTCCAGCCAGATATCTTAATACTTCCGATCCCCTTGAGCTGGCAGAGCATGCCATGGAAGATGCTGATCCTAACTGGATTAATAAAATGAAAAAAGGCGATTATATTGTGGCCGGAGAAAATTTTGGTTGCGGCAGTTCCCGCGAACACGCGCCAGTCGCCCTCAAGGCCGCGGGAGTATCCGCTGTAATCGCCAAGTCTTTTGCCAGAATTTTCTACCGCAACGCTATTAATATCGGCCTGCCGATACTTGAATGCAAAGAAGCTGTGGAAGAAATCAAAGAGGGCGATCAGATTTGTGTTGATCTGTCCAGGGGAACGATTAAAAATGCAACTTCACGCTCGATCTACCACGCACAGGCATTTCCAGAATTTATGCAAAAGATCATCAAAGCCGGCGGCCTGATCAACTACCTCAAGACTAAACGTTAGCCGCAACCAAATCCCCGACTTCGGTTGTCGACATTCCCATCTTGCCGGCAGACATTGATTTCATCTTAGTACAAGCATAGCGGATAGCTTTATCAATATCTTGGGCGGCTTTTTCTTCGCCTAGTTCGTCAAGCAGCATCTGCATGGCACCTATCGCAGCCAGAGGATTAATAACTTTTTTGCCGGTATATTTTGGCGCTGAGCCGCCGATTGGTTCAAACATAGAAATCCCTTCAGGATTGATGTTGCCACCCGCGGCAATGCCCATACCACCCTGGATCATCGCCCCAAGGTCAGTGATAATATCACCAAACATATTGTCTGTGACAATCACATCAAACCATTCCGGATTCTTGACAAACCACATGCAGGTAGCGTCAACGTGGGCATACTCTCTCTTAATATCAGGATAATTCTTTTGCCCAATTTCATGAAAAACTCTTTCCCAGAGATCAAAAGCGTAGGTGAGAACATTGGTTTTCCCAACCAAAGTCAATTGTTTGCGTCTATTTCTCTTTTTAGTATATTCAAAAGCATATTTAAGGCAGCGTTCCACGCCCTTTCTGGTATTAACGGAAACCTGAGTGGCAATTTCGTCTGGAGTCCCTTTTCTCAAGTAGCCGCCGGTACTGGCGTAAAGACCTTCGGTATTTTCACGCACAACCACAAAATCAATTTCTTCGGGACCTTTGTCTTTAATTGGGGTATCAACATTGGGATAAAGAATTACCGGGCGAAGGTTGATGTATTGATCAAGCGCGAATCTGATCCTCAGTAAAACTCCATGCTCAAGAATTCCTGGTTTAACGTCGGGATCACCAACCGCGCCGAGATAAATTGTGTCAAAAGTTTTTAGCTTTTCAATATCTTTATCGGAGACCAGTGCTCCTGTTTTCAGGTATCTTTTGCCGGAAAAATCAAGTTCTTCAAGTTTATAATCAAACTTGTGCTTTTTAGAGGCCGCGGCTAAAACCTTCAGCCCCTCAGCCACAACCTCAGGCCCGGTACCGTCTCCGCTAATGACCGCTATTTTATGAACCATAACCTGGCTCCTTTCCGAAATGAGTTTTAATCATACCAAAAAAACTGAAATTTCGCAAGAAAAATGTGGTTCATCAGCAAAGAGTGTGCCAAATTAAACCCCCTAAATAGGCGGTCATGATTTATATTTTTAGCCTATACAAATGGAATGGACAACTGCCAGTTGCCCGTCTTTGCTCCATCCGGCTTTAAACAATACCAAAGCAGTTCCTTAAGAATGGCGGCCGAATCTCCATTATGTGACCAATAGCTCGGAGAAACCGCGGCAGTAGTTAACTCGGGAGCGGCCGGCGCCACAATCTTTTCTCCTACTTCTTTCGCCCTAAACAATCTGGCGCTTTTCTCCCGAGCCTCACAAAAGAAGTCTAGATCCAAGTTGAAAGTTACTGTTTTAGCGCCTCGCTCAAACACACTCGCAAATTCATTAATATTCACATG
>Ga0209343_10007208_pt1 | contig 13166 bp, 14 predicted proteins | sample RifCSPlowO2_02_FD_184026 | JGI IMG/M metagenome (GOLD analysis project Ga0209343, IMG submission 184026) | Groundwater microbial communities from Rifle, Colorado - Rifle CSP2_plank lowO2_0.2 (SPAdes) (version 2) | ecosystem: Environmental > Aquatic > Deep subsurface > Groundwater | place... | reverse complement strand
CGGCGGCTCGGGCGGCGGTGGCGGATTTGGCGGTGGCGGCGGTGGTTTCGGTGGCGGTGGTGCTTCCGGCGGCTGGTAATTCAATTCAACGAGTAGACAGACCCCATGGCTTTATTGAGTGAAAGCGAACAACGCCAGGTCGCCCAGGCGATCAGCGCGGTCGAGCGCGAGACCGATGCCGAACTGGTCACGGTGCTGGCGGCCCGGGCGGACGATTACACCTATATCCCGCTGCTCTGGGCCAGCCTGGTGGCGCTGCTGCTGCCCGGCGCGCTGAATTACTTCTTCGCCTGGCTGAGCGCCCAGGAACTGCTGCTGGTGCAGTGGCTGACCTTCGCCGGCGTCAGCCTGCTGCTGCGCATTCCCGCGCTGACCAGCCGCCTGATCCCCCGCGCCGTGCGCCACTGGCGCGCCTCCAACCTGGCGCGGCGGCAGTTTCTCGAGCACAACCTGCACAACACGACGGGCGCGACCGGCATGCTGATCTTCGTCTCGGAGGCCGAGCACTATGTGGAGATTCTGGTCGACCGGGGGATTTCCAACCGGCTGCCCGACGCGACCTGGCAGGCCATAGTCGCGGACTTCACCCAGCGGGTGAAACAGGGCCAGACCCTGGAGGGTTTCCTCGGTTGCATTCAGGCCTGCGGCGAGCAGCTCAAGCAGCACGTGCCGGCCACCCACGAGCGCAACGAACTGCCCAACCGCCTGGGTGATCCTGCCCTGAGGGGGCCAAGGGAATGCGCAACGCATAGAGCCATGCCCAGCTCGGGTCTGCATCCACCCGACCCCGCCTCTCGTAGCCCGGATGAAATCCGGGGAAGGTTCAGCGCCTACACATTGTTCCCGGATTGCATCCGGGCTACGGAATGGCGTCCTGCAGGAGTGGCCTTGGCCGCGATTGGCGATTGCCAGAGCTCAGCTAGAACCCGCGCAGCCGCTGCAGTGCCTGGGCCATCTTGGCCGCCGGCACCTTCTGCAGGCGGCAGAGCAACTCGTGGGAAACTGCGGCAATGCCGTGGCGCTCGCGCAACAGCGCGGCCATGAAGCAGGTCAGGTTGGCCGCCATCTCCGCATCGGCCAGCGCACGGTGGGCCTGACCGGTGTCCGGCAATTGTGCCCAGCGGTTGAGGGTGCCGAGCTTGTGGTTCGGCGCCATCGGCAACAGGCGTCGCGCCAGCAGCAACGAGCAGGCGAACGGCTGCACCCGTTTGCGCCGGATCAGCGCCAGTTCGGCATCCCAGAATTTCTGGTCGAAGGAGGCGTTGTGCGCCAGCAAGGGGATGTCGCCGACGAAATCCGCCACCTCGTTCATCACCTGCGCAGCCGGCGGGGCGTTGCGCAGCATGGCGTTGCTGATGCCGGTGAGCTGCTCGATGAAGGGCGGCACCCAGGCGCCGCTGTTCATCAGGCTCTGGTAACGCGCAACTATCCGCCCGCCTTCGACGATGACCACGCCGATCTCGGTGGCGCGCGCCTGCTGCGCCGGCGACATGCCAGTGGTTTCAAAATCGAGGACGGCTATCGGTGCTTCGAGCATTTATCGGTTTCTCAACGACTGATTTCTTAACGGCTAACGTCTCAACGACTAGCTGCGCAACAACAGCGCGCCTTCAATCGGCACATAACGACTGGCCGCACGCACCAGCGATTGCGCAGTCAGCCCCGGCACGCCGTAGGCCACGGCCTCGACCCCGTAGCTGCTGCGGATCTTCTCCAGCAGCAGATCGAAATCGCCATCGCCGGACGCCAGCACCACCTCGTCGACCCGCGGCGCGGTGTCCATGATGTCGATGGTGATGCCGACGTCCCAGTCGCCCTTGGCCGAGCCGTCGCTGCGCTGGATATAGGGCTTGAGCTTCACGGTGAAACCGAGGTTGCGCAGGATCTGCTGGAACTGCTGCTGCTTGGCGTCGCCACGGTCGATGGCGTAGGCATAGGCCTCGACGATCTGCCCGTGCTGGCTGACGTCGGCCCACAGCGCGGCGTAGTCGAAGTGACAGCCATAGGCCTGGCGCACGGTGTAATAGAGGTTCTGTACATCGGCGAATACGGCGATTTTCTTCACCGGTAATCCTCTTGGGGTAACAAACGCCGGCCAGTATGCCAGATCCACCCGGTTCGCTTGCCCGCCTGCGCAACCGATGCGCGCTGAATTTGGAGCGCATGCCGCGATCGGCTAGAGTGGCGCCCTGCTCACTCGACCGCGACCCCTGCCCATGAATGCCTTTCACGTCCTGCGCGATGCCTGGTTTTTCTTCAGCCACAACCTGGCGGCGATCGCCCGCCTGTGCTTGCCCCTGGTGGTACTCGAAGCGCTGGTGCAGCAGGTCGTCAGCGCTCGGGTCGGGGTCGAGGCGGCGGCCGCGTACGGTATTCTGGTCGGCCTGCTGTTCTATCCGCTGTACACCGGGGCGCTGATCCTGTTCCTCGATGCGCGCAGCCGGGGCGAGGCGCCAGCCAACCGCGACCTGCTCGCCGCCAGCCTGCGCCTGTGGCCGGGCTTTGCCCTGCTGGCGGGCCTGAGCACCCTGGCGATCATGCTCGGCGCCTCGCTGTTCGTGCTGCCGGGCCTGTGGCTCATGATCAAGCTGGCATTCGCCGAGTACCTGCTGGTGCTGCGTGGGCTGAGCCCGATCAAGGCCCTGCATGAGAGCTTCGAGCTGACCAGCGGCTACTTCTGGCAGATTCTGACCTGCGTGCTGTGCGTCATGCTGCCGTTGTGGCTGCTGTCCTGGGCCAGCCAACCGGCCGAGGGCGCGCAAGCGGATGTGCTGCTCAGCCTGCTGCTCGACAGCGCCAACGGCTTTCTCCAGCTGTTCGCCAGCGTGGTGCTGTTTCGTCTGTTCATGTTGCGCGGCAGCCTGCCGGCAGAGGAATAAATTCGGGCTAGGCTGTTAGGGGTCAATCTCCAAGGAGCCCCCCCATGGCCGACACCAACCCCAGCTGCCTGTCGCATGTATCGCTCGGCACCAACCAGTTCGACCAGGCCGTGGCCTTCTACGATCAGGTACTGCCAACCCTTGGCTGCAAACGCATTCTCGCCCACCCCGGGGCGGTGGCCTACGGCCGCGAATACCCGGAATTCTGGGTGCAGACGCCAATCGACGGTCAACCGGCGACTGTCGGCAACGGCACTCACTTCGGCTTTGTCGCGCCAGACAAGGCCGCCGTGCATGCCTTCTACCAGGCCGCCCTGGACGCCGGCGCAGTCGGCGAAGGCGAGCCCGGTCCGCGTGCCGAATACGGCGAGCCCTATTACGGCTGTTTTATCCGCGACCTCGACGGGCACAAGATCGAAGCGACGTACTGGGATCTGGAACAGGTCTATGAGCTGTATATCGCGCCGGTCGAAGACTGAGATCCTCGCCTACTGCGGCAGTCTGCAGGCGGCCCCGAATCTGGAGCAACCCGCGATCCGTAGGGTGTATAGGGACTCGCCGCAGGCAGTGCACCATGGTTCGCTAGCGCGGCACAAAAGCTGGCGGGTTGTCGCTGCGCTCCGAAGCCGCCCTACCCGCAGGCAGTGCACCATTGGCTCGACGGCGCGGCACAAAGCTGGCGGGCTGTCGCTTCACGGCTATCGGATCACTGCCCGGACCGCCGTTCAAGCGCGGCGCGGGCGTTGCGGCTTCATGCCGGACAGACGCGGCAGCAGCACCCGCTCGAACAGGCGCGGGAAGAAGCGCGCCAGGATGCGCGCGCGCCAGTCGACGTTGGACAGGATCAACAGCCGCTTGCGCTTGAGCGCCGCCAGGTAGATGGCTTCGGCGACGTCCTGCGGCGAGGCGACCTTGCCCATCGCCAGCGGCGGCTGCGGGGCCACCGAGCCGTCACCGACCAGGGCGTTCTTGCGCAGGTCGGTGGCGGTAAAGCCGGGGCAGACCAGCATCACGCCGACCCCGCTGTCCTTCAGCTCGTAGCGCAGGGTTTCGAACAGGCCATGCAGGGCATGCTTGCTGGCGTTGTAGGCGCTGCGGTAAAGCAACGGCGAGAAACCGGACAACGAACTGAGCACGATGATCTGCCCACCGCGGGCCAACAGGCTGGGTAGCGCCGCCTTGGTGCAATGCAGGGCGCCGAAGTAGTTGACCGCCATGACCCGCTGGAACACCGCCAACTCGGTGTCGGCGAAGCTGCTGCGATGGGTGATCCCGGCATTGTTGACCAGCACGTCGACCCCGCCGAAGCGTTCGATGGCCAGGGCAACGGCGCGCTGCACCGCCTCGGCATCGGCGACGTCGCAGACCAGCCCCAGCGCCTCGGCGTTGTGATGATCGGCCAGGTGTTGCACCAGACTGTCCAGCGCCTGCTGCTGCAGATCCAGAATCACCAGGCGCGCGCCGGCCTGAGCCAGACGCACGGCCAGGGCGCGGCCGATACCGGCGCAACCGCCGCTGATCAACACCACCTTGCGATCGAATACTTTACTGGCGAAGACCTTGCGATACATGGTTTGCCCCCGGCTGTGCTGGCTGTTTGAACTACAGCTTGTTATGGCTACCGTCGCAACAGGGCGGCGTCTGGGTATGCTTGCAACCGCAAAAATACAGGGTGTCGCTCTGTTCGGCATGATACTTCAGCGGCGTTATATCAGTACCCTTATGGCTGCCATCGCAAAACGGCTGGCTGGCGCTACGCCCGCAACGGCACCAGAAATAGTCGTTTCCGGCCTGCACCTCGACCGCAAAGGGGCCTCGTTGGGCAATCAGCGGCTCGGTCATGCTGGCTCCTCGCTTTACCATACCAATCCACACCAAAAGTCGGCGGCACACAGCCTGACCCACCTGTTGCATGCCAGCCTCCTGGTTGTTTTTCAGCATAGCCCATGCACTCCCTGGACTGGCCTTGCGCCCTGCGTACCCCGAGGCCGACAGCAGATGCCGCGGGACACCCCCCTGCCGCGCATCGTCATATTCGTACAGGTGATTGTTTTATAACGACAAGACGGCCAAGCGCCGCAGCCCTGAGCAATGCCCGGAGTCTTCCGCCTCGCCCTTGTCGCGGCCCTCAGGGTCAGCGCCAGCGACGGCCCTGGCGATTCGCCAACACCGCACCACCACCCACAGCGCCGCCCTGGAAATGCTCCAGCGCCGCCGCGCCGACTTCCTGCCGGACTACCAGCTCCCAGTGGAGCAGTCCCGACGGCGCCTGGGCATGAGCGAGCGGCCCTATGTACAGCTGCAACGCGTGCCCTTGAAGCTGATCGTCTCGCGCCACGTCCCCGACGCCGAAGCGCTGCGCTGGACCGCACCTACCAGACGCTGCAGGCCGCCGGCGGGGATCTGCGCCTGCCCTGAGCCGATCTGCGCTGCGCGAGGATGCCTTGCCCGCAAAAGGCATGACCTGCTGCTTGTATATTTCGAGCGGACTATGTCCGCTATCGCCGCGAGGTCGCGCCTCCTACAACAGCCAGGTAGCGCATAAAACCGCACCCGCCAGGTAGGGATGCGGGCCGCGTAGGCTGAGCGCAGCGATACCCATCGCACACCCGGATAGCACCTCGTTCCAGCCAGGCTATTTGCGCGGTTTGGCCCGGGCGGTGGGCTCGGCGATCAGCGGGTCGTCCGGCCAGTAGTGCTTGGGGTAACGGCCCTTGAGGTCCTTCTTCACCTCGGCGTAGGTGCTGCGCCAGAAGTTGCCCAGGTCCTGGGTCACCTGCACCGGCCGCCGCGCCGGCGACAGCAGGTGCAGCTTGACCACTTGCCGGCCGCCGGCGATGCGCGGCGTCTCGGCCAGACCGAACAGCTCCTGCAGACGCACCGCCAGCACCGGCGGCTGCTCGCTGTAATCCAGGCCGATGCGCGAACCGGACGGCACCTGCAGGCTGCGCGGCGCCAGTTCCTCGAGGCGCTGCGGCAGCGGCCAGGGCAACAGGTTCTTGAGCAAAGCGGACAAATCCAGATTGGCGAAATGGCTGAGGCGCTTGACCTTGCCCAGGTAGGGTTGCAGCCAGTCTTGCAGGCTGGCGAGCAGTGCCGCATCGCTGACATCCGGCCACTCGCTGACGCCCTTGGCGGCCAGATCCAGCGCGCGCAGCAGGGCCACCCGCGCCTGCCACTGACGCAGCTCCGGGGTCCAGGGCAGCAACTCCAGGCCCTTGCGCCGCACCAGGCCGAGCAAGGCGCGGCTGCGCGCGGCTTCATCCAGGCCGGTCAACGGCTCGCGCTCGAGGACCAGCTCGCCGACCTTGCGCTGGCGTTCGGCGCGCAGTACGCCTTCGCGTTCGTCCCAGTCCAGTTCCTCGTGCACGCTGACCTGCTCGGCCAGCACCGTCTCGAACAACTGCGGATCGAGGTCGGCGGCCAGGTAGATGCGTTCCTCGCGCTGGCCCTGGCGGCTGCCGAGATCGGCCAGCACCAGCCATTCATGCTTCATCAGCGCATCGGCCTCGGCGAACAGTGCCGCGCGGCCGTTGGCCAGGCGGTATTCGGCGCCACCCGCCCGGCGCTGCTGGGCCACCCGGTCGGGGTAGGCGAATGCCAGCAAGGCGCCGAGCCAGCGCGGATGTTCGGGGTCGGCAACCGGAGTGCTCGCGGGGCTGCGCTTGAGATAGCCCTGGAACTGGCGGGCCAACTGGCGCGCCCGCTGTACCCCGCCCTGACTGCCACGCGCGGCCTTGCTCGCGCCGCTGAGCAAGGCAATGCGGCTGTGCAAATCGGCGCCCGCGCCGCGCAGGATATCGCGCTCGCCGAGCAAAGCGGCCAGGTCGCAGGCCAGCGCCCCCAGGCCCAGCGCCTGGCCGCGCAGCAGCAGATGGGCGATGCGCGGGTGCGCCGGCAATTCGGCCATGGCCTGGCCGTGGGCCGTCAGCACCCCGCGCTGATCCAGCGCGCCGAGCCGGGTCAGCAGCTCCGTGGCCTGGGCATAGGCCGCGGCCGGTGGCGGGTCGAGCCAGGCCAGTTCGGCCGGGGTCACACCCCAGCGCGCCAGCTGCAGGGCCAGACCGGCCAGGTCGGCCTGGAGGATTTCCGCCGTGGCATAGGCCGCAAGTTGCTCGTGCTGGTGTTGCGACCACAGGCGATAACAACTGCCCGGCTGCAGGCGCCCGGCACGACCGGCGCGCTGAGTGGCGCTGGCGCGGGAAATCCGCTGGGTGTCCAGGCGGGTCATGCCGCTGCCCGGGTCGAAGCGCGGCACCCGCGCCAGGCCGGCGTCCACCACCACGCGCACGCCGTCGATGGTCAGGCTGGTCTCGGCGATATTGGTCGCCAGCACCACCTTGCGCTTGCCGGTGGGCGCCGGCTCGATGGCCGCGCGTTGGGCGCTCAGGTCCAGCTCGCCATGCAGCGGACACAGGAGAATCTCGCTGCGCCCGGCCAGGGCCTCGGCCAACTGCTCATTGACCCGGCGAATCTCCGCCTGCCCGGGGAGGAATACCAGCAGGCTGCCCGGCTCGTCGGCCAGCGCCTGCAGCACCGTCTGTACCACTCTGGGTTCTAGCCACTCGCCGGGTTGATAGGGCGCGCCCCAGCGCAGCTCCACCGGGAACATGCGCCCCTCGCTGCGCAGTACCGGCGCATCGTCGAGCAGCGCGGCCAGCTTCTCGCCTTCCAGGGTCGCCGACATCAGCAGCACCTTGAGCGCCGGCTCGCCCGAGTCCTCGCCGCGAAACATGGTGCGGCCGTTGAGGCACAGGGCCAGGGCCAGGTCGGCATCCAGGCTGCGCTCGTGGAATTCGTCGAAGATCACCAGGCCGACCCCTTCCAGCGCCGGGTCGTCCTGCAGACGGCGGGCGAGGATGCCCTCGGTGACCACCTCGATGCGGGTGCGCGGACCGACCCTGCTGTCCAGGCGGATGCGGTAACCGACGGTCTCGCCCACCGCCTCGCCCAGCTCGCTGGCCAGGCGTTCGGCGGCGGCGCGCGCGGCCAGGCGACGCGGTTCGAGCATGATGATGCGCTGCCCGGCCAGCCAGGGTTCGTCCAGCAGCGCCAGTGGCACGCGGGTGGTCTTGCCGGCGCCGGGCGGAGCCTCCAGTACCGCCTCGTGGCGGTCGGCCAGGGCTTGGCGCAGCGCGGGTAACAGGACGTCGATAGGCAAGGAATTCATGAAGGCTCCAATCTGGCCGGCGATTATAGCGGCGAACCGCCACCCTGCTCCGCAGGTCTTAACTTAGCCACATCAATGTGCAGCAGTTTTGCGCCAGCCGGCTTGCTATAGTTGCGCCACTTTTGTCTGGAGGTATGCCATGCGCACCCAATACCGCGTTATCGGCGGCGCTCTCGCCGTCACCCTGCTCACTCAATTGAGCGCCTGCGGCACCCTGTTCTTCCCCGAGCGGCGCGGCCAGATCGAAGGCCGGATCGACCCGGTGGTGGCGGCGCTGAATGCCGTCGGCATCCTGTTTTATGTGATCCCCGGCCTGATCGCCTTCGGCATCGACTTCGCCACCGGCGCCATCTACCTGCCGAACGGGCAAAGCGCCCAGGTCGATCCGCAAGAGTTGCGCAAGGTCGTGGATGCCGAGGGCAAGATCGACCACGCCCGCCTCAAAGCCCTGATCGAACAGCAGACCGGCCACAGCCTGCCGCTCGACGACCCGCGGCTGATCCACAGCAGCGCCAGCGCCGAGCAACTGGCGGCCTACGGACTGCGGCCGGCCGCTTGAACCTGACCCGCGACACCCCTGGCCTGGCCCGCTCGGTCAGGCCTGATAGCAGGCCGCTGAAAAATGTGGGCGAGGCAGCCAAGACAAGGCGCAACGTAGTAACAGCCGCAGGCTGGTCAAAATGGCCGCAACGTAGCGCAGCGGAGTAACAGCCGTAGGCTGGCCCGCAGGGCGAGCGAAGCGAGTCAAAAGCGGACTGGGCTCGCACGCGAGGCCATTTTTAACGCCCCTCTCTTTTATCAAGAGGGGCAACGTAGGTAGTTTTTCAACGGCCTGATAGCGAGAGCAAGACCCTGTGACCATACTTCCGCAGCATGCCCGCCTGATGCGCCAGGCCACCTTTGCGGCGCTGACCGTGGCCTTGACCCTGGCCCTGGCCAAAGCCATCGCCTGGTGGTTGAGCGGCTCGGTCAGCCTGCTGGCCGGCCTCACCGACTCGCTGCTAGATGGCGCCGCCTCCCTGCTCAATCTGATCGCCGTGCACTATGCCTTGCGCCCGGCGGACGAAGACCATCGCTACGGACACGGCAAGGCCGAGGCCCTGGCCGGGCTTGGCCAGGCACTGTTCATCGGCATCAGTGCGGTCGTGGTCGGCGCGCATGGTGTGGATCGCCTGCTCGATCCGCAACCAATCGGCGCGGCGACCCTGGGCGTGGCGGTGATGCTGCTGTCGCTGGCGCTGACCGCCGCCCTGCTGCTGTTCCAGCGCCATGTGGTGCGCCAGACCGGTTCCACCGCGATCCGCGCCGACTCGCTGCACTACCGCTCCGACCTGCTGCTCAACACCAGCATCCTGCTCGCCCTGCTGCTGGCCAGCTTCGGCTGGCCACAACTGGATGCGCTGTTCGGTATCGGCATCGCCTTCTATATCCTCTGGAGCGCCCTGAGCATCGCCCGCGAGGCCTCGGCCGTGCTGATGGACAAGGAGCTGGCGCCGGAGCTCAGCGAGCGCATGCACCTGCTGGCCTGCGGCATACCCGGCGTGCTCGGCGTGCATGACCTGCGCACGCGCATGTCCGGCACCCGCTGGTTCGTCCAGCTGCACGTGGAGCTGTCCGGCGAACTGAGCCTGCTGCAGGCCCATGAACTGTGCGAGCGGGTGGAATTCGCGATTCGCGCCGAATTCTCCCGCGCCGAAGTGCTGGTGCATGCCGACCCTCTCGACCCGGCCAGCTCTTGATGATCGTCGCGATTGCGGCAAAAACCCGCCTGCTGCGCGGCCCTGCCGGGGGCACGCTGGTGACCGTGCACAGGCTCGGTTGAGCTTTCGCCGCGACCCGATCACGGCGACAGGCGGGCGGCGGCCAGGTGCAGCCAGACGCACCGCAAAGCGCATTTCGCGCATATGCTGAGAGGGCGTATCAGCTCTGTGGACACGCCCCCATGAAGAAGCCCAGCCTCGAGACGCTTTACCGCGAGCACCAGCCCGCCGCCATCGAAAAGCGCCTGAACAGCAAGAACAAGCCACAAACCATCTCCGATGCCGTACTCGGTGGGATAGACGGTTGCGTCACCACCTTTGCCATCGTCGCCGGCGCTGTCGGGGCCGGTTTTTCCGCCTCGGTCGCGTTGATCATGGGCTTCGCCAACCTGTTTGCCGATGGTTTCAGCATGGCCGTCAGCAACTACGAGGCGATCAAGGCCCAGCGCGAGTTCCGCGAACAGGCCCGGCGCATGGAAGAGGAACACATCGACCGGGTACCCGCCGGTGAACGCGAAGAAATCCGCCAGGTGTTCTACCGCAAGGGCTTCAGCGGCGACATTCTCGAGGCGATCGTCACCACCATCAGCCAGGATCGCCAGCTCTGGGTTGAAACCATGCTCATCGAAGAACACGGCCTGCAGACCGTCGAACTGGACCCCAGACGCTCGGCCGCCGTGACCTTCACGACCTTCCTGATCGCCGGGGCCATCCCGCTGTTGCCGTTGTTCTTCACCAGCCTGGGCATCCAGCGCCAATTCTTCCTGAGCACGGCCCTGGCCGCGGCGGTGTTCTTCTCCATCGGCATGTTGAAGAGCCTGGTCTTTGCCCAACCGCTGCTGCGCGCCGGCCTGGGCACCCTGCTCACCGGCGGTGCGGCGGCCGCGCTGGCGTACCTGACCGGCTACCTGCTGCGTTACGGCTTCGGCATCGAATGATGCGATGCCTTGGGACACCGCCCAGAAAAAAGGGAGACCTGGCGGCCTCCCTCTTTTCTTGCCTGGGGCAAGTGTCCGCTACTGGCAATTCTGTTGCCGCTTTCGTCGCCCGCCTGGTTGGGCAGTGCGGACCCGGGTGCCGTGACGGCCTGGTAAGGCCGGCGGCGCCGGTTCGCTTGGTTGGGCGAGCCGGGTGGACGTGTCGTCCGGGCCGTGAAACTGAGGTAAAGATTACCGTCACAGGCGCAGCGAAAGATTGCGAATATTGCTGACTAACTCGCCACTTGCGCAATTTTTAACTAACAGCGCATGATTATCAGCATTCAAATAATGAAAGCGCGCCAAACATGACCAGACTCGACCGCTACGACCTGAATATCCTCGCCGAACTGCAGCGCGACGCCACCCTGTCCAATCAGGACCTGGCCGAGCGCATCGGCCTGTCGCCCTCGCCCTGCTCGCGGCGGGTCAAGCAGCTGGAGGACGACGGCTACATCCTCGGCCAGGTCGCCCTGCTGGATCGCAAGAAGCTCGGCCTGACCCTCACCGCCTATGTCCTGATCGGCATGGACAAACACACCCCCGAACGTTTCGAGCACTTCCAGCAGATGATCCGCCAATGCCCGGAGGTGCTGGAGTGCAGCCTGGTCACCGGCATGGATGCCGACTATCAGCTCAAGGTGGTGGTGCCGGACATGGACCATTACCAACAATTCCTCCTCGGCACCCTGACCCGCATCGAGGGGGTGTCCAGCGTGCGCTCGAGCTTCGTCCTGCAACAGATCCTCTCCAGCACCCAGCTGCCGCTGCAACACCTGCGCAACTGACCGGCACTTACCGACGGTCGCTGACAAACCAGGCCGCCCGGGTATAATCGCCGGCGTTTAGCTGTGCCTTGTGCGGCCCGCCATAAAGAGCCTTGCGCTCAGACAATAACAATCGCCCTGCCCACCTCCTGCCCGTTCTGGCGGCACAGCCTCGTTTTGCCAAAGAGGTCACGATGGATCCGCAAGTATTCGAAGAGTTGATGATGACCGTGCTGGTCGGCGGCCTGGTGCTGTTCATGGCGTTTATCGTCTGGGACCTGGCGAAGAAGTCCAAGGCCGGACGCTTCGGCACCATGATCCTGTTCCTCGCCCTGGGCCTGGGCGTGCTCGGTTTTGTCATCAAGACCGTGGTGATCGCCGGGATGGAAGCTCGCGCCGAGGTCGCCCTACAGTCCCGGACATATCGCCGGATTTGGAACAATCCACGATCCGTAGGGTGTCACTCGCCGCAGGCAGTGCACCATGGATAGTCGACGCGGCACAAAGCTGGCGGGTTGTCGCTGCGCTCCGAGCGGATCGCCGCCCGGACCGCCCTACAACCGCGCCTCGACTTCTTTCCACTCGCCGGGTTGCAGGCCGTCCAGGCTCCAGGGGCCGATGCGCACGCGCACCAGACGCAGGGTCGGCAGGCCCACCGCCGCGGTCATGCGCCTGACCTGGCGGTTGCGCCCCTCACGAATCACCAGCTCCAGCCAGGCGGTCGGCACGCTCTTGCGAAAACGCACCGGCGGATCGCGCGGCCATAACCGCGGCTCATCCAGCACGCGCGCCTCGGCCGGCAGGGTCGGCCCGTCGTTCAGCTCGACGCCAGCGCGCAGGCGCTGCAGCTGCTCGGCCGTCGGCGCGCCTTCCACCTGCACCCAATAGGTTTTCGCCAGCTTGTGCCTGGGATCGGCGATGCGTGCCTGCAGGCCACCGTCATTGGTCAGCAGCAGCAAGCCCTCGCTGTCGCGATCCAGGCGTCCGGCCGGATAGACCCCGGGCACCGCGACGAAGTCCTTGAGGGTGGCGCGGCCCTGCTCGTCGTTGAACTGGGTCAGCACATCGAAGGGCTTGTTCAGCAGCAACAAGCGCGGCTCGGCCGGCGGCGCCTTGGCCACCCGACGGATGGCGGGCTTGCCAGCGGAACGCGAGGGTGCAGCAGAACGGGGCGGGCGCGGCATGCAGGCTCCGGGAGCAGAAAACGGGGTGGCCAGTGTAACCGAGGCCACCCTTCGACCATCAGTCCGGCTTATGGACGATTCCTTCGCGCGCACGGGCGACTATGCTGGTGGGGTTCTGTCATCCGTATCGAGGGAATCCGCATGAGCTCGTCCGAAACCATACTCGACACCTTCACCGGCTGGGCCGCCAAGGCGCCCGGCGCGCCCCTCGAACCGCACAGCTATGACCCCGGCCCGCTGGGCAGCGAGGAGGTCGAGGTGGCGGTCGAGTACTGCGGCATCTGCCATTCCGACCAGTCGATGATCGACAACGAATGGGGCAACGCCCGCTACCCCTTCATCCCCGGCCACGAGGTGGTCGGCCGCATCGTCCGCCTGGGCGAGCAGGTGCGCGGCCTCGAACTCGGCCAGCGGGTCGGTATCGGCTGG
>Ga0209343_10007204_pt1 | contig 13170 bp, 13 predicted proteins | sample RifCSPlowO2_02_FD_184026 | JGI IMG/M metagenome (GOLD analysis project Ga0209343, IMG submission 184026) | Groundwater microbial communities from Rifle, Colorado - Rifle CSP2_plank lowO2_0.2 (SPAdes) (version 2) | ecosystem: Environmental > Aquatic > Deep subsurface > Groundwater | place... | reverse complement strand
TTTTTTGCAACGGTTCGCGAGCGAACCGTTGCAAAAAACGGGGATCAGAAAGTTCTATTTGCCAGCTCGTTGGCTCAAGCCACCGCGACCGGAATCTTGAATTCGCGGATGCGCTTTTCCCACTCGGCCGGGCCGGTGTGGTGGACCGACGTTCCGTTCGCGTCCACGGCCACCGTCACCGGCATGTCCTTCACTTCGAACTCGTAGATCGCTTCCATGCCGAGCTCGGCGAAGGCAAGCACGCGCGATTTCTTGACCGCCTTCGACACGAGATACGCGGCGCCGCCTACCGCCATGAGATAGACGGCCTTGTGTTTCTTGATGGCCTCGATGCCGCTCGGGCCGCGCTCGGATTTGCCCACCATCCCGATGAGCCCGGTGCGCGCCAGCATAAATTCGGTGAACCGGTCCATGCGCGAAGACGTCGTCGGGCCGGCGGGACCTACGGCTTCGTCGCGTACCGGATCGACCGGACCGACGTAGTAGATGACGCGGTTGGTGAAATCGACGGGCAGCTGTTCGCCGCGTTCGACCATGTCCTGGATGCGTTTGTGTGCAGCATCGCGGCCGGTGAGGAGCTTGCCGCTCAGCAGCAGCGTGTCGCCGGGCTTCCAGCTCGCGATTTCGCCGCGGGTGAGGGTGTCCAGGTTCACGCGCCGGGACGCAGGCGAAGGCGTCCAGGCGACCTTGGGCCAGTCCTCGAGCGAGGGCGGTTCGAGCTCGACCGGGCCGGAGCCGTCCAGCACGAAATGCGCGTGCCGGGTGGCGGCGCAGTTCGGAATCATGGCGATGGGCTTGGAGGTCGCGTGGGTCGGATAGTCCTTGATCTTGATGTCGAGCACGGTCGACAGCCCGCCCAGCCCCTGGGCGCCGATGCCCAGGGCATTGACCTTGGTGTAGAGCTCGATCCTCAGCTCTTCCAGCTTGCTTTTCGGTCCGCGCGCCAGCAGCTCGTGCATGTCGAGCGGCTCCATGAGCGCCTCCTTGGCCATGAGCACGGCCTTCTCGGCGGTTCCGCCCACGCCGATGCCCAGCATCCCCGGCGGGCACCAGCCGGCACCCATGATGGGCACGGTCTTGAGCACCCAGTCGACCACCGAGTCCGAGGGTTCCAGCATGGCGAACTTGGACTTGTTCTCCGAGCCGCCGCCTTTCGCGGCGAGCGTCACTTCGAGCCTGTCCCCGGGAACGACGTCCATGTGGATCACGGCCGGCGTGTTGTCCTTGGTGTTCTTGCGCGAGAACAGGGGATCGGCCAGCACCGACAAGCGCAGCGGGTTGTCCGGATGGGTGTAGGCGCGACGCACGCCTTCGTTGACGGCATCCGCCAGTGAAGGAAAGCGCGAGCCTTTGAAGCCCTCGAAGCGCGCATCCATCCCGACCTTCATGAAGACGTTCACGATGCCCGTGTCCTGGCAAAGCGGGCGATGGCCTTCGGCGCACAGCCGTGAATTGGTCAGGATCTGGGCGATGGCGTCCTTGGCGGCCGGGGACTGCTCGCGCTCGTAGGCACGAGCCAGGTGCTGGATGAAATCCCGCGAGTGGTAGTAGCTGATGTACTGCAGCGCGTCAGCGACGCTCTGGATCAGGTCGTTCTGCTGGATGGAGGTCATGATGAAGAAACTGGAAAAAATTAGTGGCAGGGGCGAGCTGGGGGCGCTCGTGAAATGCCGCATTCTAGCCACAAAGCTCTCTCGCCACACATCGAGGGCCGCGGCGCCATGTCGCTCGCGAGAGACAGATTCATCGGGCGGCAAATCAGTCTATTAGGAACCGGCGGCGGGGCGGCGCGTCGTTCTCGGGCGACAACCGTCCTCGAAGCGTTTTCTGAGCTTCGCGCTCCAATGGCTTGATCTGACGGCGCCCAAGGGCGCGTGGCACAGGCGTTGCTTTTGCGCAGGCGTCGTCCAAAGAGAGAAAGCAAATGAACACCGGACACGCCCCTCTCGCCCTTGCCTTGGCCTTAAGCGCGACGTTTGCGGTTCACCTCCCCGGGATCGCCTATGGCGCGCCGGACGAGGACCGCGTCAAATCCCGTCCGCCGATGCAGCCCAAGATGATGAGGGAGGCTGTAAAAAGCCGCCCCGGTGCGCCCCGTGCCCGCGCGGTCGAGGAAGACTACGCGAGCGCGGCGGTGCGGACGCTGGCGAGCGAGCAGGCGCAGGTTCGCTTCAGCGAGAAGGCCCGCGCCGACGAGCACTTCCGCTCCAGCGTGAGCCCCTCGGCGGCGCAATCGGTGCCTGCGGTGGACGTGCCCAAGGCGCGGCGGGCCGGCCGCGAAGGATCATAATCGGGCCGCAGACCCGTCCCGATCCGCAGAACAGTCGTCTTCCTGTCTCCCTCCCCCCTTCGTCCTCCGGGAAGACGACCCATCCTGCGGGAAGCCAACCGCTTCCCGCAGGTTTTTTTTGTGTTATACGGGTTTGCCGGTTGACGCACCATCGCATGGCTTTGGCAATCCGCAGATACCCGATTTAGAATGTAAAAATTCGCCAGAGGTCGACTTCCGGCCTCGGCGCGGCACGCCGCCCGGAGGAGGGCGCACCGCGCTCGCGTGATATCCCGGGAAAGCCGCAGCCACTACCTGGGTTTGCAGATTCGCAAATCCGAAGGAGGAACGACTATGTCAGACAGCAAGCCGCTCCGGCAGGTCCAGGAGCAACAGAGCGCCGATCTGTCCGAGGCGCAGATAGCGGTGCATTGGCCGGAAGAGGACTATTTCACCCCGTCGACCCGCTTCATCGCTCAGGCCAACCTCGCCGACGCGAGCGTCTTCGAGCGTCTCGCGCTCGACAAATTCCCCGAATGCTTCAAGGAGTTTGCGGATCTTCTGGACTGGTACAAGTACTGGACCCAGACGTTCGATGCGAGCAATCCTCCTTTCTGGCGCTGGTTCGTCGGCGGCAGGATCAATGCCTGCTACAACTGTGTCGACCGACACCTGGCCAAGCACAGGAACAAGACGGCGATCCATTTCGTGCCCGAGGCGGAAAACGAGGCGATACAGCACATCACCTACCAGGAATTGTTCGTCCGCGTCAACGAATTCGCCGCGCTGCTGCGGGACTTCTGCGGCCTGAAGGCGGGCGACCGGGTGACCCTGCACATGCCGATGGTGGCCGAGCTTCCGATCACGATGCTCGCCTGTGCCCGGCTTGGGGTCATCCATTCCCAGGTGTTCAGCGGTTTCAGCGGCAAGGCGTGCGGCGACCGCATCTCCGACTCCGAGAGCCGCGTGCTGATCACGATGGACAGCTATTACCGCGCCGGGAAGCTCCTCGACCACAAGGAAAAGGCGGACATCGCGGTCGCCGATGCGGCCAAGGACAACCACAAGGTCGACAAGGTGCTCGTCTGGCAGCGCTACCCGGGCCGGTACTCGAGCCCGACGGCGCTGGTCGAGGGGCGCGATTTCATCGTCAACGATGTTCTGCGGGAATACCGCGGGAAGCGCGTCGAGCCCGAGCAGTTGCCGGCCGAGGCGCCGCTTTTCCTCATGTACACGAGCGGCACAACGGGGCGGCCCAAGGGCTGCCAGCACTCGATCGGGGGATACCTCGCCTACGTCACCTGGACCTCCAGGAACATCCAGGACATTCATCCCGAGGACGTGTACTGGTGCATGGCGGATATCGGCTGGATCACGGGGCACTCGTACATCGTCTACGGGCCGCTCGCGCTGGCCGCTTCGTCGGTGGTGTTCGAGGGTGTGCCCACGCATCCCGATCCGGGGCGGCCCTGGCGCATCGCCGAAGAGCTCCACGTCAACATCTTCCATACCTCGCCCACTGCGATCCGCGCGCTGCGGCGGGACGGGCCCGAGACGCCGCGCAAGTACAACTACCATTTCAAACACATGACCACGGTGGGCGAGCCGATCGAACCCGAGGTGTGGAAGTGGTATCACCGCGAGGTGGGCAAGGGCGAGGCGGTCATCGTCGACACCTGGTGGCAGACGGAGACCGGCGGCTTCCTGTGCAGCACGCTGCCGGCGATCCACAAGATGAAGCCGGGCAGCGCAGGCCCGGCGATCCCTGGCATCCACCCGGTGATATATGACGACGAGGGCAAAGAGCTCCCGGCGGGGTCGGGCAGGGCCGGCAATATCTGCATTCGCAACCCCTGGCCGGGCGGCTTCCAGACGATCTGGAAGGACCCCGAGCGCTACGTCAGCCAGTATTACTCGCGCTATTGCAGGGACCCCGCCAGCAAGGACTGGCGTGACTGGCCCTACATGGCGGGCGACGGCGCGGTACAGGCCGCGGACGGCTACTACCGGATCCTCGGCCGCATCGACGACGTCATCAACGTGGCGGGCCACCGGCTGGGCACCAAGGAAATCGAATCGGCGGCGCTCATCGTGGAGGACGTGGTTGAAGCGGCGGTCGTTCCCGTAGCCGATGAAATCAAGGGCAAGGTGCCCGATCTTTACGTCTGCTTGAAACACGGCATGAGCGCATCCAAGGAGCTCGCCGACAGGATATCGGCGGCAGTCGTCTCCGAGATCGGCTCGATTGCCAGGCCGCACCAGGTGATCATCGTTCCCGATATGCCCAAGACGCGTTCGGGCAAGATCATGCGGCGGGTGCTGGCGGCGATCTCCAATCACCAGGATCCCGGCGACGTATCGACGCTCGCCAACCCCGAGATCGTCGAAAGGATCAAGGAGCTGGTGAGGTAGGGATGCTCTGAAAAAGACGGATATTGGGAGACGGATATTGGGGACGTACCACGTTTTCACAGAAAACGTGGTACGTCCCCGGTTTCGGTGGCTACTGAGGCTGCACGTTCAAGCCCTTCATGACCTTGTCCCAGTATTCGCGGCGCTCGCGTAGGAACTGGGCGATCGTTTCCGGCGTGCCGGCGCCGTTGACGGCGAATCCCATGTCGATCAGCCGCTGCACGTAGTCCTCGCCGCGCACCAATAGTCTGCTCCTCCAGGAGCCGATGAGCGAGCGTATTGCTGCGGTTGGCTGATCGAGGAGAACAACGAGCAGAACCTTTTCTACAACGAGCGCAAGCGCGACTGCTATACGCGCTACGCCAGGCTCGCAGACCATCGTATCGAGCCGGTGGGGATTCCCTTCCAGGGCAAGAAGCTCCCCGCCTGGTTCCACCTGCCGCCCGGTTACCCGGGCGGGCGCATTCCCGCCGTCGTTTCATTCCAGGGCATGGACGGCTTCAAGGAAATGGGGGTGAGCCTGTACGGAGACCGCTGGCTGCAGCGCGGCATCGCCGTGCTGGCGGTCGAGGGGCCGGGACAGTACGAGTCGCCGGTGCTGGGCATTTACGTGACCATGCCGGCCTGGGTGGAAGCCGGGCCGGTGCTGATGGACTGGATGCGCTCGCGCCCGGAAGTCGATGCCGAGTAGCCCGCTCGTGTATACGGAGAGGCTCATGGATACGCTGAAATGTCCCAAGCAGCTGGCGATCTACCAGGACGCGCCTCATGGCATCAGCGGTGTGCCCGCCGCCAACTTGGGTCCCGAGCCGTCCGGGTTCATCGCCGACTGGATGCAGGCGCGCCTGGAGGGCAAGCCCTTCACGAGCGAGCGCTGGTTCGTGGAGGCGAGCGGCAGGATCGTGAAGACGCCTTATTGAAATCTGGATAACGGATTGCCGCGCAGGCGCAACTGGTTTATCCTGCGCCGCCTTCCTGCCGGCTCGACGCAGAACGGAGAGGTGACCGAGTGGTTGAAGGTGCACGCCTGGAAAGCGTGTGTACGGCTACAACCGTACCGCGGGTTCGAATCCCGCCCTCTCCGCCAGGAAACGCTAATAAGCGGCTGAGCTGCTGATAGCGGCAATCGGCATCGCGGAGCGCGCCGCACGCCGCATCTCGGCGGCGCTCGGCGAGCGCTGAGCTCCCGGGCTACTCCCCGTAGTCCACGCGCCGTCCGTTCAGGTCGAGGTGGGTTTCCACCGGGACAACACCGGTGATCGCTCCGAGCGCGAAGCAGCTCTGCTCGCCCATGCGCATCATCTTGCGGATCTTGTCCTCCGGCTCGTCGGACTCGATGTGCACGAGGGTTTCCACGCCCAGTCCCCCGGCGCGCATGGTGCCGCCGAGCATTGAGCCTTCACGGAAGAAACGGACGACCTGCTCTACCCGCAAGCTCTTGATCTTCAGCTTCGCAACTTCCTCGAACCGAGAAAGCTGAGTAAGCAGTCAGAACGCTATGCCGGCGCTGAAGTAGACCAGAGGCGGGGGCGCCGAATCCTCCCCACCGACCCGCTCGCCTTCGTCGCACAGCATCTCCCAGGTGCTGCTGTCGGCGCGCATGCCTTTCACCACCACGCGCTTTTTCATTTTTCCCAGCGACTCGGCGTTCACCTGGATCCTGATCTCCATCGCCGCGCCGGGCTGCGGCCTTTCGCTGGTCGCGGCGCCGGCGGCGAGCTTCCTGACGATTTTTTCCATGCGTTCCTCCTCGTTTGAACACTGGACTCTGCACGGGCAATGTAACGCAACCGGCGTGGGGCGGTAACGTCGGCTAAGCCACCCACCCTATTGCACCTTGATGCCCGTCGTCCGTAGCGCCGCGGCGGTTTTCGCGAGCGATTCCTTTACTTCCGCGACGAACGCCTCGGGGGTGTTGACGGTAATGATGTAGCCGTCATCCTCGAACTTCTTCTTGAGCTCCGAGCCCAGCAGCACCTTGGTAAGGGAGGCATGGATCCGGTTCACGACCGGCCGGGGCAGGCCCGCAGGGCCGTGCACGGAGGCGCTCCAGTTCGGAACCCTCTCCCATCCCGGCACGATTCGGTCCACGGTGGGCGTACCGGGCATGCGCGCGTACGGCGTTGCCAGGGCCAGGATCTTGAGCTTGCCTGCGTTGACCTGCGTCACCGCCGACAAGTAGGCGATGAAGGCGAGCTGCACGCGCCCGGCCACGAGGTCGGGGAGCACCTGGCCGAAACCCTTGTAAGGCACGTGGATCATGTCGATGCCGGCGCGCAACTTGAGAATTTCACCGTCCATGTGCTGGGAGCTTCCCACGCCCACGCTGGCGAACGAAAGCTTTCCGGGGTTGCGCTTGGCGTACTCGATGAGCTCCTTCATCGAGTCGACCGGCAAGGAGCTCGGGACGGCCACCGTGGTCACGCCGGCGAGCAGCTTGGAGATATGGGTCATGTCCCTGACGGGGTCGTAGGGTGTCTCCTTGGGCGTGGTCACCGGGGCGGTCACGATCGGATTGGAGGCAGTCCACAGCAGGGTATAGCCGTCGGCCGGCTGTTTGATCATGAAATCCGTGCCGATGATTCCGTTCGCTCCCGCGCGGTTTTCGATCGTGACCGGCTGGCCCAGATCCTCCTGCACTTTCGGCAGCACTATACGGGCAGTGACATCGGCTCCCCCGGGAGGAAAGGGCACTATCACGCGAATGGGCTTGGCCGGGAACGCCTGGGCCGGGCTCGGCGCCGGCACCCAGGCACCGGCTGCGCCGGCCGCAACGATGCACAACAGCCGGAGCATGCGGTGTTTCGCAGTTTTCATGAAATGGATCTCCTCAGCTCTGCGGCTTGATGCCGAGCTTCTTGATCATCGCGCTCCAGAACTCGATCTCCCGGCCGATGCGCTCGGTCATTTGCTCCGGCGTGACGACCGGCCGCTGCATGGTGAACGAGTTGTACGCCTTGTCCATCTCGGGGCGGACCATCGTCTTGTTGATGGCCTGGTTAATACGCTGGACGATCGGGCGAGGCAGGCCCGCGGGTCCCGAGATGCCGCTCCAGCCCGAAACGCCGAGGTCGCCCACCCCCACCTCCGCCATGGTCGGCACCTTCGGCAGAGGCGGGAGGCGCTTTTCGTACATCGCGGCGATCGGGATGATGTTGCCCGACTGGACGTTCGCCATGATGGGCTTGGCCGGCGGGTAGAACATCATCGCCAGCCGCCCCGCGAAGAAGTCCTGCAGCGCCTGGGCCGTGCTCTTGTACGGCACGTGCGTAAGCTCCGTCCCGGTGCGAAGCGCCAGCATCTCGCCCGCCAGGTGGAAGGACATGCCGACGCCGCTCGAGCCGTAGGCAACCTTGCCGGGATTGGCCTTCGCATACGCGATCAAGCTCTTCATGTCCTGCACGCGCAGAGAATTGTGGACGTAGAGCGCCATAACCAGCTCACCCATCATCGCGATGTGAGTGAAGTCCTTCTGAACGTTGTAAGGCGTCTTCGTGACGAACAGCGGGTTCAGCACGATCTGGCTGACGCCACCATTGACCAGCGTGTATCCGTCCGGCTCCGCGCGTGCGACGGCTTCGAGCCCGATAATGCCGCCGGCACCGGCCCGGTTCTCAACGATCCAGGGCTGGCCGAGTTCCTCCTGCAGGAAGGGCGCCATGGCGCGCAGCACCACGTCGTACGCGCCCCCTGCACCGGTAGGCACGATGAGCCTGATCGGCTTGGCGGGGTAGGCCTGGGCTGCGGCCAGACCGCAGAACGCCAGGGCGGCGACGGCCGCGCAGGCGCGCGGAATGAATCGATGTTTGCCGGTTGGCATGGAGACCTCCTCAAATAATCGCTCAGTCTATCGTTGCGGCAGCCTGTTCCGGGCGCGGCCTCTTAGCGAACGCCGAGCCGGTTCACCACGGCTTGCTCGTTGCGCTCCCCGCCGGGCCGGTGTCGCGCGCCGTTCAGCGGGAACGCCGCGCGCGGGAGGGCCTCTTGTCCGTTTCGGGGAATCCTCAGTGGCCAACTAGGAGGGCAATCTACCTGCATCCCGCAGGGCGCGCAATACGTTCGTGATATCGAGTTTTTCCCCGACGATTTCAGGTCTGCCTTCGTGCTCATGATCAGAAGGTGCGCTACGCGTTCAAGTATCGGCTTACCGGGCTTCCAGCCGCGCTTCTAAAGGCACACTGTCCTGACGCTATCGCAATGGCAAGTCCGCGTTGCTGGGGTTATGGTTACGGTTGCTGCTCGACCCTCCCTGAGCAGCAAAGCCCTACACCCCGTAGGGCGATGTGGTCCCCGGTTGAGCGCATGCTCGCCGGGGTTTTTTTTGTTCAATGCGTGCTGAAAACCGCCTGGTACACGGCGCGGCGCCACTCGCGGATCCTGCATCGATTTCTCCGAGCGTCCGTGTCGGGACTATTCCGTCCAAACGGACCAACCAAGCGCGCTAACTGAATCGGAAATTGAGGCCCGACAATCGGGCTGTCCATGACCGGCGATCGAAACGCGCGCGTCGCATAGAGACCTCTTTTTTTTCATCCGAGGGAGGCCATGAAGATCGACGATGGCGAACGCCTCCTGATCTTCTCGACTTGCCCGCAGTCGAAGGACATAGCCCGGGAAGACTATCTCCAGGAAGTCGCACAGGTGGCGCGCTGGAGCGAGGAGTCGGGCTGCGAAGGGATACTGGTCTACACCGACAACTCGCTCGTCGACGCGTGGCTCGTTTCGCAGGTCATTTTGCAAAGCACGCAGCGGCTGTGCCCGCTCGTGGCTACCCAGCCGGTCTACATGCACCCTTACGCCGTTGCAAAGATGGTCGCCAGCTTTGGCGCGCTGTACGGCCGTCGGCTCTGGCTCAACATGGTCGCCGGCGGATTCAGGAACGATCTCATTGCGTTGAACGACACCACGCCGCACGACAAGCGCTATCAGCGCCTGCTCGAGTACGGCCTGGTCGTGAGAAAGCTGCTCGAATCCCCCGACCCTGTCACGTTCGAGGGAGAGTTCTACAAGGTCCACACCCTCAGGATGACGCCGCCCCTCGATGCGGCGCTGACACCGGGCTTGCTCGTGTCGGGCTCCTCCGAGGCGGGGGTCGAGGCAGCCCGAGCGCTGGGCGCGGTGGCAGTCAAGTACCCTCAGCCTGCCAGTTATTACCTCGAGAACCCTGTTCCCGAGGGCCACGGTTGCGGCATTCGGGTGGGCATCATCGCGCGTCGCACGGAGCAGCAGGCCTGGGCGGTTGCCGAGGCGCGTTTCCCGGGCGATCGCCGCGGCCAGATCGCCCACCAACTGGCCATGAAGGTCTCCGATTCGCATTGGCACAAACAGCTTTCCGATACCGTGGCCGAGAACGGCATGCGACAGGGTGCGTACTGGATGTGGCCCTTCGAGAACTACAAGACGTTCTGTCCCTATCTCGTAGGGGACTACGATCAGGTGGCAGAGCAGATTTCCCTTTACGTCGGGGCGGGCTATCGCACCTACATCCTGGACATTCCTCCGAGCCGTGAAGAGCTCGACCACGTCCACAGGGTGTTCGAGCACATGCGCGCTGCCGCATGAGCGGGCTGCTGCAGGACCGGGTCACACGCCAGGCCGAGTCGCGGCCGCACGCCACTGCGGTCGTTTCCGGCGCCGAACGGCTGAGCTACGCGCAACTCGACGCGGCGAGCAACCGGCTCGCCCGGACGCTGCGCGAGGCCGGTGTAGGCAAAGGTGACCGCGTCTGCTTCCTGATGCCGAAGTCGCCGGCAGCGCTCGTTTGCATGCTCGGCATACTCAAGGCGGGCGCCATTCATGTGCCCCTGGACGCCGCCAGCCCGGCGGCCCGCATTCGCAAAATCCTGGCGGCTTGCGAAGCACGCTCGCTCCTCGCCGCGGGCCGGGTCGCGCCGCTGCTCGAAGAGCTCTTCGCCGACGCAGGAGCTCAGAGCTCGCTGTCACTGGGCTGGTTGGAAGATACGGCGCCTGAAACAGGCAACGTCCGCCCGGCATTCCTGCTTGGAGACATCGAGCGCGCGTCTTCTGCGGGCATCGAGCCCGGCACCTGCGCCGGGGATCCAGCCCATATATTGTTCACCTCGGGGTCCACCGGGGTGCCCAAGGGCGTGGTGATCACCCATGCCAACGTGGCGTCCTTCGTGCAGTGGGGCATAAGCCATTTCGGCATCGGCCATGGCGACCGCCTCTCCGGCCATACGCCGCTGCATTTCGACCTGTCCACGTTTGACGTCTTTGGGACGTATGCCGCCGGCGCCGAGCTGCACCTGGTGCCTCGCGAGGTGGCTCTGCTGCCCGCGAAGCTCGCGCAGTTCATTCGCAACTCCGGGTTGACGCAGTGGTTCTCGGTGCCCTCGGTGCTGCAGTACATGGCCAAGGCCGACGCGCTCAGGCACGGCGATTTTCCGCAGCTGCGGCGCGTGCTGTGGTGTGGCGAGGTGCTTCCCACCCCGGCGCTCGTTTACTGGATGCAGCGCTTGCCCCATGTGCGCTTCACCAATCTGTACGGCCCGACGGAGGCGACCATCGCCAGCAGCTACCACGACGTGGCGGCGTGTCCGGTCCAGGACAATGCGCCGATACCCATCGGGGTGCCGTGTGCGGGAGAGGAGCTGCTGGTGCTCGACGAGCGGCTCGAACCTGTGCCTGATGACACGGTGGGCGATCTCTACATTCGAGGCGTGGGCTTGAGCCCGGGCTACTGGCGCGATCCTGACAAGACCGCGGCCGCGTTTCTTCCCAATCCGCGCCTTCCGGGCGATCGCCTGTACAAGACGGGCGACCTGGGGCGCCGGGACGGCGACGGGCTGTTTCACTTCGCGGGCCGCTCGGACACCCAGATCAAGAGCCGGGGCTACCGCATCGAGCTGGGCGAAATCGAGGCGGCGCTGAACGCGCTGCCGGGTCTGCGCGAATGCGCCGTCGTCGCCATCGCCTCCGAAGGCTTCGAAGGGTGGCTGATCTGCTGTGCCTACGCGCCGGACCCGCAATGCGGTGTCGCCGCGCAGAGCCTGCGCACGGGCCTGGCGCGGCTGCTCCCCGCTTACATGCTGCCGGCCCGCTGGATGGGCTACGAGACACTGCCCAAGAACGCCAACGACAAGATCGATCGAGCGCTGCTGAAGAACGCCTTTTCGGAAGCCGAATCGGCCTCGGACCGCTTGCACCCCCAGGATTTCACGAACCCGCTCGCAGCTCGGGAAAGACGCTATGGTTGACGGGAACGCCATGACGTCGGACGGTGATCGCATCAGCGAGCGGCTGCGTGCGGTTTTTGCAGAGAGCCTGCATATCGACGTGCCTTCCGCGGACACCGACCTGTTCCTGGCGGGCCTGCTGGACTCGCTGCAGCTCGTGGAGCTCCTATTCCAGATCGAGCAGTATTTCGAGCTGCGCATCACCCTGGACGATATCGACCTCGAGGACTTGCGCACGCTGGAGCGGATTGCCCGTGTGGTGGCGGCAAGAATGAACGGATCCGAGCGCGCCACGGGGCAACAACCCATCTTTTCCGCAGGCGCATGAGCTCGACTCGTATTTTTTCACCGGACGACGTCCCGGCGGTCACAGCGCTTCACGCACGCGTGTTTCCGAAGCGCTGGAGCTCACGAGCCGCCTGCGAGGCGTACTTCAGGGAAATGCTTTTCCAGAACCCATGGCGCGATCCGGCGCTGCCGTCCTGGGTGGCCGAGGAGGGCGGCCGGATCGTCGGCTTCATGGGAATAGTGCCGCGGCGGATGCTTCTTCACGGAAAGCCCGTTCGTGTCGCGGTGGGCTGCCAGTTCATGGTCGACCCCGATGAGCGGCACAGCCTTACGGCCTTGCAACTGCTGCGCAAGTTCATGTCCGGCCCGCAGGATATTGCCCTGGCCGACGGAGCGCGTGAGGAGGCAGGGAGGCTCTGGAAAGCCGCCGGAGGCAGGATTTCTGCCTTGTACGGCCTGCACTGGGTGCGTGTGCTGCGGCCGGCGCGCAGCCTTCTGCAGCTGATCGCGTCCCGAGGCCGACTCGGCAGGCTCGCTTTTCTCGGCGCGCCCATGGCGTCGCTCGTCGACGTCTGTGCGACCCGCTACGGCCCATTGCGCCCGAAGCCGCAGCTGGATGAAGAAGAGCTCGATGCCCGCGCGCTGCTTGCCGGCATAGAAGACGTTTCCAAAGGACTTGCGCTGCGACCCAGCTACGACCTTGGCACGCTGGAGTGGCTGCTCGAGCAGGTCAAAACAAAAAAGCGCCACGGCGCGTTTCACGGCCGGCTGGTGCGTGAGCCGGACGGCCGGGTGGCAGGCTGGTTCATGTACTACCTCAATGGGCGCATGAGCCAGGTCGTTCAGATCGGCGCCCGGACGCAACGCTTCGAAGCGGTGCTCGAACAGCTCTTTCACCATGCCTGGTCTCGCGGCGCTGTCGCGCTGGAGGGCCGCATGGAGCCGCGTTTTGCGCGAGTGCTGAGCGAGCGGCATTGTTTTTTTCACGACCGCGCCAGCGTTACG
>Ga0209343_10007199_pt1 | contig 13176 bp, 11 predicted proteins | sample RifCSPlowO2_02_FD_184026 | JGI IMG/M metagenome (GOLD analysis project Ga0209343, IMG submission 184026) | Groundwater microbial communities from Rifle, Colorado - Rifle CSP2_plank lowO2_0.2 (SPAdes) (version 2) | ecosystem: Environmental > Aquatic > Deep subsurface > Groundwater | place... | reverse complement strand
TGCCGAGACCTCCGGTTGCCGTAAACAACTCACCAAGCCCTGTAGCAATCCCAATAACTGCGAGAGCCAATCCAATAAGCGTAAGTCCCCAGCCGCGTCCCGACTGCTGATTAAAGTAATTGGCCGTTCCAACTCTGCCATCGGCCGACAAACCGTAGGTCTCACAGCTAACCCAAACCGTGCTTGTCCAAAATCCGTCACTGCCGCCTCTCGTGCATCTGGGTTGAGTAACGCTTATAACGTCGCTGTTGCGCGGACGAATAACCGAACTGCTCGCCGAAACAGAGGTTGCCGCAAGCTGTGATATTCGCGGAGTAGGATAACCGGTGTTTACATAGAGAGGGTCAAATGTCGTGCGGCCGGTATCACTATCGTATACCGCCATAGACGGGTCGCTCCAAACTACCGTGCCATAATCATCGTTGAGCGATATTGGCACTTGGCCAACCCAATTAGACAGCCAATTAAGCACATACGTCTTGCCGTCTTTGACAAAAGCCCCGTATTCCGGATACTGCGCCCATGCTGGTACAAAATTATAAACATTCCACACGTCGCCGACTCTCTCAAAATGCACGGCATAAATTTCCTGCGCTCGATTTTCAGTAACAGTTACGCGCACATTATTCGGGTCGTCCGGCAGTGACTCAACGCTGGTAATTTGTTCCGCTTCTCCAAGCGAAGGACCGGGTATTAAATCGTAAGCTTGAACAATACCAAGGCCGCCATATGAATTTCCACTGCCGCTATTGTTTAAAGTCGTAGTGGTATTTTGAACCGTAGGATTTATTGGTAGACATAAGGCGCCACTACTACCTGTGTCGTCATATGCTGCATATGTCAGAGCAATGCTGTTGTTGACCAGTTTTATATCGTCGCCGGTACAATTCAGAACGTCGTTTTCAACGGAAGCGGAAAAGTTTTTTTGGGTCTGAGACGATATGAAATTATTGTTTTCCAACGGAGTGAAAGTCGCAGGCCATCCGGCATAACTGCCGTTGAAGTCATTTATTGTCGGATACGCATAGCCGGCGGCCAGAATCGGGTTAACCTGTGTATTTTTACTTATGTATGGTCTGGCTTGTGCGTAGTCGGGCAATATATTGGTATCCGGCAATTGAAACTCCCCGATGTACGGTTCCGCCGATGCGCGCAACGGAGTTGTTGCAGCGACAACGGAAAGTATCAGAAAGATTGGTAGGATTGCGGATTTCTTTAAGAGTGGTTCGATGCGACTCATCATAAACGGAATTAACATAAAATTGTAATTATTCGGGTGGGCGCACTCGTAGCGCGCTATTCGGACACGGGCAAAAGGTAAATCGTTTTCTTTCCGCTCAAGATTTTGACCAAGACCTGCTGACCGATTTTTATGTCGCTTAAAGAAACGCTTATTATTTGAACCGTGGACGAAACCGCGGAGGAAGAAGCCGGTTTTGCAATAACAACTTCGTCTTTTTCTTTGTCAAAAGGAATATTTACGGTTGTAGTTGTGGAATTTTTCGAGTCCAGCAAATTCGTTACAGTTGTTTCAATAAAGATTTTGTCGGACTCCTTGGAAATAACTTTGCCGAAAATCGTTCTGTCCGTTTCAAGAGATGTCGCTTTTTGGATTTGCTCTGGAGTAAGAGCGGTGTTGATTTCCGGCGGCTGGGCGACGGCGAGGAGCTCTCCTTTGAATTTATAAAAAGCTACATAGCCGACGAAAAGCCCGCCGATAACGATACCGGCCAAAACGGACGCGGCGACGATGAGCCAGAAAGTTGATTTTTTGAGCGGAGGTATTTGCATGATTGAATTATACAAAATTCAGGCTTGTTATGGCTAATGCTTATTGTGCATAACTGTTGAGAATCAATTTTGGCTTATGGCAATTTAATATCATTTTATGCTACACTCAACTTGTAAACAATTATGTCCATAAAAAAACAAGAAAAACTGCTTTATAAAGCCGTGCTCCCAGAAAATCTTAATATTAAGCTCAATAGAGCCGAAGAGGGGGGCTATTGGGCGAAAACCATAGAGATACCCTGTTATTCGCAAGGAGAAACCTTGTCGGAACTTTTTGATGTTCTTACAAGAGCGATTTACGCATATTACGACGTTCCCGAAAAGCTTATTTCTGAATTGGGAACATACATTCCGGTAAATTCAGTCAGAAAACAATTCAGCCAAAACAAGCCATCGAAATATACTCTTGATGATATTTTAAAGAATCATCCGGAAAGTATTCGCGAGCTGCAAAGAGTTTAATATCGTGGATTATCCCAAATTAGCCAACTGTTCTTTTCGCGATATCAAAAAAGCATGCGCTAAACTGGGCGGGTGTTCGGTTTCTAACGCGGGCAGGCACGTTATTAAAATAACTCATATCGCCAATCAAAAAGCATTTGTTATTCCAAGCGGCACTCATCTGAAAAGAGGATTGGTCTGGGATTTTGTGCGGAGTTTTCTTCAGGAAGTTTGCGGGTTTTCCGAAAAAGAAATTTTCGATGTTTTGTGGTGCTAATAATTTGCGTTTTTATGATTCGTCATTTATAATTTTGGACAATGTTAACCAAGCGCGTAAAATCAAAAGTAATCAAGGAATCGCAAAGGCACGAAAAGGACACCGGCTCGTCCGAGGTTCAGATTTCGGTTCTTTCACGGCGGATTGACGAACTCGCGGGTCATCTCAAAAAGAATCCCAAAGACCAGCATTCGCGCCGCGGTCTTTTGAAAATGGTCAGCCAGAGAAGGCGTTTAATGAGCTACCTTAAAGAAACAAAGCCGGCGGCGCACGCGAAGCTGGCGAAGAAACTGGGCCTCGGGAAGTAATTTACGAAATACGAAAGTGTACGAATGTACAAATCACCAGTTTTAATTTTCAAACATCAATTATTCGTATATTCGCAAAAATTAGTATTTCGTAAATTATTATATGAAGACAGAAGGCATTCACGCAAACCAGAGAGTCGGCATTTTTATCGACGTCCAGAATCTTTACCATTCGGCGAAGAATCTTTATCATGGACGCGTCAATTATAAGGAACTTATAAAACATCTCGTTGCCGGGCGGCAGCTGATTCGCGCAGTCGCTTATGTCGTTAAAAGCGAGGGCGTAGAAGGAATCGGGGCCGCCTCGCTTCGCGAGGCGAGCCTCGCCCCAATAGGGCGGGAAGCGGCGTTCTTTGAAGCGCTGGAGAAAGAAGGACTGGAACTTCGCTCCAAAGATTTGCAGATTTATCCCGACGGCACCAAGAAAGCCGACTGGGATGTCGGCATGGCGGTGGACGCGATACGCATGGCGCCGTTTCTGGATTCGGTGATTCTGGTAACGGGCGACGGAGATTTTTGCCCGCTTGTGGATTATCTGAAGTGGGGAGTAGGACGGCTGGTGGAGGTAGCCGCTTTCCGCCGGAGCGCTTCCGGAAAAATTCAGGAATCAGCCGACAGATTCATAAATATGGAGGAGATACCAAAAATAATAATTAGAAAATAATTAGTCGAAAATTTTCAATTTTCAAGCATCAATTTTCATTGAATTTACAATTACTTAATTTTTCCGCCAAAGGCGGATCCGCCTCGGGCGGACAAACTGTTTGTAAATTGTGTCATTGAAACATTGACTGAAAATTGAAAATTGATAATCGGGAATTAAAAAAAATAAAACAAACATATGCAGAAAAAACAATACACGACTGAAGTAGGAGGGAAAAATTTAACAATTGAAATTTCGCCGCTTGCGGAACAGGCCAACGGTTCCGCACTTGTGAGGTACGGAGAAACCGTAGTTTTGGCGACGGCGGTCATGAAAAACTCCGAAAGCAACTTTAATTACGTGCCGCTTAAAGTGGATTACGAAGAAAGATTTTACGCAGCCGGTAAAATAATTGGCAGCCGCTATATCAGGCGCGAAGGCCGTTCTTCCGAAGACGCGATTTTGTCAGGCCGCTTAATCGACCGCGCCATACGCCCGCTTTTTGATGAGCGTATCCGCCGGGAAATGCAGGTGGTTGCCACCGTGCTTTCAATAGACGAAGAGAACGACCCCGATTTTGTAGGGTTTATAGGAGTTTCGACGGCGCTTGGAATTTCCGACCTCCCGTGGAACGGACCGGCTGCCGGAATCCGCGTAGCCAAAATCGGCGCTCAGTTCGTCGTCAATCCGACGGCTACCCAGCTGAAGCAAGACGATTTTGATTTTGAAATGTTCGCCGCCGGACCGAAAGGAAAAATCAACATGCTCGAACTTAGCGGAAAAGAATCGAGCGAAAAAGACGTTCTTGATGCTTGTATCATAGCGCAAAAAGAAATAGACAAGCTTGTTGATTTCCAGAATTCCATAATAAAAGAAATAGGAAAAGAGAAAGTTAATTTAACTTTGTTTGAAGTCAAGCCGGAATTCAAAGAGCTCGCCGAAAAATTTCTTTCGGAAAAAATAGAAGACGCGTTTTACAAAGCGAATAAAATGGAGCACAGCGCGGCGGTTGCCAAGCTTAACGAAGAATACATTTCTTATATGAAAGAAAATTACCCCGAATTCGACGAACGCTCGGCCGAGTTGGTTTGGGAAGATGTAATCAACAATGTTGTCCACAAAAATATTCTTGAAAACGAGAAACGTCCCGATGGCCGCAAGCTGGACGAAGTAAGAAAGCTCGACGGAGAAGTTAAGCTTTTTGAACGTACGCACGGCTCCGCGCTTTTCGTGCGCGGGAACACGCAGGCGCTTGCTATGACGACGCTGGGCGCTCCGGGGGCGGAACAGTTCATAGAAACAATGGAAATAACGGGCAAAAAACGTTTTATGCTCCATTACAATTTCCCGCCCTATTCCGTGGGCGAAACGGGTTTCTTCCGGGGACCGGGACGGCGCGAAATAGGCCACGGCGCCCTTGCCGAAAAAGCTCTCCGTTACTTGATTCCCTCAAAGGAAGATTTCCCGTACACAATCCGCATTGTTTCGGAAATTCTTTCTTCAAACGGTTCGTCATCTATGGCGACCATTTGCGCGTCTTCGCTTTCAATGATGGACGCAGGCGTGCCGCTTAAGAAACCGGTCGCGGGAATCGCGATGGGCATAATAGTTGACCAGGAACCAGGAACCAGGAACCAGGAACCAAATTATAAAATCTTGACGGATATTCAGGGGCCGGAAGACCACTACGGCGACATGGATTTCAAAGTCGCAGGGACGATGGACGGCGTTACGGCTGTTCAGCTTGATGTCAAAGTGGACGGACTTACCGCGGAAATGATTGAAAAAACTTTGGCGCAGGCAAAAGAGGCGCGTCTCCACATTCTGCAATTTATGAACGGAGTCTTGGCCCAGCCTCGCGAAAAAATTTCAAGCTACGCGCCGTCGATTATCCAGCTCAAAATCAATCCGAGTAAAATTGGAACGGTTATCGGTCCCGGCGGCAAAATGATAAACGGCTTGATAGAAAAATACGGCCTGACCAGTATTGATATAGACGATGATGGCAGTGTCTTTATTTCAGGCACCAACCATGAAAACTCTCAAGCGGCGCTTAACGAAATAAAAGCGCTTACGCGCGAATTCGCGGTTGGAGAGATAATAGAAGGCAGCGTGCTCAAGCTTCTCGACTTCGGCGCAATTGTTGATTTGGGCGGCGGCCGCGACGGAATGATTCACGTTTCGGAACTCAAGAACGGATACGTAAAAACAGTGGACGAGGTCGTGAAAGTTGGCGATTTCGTGCGCGCAAAGATAATCCGCGTGGATGCCGACGGGCACATAGGGCTGTCGTTGAAGCAGATGGGACAGTAAAAATTTCTAATTACTAATATCTAATTTCTAAGTTTTTGTTGATTAGTTCATTGAGATTTGATTAGGCATTAGAAATAATGAAATTTCATTAATAATCTCAAAACTCAAAATACAAAACTTTTTGATATTTGGATTTAGATATTGTTTAGAAATTAGAAATAATGAAATTTCATCAATTGGTTCGCTCGCCGAAAATTTATTATCTTAAATTTTCTTCTCGCTGCCAATTGTAGGATTTAGAAATTAATATCACTTCTGCTATAATCAGAGTGATATTTTTTATGGACCAAATAGATAACAACTTTGAGCACATTTCCGGCGCGAACGTTCCTCCGCCTCCTGCCGAGGTTGGGGTCAGGACGATGGCTTCCGATTTAGCTTCTATCGCCGAGAGAGGCGGCGGCTCTCCCAAACCGCGCATGATAAAAATTTCCTCAGTCTCGGCTAGCCCGCATGTCGTACATCCCGCAATTTCTCCTGCGGTTGTTCACTCTGCCGCCGTTTCTCCTGTCGCGGACGAAACGCAAAATCCTGCTCCAGGATCAAAATCCTTATTTTCAAAACCAACTTTTTTATTTCCGTTTCTCGGCATACTTTTGCTCGGAGTTTTTTCGGCGGCGTATTTCCTTGTCTATCCGCTGTTGAACCCCAAAAAACCGAGCGTGAAAGTTCCAATCGTTCCAACCGTAAAGCAGTCTTTATCTTTTGAACATGAATCATTTTTCGGACAACCCATTGACGGCAATTTCACGCTCGAAATTCTTTCGCCTATTATCGGCATGGAGTCGGAGCGTGATAGAATCAGTTCTTTTGTTAACGGAATCACCGGTTCATTTTTTGAGATTATTCCTCAAAGCGGCGACGGGCAAGCGTTTTCCGCGGACGATTTCTTTTCCTCCATCGGCGGCAACGTTCTCGACCCCGATTTTCTGAACGAAAATTTTGAAAAGGATTTTACTTTATTTTTGTACAAGGATAAAAGCGGGTTATGGCTGGGATATATTCTCCAGCTTAAAACCGGGAAGTCGCCCATTTTTCTCCAAAAAGCGGTTTTACAAAAAATGGAAAGCGCCTCAACGGAACGCGCTAACCTTTTTCTGGCGTCTCCGGGGGTCCAAACCGATTCAAAATTCCAAAACGGTCTGTCCGGCGGCCAGCCGATATGGTTCATGAATTTTTCCAACACTTCAAGCGTTCTTGCTTACGGATGGTTTTTCAATAAGTACCTAGCCATCAGCACTTCGTTTGAAGGTTTGAAACAGGCGATACTGCACTTTTAACTAACGTCAAAATAGTAAATTAAAAGCTTTTCTGTATCATAGTAATAATTTTAGCTTCACAATCATGGCCCGCTATGCCCAGGCATAGCGGTTTACATTTGAACTAATTACCTTAAAATCGTTTTACTTACTGATAGATTCTACTTGCTGCTGTACTTCGCTTAAGTTAATTTTGCCCGCTATGCCTGGGCATAGCGGGCAAGAAGATAATCGAAATGTAACCATTTTAATTCAGCGGCAGCCAACTCTTTAAGTCAAGATAAATTCTTGGCGAGCGTACAGATACATGCTGCTATGCCTGGGCATAGCAACCGTTTTTAAGTTTAAATATCATCGGTAATTAAAAACGCGCAATCAGTACGGCATATAAACTATTCCGTATTTTGTACGTTTAGGTCTGCCTCTCGGGAATTTTCGGCCGCGAGAAGGGCCGGCGCTGTATTTTCTCTTTTTCCGCTCTGTTTTACTTCTCTCTTTGTAGCTTCGGTAGCCGTTCTCCTTCAATGCTTTAGTTATACAGCTAATAGTTTGGGGAGAAAGCCATAACTCGTTGCCGATTTGTCTATAGCTCTTACCGGCAATAAGGCCCCCGACTGCGGCGGCGCGCCTTACAAGACCGTGTCGTTCGTCGGGAGTTAAAAGCAATTCCAGCAGTTCTTGTGATTTTAATATTTTTGGCCAGCATGCTGTTTCCCACTCTTTACGGGAAGAATAACTTGCGATTGGCGGCAAAATTGTTATTTTACTTTTGTCCATATCATTATTTTGGTTTTATTCACAAATCTCACGCATATTATACATTGTCTGTTTAATGATTATAACATACCGCTATGCCCAGACATAGCGGTAGCGTTAAAATTTTAGCATAGAGTTTTGAGCATCTCGTTTTAAGAGAGTCGAAACAGTAACCAGCAACTCATTGTTTCTTTATATCGTACTTTCCTTTTTTTCTCACCGCTATGCCTGGGCATAGCGGCTAAAATACGCCTATCGCGTTTTTTATTCCAACCCCGTCCGAATACCTCGCCGCTCCGCGGCGAGGTCGGGTTCATTTCACAGATATATTGTTCATTGTACGCGACAACTCTATTTTTTTCAGGAATTTTTCCAGTTTCTTGAGCGCGATTCTACGCATAGAGGTTTTTTCTGCTTTTTGATAATCGTTCAAATTTATGTATTGAATAGAAAATGATATGGGAATATAGTGAAACTATGGCTTATAACAAACAAGACAAGTTGCATATTGTAACGCCGGTCGCCGTTATTCGGCGCGATGACGGACGAATTCTTGTACTCAAAAGACGCGAAGACGAAATGGTGTATCCCGGATTCTACACATTCCCCGGTGGAAAAATTGAGGGGAACGACACGATTCGCCAAACACTGTCAAAGGAAGTTAAAGAAGAGTGCGGACTTGAACTTGAAGAAGGATTTATTCTTATAAAAGAAAAATCAATAGGCAGACTAGACGGACAAACTTCAAAGTCGTTGTCGTTTTTATGCTGGACCAAAAATCCGGATGCTGTAACGCTTGATAAGAACGATTTTAGCGATTATGCGTGGGTTAATCTTGAGGAGCTATGCAAGTTAAAGCATGTCGGCATAGAAGCAGAGTTTATTAAAGTTGAAGAAATTTTTAACTCAAAATCCAATCAGGCCCCTTTCTTTGTAGATACGGACCAAGTTGATTTCAGGGTAAATTAATTCGTTTATATTAAAAAGCGCCATTGAGGCGCTTTTTAATACAAGCTTTTACACAACCTGAGCAGATACTTTTGCTTTTATTTCGTTAAGAAGTTTTTTGTCCTCGGCGAGTTTTTCGCAGGTTTTTTCCATACCGACGCCGATTTTTTCTCCGTTGAAAGAATATGTGGCGCCGGATTTGGTAACAACGCCGACTTTAAGCGCCGCGTTCAGAACATCCGCTTCAAAAGCGATGCCTTTGCCGTACATAATATCGAATTCTGCGAGCTTGAACGGCGCGGCAACTTTATTTTTTACGATTTTTACTTTGACTCTGCTTCCGACTACGTCTTCTCCTTTTTTGACCTGGGCTATGCGGCGGACATCAAGCCGGACCGAAGCCGCGAATTTCAGAGCGAGTCCTCCGGGAGTCGTTTCGGGATTGCCGAACATAATTCCGATTTTCATTCTGATTTGGTTTATGAAAATTATGAGCGTCTGCGACCTGGCGGAAAGCGCGGTCAGTTTTCGCAGCGCCTGGGACATCATTCTTGCCTGGCGGCCCATATGCTGTTGCCCCATATCGCCTTCAATTTCGGCTTTCGGTGTAAGTGCCGCGACAGAGTCGACGACAACGACAGAAATCATTTCGGAGCGTACCAAACTTTCAAGAATGTTCAAAGCCTCCTCGCCGTTATCCGGCTGTGATATCAAAAGGTCGTTTATTTTCACTCCAAGCTTCGCGGCGTATTCGGGGTCAAGCGCGTGTTCGGCGTCTATGTAAGCAGTTTTTCCGCCTTGCTTTTGCGCTTGAGCGACAACATTAAGCGCGAGCGTTGTCTTGCCGCTGCCTTCCGGTCCGAATATTTCTACGACTCTGCCGCGCGGCAATCCGCCGACTCCGAGCGCCAAGTCAAGAGAAAAAGAACCGGTAGGAATGACGGAAACATCCACATGGCGGACATCGCCGAGTTTCATAATCGCGCCCTCGCCGTACTTGTCCTGCAGTGTCGACATCAGCTCGTCGAGCTGGCCGTTGGATGATTCTTTTTTGACTTCCTCTTTTTGTTTTTTAGGCGTCATTTTATTGATAATTGATAACTTATAACTGATAACTAATAATCATTATACATTTATTTAGCGGTTTTAAAAACTATTGAACTTTAAAAGTTTCCGCCGGCTTCGTGCTTGTGACGGTTGCGGGCTGACCTGCCTGCCCGCCTGCGCTGGCAGGCGCAGGCAGGTAAATAATTTGTTTTACGACTTTTGCCTCGCGCCCCAGGAATTTCTTTGCCGTTATCTCAAAAGTGTTCGGGCCTTCCTGGAGAGAGACGGTTTTTTCCCAACTGCCATCGGGCTGAACCTGAACTTGCTCGCCGCTTATTCTCAAATCGCTACCGTTAGATACGTTTCCGGAAAGCAAAAAAGAATTTTCGCCTATTACAACCATATTCTCCTGGGGGGAAGAAACGATTATAACCGGCGCGCCGGATATTTCATAGAACCTTAAACCGGCATACAGAAGCAAAAAGAAAACAACTATTCCGACCACAATAAATTTCGCGATTGGTTCGCGCGAGAACCTGTTTCTAGATGGCTCGTCCGATTTGCCGGAGCTTTTGGCTTCCGCCAGTTTTTTCATTTCTTCCCACGCTTCGTCCGGGTTAAAACCCAGAACTTCGCCAAGCCGGGAAAGGTAGCCCTTGAGATAGGGAGCCGAAGGTAAACGGTCGGGATTGCCGGAAGAAAGAGCTTCCAAATGTTTTATCGAAACGCCAGTCAGTTCGGAAAGGCGCTTGAAGGTGAGATTGCGCTCGCGCATCCGGTCGTTTAAAAAATTGGAGAAATCGGTGTAGTCCATTTTTTATGAAGTATGAATGATGAATAAAGAGTAATGGACTATTAGTTAAAAAAACTGATGCAATTTTGTTTTAAGACCAATTATGTTTTCTAAACCGTCGTAGCCATAATTCATTATTCACAATTCTTTATTCAAAATTTGTGTCTTTTCCCAAAAACACGTCGCGTGGTTTTGCCCCGTCCCCCGGCCCGATAATACCCTTTTCTTCCATCAAGTCCAGGAGTCTGGCCGCTCTGGCATAGCCCACCCTAAGCCGGCGCTGGAGAAGGGAAGCAGACGCTTTCTGGGCCTGGCGCACAACGTCCACCGCTTCATCGTACATTTCATCGCCGTCTTCATCAAGCGATTCGTCGAAAATGGAAGCAGGCGTGATTCCATTGCCGTTCCCATTGGTGAACTGAACTTCTTCTTCGGGAGCGGCGTTATGTTCCCTGATGAAATCGGCCACCTTCTTTGTTTCCTCTTCCGAGATGTAAGCCCCCTGTATGCGCTTCGGTTTTGAGATTTCCGCTGATATAAAAAGCAAATCTCCGGAGCCGAGCAATTTTTCCGCTCCCGAAGTGTCGATTATCGTTCTTGAATCAATCTGGCTCGCGACCTGCAGAGCGACCCTGCTGGTTATATTCGCTTTTATGAGTCCCGTTATTATTTCCACCGAAGGACGCTGTGTCGAAAGAACCAGATGAATTCCCGTGGCTCTGGCCATCTGCGCCAGCCGAACGACGTAGCTTTCCACTTCGCGACCGTAGGAAGTCATCAGGTCTGCCAGTTCGTCTATGATGATTACTATATAAGGAAGAGTTCGCGGACTTTCTTCAGAATCGTTGTCGTTGTCGTTGTCATTATTTTTGCGAGCCGTGAGTTTCGCGTTATAGCTTTTAATGTCGCGATTCCCGGATTTCTGGAGTATTTCGTATCTCTGTTCCATTTCTTTTATGGCCCAGCGGAAAACATTGAGAGATTTTTTATTTTCAACGATTACAGGACTGACAAGGTGCGGTATTCCTTCATAGCCGGAAAGTTCCACGCGTTTCGGGTCAAGCATTATGAGCTTGAGCGTTGACGGCGAATTTTTATAAAGCAGAGAAATAATAAGGGACTGTATCATTATTGATTTTCCGCTTCCCGTGGAACCGGCGATGAGAAGATGAGGCATTTTTTCCAAGTCGGCGAAAATCGGTTCGCCCGTGACATCTCTGCCGAGAACAAATCCCAAAAGGCCGGATGAATTGAAATCGGGGTAAGCCATAAGACTGCCGAGCCGTACAAGCGCCGCGGCCTTGTTTGGCACTTCAATTCCCACGAGCGATTTTCCCGGTATTGGCGCTTCAATGCGTATGGGGTGGGCGGCAAGAGCCAAGGACAAATCCTGTCCGAGCGCCGTGATGCGCGAAAGTTTAACCCCCTCGGCGGGTTTAAGCGTGTAGCGCGTCACTTTCGGGCCGATGTTTATCTCTCCCATTTCCACCGGAATACCAAAACTGTCCAGAGTTCTCTTTATTATGTTGGCGTTGGCGCGAAGATCGCCCGTGGTAGGTTTTTCAACCGAAGACCTCAAAAGGTCAAGCGGAGGAGGTACATAGTTTTGTCCGCCCGAGGCGGATCCGCCTTTGGTGGAAAAAATTCCAATTTGAGATTTTTTTATCTTAGCGAAAAGAGGAGTTTTGTTTTCCGCGACTTTGATTTCTGCCGGTTCGGCAGGCTCTTCTTCCGCGGCGTTATCTTTCTGTTTATTCTCTACGGCGGCAATTTTATTTTCTTCGCTTTTAGTGAATGGAGTTTCTTCTTTTCTTGCCGGCCATTTTATTTTAATGGGAATGTTCAGCGTTATAAGAACTGCCGCGACAAAAACAATGGAGTTTACCACGGTGGCGGCAAGTCCGCCGAAAGGTAGTTTAAGAGAACCGAGAATCAACCCGAGCCAGCCGCCGTTGCCGGCTCCGGCTATATCGAGCAGTCCGAGAACCGAAAGGAGTAAAAGAAGCGCGCCCAAAATGGTAATACTCATGAAGCTCCGGCGGTCGGAAGCAACAAAAACTCCGGCAACCATAAGAAGCATTATTGGAAAGGCGAAATACCCGAGGCCGAGAAGCGTTTGGAATACATTAAAAAGAAATTCGCCGCCGGGCCCGGCTTTATGGAATCCGGCCAGAAAAAAAATTATGGATAAGCCAACGAAGCCGACCGCCCAAACACTTCTTTTTGTTTCGGGACGAAGTTTGTGTTCCGCCGCTCCTTGCCTATTTCCATTGCGTCCCGCAGTGAGCTTGTCGAATCTGCTGTTTTTGGAGTTGTTGTTTTTTGCCATCGTTATTATATTTTCATACATCCGGCGGATAGAAGCAAATAAAAGCCTTTATTTGCGGCTGGGCATTACGGGCGAAAATTTTCTGCCGATTGCCATGCCAATTCAAAAAGGGACTTAAATGATTTTGCCACATCATCACCTTCTATAATTATTGCGAAATGTTTTTTGAAAGAGAAAATGGCAATTTTATTTCCGTAAATAATCGTGTCGCTCGAAAACCCGAATTCTTTCGGAGCTAGGCGGACACGGTAGTTTGGAAAATTTTTCAATT
>Ga0209343_10007197_pt1 | contig 13178 bp, 11 predicted proteins | sample RifCSPlowO2_02_FD_184026 | JGI IMG/M metagenome (GOLD analysis project Ga0209343, IMG submission 184026) | Groundwater microbial communities from Rifle, Colorado - Rifle CSP2_plank lowO2_0.2 (SPAdes) (version 2) | ecosystem: Environmental > Aquatic > Deep subsurface > Groundwater | place... | reverse complement strand
CCAATGAAATGTTTACATTATCAAACGCCAAATGAAGTTATGGAAAAAGAAGCTAACAGTTACAAGTTCAGAAGATTTACGTCTTCAAAAGAAACAAGTGTTGCACTTCAACTTAGAATGTAGGGTGACATTGTTGAACATAATTTATTCCTATAGTATATCATACTAAGCACACTTTAAGGTGGTAATTTTCACACCTTGAAGGTGGAGAAAATAATTGGGATGCTGAAACAAGTTCAGTATGACATTTAACGCGAAACATATGAATTAGAAAGATAAAGGAAATGAGAGGAATTTAAAGAACTTTATAGGAATTTAGAGGAAGATAGATGAGTTTAAAAGACTGATAAGAAAAATAACACTCTAATTGACTCCTGAAGTTAAAAGTTATCGTCTCTTGACAAACTCTATATGATGTATTACTATTACATCATATGAAAACCATTAGTATGTTATCAAATAACGACAAAACAATACGGACGCAGATAACCCTGACTGCCGATCTTAAAAAGCTTATTGAGCAAAAGGCCGGTGTTAAAGGTCAATCACTATCAGAATATCTGCGCCGCGCCGCGCTTGTAACGCTATATCTTGAAGAGAACGAACAAAACGAACTAAAACAGCTGGCACATATTGTCATCGGTTCGATTGATAGTGCTAAACATCTGGAATGGAAAACTCCCAAAAAAGTTACTGCATGGGTTAAAAAAATAAGAAAAGAATGGCGTTAAATTTTGCGTTACCGGATACGAACGTTTTAATTTTAGGACTGGCGAAAAAAGAGCCTTCTGCATCTTTTTTACGTACACTTATTGAGAATAATACATTGGTTTTATCATCAATCGTTGTTGCGGAATTTTTAGTCGGTGTCACAGATGAAGAAGAAAAAATATTTCAGCTACTTTTGCAACGATTTAAAGTCTTGCCCGTTGATAGTGCCGTCTCGCAAATTGCCGCCTATTATCGGAAAAAATATTTGGGTATGGGCCGTAAGCTAGCCCTTCCGGATTGTTTAATTGCCGCAACTTGCAAAGTATATCAGGCAACTCTTGTGACACTTAATAAACGCGATTACCCAATGAATGATATTCAGATAATAAACCCGTAAGAGGTTAAACCCTATTTATTTCGCCGTGGGTGAAGCCTCTTTAATGACGTCTAATTTTTCTATTGTTGTTTGGTTTATATCCTGAGGAAGTGTCAGATCGCTTGCTTTATCAACAACTGGTTCAACGGTCTTTTTTTTGTCAACGGTTTGCTTTTCGAAAGATTCAAGTTCCTCCGTCACTTTTTTATAGTTAGCTGATTGTGGTTTTAAGAAAGTCAATGTGTGCCGAAGGTAATATATCGCCCGATCATTATTGCCTGTTTCCCAATAGGTCCAAGCTAAATTATAGTAAGCATTTGGCCAGTCGCTTTTTAAATTGGAGGCCTTTTGGAATTCTTTGATGGCATTTTGATAATCTTTTATTGAGTAGAATATCCCTCCTAAATTTAAGCGAAGGAGCGGATTAACGGGGTCAAGGGCAATGGCTCGTTGGTATGAACTTATTGCCCAGACATCTGCTCCATTGACAATTGGGATAATATTGCGATAAATAAAGCCCAAATTTTCCCAGTTTGAAGCTTTTTCACCGTTTAGTGAGACTGCGGTTTTACCCTCAGAAATTGCCTGTTGAACAGCTTGAGTGATGGTCTGTCTCTCGGATAAGCTTAACTCTTTTTTAGTCGAGGAAGAGACAATATTATTGGCCAAGAGCAAATTAAATTGGCTGAAACTGATACGAAATCGCTCAATATAGGGATTAAGCGAGATGGCTTTTTTTTGATTGTCGTAAACTATTCTTGAATTATTTAATGCCAGTCCATCGATCGATTTTTTATAGTAAATTTCGGCCAAATACCCTCTAGAGGAGAAATAAAATAGACCACATAAGACAACAGCGTCGATAATAATTATCAAAAAATATAGATACAGGTTTTTTTGTCTAGTAATATTAATTTTTAACGAGATATTATCTTTCTTTTCACTTTTAATATTGACGACGCCTTGTATGAGATAAAGCAAAATCAGAAAAATCATTGATGGTGGAAAAAACATCATGACTAGAAGATAACAGCAGATTAAACACAAATAAAGTCCATATCCATCTCTACTTTCAAAATACGATTTAACGGCTTTATAAATTAAAGAACCGACTAAAATGATTAAAGTTATAAACCCAAATAAACCAGTTTCTGTCATTGCTTGTAGTAGCAGATTGCTCGCTTGGTTAAAGATTAGGTCAAAAGATGATGTTTTATTGTATGAGGGTGTTTTGACGCGATTAAAAGCGCTGTTATAGTTATCAACTCCAACACCAAACATTAACTCTCTGGGGTTGGCGGTAATAGAGTAGGCGGCATCAATAGAGGTTGACAGCGGACTGACCGTTGTTGTAAATGAGACATTAGACTGCGTTATCCTTGAGTCTAAGGTTGAATTACTTTTCAATCGAGAAAATCCAATAATCAGGGCGAGAACAATAATGATGAGAAATAAATAATGAAGTAGCAACCAGCTAGAAAAAAGCTCGCTAGTTTTTTTGACTCTGATTTTAAATTCAAAAAGAAGCGTCATCAAAACGAAACCTAAAAAAAGACATAGATGGATATTTGATCCTAAGATTGAAAAATCTTGATTATTTAAGAACTGCCAATTTACTGGTAATTGAAGCGCAAAGACAGGAAAAGAATAGAGGATTATCGAAATCGTGGCTACGGACAATCCGCTAAAAATCAACGCTTCAAAAACGAGTTTTTCTAGGGCTTTTGATTTGATAAAAAAGTAAAGAGCAGTCAATCCTAGTATAAAACCTAATCCGGTAGGGATCGTCAGAGCCTCAATTTTATTGGGTGAGGAGATAAGGACTGATAATCCTGTCGCAACCGTAAACAGTAAAACCGGTAAGTCTGATAAAGCAATTACAAACGAGGTTTTGCCTTTTATAAGAAGATTAATCAATGAGAGAGACAATAAGGTCAATACGCAAAAAATTAGAAGATAGAGTTTATTAGTGTTTATATATTCTTGAGTGATTGGCAGAAAAAATATAGGAAATAAATAAATGAGAAGCCAGAGTAATTTATGTTGGATATTTTCGATCATGTATTGCTTTGGTTCATTATATAAAAGTAGATTTGAATTTGGTGATTAATTAAACTATCCTAAATTTAATAATGAATCAAAAAGTCCATGGGATCGCCGTTTTAGTTGTCACTGTATTGACCTACCTTTTCACAGTTCATCCGATGATACGACCCTTGACACTAAAGTTTTTTGTGTTTTATTGTTATTTCACCTTTTTTGGTTCGTTTTATTATTTTGCTATCAGAAGCAAAAACTCAAAGACGAATACTACCAGTATATTTATATATTTGTTAACAGCAACAGCGTTACTTTTGGTTGGTGCTACAGGATGGTTTCGTTCACCGTTTTTTTATATGATTTATCTTTTAGCGATTTTCTACAGCCATATTTTCTCAAGAACCATCGCTTTGGTATTTGTCTTTGTCATCACTGGTCTTTTGATTCCGGAGGTTGCCCGTGACTCATTTTTATTTGATAATATTCGTTTACTGACGCTTCTTTTGATAGTTCCGGTGGTCGAGATCTTCCAAAACACCTTTTTAAACCTCAAAGAACAACAAAAGAAAATATTAATATTGGAATCCTCAAAGACAGATGATAAAACAGATGTGGTCGGGCAAATCACCGGCAATAAAGTTCACCGCCTGGCTTTTCATTTGAGAGCGCGAATCGGAGATATTAAGCAATTTGCTTTTCTTCTTAAAAAAAATAGAAACAGTAAAAAGACCAATATCTATGGAAAGGATATTGTTGATATATCAGATGAAATGTTGACGGAAATAGATAAATTCGAAAAGCAAACTACGGGAGAAAAGATAGCGCATAAGAAATAATACGTATATTTTATATCCCAAGATATTCCTTCACCTTGACAAGAAGCTGATCTGGAGTGATATCTGCTTTGATAAGATATGTCTTAGCGCCAAGAGATGTCGCTTCTAGAATCACCGGATCATGAGCCAGATTGGTAAGAAGGACTATTGGTCCGTTTGGAAGATTTATGGTTTTATCTTTCAAAGATTTTAGAACACCAATGCCATCAAGTCGGGGCATCATAATATCAAGTAAAATCAAATCATATCCGCCTTTAACTATCGTATTTAATGCCTGTTCGCCGTCGATCGCCGTCGTCACTTCATAACCGGCAGTCTGGAGGACTTCAGTATAAAGCTCTCTTAAATATTGATCGTCATCAACGAGTAGAATTTTTTTTGCCATTAAGATAATTATAATACAATAGCAATATGAAATTTCAACATTATTGTCATGATGGTTTTTACAGGAGGGAATGGGGGGATGAGGAAGATAAAGAATAAGACAAATAAGATTGATAGGACGGTCTATCACACTCCAGGGGTGTGAGCCAGCGAAATATTATTAAAGACCGATAAGAATAATTCCCAAAATCAGCAATAAAATAGCGAAAGACTGGATTTTAGTAATTTTTTCATGCAAAAATTTTATTGATAAAACGACTGTGATTGCAGCGTAGGTCGAAGATATTGGCGTCACCAGCGAGACTAAACCAGAACTTATGGCAGTATAAAACGTCAACATACCAAAAACCATCATTAAATTGCCAGAAACTGCATATTTATATTGTTCAAAAGAAAAGCTTAAAGGCATCCGGCTTTTCTTATCTACAACAAAATATATCAGGCTGGTAAACAAAAATGACAAGCTTAAGGCAAAAAGAAAAGTATATAAATCGGATTTATTGATAGCCACTTTGGAGATAAAATCGCCTAGACCCGCGAGAATCGCATATACTACTCCCCAGTAAAACCAGGATTGTTTTTTTAGAGATTTAATGGAAATTCTTTCAGAGGGCAATGAAATCATTATCATCCCGAAAATTACAATCATGATAGCTAGAAATTGAAATTCAGAAACCCTTTCTGCTAATAAAAGATGAGCCAAGACTATTGTAAAGATCGGATAGCCGGCCATGACAGTGCCGGTAAGGCTAAGCTGGCCTTTTTTCAAAATATAATAATAACTTAAGTAACAGAAAGCGATAATCACCGTGAAAGGAATCACTAAAAATAGAAGCTTAAAATTAATCCCATTGGAGAAAGTCAAACAGCCAATGATGATAAAAAAGATGATGTCGTATATGATGTTATTAACCAGAGGTGTAATCTTAGTCAGTCCTTTTTTTACCAGAAGTTGTGCAACACCCCAAAAAAAGGCTGTAATTAGACTCAAAAATAACCACATAAGGTAATTATATAAGATTCCCATTAATCCCTGAGGTTTTTATCATCATTGACAGTGTCTAACCTCGGGGGTTGAAATTTAGAGCTAAATCATTATACTGTATAGTAGTATATATTTTGTTTATTGCTCGATATAATCAGTAGATTGCATTTTGAACTTATATTTTCTATACTGATTAATAAGTTATGTTTATACCACTCGCAAATGAAATTGCTCGAGTATAATTCCCTCTAAGCTGCTTTGGCAACCCGCTGGGTTGCAAACCAGCGTAAGAGGGGTATATATGAATATTTATGTAGTTGCTGGAAAGGGAAGTGGCAAGACGACATTATCAGCATTTGATAGCGCGCTCAAAAAGGCCGGGGTATATAATTATAATTTAATTACACTTTCTTCAATAATTCCGGTGGGCTCAAAGGTCATTCGTAAGGCTCATTACGTCAATACTCCCGAGGAGTATGGACATAAATTATATGTGATAAAGGCAGAGTTGCGGAGTCAAGAAGTCGGTAAGTTTATCGCCGCTGGTTTAGGTTGGTATCAGTTTGATGACGGACGTGGAATTTTTGTTGAACATGAAATTATTGGTGAGACTAAGGTAGCAGTCGAATCTGAAATCAATTTACGTATATTAAATTCTCTTAAAGATTTATGTAGTTTTAGACATTACCGGTTTGAGCCAAAACTAGTCAATACCGCGCTCTCTATCACCCAAATCAAAAATTCACCAACGTGCGTTTTGGTTCTGGCGGTTTATCAATCTGAGTCTTGGGAGAAATAGTGTATTTTTTTAGAAAATGAGTTGGTTGCCAGCTTAATTTAGCTTTCTTTAAGGAATCGATTCCCATGTCTTGTTCGATGTTTAAATATTCACAACCTTGTGATTTCAGATGCATCGCAGTTTGATATAAAATCAAAGTAAAGATATCTTTATAGTTGTTATCAGCTTTCATAAAATGACCGATGGCATGTCTATGATGGGTGATTGCCGAAATTGAAAAACCAACGACATTTGAGTTATGTAAAAAAAGCAAACTTGTGGTATTTATGGTATTGCTAGATTGAAGAAGTCTCTTTAGGGCGGTAAATTCATGAACGATAGCTGATTCTTTTTTGCTCTTAGAAATAGCCCATGTCTTGAATACTTTAATAAGATGTGGGTGAAACTGTTTATCTTTTAATTTAATTGGTTTGACAACTAGATTAGGATATTTTTTTTTAAATCTATTGATAAAACGGCGTTTATCGTCGTATTTTTTCCCTTTTAACTCAGACAGTTGTTCAAGAGACAATATATAGTCGAAGTTGTGGGGATCTTCATTAACTTTGAATTTATTATACACAGAGGGAGTATCTAGAAGATTTTCTTCCGGCACTAATTTGAGAATTGGAGGTAATTTTTCCGAAACTGACTTTTGGAAAAGTGCTTCAATCGTCGGGATCACCTTTTTATTACCCAAAAAAGAATAGAATGATTTGGCAGTTAAATAATCTGTAAAACGGATAACGATATTTTTATTGAGACGGGAAATTAATATTTGATCGCGGACGTTATAACTATAAAGGCTGACAAAGTCGAAATCAGAGTAAGGACGGTATTTTTTTACATACTGCTTCAGAGTATTTTTGTGGTTGAGATCTAATTTAGCAAAGAGTGGAAAATGTGGAATCATACGTCAATAGATTATAGAAACTTGACAGGAATTTATTTTCTGTCTATCCTAAGTATATATGATGATTGTTGAAATGATAAAAAAACAGCGGTTAGCACAGATTGCTATGGTAATGTTTGTTTTTTTCGTGACTTTATGGATTCTTTTATATTTTACCGTTGCCAAGGATAATATCGGAAATCAAATTTTTTCGGCAACCTATGGTCTGATGGCTTTATATGGGGCAATCTTAGGATTTAAAATTTCAAAAAAGTGGGGATTGACAAAAAGCCTAATGGGGAAATCGATTTTGATGTTTTCATTAGGTTTATTGGCTCAGGAATTTGGACAACTGACATACTCTTACTATGCATATTTTGCCAAAATTCAGATTCCTTATCCTTCACTTGGTGATGTTGGTTATTTTGGCTGTATTCCTCTTTACATTTTAGGTATATTCTATCTTGGCAAGGCCGCTGGTGTTAATATTTCTCTGCGTTCATTTCAAAGGAAAATTGAAGCTGTAATTATTCCTTTTATAATCTTAAGTTATTCATACTTTGTTTTTTTGCAGGGTTATCAAATTGATTGGTCTAAACCACTTACGGTTTTTTTGGATTTTGGCTATCCACTGGGCCAGGCGATTTATATCTCGATTGCTATTCTAACAATTTTAGTAACCCGAGGAATATTGGGAGGGATAATGAAGTATAAGGTTCTTTTTATTTTCTTTGCTTTATTGGTACAGTATTTTGCCGACTACATGTATCTTTATATCGCCAAAGCCGGGACGGCATATCCGGGAGGACCGAATGACGTTATCTATCTAGTTGCATATTTCTTAATGGTTTTAGCATTATTACAGCTGAGAGTTTCAGCCATTAAGTCAAAACTGACTTAATTAAAATATTAATTACTATCATGTTTGACCTAAAATTAATTATTAAATCAATCGTTGAACATCAACAAGCGGTGATTGGACCATTGGCTATTGAACAAGCCAACAAAGTGCCAGGAATTAAAGTTGATGACGGGGTTGATCTTAAAGTTAACGTCACCGGTGACAATACGTCAAAAATCCTTGACGAACTGGTTAAAAAATACGAGGTTCTTTTTGGCCAGGCTTCGGTTGAAGTCTGTAAAGATGCGATAAAAGAGATAAAATCAAAAGTCGACATTGATAAATTGCCCCAAATACTTCAATAAAATCTTTTCTTACATAGTTTATTTATCATGCTTTATACTTAAATTATGACTGGTGGTGACCCGCAATTACAACAAGTTTTGCAAACATTGAGTAATCGTGCTGGAGCAGTTCAAAGTGACGTTGAAAATGAATTGGCCAAGGTTAATCGGGAAATGTATGAACGTAATGTTGAGTTGGCGATACGAAATCAAACCTTATCGCTACTTAGAAAAATTTATGAAATCATCAATACTTCACTAGGATTAGAAGAAACAGCAAAAAGACTTATTGAAACAATTGTCTCAGAGCTTCAATTCCAAGGAGGAGCCGTGGTCTTGGCCGATCGGGAAAAAGAACATTTACGGAGTATCTCGGTATTCCGCCGGGAGTTCGATGATAAAAACACCAAAATTAAAGAAGCGTTACAGTTTCTTCATGGCTTGTCACTTCCTGTGACAACAAAGCAAAATTTCATCATTGATAGTTTTCTTACTCGACGGACACGACTTACTAATAGCTTAAATGATATATTACAACCTTTGGTCACGGAAGCGCAGGCGGATAAAATTCAAAAGCTGCTTGAAATTGCCACTTTGGTGCTTTATCCTATTATTTTTGCCGGTGAGACGTTTGGTGTTTTGGTAATTGCTTTAGATAAGCATGTCGGCGATCTCTCCCGGGCCGAACGTGAAGCTTTGCATGAGCTGATTGAAGTTGTCGCAATCGCGATAGACCGAGCTCAACTTTATAGTGATCTAAAAGATGCCAATGTAAAGTTAAAAGATCTGGACAAACTCAAAGATGATTTTGTGTCAGTGGCTTCTCATGAACTTCGGACGCCAATGACGGCAATAAAGTCATATCTTTGGATGGCACTGGACGGACGAGGTGGGGTTCTAACCGATAAACAAAAATTTTATCTTGATCGAGCTTATAATTCAACAGATCGATTGATCAAACTCGTAAACGACATGCTTAATATTTCACGAATTGAATCCGGACGTATGACTTATGACATGGAAAAGACGGATCTGGTTAAATTGATTAATGATGTCATTGGTGATGTAAAACCCAGGGCTGATGAGCTTGGAATCATAATCGAGTGCGAAAATACGAAAATACGAAAAGACGAAAATATTCCAATGGTGTTAGCCGATCCGGATAAGATTAAGGAAGTGTTATTTAATCTGATTGGGAACAGTCTGAAATTTACGCCGAAAAGCGGTAGCATCACCATTTCTGTTGAGCAAAAGAATACACTGGTTCAGTGTAATGTGACAGACACTGGTGCCGGGATATCTAAGGAAGATATGGAGAAATTATTTCAGAAATTCGGACTACTCACCGGATCTTATACCATCAACAAATCCGATCAACAAGGGACTGGATTGGGGTTGTATATCACCAAATCAATAGTTGAAGCACATAGTGGATCCATCTCCGTATACTCTGAAGGAGTAGGAAAAGGAGCTAGATTTTCATTCACTTTGCCGATATTTACCCAAGAAAGTTTTGACAAACATCATGAGAAACAAGAAGGTAAAGAGAAAATTGGGTTAATTCATACGGCGATGTAGAGATTTTTATTTATTCAACAGATCCTTCAGATTCTCGTCTATAGCTGAGTCTTCAGGATGATTTTGCTTATGGCAAAATCAATTAAGTATCCACCAGTTAAATTTAATGTCATCAGGTATTGATTGATCAATAGCGACTTTAAAGTACTTCTTGCATGAGTAATTAGTTGGATCATTACAGAATTCTTTATTTGCTATATATAAGGACTTATTCCCTGTTGCTGAGGTAGCGGTGATATATATAAGCGATGAATCAGCAATGGCATTGTTATAAAGAATCACTTCGTTTGTCCCATTGGGCAAAATACCTGTACCGGCTGGTTCATCAGCCGTTTCAATCGCTGGGGCAAAGATACCGTTTCTCGTCAAATTATCAGTCGCACTGATTATGCTTATCGTCGAGGAATCAGTGGCATATTTATCGACAGAAATACCTTTGGCAAAATATGCAGAGCCGGAAGAATCGATCGATGCTACAGTCTGAAGGAGATTATTTTTTATATTAAGACTTCCGGAAGGTGATACTTCGTTAGTGTCACTTGATGATAGAACTATATCTAGATTATTGTTTTCATTAATTGGTCTGATTTGGTTTGTAGCGAGACCACCCTGCGCCACGACTTTGCCGCGCGTGGTCAATGTGCCGTCTCTGGCGATCGTCACGGCCCCATCAAGTAGATCAATTGAGGAAAGTGCATTTAATTTAAGCTCCCAACTTAAGGATAATACTGAACTATTTTCAAATAACATGTTACCGGCGACAAAGGAGTTTGTCACTGTCAAGTCATATAGATTACTCGTGCCGGTGACGGTGATATCATTAAATAGATTTTGGTAATTGGATACCTGTGGCATTGGTTGATCTTTAATATCATTTAGAAGCTGTTGAATATTCCCAATTTCTGATCCATAATCACGCCTGGTACTTAAATTGCTAATACGTTCTTCAATGGCTCTAATATTTTCCGATTCAACCGTCTTTGCCGATATTGATTCAGCTGTCAGCTCTCCTGAGATGGAAGCTTCTTTGGCACTAAGAGTGCCACTAAATGTAGCATTGCCCGAGTTATCAATACTGGCCACAGTCGAATCTTGCAATCCCTTAACGATGATTTCACGCAACTTCTGATTGGCTTCGGATGAAGCATTGTCAGGAGGTGACAAATCAAAAGTAATATCATTATCTTTTGGTACAATCTGTGCCGTTTGCAGTTTTTCAATTGTCGCGGTGCCTGAGGCGATTAAATCTTTAGTCTCGATAATAGGTGAGACTAGCTTTTCACGGACGGCTAATTTATTCACAGATAATTCTTGGACATAACCATTTATTGATTCTAAAGAATCCGTAATTGTTTTTTGACTTTTTATTAATTGCGAGTTTAATGTCTGTATTGCAGCATTACGCGCAACCAATGATCCACGTATTAGTGCATTTTGTGTATCAATAAATCCTGATTTAATTTTGGCAAAAACAGCACCAGAACCGACGACGACGTTGTCAATTGTTTCTCCGGCTTTATTGGTCAGATGGAAATCGTTTTGTTCATTAATTTGATTGAGTTGAGTAATCTGATTTTGGATATCTGAAATCGAGCTAAAGTTGACTGATAGTTCGCCGCTTGAGTTTGATATAAAGTTAACGTCGTTTATCGAATCAATTTTTTCTGACGGATCATAATATCCTGGATTTACAAATACAATTATCGTTCCAATTTTGTTTATGTCGCTTTCGTCATAAGGACTGATTGCGTAACCGACAATTTTTCCTGATTTTGTGGCTTTCATCGCCACGCCTGCAATGTCAGAGGAGGTGAGGGGATCACCTGTTTTTATCGGTCCATTCCTCGCAGTGACTTTTACCGGCACTCGTCCGGCGAGGGCTACTTGGGCTTTAGAATAATTGCCTTCATCGTCCAATATTAATCCAGGTTCGGTCGAGACAATGCCGAAAAGCTTATCATCATAGGCTTTTTGACTGCGTGTAATTTCGGCAATATCAGCATTTTGCGTATTTTCAAGACCAAAGCTGACGAGTTCTCCCGGCTTTAGAGGATCAGAGGGATTGATAGGATAGGTCTCGGCCAAGTCGAGACCAGTGTTAGTGGCTGTTGGCGTAACCCTCAACGCGTCAACGTTTACGGTATACGTGCCTGAGTTATTTCTTAAAAATGTTCTAACCCAATAAATTCCAGCGGTGACTGTCACCTGTTGAGTCGCGGTTGCCCAGGCAGTTGCGGCATGATTTGTTGGCGCAAATGGATTTTGTACTCCTGCATTATCGGCTTCACAGTCGGCTCTATTAGTATATTCGATGAAAGACATATCAAAGCCTGCCGCTCCAGGATTGCCAGACATAATGTAACGGCTGGATATTTGATATACTTGCGTTGAACGCACGGGATAACACGTGCTCATAGCCTCGGTACTAGTATACATTTTTAATGCATATGAACCTTGATCATACGTACCGGCGTCGAGCGCGATTGTTCCAAGAGTTCTTATAGACCAGTCATCAGGCATTAAGGGCAAAACTCCCTGGACCTCAAATCCACCATTAGGCGAGATGCTACCTTGATCTGGTAAGCCATTTACACCATGAGAACTACCTCGAGACAAATCACCATTATTAGCAATTAAAAATTTAGTTGTTCCAGACGACGAGGCAGTAAAGATATTTTGATCTCCGGTTTCATTAAGAATAGTCAATGCTTTACCAGTTACCGCACCTTCAACATGGAGCTTACCCACAGGTCCTGTAGTGCCGATTCCTAAGTTGCCACCGGTGACATTAAACCAGGAATTTTTGTTAGCATTAGGATTGAAATAGATTTCGGCTGATGATGTGGCTGTTCCTCCTAAAACTAACACTTGACCATTTGCGTCAAGATGTGGATAAATTACACCACACCAGCCATTTGCTCCTCCACAGTTATTATCTTCCCAAAGTAGTGACTCACCATTTGGACCGACGGGACCTGTGGGTCCAGCAGTCCCCGTAGTACCAGTCGGACCAGTTGGACCAGATAGACCAGCATTACCTGTTGCACCAGTTGGACCTGTTGGTCCAGAAGCTCCCGTGGCACCTGTTGGTCCTGTTTTTCCAGTAGGTCCTGTTGGACCACTTGCTCCGGTTGAACCTGTAGGCCCGGTAGCTCCAGTTGCTCCCGTGGGACCAGTTGGTCCAGAAGCGCCAGTAGCACCTGTCGGTCCTGTTTTTCCCGTAGGACCAGTTGGTCCACTTGCTCCTGTAGAACCTGTTGGCCCGGTTGCTCCAGTGGCACCAGTTGGTCCTGTAGGACCTGAAGCGCCAGTGGCACCTGTCGGTCCTGTTTTTCCAGTAGGTCCTGTTGGTCCACTAGCTCCGGTTGATCCCGTAGGACCGGTAGCACCAGTTGCTCCCGTTGGTCCTGTTG
>Ga0209343_10007195_pt1 | contig 13179 bp, 11 predicted proteins | sample RifCSPlowO2_02_FD_184026 | JGI IMG/M metagenome (GOLD analysis project Ga0209343, IMG submission 184026) | Groundwater microbial communities from Rifle, Colorado - Rifle CSP2_plank lowO2_0.2 (SPAdes) (version 2) | ecosystem: Environmental > Aquatic > Deep subsurface > Groundwater | place... | reverse complement strand
TGGTCGGTGACTTCGTGAATGGCAACTCTACCGACGCGTTTGTGGCCCGCCTTCTGGGTCGATGAACCTGGACCTCCACGTCGTGCAACGCAACGACGTGGGTGTCTTCGTTGACAGTTCGGGGGGGATGGGTGATGTGTTTCCCATGCCCCATCCGTCATCTGTCTGGCCCAGTGGAGCTCCGTGCTACGGGCAATCACTCGGCTCCACGCCAACTGCAAAACCCGTCTAGACTCGACTATCAACCGATAGATTGGGAATAACTGACCGGCAGTTTGATGGCTCGGAGGAGACTCGCACATCGAATCTCGGTCCGAGGCCGGCACCACGCAAAACCGCTTGGAAGGCACTTGTGCGCTGAGCGCACTGGCTTGTGCCACGCGTTGTTGGACATGGCTTTGATGTGCAAAATTGGCCGCTCGGGCTGATGGTCTCCGCACAGTCGGTGTGCCTGTTGAATAAGCAATCTATCTTTCTTCCTTAAAAATCAAGTACTTGTATGTGCCTTACAGGGTTTGCCCGAGGTTGTACACACACTTGTCCACGAATAGTCAGAACAACTTCGCTTGCGTGGTTCGATGGATGGCCCGTGCGGAGCAGTTTTGCTTGGGCTGGCTTGAGATGCGCATGCCGGGCGATCTCCCTCATGACGCCCAGCATTCGTGTTCATTCAAATCTCGGGCATCAGAAGTTTGATGGATGCGGTGTTCTGCGCGCACGGCCTCTTGACAACTATGAGCCCAACACAAACGAGGTCAACCGAGGTGGCCGCTCACCAGTGCAAGAACAGAACTGAACTGTGTGTGTCACTTGTACTAACATTGCGGCAATTGTTCTAACAGAAAAAAGGTGCTGCCATGACTGCCGTTGTACCGTCGCTTTCCGTCCGCTCTGCACGTCTTGGGCTTCGCGCCACTCCCGAACAGGAGGTTGTGCTGCGGCGCGCCGCTGAAGTGGCCCACAAGTCGCTGACCGACTTCGTTCTCGACAGCGCGTGCCTGGCTGCAGAACTGACTTTGCTCGATCAGCGATTGTTCATGGTCTCGGGCAACCAGTATCAGGCCCTGATGGATCTGCTGGAGCGCACTGAACAGCCCAACGAAGGTTTACGTGACTTGTTTGCCCACAAGGCGCCTTGGGACGCGAAGTGACATTGCGCGCACCGGAGCCTCTGGATGTGCAGCATCAGCTGGAAGGTTTTGAATGCGGCAAATCCGCGCTGGACGACTGGCTTTTGCGCCATTCCCGCCAAGCGCAGTGCAGTAACTCGGCCAAGACATTTGTCGTTGCCGAGGGCAAAGGCCGCGTGGCGGGCTACTTCAGCCTGACGGTGGGGCAGGTCTATACGCTGGAAGCGCCGAAGCGTATACGCTATGGGATGGGACAGTACCCATTGCCGGTGGTGATCCTGGGTCGATTGGCGGTTTCAGCGCAGGATCAGGGGCGAGGCATTGGATTTGGCCTGCTGCAGGATGCGATTCGCCGCACGATGCTTATTGCCGAGCAGGCCGGGATCCGTGCCGTGGTGACACACCCCATCGACGAAGAAGCGGCACGGTTCCATACCCGGTTCGGGTTCATCGCATCGCCGCTGCGTGAACAGCAACTGCTGCTTCCCATCAAAGATGCCCGTCGCTTGGTACGCTGAACCATGAGTCTGAGCAAGAACGCCATGGCCGAGTTGGCCTGGAGGGCACAAGCTGAACGGGGTGCTCATGGCCGAAGACATCAACGAGGCTGGCTGTGGGCTTTTTTCCCGCCGTCTATGCAGTCGACTTCAACCGGCCTACTGAATATGGCCCGAGCCTGCCCCGCAGTTTGATGGCGTCAAGCCCGACGCGGGTATCGTGATCACCACGGCCCCTTCCCGAGTTGGAGGCAAGGTACTGGGCTACGAATGTGGTGCCGATCTTTATTTGACCAAGCCCGTTCACCCGCGAGAACTCGTCGCAGGCATCGAGTTCTTGGGCAAGCGGCTGAGCCAAGGTACGCGCGGTCCATATTGACACCCGGCAGTGACCACGCGCGGCACGGCCATGCTGTCTTATCCCGAACAAGCCGACTCGGACTTCAGGGATTGGGTGCGGCCAGCGCTAGGGTGCCTATGTACGGCAGCGTACTGTCCATGCAGTCAATCAGGTCCACAGTGCGAACTGGATGAGTCGCCAACAGACTCACGCGATCCAGATAGCCCTCCTTATCCTTAGGTAGGATGTTTGCATGTCCCGGACTCGAATCCATGTCATACACCCAGAACCAACTTATCGAGTTGCTTCCCAAACGGATGCAACAACGCTTTGTCGCGCAGTCGGTGTTCAGACCCACCACCAGTCCAGTCGTGAAGCTGAAGCGGTTGAGGGCGCGCAGAACACCATCGATGTGCCAAAAGGCGGTGTGGCTCGGTTCGTGCTCACGAAAATACGCTTGCACCGCGTCCAAATGGATCGGGCGTCTCAACGGGCACTGGCTACCGCGCTGATTTGTTGACTCTCCACCGGATCAGGTCTTGAGGAAGCTCAAGCGCAGCATCAACGTCATTGGATGCAGTGGCGATGCCTGAAAACCGTAGTGCTCGTAGAACGCCTTGGCCCGGTCGTGCAGCGCGTGAACCAGCAGGGCGCGAACACCGGCGTTCTGCGAAACCGACACCGCCCGATTCACTGCGTCCTGCAGCAGCGCACTGCCCAAGTTGAGACCCTGGGCACGGTGATCGACGGCCAGACGGGCGAGAACCATCACGGGCACCGGGTCCGGCATATTGCGACGAACGGCGCTTATGGCTGCTTGGTGAGAGATAGCACCCGCCGCCATCGCGTAGTAGCCGAAAACGCACTGATCAGGATCGGCCACGACGAAGGTACGACTGGCCCCGTTCAATTGGTTGGCCAGGGCGCGGCGTTTGATCCATTCATCGAGCACCGCCTCACCACAAGAAAAGTCATCCAGCCTATGGGCCACTGCCAGCGGTTGCGGCGAGCTCAGCTGCAGGCTCATGCCGCACCTGTGCCCCATGGTGCCTTGACCGCCATGAGGCGTTCAAGCCCAGGATTAGGCTCTGGAGGTGCGTCGAGCATCATGGTGAACTGCTTGAACTTGTCGACGTCCAGGCTGAAAAACACCTGATCGAGCACGACGGCTTGAGCGCGGTCACATGCCGCTTCGAGCATGAAGTCAGAACGGTTCTTGCCCAGCAGACTGGCGGCGTGATCGATCAGATCACGCTGCTCGGGGAGGGCCCGCAGATTGATGGCGGCATCACGCATTGAACGCTCCTATTCTTGCATACACAATAGATATACAAATTATCGTTCGATGTATAGCTGTTGTCAACACGCCATGAAAAACTGGGAGAAAACGTATGGACAGGATGACGGGGCAGGCCAGCGCCTGGGCCGCGACTCAGCGGCAACGTGCCAGAGCCGGGTCGACTGGAGGGACACCGTTGGCGATGGCCATCTCCCGGCAGCTGTCGAACGGTTCTCGGCTGTCTCCGGCGAAGTTCACCGCGATGACCCGCACCGCGCATTCGTGCACCCTCCGAAGAGGGCAAGGTGAGTTTTTCAAAGAAATGGGCCGACGGCGGGCGTTTGAACAACTCCCTGCAGGAGCCAACCATCGAGAAGGCTGGCAAAATATTCCAAGGTTCTTGGTTAGACACCACCTTTTGTTCGCTACCCACGGGGGTAGCCACGACCAAAGTGAAGGAATACCACAGATGCCTCTCAACACACCTCCAAAGACATGCAATCGCTGCCGCCGCGAGCTCGCCCCTGACGGGGACATCTTTGAAGCCCAGGAGGCCATTCAGATCAGCTTCCTGACCGGTTATGCCTCTGTCTTCGGAGACTGCAACCACGTGCACGGTTTGTTCTGCCAGCACTGCCTGCATGAGCTGCTGGGCCCGTACCTTCGAACCGAACCGCTCCAAGACGATCAGATACAGGCCAACACGCCTTGACCAAATCACGTGTTCACCGTTCTTTTCTGTTGAGCGCTGCACTTGAAGGAATGTAATGCCAGATGCCAGTCTGCCTGACAAGCAGACTGGCCCTTGCCTACACACAATTAGCCCGGTTCGGTCTATTTTTCTGTCCAACCCTGATCGATCAGGTCCTCGATTTTCAAAGTCTCCAGTTGTCTGCGGGCCTGGCACCGGATACTTGGCCAGCGCTCCACGAAATCCTTCAAACTCATTTTTTGTACAACGGCGTCCGCGGATTCAACGACCGCGGTAAGCACCACTTTGTCCCGACTCGATCGCGGGATGTAATTGACACCGTGTTCATCGGGTCTTGGTGCCGGGTTCGCCCAGATCTGGCACGTCACACCCCCTTGTGGGTCCAGGATCAGCGTTGCTCCGATCCTCCCTCCCAGAGGGTTCATCGCCTGAGGCCGAGCAAAACTGCCGTAATAGGCCCCCGCGGTGTGCAGATCGTTGTGACCCATCGCGTCGGACACCTTGAGCATCGCTTCATCAATGTCTGCCGAGGGCAATTGCTTTGCATGGCCACCGAGAGTCGGTGGCACCACACCTTCGAGCAACAGGGTTAGCTCAGCGTATTCGGCACGCGCACCATGGCCCGTGACGCCCAGTTCCGCCTTGGTGAGTCCCAAGCGTTTCATGAGGTAGTAGTAGCGGTTCTCTGCGGCCTTGAGATTCAAATCGGGCCATGCCAGAGACTCCATCTTCTTGCATGCCCGCTTCGCCATTTCAAGCGCAGCCCGCTGCGACTGGCCGAACTCCCCGTCTTCAATGGGGATTTGGCGGTACTTCCCGTTTTTGCCCACGTTGTCGTTGATCTCGAGATAGGTCGTTTTGTCGGCCCTCCAGGGCTTGATCAGCAGCATTTCCTTTTTGCGCAGGCCAAAAGTCAAGCCCAGGGCGAGCATGGCCGCGTGCCGGAAATCTTCCGCCATTGCCGAGCGGATGATCCGCCCGGCGTCCAGGCCATTGCCAGTCCAGCTCTTGGTCGTCCGGGCAATCGTCTTGACCTTCACGGCCGCTGGATCAACATCAGGCAGAAACTGCGCAACCCCGTTGCCTCGGGCCACCATGTCAGGCTTGCCAATCCAGCCGCAGAAGATGCGCACACGGCTGAGCTGGTTCTGCATGGTCTTCTGCGAGACTCCATCGCGCCACCAGTCCTTCACAACGGCCTGGATGTGTTTTCGGCGCAATTGACTTGCCCGCTCAATGAGGAAACCGAGCTTGTGCAAACGTCGACAGAACGCAGCCATGACCTCATGGTTCTGTCGAAAAGTGCGTTCGCTGGCCACCTTCCCGTTCAGTCGTGCCCTGCCATGCCGATCGATGGTTTGGGCTACGCTGGTGAGCAGGTTTTTCAGGACGCGGCTGTCGGTGGGGAGGTATTTTGGATGCATGGGCAGATGCTCGCAGACGGTTCTTCGCTGCGACAACTGAAAGCGCACACGTGAAGTGCCTTATTCAATGGGGAGACCTCCACAAAATCTGCTAGATGCCTATGTTTGCCCCCTCTTCCAATAAGGCAGCTACAACAGCTGAGCCCCGTGGTGAACAGAACCTTGGCCGCTACGAATGTGGACAGCGGTGCGCAAGGTGCTGTGGAAGCGCCCGGCGGGGCGCGGATGCTCGCCCTCTGGCAAGTGCGGCGGGATGGTTGAAGACCTCGGTCGAGCGGACAAATTTATCGGCTCTCGCCAACCGCGATGGTTGATCTGACTGAGCGAAGTAATCGGCCCGCCCGCGCCGCAAATCGTTCCGAAGAAACACGTGGCGTTGGCCGGCTGAATATGGCAAGGTGGAACGCAGCACCGGCGAAGACCGACATGGCAATGGTGCATATTGCCCGCGACTGAGCGTGGTCATGGGCTACGTCATCGACATTGGTGAGCCTGTGCCGGACCTTTGTGGTCTGGCGCAGGCATCCCGTTTGAGAGAGTGATCAAGACGACGTACCCGAGCCGGTGCCACGTTCCACTTCTCATGATGGAGGATGCCATGGCACAACGCAAGCGACCCACCACACAGTCGGCCATCACCCTGACCCACCCCAACGCCGCCGGTATCGACATCGGCAGCGCCGCGCACTTCGTGGCCGTGCCGCCAGACCGCGACGACCAGCCCGTGCGCGAGTTCGCCAGCTTCACCGCCGACCTGCACCGCCTGGCCGACTGGCTCGACGCCTGCTGTGTGGACACCGTGGCCATGGAGTCCACCGGGGTCTACTGGATTCCCCTGTACGAACTGCTCGAATCGCGCGGCTTCACCGTGCTGCTGGTCAACGCCCGCCATGTCAAGAACGTCTCGGGCCGCAAGAGCGATGTGCTGGACTGCCAGTGGCTGCAGCAGCTCATGAGCTTTGGCCTGCTGCACGGTGCCTTCCGACCGGCCGATCAGGTCTGCGTGTTGCGCTCGCTCACGCGTCAGCGCACCATGCTGCTGCGCAGTCAGGGGCGCTTCGTGCAGCACATGCAAAAGGCCCTGACCCAGATGAACATCCAACTGGCCAACGTCATCTCCGACGTGGCCGGCGAGACGGGGCAGAGGATCCTGCATGCCATCATCGCTGGTGAGCGCGATGGACTGGCCCTGGCACGGCTGAGGAACGCGCGCATCCGCGCCAGCGAGGACGAGATCGCCAAGAGCCTGCAAGGTACCTGGCGCGATGAGCACCTCTTTGCCTTGAAGCAGGCCCTGGACGCGTTTGACTTCTGTGGCGCCCAACTGGCCGAGTGCGATGCGCAGGTTCAGGCGCAATTGCAGGCCCTGCATGTGCGTGAGGATGATCCGACCAAAGGCAAAAAGCGCGGGCGGGCGCGCAATGCCCCCAAGTTCGATCTGCGCACGCAACTCTTCCAGATGTGCGGCGTGGACCTCACGCGTATCAACGGCATTGATGTGACCACCGCACTGGTGGTGGTCTCCGAGGTGGGTGCGGACATGGGCAGGTTCCCCAGCGACAAGCACTTCGCTTCCTGGCTGGGTTTGTGTCCGGGCACCAAGATCACCGGCGGCAAGGTCATGAGCGGCAAGACCAAACGCTGCACCAACCGCGCGGCCCAGGCGCTGCGTCTGGCGGCAGCGGCATTGCGTTCGAGCCAGTCGGCGCTGGGCGCTTACTACCGTCGCATGTGTGCCCGCATGGACAAGCCCAAGGCCGTCACCGCCGCTGCCCACAAGCTGGCCCGACTGATCTACGCCATGCTCACCAACGGGCAGGAGTACACCGATCAGGGGCAGGACTACTTCGAGGAACGCTACCGTCAAAGGGTCTTGCACAACCTCGCCCAGAAGGCCAAAGCCATGGGCATGCAGCTCGTCCCTTCCGACAACACCGCTTGAAAACACCAGTTAAATCAATCAGTTGTCTGGTGTTTCTTGAGAGTGCCACATGGTCGCGCAATCGACCATAGAGCCATGCTTTCGGCGCATGCCAAGCGCCCAGAATTTCAGCAGCCGGCCAAGACTCTACAGAGTCGGTCACAGACAACCGCTCAGATTTGAGTGAACAGAACGAACACCCGTGCTAGGCGGTCACGAACGAGATCGCCCAGAATGCGCATGTCATGTCAAGCCAGTACAGGCAAAACGGCTCCGCCCTGGCACCCATGGAACAACTCAAGCGAAGTTGTCCCAACAATTCTTGAACAAGTGTGTGTACAACCTCGGGCAAACCCTGTACGGCACATACAAGCACATGATTTTGAAGGGAGAAACATAGATTGCTTATTCAACAGGCACGACATGATCGTGAAGCGCATCTTGCTCGTCGATGGCACCCGGGCCGAGATGCATACCTCGCGCCCTTTTCATGTCGAGCAACTCGGCTGATGGCCACCAAGACTGTCGCCGTCAACGGCTTGATGCCCAGCATCGCTTGCGGTGCCTGCATGTGCTGCCTCTGTTTGACCATTGAGGCCAGCCGTTTATCAAGCTGCTCGATATCGTCATGCAGACGGTCGATTCGATGCGGTTGCCACAGAGCGTTGGTAACCACCATCCCTGGCAGTCGCACCTGTTCCTGCGCTTTGGCCAGTTCGTCCTGAACGCGCTGAAGCAACACACGATGCCCTTCCCGCAGCACGATGGACCGAACTGGTACAGCAAGCCCCACGCAACTCTTTCCTTTGCATGATGCGCACTCCTTCATGAGTTGAGCACGCATGCGATGCAGGACCAGACAAGCCTGCTGCTGTTCGTTCTTGACCAGCAAGGCCTTGATGTGAAGTTGCTGGGCTGCTACCCAGGTGGACTGAGCATCACGGACATCGGCCTTGTCGCGCAGGACAAAGAGGCGGACATGTTTGGCTGGCAGCAGCTTCACCTCATGCCCCAACGCCTGCAGCGTTCTGGCCCAGTGGTGAGCGCCGCCACAGGCATCCAACGCTATGAGTGACCGCTGACGAATGACCAAGAAGTCGAAAAACACTAGGGCCGCCGGAGTTTGTGTCGTTCGACTTCGCCTATTTCGTCATCCACGACGTGGAACTGAAACACGTTCTTGGCAATATCCATTCCGATGACTGGCAGTGTTGCTGCAGATCGCTTGGTGGGGCCTCCAGTTCTCAAGTGGTTGCGACGAGTTTCCGCTTGCACACATGATGCCGTTGCCGAGAGGCCTCATCCTGCATTCGCTCATGAGATTGCACTCAATGGTGGTGTAGGTGGAGACGCCCATGCCATCTAAACAACCGCCCCGCTGGCATGGGAAGTGCATCGTTGACGCCAAGAAAAAAAGCCAACATGAGCGAGAGCGGATTTGAGCGCAACTTCAAGAGAAAAAAATGAAAAAACCGCTACTCAGTGACAAAAGGCAAGAAGCCTGAATCGCTGCACGATTCGACGCCCAATCGATACCCCATGGCCCGGTACCCACGCTGGCGCTTGCCCCACATGCGCAGCAACGCAGGGTGCCCTGTATCGACGAAGTCGATGATCCGAACATGGGTCTTGCTGGCATGTTCGCGATGCAGGCGGCCCGCGTACTGCTGCAGCGTGCCTTTCCAGGAAACCGGCATGGCCAGCACCAACGTATCCAGCGGCGGGTGATCGAAACCCTCTCCGACCAGTTTCCCAGTGGCCAGCAAGATGCGTGGCGCCTCGGGCGCCAGAGCGTCCAGCTCGGTGATCAACGCGGCCCGCTGCTTCTTCGACATGCGTCCGTGCAAAACGAATGGCTTCGGCACCTTGGTTTCCAAGGCCACAAGAATGGCGTCAAGGTGCTCGGTACGCTCGGTCAGCACCAGCACCTTTCGGCCTTGTTCAAAAACCGCGATGACCTCGGAGGCGATTGCGTCGGTACGTGCGAGGTCGTTGGCAAGGTGTCGGAACACATCCTGAATGCCCGCCGCGACCGGCAGGTCAATGGGGGCAAACCAGGATCGCGGCACCACCTCCAGATCGTGCTGTGCGCTGGCCGGTCTGGCCGCCGTGTGCCGGATCGGACCACATTGCATGAAGATGACCGGCTGCAGGCCATCGCGCCGAATCGGTGTGGCGGTCAAGCCCAGCACATATTTCGCCTTGGTCCTCTTGAGGATAGCGTCAAACGACCCGGCGCCCACATGGTGGCACTCGTCCACGATCACCTGCCCGTAGTTTTCGACCAACGCATTCACCTCACCTTGGCGCGACAGCGATTGCATCACGGCGATGTCGATCTGGCCGGTCGGTTTGGCCTTGCCGCCTCCGATGGTGCCGACCACGCCCTTGGCAGCTTTGTTGTCCAGACCCAGGAAAGTCTGCAAGCGCTCCTGCCATTGCTTTAGGAGTTCGGTGCGGTGCACCAGCACCAGAGTGTTCACGCCACGCCGGGCGATGATGGCCGCCGCCGTCACCGTCTTGCCGAACGCGGTGGGCGCGCACAGCACCCCGGCATCGTGTTGCAGCATGGCCGAGACAGCCTGTTCCTGATCTGGCCGCAGGGTGCCGACAAAGTCGGCCTGGATGGACTCCCCGCCAAACCTCTCATCCCGCAAGTCGCAGCGAATGCCGTTGTCCTTCAACAAAGCGCGTGCAGCGTCCAGACAGCCGCGCGGCAAGGCGATGTGTTGCGGGTAGTTCTCGGCGTTGCCGATGACGCGCGGCTTGTCCCACACCGACATGCGCATGGCCTGGGCTTTATAGAACTCGGGGTTCTGGAAGGCCGCCAGGCGGATCAGCCTATTGGTCAGCGCCTGGGGCAGCGCGCTTTTCTCGAAGTAGATTAAGTTGGCCAGCGTCACCGTCAAGGCCTGAGGCATCGCGCCCGCCAACCGGTTGGTCTTGGTGGCCTCACGCTTCCAAGGCGTCGCCAAGTCCTCGTCGTCGATGAAGGTCACGTCCAGGGGATGGATGCTGCCGGTAGCGCGCAGAACGGTTGGCTCAATATCGTGCGGCGCCATCGGTTGAACGGACGCGAGGTATGCCCACTGGTCGCGGTGCGGTCGCAGCGTGGCGTCCACAAACACGCTGCAGCCGTTCTCGCGTGGGTGTTTCTGCAGGGGCAAGGCGATCAGGTTGCCAAAGCCGCCTTTGGGCATGGTGTCCTGGTTGGGAAACAAGCGGTCGTAGGACGCCAGCTTGAGCTGCCGGGTGCGCGCGCAGGTGTGGCTGATGATCGCGGTGCCCAGGCGCCGCGCATCGCGCGCCGACACGCGCCCAGCGAAAAACACCCAGGCGTGGGCGCCCTGCCCCGAGCGCGAAACCTCCAGCTCCGCCGGCACACCCAGTTCGCGGCAAGACTGCATGAATGCCAGAGCGTCCTGCTGCCATTCGGACTCGTCAAAATCCACAGCCAGGAAGTGACAGGTGTCGTCCTCCAAGAGTGGGTAGATGCCCACTGTCTGTTTGCCGGCCAGGTGGTCATAGATCACCGCATCCGACAAGGGAATCAGCAGACGCTGGCTGCAGTCTCCGCACTTGATGCGCGGTTTCTCGCACACCCCCGCCCGCCACTCGTTGGCACAAGCCGGTGCATAGCCCGACTTGCCCGATGTCCGGCTTTCCCAGCGCACCGGGTACACATCGGTGCGCCCCCGAAACAGCCGCCGAAACAGTGCCACCTTGTCCCCCGTGCTCAGACTGGAGCGCAGCGGTTCAGGCACTTCTTCCGGTTCGGATTCGACCGACACAGGCCGAGCATCCGGCAATGGCGGCATGCGCCACTCGATACCGTGCGACTCCAACAACGCCACCAGCCGCGCGTTCTCGGCCTGAAGCACCGCGACCGCATCGTGTTCAGGCATCGATCCCGTGCGCGACGAACAGCGCATCCATGTCATCGCCAGCGCAATTGCTCATGTTGTGACATCGCAGATGAACCGCATCAAGGCGCGACATAGGTGACGAACGTTGCGCCTCAAGCAAAGTGGCCAACGTTTTCAAGTCGAGTAGATCCGCATTGCGCGTGCACCTTGTCCTCAAGTTCAGTCCCAATTCTGCTTGATGTGTCATGAACTCATGGTCTCGATTCAGCTTTAATTTCTTCGAGGACTGCATGGCGTTTTGAATACCACCTCAAACTGTCGCGTCCAGAATGTCAAATGGTTATCTCGCCTGATCCGCCGGGTGCCTCTCAGGAATAGACATATCGCAGGTCTGCATCCATACATATCTTTTTTTCAAAAACACCCTGAGTCAAGCCCATGACTCCAACCACATAGCCCTCGTTTAGATTCCACAATCTTTGCTGCGAAAAGGCTCTTACCTGCTTCGAAATACGCCTTTAGCTCCTCAGTTGCCGGGGAACTGAAGACATCAATATTTTTGCTACTGTCGATTATTAAACTAGACAATCGTTCTTAAAAAATCTTACAGCACCCAGATTTTACCTGAAGATTCTTATTTTCTCATTGCCGCTTCTAAAACTCAAAGCAACCTGCCGCCACCATAGCGATTCTCGCACTTGAGTATTTTCACGGCTCTTTCCGAAAACTTCGGTATAGCAGCGAGGCCTAATATCCGAATCCCAGATCACATTGCGTATGTTTATTTTCATACACCAGTCAAGCCCCATCCGGCCTCCCCATCTTGGGCGTACCACCAACACTCCAATGCACGTTACTTAAACGAAATCATTTTAACCAACAGGCTATGCGCACCCGCTGGCCCTGGCGCCTCACGGCTACCAGTGGGTTCGGTGTGTTCATGCTTTCACAATCCCACTATCCGTGACCGTTGGAACTTTCGCGTCCCGCGCGTGCGCTTTCCCTCCCGAAACGGGAAGGAATAGGGGAAGCGCAGACCCCCTGAATATTTGTAGACGGCGTTACTCGCCTGTTCTGCAGCCACACCATGTTCACGGTGTTCTAGCAGATGGCCAACCTCATGCACAACCCTGGACTTTCATCCTCAGCATGTGCACCCGCTTGCTACAGCGGCAGGCCTAAACATAGCTTTTGATTACTTTTGTGCAGATTAAACACGCCAGACCGTCATACCTACCTTTCCAAAAGTAAGTAATTCACGCTCTGAAGGCTCACCGTCACTTACTTTTTTTGATAAGTCATTGATTCAGAACCATTTTCAGAGATGTTTTTCACACTCTGTATAGCTCTGTTCTGGAACCCCGACAGCTTGAGGAAGGGTATTCCTGATGACCAGGCATCAAAAAAAGACCGCCCTTGGATGGGGTGGTCAAAACCTATCGAATCCACAGCCGATTTTCAGCCTTCAGATCATCCCGCAACAGCGGATTTGGTGATCTTTACCCACCCAGTTGGCGGGAGTGATGAGGACTTTACCACATCTTCGGATCGGCTGACAAGTTGAAAGCTCACCTGCTGAATGAGTGCTTTTGGGGTGTCTTCATCACCATGCTGGGTCAGAATTTTTCACGTTTTCGTGAAAACGATCTTTGATTTGACTTTACCACGAACGGTTGGATGCTTTTACGAAACGAGAGCCACTTTTTGCGAGACGAGGACTGTTTTGACGAACACCTCAGGCGAAACCCACATAACCGTGGAAATGCCATCGGATTCGCAAGAACACACGGGCTTTCGTGAAAACCAACGTTCAGGATCCCATTTTTACGAAACCAACGTCTCGTTTTGACCCAGCCGCCCCAATCACATGAAAACAAAGCTCAGTTCTGCTTTCCATCATTTGCCCCGATGGCCATGGCCGCGGACTTGAGCCTCGGGATCAACAACCCCAACCTCATCCTGATCGAGGTCGACGGCCAGAACTACTTCGCCGGCCTCAAGCCCACCAGC
>Ga0209343_10007192_pt1 | contig 13184 bp, 6 predicted proteins | sample RifCSPlowO2_02_FD_184026 | JGI IMG/M metagenome (GOLD analysis project Ga0209343, IMG submission 184026) | Groundwater microbial communities from Rifle, Colorado - Rifle CSP2_plank lowO2_0.2 (SPAdes) (version 2) | ecosystem: Environmental > Aquatic > Deep subsurface > Groundwater | place: Rifle... | reverse complement strand
TTGACAATTCCACAGGAATATCTGTAAAGAATTTCTGAGGCACAATCTTAAGCTGTTTCTTACTTGTTATAGGCTTAATTCCAGGAATTATCGGGACAGAAATCCCGAGCCTCCTCGCCTCCTTTACAAAATTAAAATATTTCTGATTGTCAAAAAACATCTGGGTAACTATATAGTTTGCACCCTTATCAACCTTGTTCTTTAAATTTTTCAGGTCATTTTCAAAGCTCTTTGCCTCATAATGCTTTTCAGGATACCCTGCAACACCGATGCAGAAATCAAACTTCTCTTCCATAATTGTCTCGTCACCAAGAAACAATCCCTTATTCATATTGGAGACACTTTCAACGAGCTCATACGCATAGGAATACCCCCCTTTCGTTGGTATAAAGTGAGGCTCGTCTGCCAATTTATCCCCCTGAAGCAGCAAGAGATTATTTATACCGAGAAAATGGAGGTCAATCAATATATCCTCTATCTCCTCCTTTGTAAAGCCTCCGCAGATTATATGGGGGATGGGATCAATGCCGAACTTATTAATTATTGCAGAGCAGATTCCTACAGTCCCGGGCCTCTTTCTCTTCATCATCTTTATGGCTAAGCCGTTTTTATCTCTAACCTGTATACAATCAGCCCTGTGGTAGGTAACATCAATGACTGCAGGACTAAATTCCTTTACACTTTCTATAGTATCGAAGAGTTCTCTGAGGCTGTAACCCTTTTCAGGCGGAACTATCTCCAGTGTAAATAATACCCTGTCTGAATTTTCTATCTTTTCTATAAATTTCATATAACCTTTTTATCTTTGGCATTTCTTTAACTCCCAAACTCCTCAACTCTTAAACTCATTAACTCCTTTGCCTTTGCCACAGCCTCCATTGCATCTTTTGCATATCCATTTGCACCTATCTCCTCTGCATATTTCCGCGTAAGGACTGCACCGCCTACCATTATAGGCAACTCAACTCCTTCCGACCTGAAGAGTCTTATTACATTCTCCATCTCAACCATCGTAGTTGTCATAAGTGCCGAGAGTCCTACAATATCCGCATCTCTCTTTACTGCCTCATCTAAAATTGTCTTTGCCGGAACATTCTTGCCGAGGTCTATTACATCAAACCCATAATTCTGCAATAATGTGCAGACAATATTCTTTCCAATGTCATGTATATCCCCTTGAACTGTTGCCATAACAACTTTTCCAAGAGAGGCAAATTCAGTCTTTTTAAATTCCAGCTTCAATCTCCCGAAAGCAGACTGCATTGTCTCTGCAGAGAGTATAATCTGAGGGAGAAAATATATCCCCTTTTCAAACCTCCTCCCAACCTCTTCAAGTCCTGGTATGAGTGCAATACTGCTCACATCCATTGGCTTCATTCCTTCCTTTAATGCCTCGTCAACCAATGCAGCAATCCTTTCTTTATCTCCTTCAATTATCGCCTTTTTAAGTCTTTCAGTTATTGTTTTTGGTTCTTCTTTTTCTGATTGCTGACTGACAACTGATGACTGCTGACTGTATTTTTTTATATATCTCTCTGCCCTCAAATCCCTATTAATCAGGACAAGGGAGGCATCAAATGCCTCCATCATCCTGCTATCCATAGGGTTTATAATTGATGCATCAAGCCCTGATTCCAATGCCATTGTCAGGAATGCAGAATTAATTATCGGACGGGAAGGCAGTCCAAATGAGACATTACTTACACCAAGAATTGTTGATAGTCCAAGTCTTTCTTTTATCATTTTTAATGCCTTCAGTGTCTCTGATGCCTGTGTCGGCTCGGCACTGACAGTAAGGGTGAGACAGTCTATTAATACATCCTCCTTCGGAATACCGAGCTTTATAGCCTTTTTTAAGATTCTATCTGCAATCTTAAATCTTCCCTCTGCGGTCTTTGGAATCCCTTTCTCATCAAGGGCAAGCCCAAGGACTGCAGCGCCATACTTCTTAGCAAGAGGGAGTATAGTCTTTAAGCTCTTCTCCTCTCCACTAACGGAGTTTATTATTACCTTGCCGTCTGAGGCCTTAAGACCTGCCTCCAGAACAGAGGGATTATTTGAATCAAGCATCAATGGAAGATTAACAGCATCCTGAATTGTAAAGATTGCCTTTCCCATCATCTTAATCTCATCAACCCCCGGTGCCCCCACATTTACATCAAGTATATCCGCCCCTGCATCTGCCTCTCTCTTTGCCTCATCGCGGATAATAGATACATTCCCCTCTTTCAATTCGGCAGATAATAATTTCTTCCCTGTGGGATTAATCCTCTCACCAATCCTTACAGGGGGATTACTATATCCAAAAAATACACTCTTTGTCCTGCTTGATACTGCAGTATAAGAAGGGACAACTCTCTTTTTTGGTTTTATCCTCTTTACAGTCTTGACTATTGCCTTAAGATGTTCAGGTGTTGTGCCACAGCATCCGCCTATTATGTTTACACCCTCCTTTGCAAATTTCACTGCATACTCTGCCATGGTTTCAGGCGACGATGGATAACAGGTAACACCATTGCACAGTTCAGGCATCCCTGCATTCGGCTGAAATACAAGAGGCTTACGGCTGATTTTATTCATCCTCCTGAATATCTCAATAAGACCTTCGGGGCCAAGACTACAATTTCCGCCGACGAGGTCAGCACCTAATGCATTTAAAACTACAGAGGCTGTCTCAGGGTCTGTCCCAACAACTGTCCTCATATCATTTACATCATTAGACTGCCGAATCGGCTGAAATGTCATCATTGCAAGTATTGGTATATCGGGAGACACATCCCTTGCCGCTATTAATCCTGCTCTTATCTCTTTTATATCAGAGAACGTTTCAAATCCAATTATATCCGCACCTGCCTTGACACAGACAGAAATCTGCTTTTTAAAAATGTTATATGCATCATCAAAACTTAAGTCTCCGATAGGCTTCAAAAACTTCCCCGTAGGACCTATGGTTGACATGACAAGACACTTTTTCCCTCTTGAGCCTGCTGAACCGACAACTTCTTTTGCAATCTTTACAGCAGTAGTGTTTATCTCAGCCAATCTCCCCTCAAGCCCATATTCTGAAAGCTTGATTCTGTTCCCGCCGAATGTATTGCTTGTTATGATATCTACACCTGCCTCTATATATTCCCTGTGCACCTCTTTTATTATGGCAGGGTTCGACAGATTAAGCTCCTCAGGACATGAGCCAGGCTTCATCCCCTTTTTCTGAAGCATTGTCCCTGTTGCACCATCTAGAATAAGTATCTCTGATTCAAGTCTTTTTAAGAATTTATTTTTCATAGTAAAAAAATTAGCCACAGACTTACACTGACAAAATAAAAAAAGAGGATAAGAAGTTATGAAGTTATGAGGTTTAGAAACTTAACTTCTTATTCTCTTAACATCTCAACTTCTTGCTTTTTCTTAAGTCTGTGTTAGTCAGTGGCAAAAATTAGTTTTTTTCTTCTCTGTGCCTCTGTGTCTCTGTGGCTTATACCTTTGGCAGTTTTACAATAAATCTGCTCCCCTTCCCTTCCTCACTCTCCACCTCAATAGTCCCGCCATGTTCTGTAATAATCTTCTTGCATATAGATAATCCAAGACCTGTCCCTTTTCCAACCTCTTTAGTTGTAAAGAATTTCTCAAACATCCTCTTCATATCTTCCTTCCTAATCCCCATCCCGTCATCCTCAAAAATTAATAGAACCGACGAATCATTTTCAGATGTCTTTATGACAAGCGTTCCCTTCTGCTTGTGATGGTACATTGCATAATGGGAATTATTTATAATATTTAATACCACCTGCTGGATCTGATTAAAATCCCCAATTACAAGAGGACCCGGTTCTTCAAATTCTCTTACAATTTTTATACTGTCATTCCTCATCTGATGTCCTTTAAGTGTGAGAACTGTTTCAATCATATTATTTACATTAATCTCCACCTTTTCATGTGAATGTTTGCGGGAAAAATCAAGGAGTGAACGGATTATTCTTGCAGACCTCTCCGCCTCTCCCTGTATAACCTTTAATCCCTTTTCTATTTCTTCGCTTTTGTCTAAATCCATCATGTGTTCAATATAACCCATTATCCCTGTTATCGGGTTATTGAGTTCATGAGCCAGACTTGAAACTAATTCACCAACCTCGGAGAGTTTTTCCATCTGTAAAACCTGCTCCTCCATCTGCTTCTTTTCAGTAGTATCTATAGCCACATGCACAAAGCCAATGAATTCCTCTTTTTCATCTAAAATCGGATATGTCCTGATAAGGAATATGCCTCCGAGATAGGAATTCTGCATCTCAATTGATACAGGCTTTAAGCTTCGTATAGTCCTGTCACATGGAAAGTCATTGGATATACCATCATAATTATAGAATATCCTATTACACATCTGCCCTACGACTTTATCGTGCGGCATACCGACTCTGTTATAAAAGGAGAGATTAGCCTTTATAATCTTGCCATTCCTGTCATGGATAGATACCATATCGGCTATTGCATTAAATGTATCTTCCCATTCTTTCTCCGCCTTTGATAGCTCATCTATTTTTCCCTCAAGCCTTGTTACAAGCCTCCTGCTGTATTCCCTTAAATAATTAGATTTTTTATCAGCCTCTACATCATCCCTTCTGCCTGATAAATATTGAGCTATGAGGTTCGGAAATTTTCCTACATCAAGAGGCTTATATATAAAGCCATCACATCCTGCCATTATAGCCATCTCCCTCTCGCCATTACCTGATAGAGATGTGAGGGCAACTATTGGAATTGAAGATAGATGATAGGTAGCCTTTAATTTTGTCGTTACCTCATATCCATTCATGCCTGGTATGTTAATATCCATTAGTATAAGGTCGGGTTTATAAGATTCAGCTTTGCTTATGCCTTCCTTTGCATTAGATGCCTCTATAAGCTTGTACCCATGGGACACTAATATCCTCCTGACAAGCATCAGGCTTGCCCTGTCATCTTCAATATAAAGAATAGTTTTAAAATTCTCTTTCATTTCTACCCCCTTACCTTTCTTCTCCTTTCTATAGGTATAACAAAATAAAAGTTAGAACCTTTTCCAAACTGGCTCTCAACCCACATCTCACCTCCGTGGAGCTCAACAAATCTGCTGCTTATTGCCATACCAAGACCCGTCCCCCCCTCTATTCTCGCAAAGGATGAATCTATCTGGCGGAACTCCTCAAATACCTTAGGCATATCCTCCTTCTTTATACCGATGCCTGTATCTCTGACCGATACCAATATAAAATTCCTATCCCTGATATGGGTTCTCCGCGGGCAGTAGCTATCAGGGTTATTTTCTATAGACTTAATATCATCATATCTTACCTTTCTTATCGTCAAAGTTATCTCCCCTCTATCTGTAAATTTTGCTGCATTGCTAAGTATATTCAGTATCAACTGTCTTATCCTCGTCTTATCAACATAAACTAATGGAAGATTCTCTTCTATATCGGCTGTAAGTTTTACAGGTTTATCCCTAACCAGTGCAGATGCAGTAGATATAGCCCCTTCTGCTATCTCACCAATATCTACCATTTCTTTTAACAGTTCTATCTTCCCTGATTCAATCTTTGACAGGTCAAGTATATCATTTATAATGGCAAGCAGGTGCTGTCCGCTTTGATGTATAGCAGTAAGGTCTGTCCTCTGAATCTCTGTTATGGGACCGTCTATACCTTTGAGGATGACCTTTGAGAATCCTATGATTGAATTTAATGGCGTCCGCAGCTCGTGACTCATGGTAGCAAGAAATTCTGATTTAAGTTTGTCTATACTCTTAAGCCTTTCATTTGCTAAATTTAGTTCTTTATTTAGAATTTCCAATTCCTTTTTAGAATCTGCCAATTCTTTATTTATTATTTCCAGACCCTTTGATGTCTTTTCCGCCTCCTCTACCCTTACCTCTGCTGTCAATCTATCCGAACGAATCTTGTGAAAATATGCTGCAGCTCCTATAATAGTGACTACAAGAATAATCAGTAACCTCTGCCTGTATTTATCAAGTTCCCTTATCCTTTTTATAATCTCTTCTTCAGAAGATTCAATTACAGCCAGCCATCTCTCCTCCCCTACCTTTAATGAAGTGCCTGCCACAAGGATATTTTTTACACCGTGGCTCTCAGGTATCTCAGTATAACCACCTGAGGGATTTTTGAGGATAAATTCTATCTCACCCTTATGCTGCTCCCTTGTAAGTCCCCATGAACAGAATAACTGTTCACCCTTATCTGTAAAGAGCATGGCATGACTACTCTCCCCATATCTTACAGGCGATATAATTGAAAATACATTATCCATATCTATACCTGTGATAACTGCACCACTTTTATGCTCACGATAAACAGGAGTTCCTACCTTTATTATACTGCTGTGTCTGGATATATACACCTGACCAATATCCAATTTAATCGTCTCCATGAATACAGGGTCATCGGATAAATTTTCAAGATTACCTAAATCAACAGCACCACCATCTTTAATGGAACCCCTTTTAACCTTAACTATCACCTTTCCACTATTATCTGCAAATAGCATATAGCTGTAAAGCGGGTGGACATTTAAGAATGGCTCATAGACCTTCTCAAGCCCATCCCTCCAGTAGACTATCTCTTTCTTATCCCCTAAAGAAAGCGCATCTATAAGTTTCATCAGGGCAAAGGGCTGTTTTAGGAAAAGTACGCTCCACCTCGCATCGTTAAATGTATCTTCAATTTGCGAGGCGACTCTCTTTGTTAGAAGGTGCTGCTCACTGTTAAATTCCTCTTTCGCATGACCCTCTATTGTCTTCTGCAGGTCGGAAAACACGGATATAAAGAAATACAAAAGGGCAGATGCTGCAACTGCTGCTATACCTGCGTAAATATACCTTTTTATCATCTGCCCCCCTCACCGTGACTCCTTTCTCCACACATAACTTATGTTAAAGGTGATGACTCCTCAATCCTCACCCCTTGCTTTTTTTAAATGCATTCATCACCTGCCCTATAAGTTCCTCCTCACTCAAAAACCCTTTACTTATAAGCCCCTCTATATAACCATTCATCCTTTTTTTATCATCTGCTGTAATATCCTTTGCCGATATTACAATTATAGGTATATCCTTTGTAATAGGGTCCCTCTTTACCTCCTCTATAACTGCAAATCCATCTATATCAGGCATCATAAGGTCAACTATTATCATCCCCGGATTATATTTCTTTATCTGATTTATACCCTCCATCCCGCTGTATGCAAGCTTTATATTATACCCACGATTAGTTAAAAATCTCCCCACAAGCTCTGCATCTCTTGGATTATCGTCTATCACCAGAATATTTTTTATAGTGCCGTTAAGTCTATTCAATGCCCGTATTAGGTCTTCATCACGCACAGGTTTTACAAGATATTCTGATGCGCCGAGACTAAAGCCCCTCTTCTTATCAGCCATTATACTACAGAATACAACAGGAATCCCCTTCGTCTGTGGATTTGATTTTAATCTCTGGATTATCTCCCATCCATCAATCCCAGGCATTATTACATCAAGTATAATAATATCAGGCATCAGCTCAATTACCTGCTCAACTGCCTTCACAGGAGATTGAATGCCAATAACTTTATAACCCTCTCTTTCCAATATCTTGCTGAAAAGGATTATAGAATTTGCCTCATCATCAATAACCATTACAACCCTCTCACTCTTGTCTGTCATGGTTATCTCCTTTTCAGCCTTTCCTTTCCATTCACAAATAACAGCCTCACCTAAAGGTATAATAAAATGAAATATTGAGCCGTTGCCAAGCCTGCTCTCAACCCATATCTCTCCTTCGTGGAGCTCAATAAATTTTCTGCTTATTGCCATCCCCAGCCCAGTCCCCCCCTCTTTCCTGACTGATGATGAATCTATCTGGCGGAACTCCTCAAACACCTTCAACCCATATCTCTCCTTCGTGGAGCTCAATAAATTTTCTGCTTATTGCCATCCCCAGCCCAGTCCCCCCCTCTTTCCTGACTGATGATGAATCTATCTGGCGGAACTCCTCAAATACCTTAGGCATATCGTCCTTCTTTATGCCAATGCCTGAATCCTTAATTGAGAGCAGCATAAAATCTCCATCTCCATGTATCATCCTCTTCGGACAATAGCTACTTCTGTTATCTTCTATAAAACCCATTTTGCTGTATCTTATCTTTTTAATCATCAATTTTATCTCTCCATTATCCGTAAACTTTATTGCATTGCTGATCATATTGAGCATTACCTGTCTTATCCTTGTCTTATCTGCATAAACCAAGGGGAGGCTTTCACCAAGCTCCATCAGAAGATTTACAGGTTTACCCCTTATCAGTGCACTTCCTGTGGCTATCACATCTTCCGCTATCCTGCCGATGTCTATGACCTCCTTTGCCAGTTCCATCTTTCCTGATTCAATCTTTGAGAGGTCAAGTATATCATTTATAATTGCAAGAAGATGCTGTCCGCTCTGATGTATGGCGGCAAGGTCTGTCCTCTGCAGTTCTGTTATAGGCCCATCTATTCCTTTTAATATAACCATTGAAAACCCAATGATAGAATTTAATGGGGTCCTGAGTTCATGGCTCATATTTGCAAGGAATTCTGATTTAAGTCTGTCAACCTCTTTTAATTTAATATAAGAATTCTGGAGTTTTAAGTGTATTTCATTTAATTCCTTTGTCCTCTCCTTTACCTTCTCCTCCAATTCCCTCTTATATCCTTCCAATTCCCTTGTAGTATCAGTGAGTGACCTATAAGCTGCATCCAATTCCTTATGAGAATCCTCCAGCTTCTGATAATTTTTCTGCAATTTCTGATGCTGGAATAAAATTTCTTCGTCTCTGTCCTTTAATGCAACAATCATCCTGTTAAAAGAAGATGTAAGTTTTCCAACTTCATTGGTGGATGAAACATCTATCGTGTGGAAGAGGTCGCCGTCTGCAACCGACTCTGTTGCCTTTACCAGGCTTGCTATCGGTTTTGTAATTGCCGTTGTAAAGATATAGTCGCTTATCAATCTAAAGATGATTACAACAATTGTGAAGATTATAACAATATAAATCATTCTCCTTACATTATTATTAAGCCGTTGAGTACTAAATATTATCTCAACCTTACCTATATTCTCTGAAACTCCCTTTTTAACACTTTCAATAGACCATGGCATCAATTCTCCCGCCTCTATTTTTATGGGATGCTGAACTGAATACCACAGTTCTTCAGGAACAATTTCAGCGTCCCCCATATTGACGAGGAAGACATTTTCCTTATTGAAGACCTTGATTGAAATAACATCCTTAAGCATCAAGCCACCTTTTACCACCTTTTCAATAGAGTCTTTGTCTTCAATCATTACAGGTATTTTTAAATCGTGGGCTACTTCTTCTGTAATGGAATCTCCCCTCAACTTAAACTCCGACCACATATCATTATGATGGTTATAGAGGAGAATTGATGCAAGTGCAAAAACAACCACTATGACCATTATAGTGGAATAAAGCATCATCCTGATTTTAAGAGGTATATTCTTTAACATATTAAATAAAATTATAAATAATCAGCGTATTATAATCACATCTTATTTTTAAATCAACAGGATAAAACAGAATAATGAAGACAGAAATGACAACAAGACAGTCTTTACTCATATAGACTTTAAATGTGTATGTTTCATGGCAATTTTCTTCTTGCCTGCATTTCTGAAAAAGATTGTAAGTTTTAAGTTCTCTCCCAGACCTTCCTTCTGTAAAATAATTCCATTGCCGAACTGTGGATGTATAACCTTTGAACCAACAGAATAAGCAGTCAATAGTCGTGAGTCGGCAGTCCGCAGTCCAGCATAGTCAGCTTTTTTATTTTCTTGACTGCTGACTGTTGACTGCTGACTGTCAACTGTATTTATCAACTCTCTTGGAATATCCTCTATAAACTCAGAAGGGGGATTGGACATCTCCTGCCCATATATTCTCCTGCTCTCTGCATTTGTAAGAAAGAGCCTCTCTTTTGCCCTTGTTATGCCTACATAACAGAGCCTCCTCTCCTCTTCCATCTCCTTCTCGCTGTCTATGGATTTTATATGCGGAAATATACGCCCCTCCATACCTGTTATAAAGACAGCAGGAAACTCCAATCCTTTTGATATATGGAGTGTCATCAGCGACACAGAACCACTCGTGTCAGAGATGGTATCGGCATCCGAAACAAGTGCCGCCTGGTCAAGGAATCCTGCAATACTCTTATCCGCCGTCCGCTCTTCATACTCCTCTGCAGCACTGATTAACTCTTTTAAGTTTTCTATCCTATCCTCCGCCTCATCAGTCTTCTCATTCTTCAGTGCCTCCAGATAGCCGCTTATCTCAAGTGTCTTTTTAATAACCTCTGAAGCACTTTCAGTCGTGACAAATGCCTCAAGCTTTTTTAAAATATTATAAAATGCCTCTATCCCCTGACCCCTTGACCCCTTGACCCCTTGACCCCTTAATTCCTTAATAGCTTCTATAAGATTAACCCCTTTTGATTTTGCATATTGTTCAATCTTATCAACAGTTGCATTCCCTATCCCCCGCACAGGGACATTGATTATCCTTTTCAAGCTGATGGAATCATTGGGATTTATAACGATTTTGAGATAACATAGTATATCCTTTACTTCTTTTCTTTCAAAAAATTTTAATCCGCCGTAGATTTTGTATGATATCCCCTCCCTCCTGAGAGAGTCTTCTAAAACCCTTGACTGGGCATTTGTCCTGTAAAATATAGCAACATCACTATATGAAATTCTGCTCTCCCGGCAAAGTTCTTTTATCTTTGATGTAATAAAATCCGCCTCATCAATTTCATTTGAGGCGCGATGGTAAAATATCTTTCCACCGCCGCTCTTTTTAGTCCAAAGCTTCTTTTCTTTTCTATAAAGATTTCTGCTGACAACAGCCCATGCGGCATCTAAAATATTCTGGGTGGAGCGGTAGTTCTCTTCAAGCTTTACCACCTTCACATCAGGATAATCCCTCTCAAACTCCATAATATTCCTTATGGTGGCACCCCTCCACTGATAGATGCACTGGTCGTCATCACCCACGACACATATATTTCTGTGTCCTGATGATAAAATCTGGACAAGTCTGTATTGGGCATGATTTGTATCCTGATATTCATCAACCATCAGATACTTGAAACGCTCTTTATAATTTTTAAGAACATCGGGCACGTTCTCAAATAGTAACACTGTCTTCATAAGGAGGTCGTCAAAGTCAAGTGCATTATTCTCCTTCAATCTCCTCTGGTAAAAGGTATAAACAGTATTTATAATCTCCTGTAATCCGTCTTCAGGATTCTGTATCTTTTCTATAAGCTCATTTTTTAAATTACTAATCCTCCCAGCTATTGATTTTGGTGGATAGAGGTCATCGGATATATTGAGCTCCTTCATACATCCTTTTAATAATGAAAGGCTGTCATTGGCATCGTAGATAACAAAATCTCTCCCGAATCCAAGTTTATCAATATCCCTGCGGAGTATCCGGACACAGGCAGAGTGGAATGTGCTTATCCAGCAACCGCTTGCCCTGTTTAAACCGTTTAAACCGATAATCTTCTCTACCCTATTCCTCATTTCATCTGCTGCCTTGTTGGTGAATGTTAGGGCAAGGATATTTTCAGGGGATGCGTGGCCTTTTTTAATCAGATGGGAAATACGGTAGGTAATAACCTTTGTCTTTCCTGACCCTGCACCTGCTAATATCAGGAGGGGACCTTCTATATGCTCAACAGCATCTCTCTGCTGGGGATTTAATTCATTGTAGATTTGCATCGTTGATTTATTGTAACAGAAAGATATTTTTTTTCAACCGAACAATTAGAAATTATAGAAATTTACCACAGAGGCACGGAGACACGGAGGAAAAAACTAAATTTTTTGACACAGATGAACACTGATTAGTTATGATTTTTTCTGTGCCAATCATAATTTATCTGTGTCTTCAGTGTCTTTGTTTTTTGTCTTTCTCTGCCCCCTCTGTGCCTCAGTGTCTCTGTGGTTTTATTAGGTTTTTGTTCTGCTTGGCTGCTGCTGGCTTATGCAGTGAATGGTTCCAAGCCCATAGACGAGGTTTGAAGAGTCTATTCCTATAACCTTGCGATTCTGGAACTGTCTCTGGATAATCTCCAAAGCCCGTTTATCATTCTTATGACCAAAGATGGGAACCAACACTGCTTTATTTCCTATGTAAAAGTTTGCATAGCTTGCCGGCAGCCTGCCTTCTTCGTCCTCAATATATCCTGGCGTGGGCAATTTAATGACATTTAACCTGTTTCCTTCGTTATTCTTTGAGTTTAGGAGTATTTCATAATTCTCATGGAGTATAGGGTGGTTCTCATCATTCTTGTCTTCTTCATAGACACAGAGGACAGTTTCAGGATTCACGAACCTTGCTATGTCGTCAATATGACCATCTGTATCATCCCCCTCTATACCATTCTTTAGCCATATAATCTGTGATACTCCGAGATACTCCTTCAGATAATCCTCTATCACACTTTTAGTGAGATTTGGGTTCCTGTTTTTATTAAGGAGACACTGCTCTGTTGTAAGCAAAGTCCCTCTTCCATTCACATCTATTGAGCCGCCCTCAAGAACAATGCCGGGCTTAAAACATGGGAGACTCATCCTCTCATTCATGAATTCAGGGATATTTGTATCTTTCATCAGCGTTTCATATTTCCCGCCCCATGCATTGAATATCCAATGGGTCATTGCAAGTCTTCCGCTATTTTTATTTATCAAGAAGATTGGGCCATAATCCCTGAACCATATATCAGTATAATCGTATTTATGAAATATAATACTGTCTGGATTTACCCCGCTTTTTTTAAAAAGTCTTTCAGCCCTTTTCTTCATTGCATCATCTCTTACGAAAAGATTCACATCTTCGCTATCCAGTATGGCATGTATTATCTCAACATAGGTCTTCTCCACCTTTTCAACCCTGTCAGGGAAGGTTATGGGGTCATGGGGCCATGAGAGCCATATAGCATCATGCCTCTCCCATTCAGCAGGCATGTAATAACCTAATTTTGCAGGTGTAGTATTTGCAGTTGGTTTGTTCATGTATAGGAAATTATAAAAATTAGCCACAGAGGCACAGAGACACAGAGATATTAAATACTTTTTAAAATATTTATATTTTTT
>Ga0209343_10007190_pt1 | contig 13185 bp, 7 predicted proteins | sample RifCSPlowO2_02_FD_184026 | JGI IMG/M metagenome (GOLD analysis project Ga0209343, IMG submission 184026) | Groundwater microbial communities from Rifle, Colorado - Rifle CSP2_plank lowO2_0.2 (SPAdes) (version 2) | ecosystem: Environmental > Aquatic > Deep subsurface > Groundwater | place: Rifle... | reverse complement strand
CGGTGCACATCAGGCACGCCGCGACAATGTCGTCTTCAAGGTTGAGGTGGAACTTGCCTTCGCCGTCGATAACCAGCTTGAGGAAGTCCAGCAGATTGCGTGCGTAAAGCGCCGAAGCGTCTGCCGGCACCAGGGCCGCCAGGTTGGTGTGACCGACAATGGTCACGCCGTGCTTGACCACCACCTGATCGGCTTCGGTCAGCGGGCAGTTGCCACCCTGAGCTGCCGCGAGGTCGATGATCACTGAGCCTGGCTTCATTTCTTCCACGGTTGCGGCGTGCAGCAAGGTCGGTGCCTTGCGGCCCGGAATCAGCGCGGTGGTGATGACGATGTCGGCCTGCTTGGCGCGTTCGTGCACGGCGCCAGCCTGGCGCTGCATCCACGACGCCGGCATTGGACGGGCATAGCCGCCTACGCCTTGGGCGCACTCGCGCTCTTCATCGGTCTCGAACGGCACGTCGACGAACTTGGCGCCGAGGGATTCGATCTGCTCTTTCACCGCCGGACGTACGTCCGAGGCTTCGATCACCGCGCCCAGGCGCTTGGCCGTGGCGATGGCCTGCAGACCGGCAACACCGGCGCCGAGCACCAGAATGCGCGCAGCTTTTACGGTACCGGCAGCGGTCATCAGCATCGGCATAAAGCGCGGATAGTGATGGGCACCCAGCAGCACGGCCTTGTAGCCGGCAATGTTGGCTTGCGACGACAGCACATCGAGGCTCTGGGCGCGCGAGGTGCGCGGCGCGGCTTCGAGGGCGAAGGCGGTAATCCCGCGGGTGGCCATCTTGGCGATGGTCTCGCTGTCGAACGGGTTGAGCATGCCAACCAGCACGGCGCCGGCTTTCATCTGCGCCAGTTCGGCATCGCTTGGGGCCAAGACCTTGAGGACCAGGTCCGCGCCCAGAGTAGTCGCGGCATCACCGATATCGGCACCGACGATCTCATAGACGTGGTCCGGCAGGCTGGCAGTAACGCCGGCACCGGTCTGGACAGTCACCTGATGGCCGTGGGCGATCAGCTTCTTGATGGTTTCCGGGGTAGCGGCAACCCGCGTTTCGCCGGCATGGGTTTCGAGAGGAACACCGATGTGCACTTCAAATCTCCTGCGTGTGATCGTTAGGGAAACCAGTTCACTACGTTGGCAAACTGGGGTGGCTGATCAGCACAAAACTCCCTCGGCGCAGGGCTGCAGACCGGCGGGCGCGGCATTCTGCCGGCGAACGGGCAGGGCATCAAGGGCTTCTGCTAGTGAACTGGATAAGTAACTACAAGCCAGCACCTGACCTAACGGTCACGAAATATGCTGAAAGCCCCGTGGTGAAAGGCTTTCTGGCGTTTTTAGAGGTTTTTAGGCGAGGCCTTGATGGCCGTCATGAATAACCGTTCATCAGGTCGGATTGGGGGTGGTAAACAGGGCTGGAGGCCTTATTATTAGGCCTCTGCATTACCTTTTATTAATGAATCTTATCCTCGGTATTAGCTATTGATTATGCATTTATGTAGCGCTGTTTAATATTCGCTACATAAGGGCTTTTGCTGGTTTGTTATCGCTTACGGTTGCTTGTCCTCATCCAGCAGCCGTTGCAGTTCGGCACTGAGCGGCTGCCGGGCGAAGGCACTGATTCGCGCCCGGCCACTGTTACCGATCGGCACCCACAGCCGCGAGAACAGCAGGGCGGCGATGATCCGCGGCAGTTGCCCGGCCACTTCGCGCCAGTCACGTAGCTCCCAGCCCAAGCGCAGCATGCGCCAATGGCTGTAGGCGTGGAGCACGGGCAGGCGCTGGCTGAGGATGTGCGCGCGTTCAAGGGCGGCAAAGGCCGCCAGCGGATCGTCGGCCGCGCGATTGGCGGCATCGAGGGCGGCGTGAATGGCGCTGCGCAGGGCGCTGCTCATGCCTGTTGCTCCTGACGCAGCAGGCGCAGGCCGTTGGCGACCACTAGCAGGCTGACGCCCATGTCGGCGAACACCGCCATCCACAGGCTGGCGTGGCCGGTGAGGGTGATCAGCAAGAACAGCGCTTTGACCCCCAAGGCCAATGCGATGTTCTGCTTGAGGATGGCGGCGGTGCGCCGCGACAGGCGGATAAAGGCTGGGATTTTGCGCAGGTCGTCGTCCATCAGCGCCACGTCGGCCGTCTCGATGGCGCTGTCGCTGCCGGCCGCGCCCATGGCGAAGCCGATGTTGGCCTGGGCCAGGGCTGGCGCATCGTTGATACCGTCGCCGACCATGCCGACGATCTGGCCGTTGCCTTGCAAGGTGTGGATGGCTGCCAGCTTGTGTTCCGGCAGCAGGTTGCCGTGCGCCTCGTCGATGCCGGCTTGCAGGGCGATAGCCGCAGCGGTGTGGGCGTTATCGCCGGTCAGCATGCAGGTCTTGATCCCGAGTTGATGCAGCTCGGCGATGGCTGCCTGGCTGGAGGCCTTGAGCGTGTCGGCCACCGCAAACAGCGCCAGCACCTGGCTCGGCGCGCACAGCAGCACCACGCTTTTACCCTGGCGTTCCAGGGGCTCCAGCAGGGCTTCCAGGGCCGGGCTGCACAGGCCCAGTTCTTCCACCAGACGATGGTTGCCGAGCTGGTACAACTGGCCGTCGAACAGGCCGCTCACGCCACGGCCGGGCAGGGCGGTGAAGTTGACCAGCGGCAGCAGGGTCAAGCCTTGCTGCTCGGCGTGGCGGGCGATGGCCTGGGACACCGGATGGTCGGAGCGCTGGGCCAGGCTGGCAGCCAGTTGCGCCGGGTCGCAAGCGTCGCTGTGCAGCGCCAGGTAGTCGGTTTGCACCGGGCGGCCGTGGGTCAGGGTGCCGGTTTTATCCAGGGCCAGGGCGCGCAGCTGATGGCCAAGTTCCAGGTACACCCCGCCCTTGATCAGGATGCCGCGGCGGGCGGCTGCAGCCAGGCCGCTGACGATGGTCACCGGGGTGGAGATCACCAGTGCACAGGGGCAGGCGATCACCAGCAGTACCAGGGCACGGTAGGCCCACTCCAGCCAGGCGCCGCCGAGCAACAGGGGCGGCATCAGCGCGACGGCCACGGCCAGGGCAAACACTGTCGGGGTATAGATGCGCGAGAACTGGTCGACGAAGCGCTGGGTCGGCGCTCGCGTGCCTTGGGCTTGCTCCACCGCATGGATGATGCGCGCCAGGGTGCTGTTATCCGCCGCCGCGCTGACCTGATAGTGCAGCTCGCCACCCTGGTTGATGGTGCCGGCAAACAGCGGGTCGCCGGCGGCCTTGTCCACCGGCAGGCTCTCGCCGGTAATCGGGGCCTGGTTGACCGTGGACTGCCCCGCGCTGACCACGCCGTCCAGGCCAATGCGCTCGCCGGGGCGCACCCGCACCTGGGCGCCGATCGCCACCTGGCTGGTTGGTGCGCTCTGCCAGCTGCCGTCGGGCTGCTGCACTGTGGCCTGTTCAGGGGTCAGCGCCAGCAGGCCGTGAATCGCCTGACGGGCGCGGTCCAGGGACTTGGCCTCGATCAACTCGGCGAGGGCGAAGAGCACCATCACCATCGCCGCCTCCGGCCACTGGCCGATCAGCACGGCGCCAGTGACGGCAATGCTCATCAGCGCATTGATATTCAGGTTGCGGTTTTTCAGTGCCACCCAGCCCTTTTTATAGGTGCTGAGGCCAGAAAGCAGAATCGCCAGCAGGGCCACGCCGGCCACGGCCCATTCGGGTGCCAGCGCGCTGAAGTGCAGCAGCTCGGCAGCCAGCGCCGACACACCAGCCAGGGCCAACGGCCACCAGGGTTTGCTGGCTGGGGTGGTGCTGGTGGGTGGCTGTTCGGCGGCGACGGGCTGGGCACTAAAGCCCAGCTCGTTGATCGCGGCAATGATCGTCTGTTCGTCAGGCAGTGCATGCCAGACCCCGAGCACCCGGCTCAGCAGGTTGAACTCCAAGGCGCTCACGCCGGCCAGTTTGCCCAGGCGTGTCTCGATCAGGCCCTGCTCGGTGGGGCAGTCCATCTGCTCAATGCGAAAACGACTCAGGCGGGCACCTGCGGGGCGCGGATTGCTGTCGCCGCTGGGCGCCGGAGTGGCCGGGTTGGGGTGCTGATGATCGCAACAGTGACTCATGGGATGCTCCTCGGTAAGCCGTGTTGCACAGTCAACACCCTGAAGCCACTATAGGGTCAAGCACCCTGTTGGAGGCAATCATGAAGATCGGTGAACTGGCCACCTTGGCCGACTGCCCGGTGCAGACCATCCGCTATTACGAGCGCGAGGGCCTGCTGCCGCCGCCGGCCCGCAGTGACGGCAATTACCGGCTTTACAGCCCAGAGCATAGCGAGCGCCTGACCTTTATTCGCAATTGCCGCAGCCTGGACATGACCCTCAACGAAATCCGCGGCCTGCTCAACCTGCGCGACCGCCCGCAGGAGGACTGCGCCAGCGTCAACCAACTGATCGACGCGCACATCCAGCACGTGCAGGCGCGGGTCGCCAGCTTGCAGGCCCTGCAGGAGCAATTGTTGGAGTTGCGCCAACGCTGCGCCGCGGCCCAGGAGGTCGAGCACTGCCCGATCCTGCAGCAGTTGACGGTCAGTGGCGGGGTCGGTGCGCTGGCGGATGACGACTCCCACGTCGGCCGCAGCCATGGCCATTAGTGACCTCGCCCCCGTCTAATCCGGGCACAGGCCGAGGGTTGCCAACTCTTCCAGCGGGACCTGTTGTTGCAGGCTCAGGCAGGTGGCGCTGGGCGCTGCCACGGTGCTTGGCGCGGGTGCGTTGGCGCTGGGTTCGGCGCGCTGGCTGGAGGCGTTATCCAGGTACAGCAGGGCCTGGCGGCCGCCGCGTTGCACGCGCACATGGTCGCGGTACACCGCTAACAAGGTGATGCCCTCGACGATCAGTTCGCCGGGCCGCACCGCGAGCGGCGCGGCGCCGGCGATGCTGATCAGGGCCAGGGAGTTGCTGCTCTGGTTGCTCTGGACGGCGCCGTTTAGTTGCCAACTCTCCAGGCCGTGCAAAGGCGCGGGCGTCGGCAGGTGGAAGGCCGGCACCCGCCAGGCACCGGCATCCAGGTGCAACTCCAGCGCGCTGCCCGGCAGGCTGCTCAGCAGTCCCAGGGCGAGCGCGACGGTCCGCCCGCCGTTAGGGGGCGGCATTGGCCTGGTCCAGGCGCACGATCTGCCCCAGGTTGCGCCGACTGACCAGCGGCAACAGCAGGTTGTCGGGGTTAGCGGTCAGCCCGGTCCACCTCTGGTTACCGCCACCGTGGCAGCCGTACATCAGCACTTCGCCCGTGCCGTCGTTCATCGAGCTACCGGCCAAGTCCATGCAGGCGCTGCCCTGCTTGAGGGTCAGCGCTTGGCTGAGGTCGAAGCTCTGTCCGTTATTGGCCAGGTCACAGGGGCTTAGGCGCAAGCCGCTGGAGTTGGTCAGGCACAGGGTTGGATCGGCGCCGCTGTGCACCGCACCGCGGGCGTCGATGATCCAGGTTTCGCTGGCCGCGCCGCTGCAGTTGGCCGCCGGCAAGACTTGCAAGGCGGTGCCGGCGGCTTTCAGGCAATTAGTGCCGTTCTTGATTGGCACGGCAGCTGGTAGCAGCGGCGCGCTGTTGAGGTTGAGGGTGGTAAGCAGCTGGCGCAGGGCTGCATCGGCCGCCGGATCGCCCTGTTCCAGTTGCGTGCGGTAGACGTTGATCCAGCGGTTCAAGCGCAGGGCCCGTTGTTGTTGGTCCTGGTAGCGATCAAAGACGGCGCGCGCCTCGGCCGAGAGGCCGTCGGGGTTGTCGCTGTAGCTGTCATACAGCAGTTGCGCAGTGCCGCTGAGCACCAGCACGGTTTTGCTCGCCAGGGCGCGCAGGGCTGTGTCGAACTCGGGCATTTCGACGCTGCGCAGGGCGCTGTAGCCAGCCTCTTTACCGACCACTACCGGTGCCGGCATCGGCGGCAGGTTTTGTGGCAGTTGCAGGCTGGCCAGCTCATTGGGCGTGGCCTCATTGGGCGCCTGGCAGAACAGCTTGGCCACGGTTGGCTGTTGGTCTTCGGCCAGTTGGATATGCAGTTTGTTGGCCTTGTTGGCGGCGTTACTGTCCAGGCGCTGGCCGGCCACGGCGATGCGCTGGTTACTGCCATTGGCATAGTCGACGCTCAGCCAGCACTGGCGTGTTGTGGCGTTAGCGACCGGCGCCGGCAGGTTGAAGACGTTGCCCCAGTTGCTGCGCAGGGCTGGATAGAGCACCGCGCTGCCGGTTTCCGGCACATAGCCGCCGAGGATGGTGAATACCGGCACGCCGAGGCGTTGCGGCTTGGCGAAGGTTTTGGCTCCGTTATAGAACAGGTTGCTATTGTTTTGCACCGGCGGTGCCAGTTCGTCCATCTGCCGGGTGCTGGCGTTCCACTTCAGGTAACCGGTACTCGAGGTGCTGCTCGGGATGGCGCGGTCCAGGCGGGGTTGGATACCGGTCTTGGCACTGAAGCCGGTGTAATGGGTGTAGCGCGACAGCTTGCTGGCGAAGGAGCCGCCGGCCATGGCATCCGGGGCATAGCTGTACAGGTCGAGGAACTGGTGGCTCCACTCGCCCTGTTGGTTGGCCGTGACGCCAGCAGTCCAATGCACGTTGGCACGCAGGCGCTTGCGGTAGCCGATCAGGCCCCAGCCGCTGTCGGCGTGGTGGTTGGACCAGAAGTGGCTTTTCGGCGGCAAGTTGCTGCCCGGGTAGTGACCGAGGCCGAAGTGGTGGCCGATCTCATGGCTGAACTCGTTGCCCTGGCTGCTCCAGAGCGTGAGCATGCCGTTGCCGCCGCTCAGGCCATGGGTTTGCAAGCCGTTGCTATAGAGCCCGGCGGCGTGGTGGGCGACCACGCTCTGGAACAGTTGCGGCTGGGTTTGTGAAACCATGCTTGAGCTGGTGACGCCATAGTTGGCCAGGTTGGTGCCGACACTCACGGTGGATTTGCCGGTGTCGCCGCGCATGTCGCCGGAGTACACGCCGCCTTCGGTCGGGCTGAAGGTCGGCTCGACGGGGTTGTGGTTGGCGCCGTCGACGTCGTAAATCGCTCCGCTGCCCACCATCACCCGATTGAACTGCACATCTTCGTACTGCGCCGCGGTGATGCGTGCTACGGGAATGGTTTGGAAGTAATCGGTGGCAGCCCTGACCGGTTGCAGGCTGAGCCAGTGACTGTTGCTCTTCGGTGGTGCGGTGAGCATGCCGACGCGGATGGTGTGCAGCACCAGCTCGGCGGGCGCGGCAAACTCGATGCCCTCAGCCGCCAGTTGACCGTTGCGGCCTTGCTCGTCAGTGAGGCTCAGGCTCAGGCCCGGCTTGACCCAATCCCACGGCAGCAGCACCGACCAGGCGCGGCGCGAGTAGGTCAGGTCGGGGCGGCCATCGGTGTTGGAGTAATCGGAGCGGAACAGCTCGTTGGGCGAGCGCAGGGTCAGGGCCGGCAGCGGCTGACCGTCCAGCGTGGCATTCAGGGTCAGCGTTTGCAGCTTGCCCAGGCTCGGGTCCGGGGTGATCAGCAGCAGCGCTTCGCGTTCGCTGGTCAGGGTCGGCATGTTCTTCGCGGCGTTACCGGCCGGATCGACCGAATGACTCTGCACGAACTGCACCATGGCCGGCAGGCTGCCGGCCAAGTCATGGCGCACCGCGCGCGGTTGGCCAGTACCGTCGATGTCGTAGAAGGCCACGGCATTCACTTCATCATCCGTAACGCCGGTGGGCTCGGCAAAGCTCGGTGCCGGCGGGCTCACCGGCGGCGGTACCTCAACGTCGGGGGCCGTGCCGTGGTCGCCGTCGGGATCACTTGGCGTGGTGCCGGTCTGGTCGTTGTCGTTGTCATCCGCGGGCGGTGTCACAACAGGCGGCGTTTCCGGCGATACGGGCGGCGTTACGTCGGGTGGCGTTTCTGGCGACACAGGCGGAGTGACCACGGGCGGTGTTTCCGGCGATACGGGCGGTGTCACAACAGGCGGAGTTTCTGGCGATACAGGCGGAGTGACCACGGGCGGAGTTTCTGGCGAAACGGGTGGCGTTAAAGCTGGTGGTGTTGCTTCGGTGTTTTTCTGTGGGTCAAAGAAGGTGGTTTGCACCACCAGCGGCGCGCCGATCGTCGGGTTCATATAGAACGGGCGCTTGACGCGCAGGCCTACGCCGTTAGCGATGAAGGTGTAACGCACGGTGTGATACTTGGGTTTGGCGGCCGCTGAAAAATCGGCGTTCATCTGCGCAAACCATGCCTGCGGCATGCGGAACTGGGTGGGGAAGTTGCTGCCATCGAGGGTGAAGTGATAGCCACCACCAAATACTGCGCCCGCTTGCGGGGTAATAAAGTCCGGCCCGTCGTAGTCGGGCAGGCCTTGCGCATTGAGGGCACCTTTGCCGCCAGCATTGACGCCACTACCTTTGATGTCGGAAACCTCGATGCTCGCCACCGGATTGCTAAGCGTGCTCAGATCGCCGTCTTGTTCGTGGACGAAATATTCCATCTTCAAGGTAACGACTTCGTCTTGGCTGGGCGCGCTGACATCCTCGGAATACAGTTTCATGCCCCAGCTTTGGTTGCGTTCGTGGAGGGCAAAAAACGGAAAGTAACCATGCGATGGCCAGACTTGCACCCCATTTGGCGTGCGTCCTTGCGGATAGCTGTCATGAATACGCTTTTGTTCGGCTCCGCCGAGCAGGTTGCCGTTGTTACGCAGGGGGTCGGCGCCCCATGACTGCCATGAGTGGAGTCCGGGCATCAAGCCCGCCCCCATGTCTTTGCCTGGGGTGAACATAAAGCTCACGCGATGGCCGAGGGTGGCAATGTTGTCCCATTCGCCCTCATTCCAGATGCCGGTCAGATCGTCATTTCGGTCGAGGCGCGTCGCATTGGCGAAGTCCCAGTTGCGGTTGACGTTGCCACCTTGCAAGTTGCTGCTGCTGCGGCCAAAGGCGATAGCATCAAAGAATGCGCCGGTGAAGCCTTTGCTGGCGCCGTCGGCAGCCGAGGGGTAATGCCCGCCAGAGAGGTCGCTGAACGATGAAGCCTGTGCCGACACCTGTTTGTAGCCGGACATATACACCCGCTGGGCACCGAACAGGGCGCGCAGAAAGTTGTAATAGTCCAGGTGGTTTTCCGCGTAGGGCTTGCTCAGGATGCCGATGCGGTATTGGCCTTTGGTGAAATTCGGCGCCTCGGCGTAAACCCGTGCGGAGCCATCGAAGTTACGAAACGGCGTGCTCGTATCGGCGTGCCGAATGGCGTTGTACCAGCGGATCAGATCGAGGCGCTTGGTACTGCCCTGATCGTTGCCCTTGCTCGTTGCGTTGACGTACGAGTCATAGGGCTCCTGAGCATTGTTCGGCATATCCGGCAAGTTGGCCAGCAAGGTTGGCTGATCATAAAACACGCTGGTGCTGCTCGGCGGCGTTACAGGCGGCGGTGTCGGCGTGGTAACGGGCGGTGTCGCAGGTTTGCTATTACTCCCGCCGCCGCCACCCTTATCAAAGCAGCCGGTGAGCATCAGCGGAAGAAGTAGCAGGACTATGGGTCGAGACATCGGCGCGTATCACTTAAACAGGGAGGTTTGAAGGTTGAGCGCTTCGCGTTTGGCGCAGCGCTGACTGTTCGGGTCGGCTCAGGTCAGTGCGGCACGACGTGTGCCCTCTGATGGGGTAGTCCGCTCGGCAAACTGGCCATTACCCGCTCCGCCAATGCACGGTCCGGGTAGTTGCCGTACAGCACGCGGAACCACGGCTGACCGTCGCGCTGGTCGCGCTGCAGGCGCAGGGGTTCGCGTGGGTGCCGCTTGAGCAGGGCCAGCATGTAGGCTTCGCCGGTGCCGCTGATCAGCTCAATGGCATAGCGCTTGGCTGGCGGGGTCGGCAGTGCCGTGCTGGCCTTGGCCAGTACGGGCAATGGCGGTTTGCTCAGGGCGCTGCTTAGGCTCTCGCCGCCCTGGCCATTGCCGAGGGTGGCGGGGTCGATGGCCTTGGGCTTTTCCAGCAGGGTGCGCGGCGGTGCGGCGAAGGGCTGGGCGGTCGGCGTGGTGGCTGCCGGGCGCAGGTCGAGGGCGTTAGCGGCCGGTGCGGCGGGCTCGAACAGTTGTTGTGGATTGTTCGGCAGCAAGCTGGCTTGGTCGAGCACGCGGATGCCTTGGTACTTTTCCTGGCTCAGGTTGGCCAGACCGGCGGCGTCGCGGACTACGCTGGGGCGCAGGAAGACCATCAGGTTGCGTTTGACCTTGACGTCCTTGCTGGAGCGAAACAACCCACCAATCAGCGGCAGGTCACCCAGCAGCGGCACCTTGCTGTCGCTGCGGGTAACGTCGTCCTGGATCAGGCCGCCGAGGACGATGACCTGGCCGTTGTCGGCGAGGATGGTGCTTTTGATCGAGCGCTTGTTGGTCACCAGATCGACCGCTTGCGCGCTCGGCGCCAGAGAGGAGATTTCCTGCTCGATCTCCAGGCGCAGGGTGGCACCTTCGTTGATATGCGGAGTGACCTTGAGGCTGACGCCGATGTCCTGGCGCTCGATGGTGGTGAACGGGTTGTTGGCCCCGGCTGCGTCGGTGGTGTAGGAGCCGGTCTGGAAGGGCACGTTCTGGCCGACGAGGATTTCCGCCTTCTGGTTATCCAGGGTCAGCAGGCTCGGGGTGGACAGCAGGTTGCTGTTGCCGGTGGCCGACAGCGCGGTGATCAGGGCGCCGAAATTGTCGTTGCCAACACCAACGATGGCGCCGTCCGGCAGCCCGCCAGGTGGCGGTGTGCCGCTTTGGATGGCGCCTAACAGGGTGCCGACCGACAGCCCGGTGTTGCTGAAATTGACCCCGCCAAGCCCGCTCTTGCCGTCGCGGCCATCGATGGCCCACTGCACGCCGAGGGCGTCACTGATGTCGCCGGACATCTCGACGATGGCGGCTTCAACCAGCACTTGGGCGCGCGGCACGTCGAGCTGGCGGACGATGTCTTCAAGCAGGCTGACGGTGGTGGGTTCGGCCAGCAGCACCAGGGCGTTGAGGTCTTCGTCGGCGCGGATCAACAGCGGCTGAGCAGCGTTGTCGCTGCCGCCCGCCGGTTTCAGCCCGGCACTGATTTCGCCGAGGGTGGCGGCCAGGCGCTTGGCGTCCCCGTGGCGCAGGCGAATCACGCGGGTATTGGCTGAGCGGCTGGTCGGTGTGTCCAGTGACTGCGCCAGTTTCAGCAGGCGCGCGCGGGCCTGCGGGGTGCCGAGGAAGATCAGCCGATTGCTGCGGCTGTCGGCCAGCACCTGGGTGTTGCTGGTGCCGCTGCCCTGGCTCTGCTTGAGGCTGGCCTGCAGCGCTTGCACGGCGTCCTGCACCCAGCCGTGGCGCATGTCGTAGACGCTGTAGTCGCTGTCGCTGGCGCGGTCTAGCTGGTTGATCAGGTCCTGCACGCGCTCGATGTTGGCACGCCGGTCACTGATGATCAGCGCATTGGAGGAGGCCACTGCGGCCAGGTGGGCGTATTGCGGCAGCAGCGGACGAATCAGCGGGATCAGTTCGCTGACTGGGGTTTGCTGCACCTGCAGCAGACGTGTTTCCAGGGCGCCGGGGCCGGTCAAGCTAGCGTTGTCGCTGTTCTCCGTCTTGGCCTCGGCATTCGGCACGATGCGCGCCTGGTCGCCTTCGGTGAGCACCGAGTAGCCGTGGGTGGCCATCACCGAGAGGAACAGCTGATAGACCTCGGTGAGGGTCAGGGGTGCCTGGGAGATAACGCTGACCTGGCCCTTGATGCGTGGGTCGAGAATCAGGGTCTGGCCGCTGATGCTGGCGATCTGCTCGACGAAATCCTCGATGTCGGCGTCGCGCATGTTGATGGTCCAGCGCTCTTCAGTCTGCGTGGCGCTGGCCGGGGCGACGGGCAGGCTGAGCAGGGTCAGGCACAGGGCGAACGCGCGCAGTGACATAGAAGTGCTCATGGGTAGCTCGCCGTGCTCAGTGCCGGGGTGGCGGGTTTGCGGTACAGGCCAAGGCGCTGACGCTGGCCGTGGACGTCGAGTTCCACATGGCGGGCCTGGATACTCAGCAGGCGTACGCCCGGCTGGATCTGTGCACCCACCCGCAGGCGCCGGGCCGGTTGGCCAGCGCGGGCGATCAGAGCGCTGGACTGCTCCGTCGGGTCGCGCACAAAGCACCCTTGCAGGCGCAGGTCGAGGTTCGCGCTGCTGGCGATTGGGGCGGCTGCCGGTTGGCCGAACAAAATGCGCGCTTGCTGCGCGAGGGGCAGCGCCGGGCCTGGGCGACTGGCTGCCGGTAGGGCCTGGGCCCTGGCGGGTTGCAGCAGGGTCCGCAACTGCCAGCCTTGCCAGGCCAGGCTGGCGACGATCAATAACAGGCCAAACAGCCAGGTCGGGTTGAAGAGGCTGGGTTTAGGGGGATGAGGAGCGAGGGACACAAACAGGTTTCCGGGCGGGGCGCGTATCCATGCGCTAACAGCTGCTGACTCCGGCAATCCGCCGCAATCATCTGGGATCTACCCAGGAACGGCCGGCAGACTAATCAAAAATCATCCATCTGGTCAGTTTCGCTGCCGTAACTGTGTGACTAGTCACATAAAGCATCGCCTGCGGGTATCGGTTTTCGGCGCTCGGGCAATAATCGCCGCGGCTTTTTGCGCGGCGGCGATTGACCGCCGTGCCGAACTGCGGTTTATAGCGTGCTGCGCCCGAAGAGGCGCGGCCGTCTGTCATTCGTTTTGTCCGGGGCACTACAACAATATGCACGACCCAGCTCAGCCGTCGCCGCGGCGCCTGCCGTTCACCTTTGCCAAGCGCCATGGTGTGCTGTTCGACGGCCTACGCCTGCAGGCGCGCCGCGGCGCCAGCCTGAATGCCCTGCACGAGGCACAGCGCTTTGTCGGCAGCGGCCTGGCCTGTGATTGGCTGGATGCGCCGGCCTTCGAGCAGGCCCTGAGCGACGCCTATCAGCACGACTCGTCTGCCGCGATGCAGATGGTCGAGGGCCTGGGTGCGGACATGGACCTGGCCAGCCTGGCCGAACAGGTGCAGGAGACCGAAGACCTGCTGGAGCAGGAAGACGACGCGCCGATCATTCGCCTGATCAACGCCATCCTCGGCGAGGCGATCAAAGAGAACGCCTCGGACATCCACGTCGAAACCTTTGAAAAACGCCTGGTGATCCGCTTTCGTATCGACGGCATCCTGCGTGAGATGGTGCAGCCCAAGCGCGAACTGGCGACCCTGCTGGTGTCGCGGATCAAGGTCAT
>Ga0209343_10007188_pt1 | contig 13185 bp, 10 predicted proteins | sample RifCSPlowO2_02_FD_184026 | JGI IMG/M metagenome (GOLD analysis project Ga0209343, IMG submission 184026) | Groundwater microbial communities from Rifle, Colorado - Rifle CSP2_plank lowO2_0.2 (SPAdes) (version 2) | ecosystem: Environmental > Aquatic > Deep subsurface > Groundwater | place... | reverse complement strand
GGCATGGCGGGCCATGGCGCCGACATGGGCCAGCCTGGTGTGCAGACGCAAATGATGATCAAGTCGGGTGGCGACGAGTTCCACGGCTCGTTCTATGGCGATTACCAGAACTCGAGCCTGCAGGGCACCAACGTCACCAACGAGCAGGTGCAGCGCGGCATCCGGGACAAGGACGTGAACCGGATGACCGAGTACTACGACTTCAACGCCGACGCGGGCGGGTACCTCAGGAAGAACAAGATCTGGTGGTACGGCTCCTTCCGCGAGTTCAACACCGAGGTGAACGAGCCGCGCTTCCCGGTCAAGCCGCACAAGACGGCGCTCCGGCACTTCAGCGGCAAGGCGACGTTCTCGCTGCCGGGCAACAACAAGCTGATCAGCACGATTGTCCGGACCCTGAAGGTCCAGCCGACGCGGCTCGACACCTGGCGCGCCAGCAGCGGCATCAACCTCACCGAGGGATCGACGCAGAGCCAGCGGCACTGGGCGTGGGTCTACAAGGCCGAGTGGACCAAGGTGCTGAGCGATGCCGCGTTTGCCGAAGTCCGCGGCGGGCAGTTCGGCTACGACTGGCCGCTCGTCCCCAACGAGCTGGCGTCGGGGCCCCGCGTCGAGGACATCGGCAACAGTCTGGTCTCGGGCCCCAACCGCGACTGGATGCAGACCCGGCACCGCAACCAGGCGCTCGGGTCGCTCAGTTACTTCAAGGATGGCTTCCTGGGCGACCACAACCTGAAGTTCGGCGGCGAGGTGTTTCACGAGACGTTGCACGAGATCTGGCGGCCGACCGCATTCGGGAACCTGTCGATCTCCTACCTGCGCAACGGCACGCCGGTGGAAGTGGACTTGTTCGATCCCGGCGAGATCGACGCGAGACTGTGGACCTACTCGTTCTACGCCAATGACATCTGGCGTGTGAACAGCCGCCTGACGCTGACGCCCGGCCTCCGCTTCGACCGGTTCCGCAACTCGCTGCCGGAGCAGGAGCACCCCGCCGGAAGGTTCAGCGCCACGCCCACCACCTTCCCAGAGGTGAGCGAGCTCGTCAGCTGGAACCTCTTCGGCCCGCGCCTCGGCGCCACCTACGACCTTTCGGGGAACGGCCGCATGCTGCTGAAGTTCAACTACGGCCAGTACTGGTGGAATCCGAGCAACGACATCTCCAATAACGCCAACCCGAACCGCTCGCCGTGGTACCGGCGGTATGCGTGGACGGATCTGAACAGGAACGGCTCCTGGAACGAAGGCGAGCAGGGCACGCTGCTCTTCTCGCAGGGCGGCGCGGCCAGCACCGTCGTCGACCCTGACCTGGAGAACACCTACACGCGCGAGGTGTCGGGGTGGATCGAGCGGGAAGTGGCGGCCAACTTCGGCGTCCGGACCGGGTTCGTCATGCGCCAGATCCGCAACCAGCGCACGACCTCCAACGCGAACCAGCCTGTTGACGCCTTCAACGTGCCGGTCCAGATCCCGGACCCGGGCCCCGATGGCGTGCGCGGGACGGGCGATGACGGCCCCGCGCTGAGCGGATTCAACCTGAATCCCGCGCTGATCGGAGTGCCGACGCTCAGCGTCGTCGGCAATCAGAAGGACGCCCACGGCGACTACTACACCTGGGAGATGAGCGCGAACCGGCGCATGGCCGGACGCTGGTCCATGCGGGCGTCGTTCACCCACACCTGGAACTGGGATCATGCGAGCAGTTACGCCGGCAACTCCATCCGGCAGTACAGCCTCCCGTTCACGCCGAACGATCTCATCAACACCGATCGCGACGACGGCGCCTACGCGTTCACGAACTGGACGGGGAAGCTGATGGCGACGGTCGAGGCGCCGTACGGCATCAAGCTCACGCCGATGATGCGGCACCAGTCCGGCGATCAGATCGGCCGCATCGTGCAGTTCGGCTTCAATTACGGCAGCCGGGCCGTGCTCGTCGAGCCGCTCAACTCGAATCGTCTCGACAACACCACGATCTGGGACATCCGCGCCGAGAAGGTGTTCCGCTTCGGACCGCGGACTTTCTCCGGGTTCCTGGATATGTACAACATCACGAACTCGAACAGCGAGTTCCGCCAGATCTGGAGCTCTGGCAGTTCGTTCCTGCGGCCGACGACGATCATCCCGCCGCGCGTGGTGCGCGTCGGCGCGAAGGTCGAATGGTAGTCAGCAACATCTGACACACTCGCTCCGCGGCACCGGACGCGGGCCGGGGCTGACGCCCCGGCCCGTCTACTCCACCGGCCGCAGCCGCGCCGCGAGCGTCCTGGCGATGACCTCTCCGTGCAACCGGCCGTTCTCGATGAACACAGTGCCGGTCTTCTTGCCCGCCAACTGTCCCCCGGCAATGAAGAGCCCGGGGACATTCGTTTCGTAAGTCTCGGCGCTGTACTTGGGCTCCAGTGTCTCCTCGTTGATCGTCACGCCGGCGCTCCGCATGAACTCGGCATCGGCGCGATAGCCGGTGAGCAACAACACGGCGTCGGCTGCGATCGCGCGCGAACCTTTGTGAGGAGCCTCCGTGGAGAACCCATCTGAGGAACCCTCGTGAGGAACCGCTTCCACAATCACTTCCGTCGAGCGGATCTCCATCAGGCGCGAATTGAAGTGGGCCGCGATCGAGCCCTCCTTGACCCGGTTCTCGATGTCGGGCTTCACCCAGTACTTGATCGACTCGCCGAACGCCGGGCCGCGATGCACGATCGTGACGTGCCCGCCGGCGCGGTGAATCTCGAGCGCGGCCTCGGCCGCGGAGTTCTTGCCGCCGACGATGACGACGCGTTGGCGGTAGTACGGATGCGCTTCCTTGTAGAAGTGCGACACGTGCGGCAGGTCTTCGCCGGGGATGCCCAGCATCACCGGCAGGCCGTAGTAGCCCATCGACAGCACCACGTTGCGTGCCTCGCGCACGCGCGTCGCGCCACGCGTCGTTCGCGTCGTGATCGTAAACGGCTCACCAGGAGCCCCGGGAGGCTCGACGGAAGTGGCTTCTTCGAACAGCGACACCTGCAACTGGAACGTATCGACGACCTTCCGGTAATAGCGCAGCGCTTCGGCGCGTGTCGGTTTCTCGTACGGGGTGGTCAGCGGAATGCCGCCAATCTCCAGCAGCTCGGGCGTGGTGAAGAACACCATGTTCACGGGGAACCGCGCGATCGCGTCGACGAGCGACCCTTTTTCAAGGACGAGGTAATCCAGACCGAAGTGCTTGGCGGCGATGGCGGTGGCCAGCCCCGACGGCCCGGCCCCGATGATGATGACGTCGCGAACGGACATGACTGGATTCTATCGGGCTCCGGGCTCCGGGCTCCGGGCGGCCGGCAGAAAGCTGAGAGCCGGGAGCCGAACGCTGTAATATTCGCCCGAGGTTCCCTGATGCGCCTTCTGCCTGCCGGCATCGCCGTCCTTGCCCTATCCGCCGTCACCGGTGCGGCCCAGGCGCCTCAGCAGCCGGTCTTCCGCGCCGGCATCGAGATCCTCACGGTCGACGTCACCGCCATCGACAACAACACCGGGCGCCAGGTCGTGGATCTCACCGCGACGGACTTCATCGTCGAGGTCGACGGCAACGTGCGCACGGTCGCCTCCGCGGAGTACGTGCGGTCGGTCGACCACCTGCGCGTGGTCGGCGCGCCGCGGAAGGCCGCAGCGGCACCCGACGAGACCTTCTTCTCCTCCAACGCGAAGGGCGCGCCGAGCGGCCGGCTGATCGTGCTGCTCGTCGACCAGGGCAACATCCGCACCGGCGCGGCGCGGTCGGTGATGAACAGCGCCAAGAAATTCGTCGACACACTGGAGCCCGAGGATCGCGTGGCGGTGATCGCGGTGCCCGGGCCCGGCGAGCTCGTCGACTTCACGACCGACCACGACAAGGTCCGTGAATCGCTGCTGCGCATTGTCGGCCAGTCCACGCCGATGAAGGCGCGCTTCAACCTGAGCGTCACCGAGGCGATGGCGGTCTATCTGCGGAGCGACATTCGCATGGCGCTGGAAGTGGTGATGCGCGAGTGCGGGCAGCTGGTGGCGGCCGCCGAGGTCGAGCGGTGCGAGCGCGAGGTCGAACAGGACGCCGCCGAGATCGTCAACGACATCCGGCACCGGACGCAGGAATCGATCGCCGGCATGCGCGCCGTGCTCAAGAGCCTCGGCAGTATCGAGGGGCCCAAGGCGGTGATCCTGATCTCGGAAGGCCTGGTGTTCGAGAGTCTGGGCAGCGAGACCGACGACCTGGCCTCGGTGGCGGCCGATGCGCGCGCCAGCCTCGACGTGCTCCTGCTCGACGTGCCGCAGTTCGACGCCTCGCAATCGATGCGGCCGACCACGCCCCGCGAGGACCGCGACCTCCAGGTCGCGGGACTCGAGATGCTCGCCGGCGCGGCGCGCGGCTCGATCTATCGCGTGAACACCACGGCCGAGTTCGCCTTCGACCGCATTGCACGCGCCCTCGACGGCTTCTACCTGCTCGGCGTCGAGTCGCGCCCCGAGGATCGCAACGGCCGCCGGCATCGCATCGGCGTGAAAACGCCGCGGCGCGGCGTCACGATCCGATCGCGCCGCAGCTTCCTCGCGTCGGTGTCGGCCAAGGCGACCTCGCCGGGGGACGCCGTGATCCGCGCGCTCAAGTCGCCGCTGCCGATCAACGACCTGCCGCTCAGGCTGTCGACGTGGACCTATAAGGAGCCGGGCTCCCGCAAGATCCGCGTGCTGGTGGCGGCCGAAGTGGAGCGGCTGGCCGAGCAGCCGCTCGACTACACGGCCGGCATGGTCATCATCGGCAAGGACGGCCGCGGCCTGATGCCGGAAACGGGATTGAAGAAGCTGACCGTCAAGGACGGCGATCCGGGCACGGCGGTGTTCACCGGGATGATGACGGTCGATCCGGGCACCTACCGCCTGGCGCTGGCGATGGCCGACAGCGAGGGCCGCGTCGGCAGCGTGACGCGCACCGTCACGGCGTTCCAGATGGACGGCCCGGCGATGGCGATGGGCGATCTGCTGATCGGCACGGTGAGTCCCGGCGATCGGACGTCGATGCTGCCGGCGATCGAGCCCACCATCGCGACGGGACAGATCGCAGCGCTGATGGAAGTGTACGGTCCGCCTTCGCTCTTTCAGAGCTTGGGCGGGACCAGCGGGCCGCAATCCGCGGGACTCGAGGCGACGCTCGAGATCCTGGCCGACGAGAACGGCGCGCCGCTGGCGACCATCCCGATGCGGATGGCGCCGGGACCATCGCCGGAGATCGTGGCCGCCGGCGCGCAGGTGAGCACGACCATGCTGCCGCCGGGACGCTACCTGGCGCGCGGCGTTGTGCGACAGGGCGGCAAGCCCCAGGGCCACCTGCTCCGGCCGTTCCGCATCATCCCCGAAGCACCGTCGCTGACGGGCGCGCCGGCCATGGCCGCGCCGGGCGCGCTGCCCGGCGAGATGGCGATGGTGCTGCTCGGCGGCCTGTCGCCGTTCGATCGCAAGGAGCTGCTCTCACCGGGAATGCTCACGAGCGCGCTTGCCGCCGCCGATGCGCGGGCGGCCGGCTCGAAGGCCGCCGTGAAGGAAGCACGCGCCGGCGACCTCGGCGCCGCCGCCATGACGGCGCTCGGCGACGGCGACCAGGCGCTGGCGACGTTTCTCAAGGGTCTCGAGCTGATGCAGCAGTCGCAGCTCGATCGCGCCGCCGTGCAGTTCCAGAGCTCGATGCAGATGGCGCCCTCGTTCGCGCCGGCACGGCTCTACCTCGGCGCGGCGCTGGCCTCAGGCGATCGGCACAAGGAAGCGGCGGGCCTGATTCAAAGCGGCTCGCCCGACAGCGCGCCCAACGCCGCCATCGCGCGCATGGCCGGCGAAGAGTGGATCAAGGCCGGCCAGCCCGGCCTCGCGATTGCGCCGCTCGAGCAAGCGATCAAGCAGCCGGACGCCGATGCGAAGGCGCGGCAGTTGCTCGGCGTGGCCTACGTGCTGGGCGGCCGCCCCACCGACGCGGTGCCCGTGCTCACGCCCTATCTCGATGCGAACCCGACGAACCAGCCGGCGCTGCTCGCCGCGATCTTCGGCACCTACATCCGCCATTTGAATGCGCCGCAACCCGCGACGCTGGCCGCCGATCGCGCCAACGTGGCGAAGTGGTCAAAAGCCTATGCCGCGACGAAGGGCCCGATGCAGCCCCTCATCGCCGCGTGGGTCAAGCATCTACAGGGCCTTCGGTAGGCCTCGCTCCGCTCGGTGGGCGGGCCTTCGGCCCGTGGGCGCCGCCTTCGGCGGCGTGCGTGGGCTCCAGCAGGTGAACCATCTCGTGTACGACGATGTATTCAAGGCATTCAGGTGGCTTCTTGGCCAGCTCGGTGTTGAGCCTGATACTTCCAGCCCTTGGGCTGCAACTGCCCCACTTCGTCCTCATCCTCTGAACCTGACCCGCACGTGGGGTCGAACACCGTCGTGGCGTTGGTCGTCTTGGCGTCGCGGATGCCGATGGTCTGCGCCATGATGCGGCTCACTTCGGCCGGGGTGTAGAACTGCCCCTTGCTCTTGCCGCTCTCGGTGGCGAAGTGCCGCATCAAATATTCATAGGCATCGCCCAGGATGTCGTCGCCGTCGGCGCGATTCTTTGAGAAGTCCAGACGTCTATCTTCGAAGATGGCGACCAGATTCGTCAGCCGGTCCACCATCTCCTGCCCGCTGCCCAGTTTGGTGGCATCGTTGAAGTCGGGCATGTCCGACAGCTTGTTAGCGGCGGCGAGCGGCCCGAGAATCCTCTTGTTGATCTGGTCGCCAATGTCCGGCTTGCCCTTGAGGGCCGCCATATCCCTGAAGCTCGCACCGACGGGAATCGAGATCGGGGCGTAGGGCACGCCCGCGTACTTGTCGCTGACGTACTTCACGAACAACATCACGAGGACGTAGTCCTAGCTGCCCGCCACGAGCACGATGAACAGCAGCGCTCGCTCAAGAGCTCCAATCAGTCGACCACGCTTCAGTTCGATGGAAGAGACGCCCCGCGTGGAATCAGCAGTCGAGACATCGTTCGGCACGCCGCTGGCCAATAACACGCCGCGTACAACATAGGTTCCGCCGTGAATCGTCACGACGAACAAGGCCGTGACTAGCAGGGCGACCGCGACGCGTTCACCCGGAGCCCCAAGAAGCAAGACCCAGAATCGCAATTCCAAAGCGCCGCGATTAATGACGATCCACGCCAGACCGGCAAAGAGCGCGGATGCGATAATCTCGCGTTCTGCCATGCGCCATCTGGCGCCTCTCGCCCGCAGGACCGCCAAGGCCGTTGCACAAAGGAGACATACGGCCGCGAGCGTCCAACTGGACGACAACACTCCGACGGCAACCGCAGCGCTGGTGGTGAAGGCGAGGCGGAGCGGCAGCCGCCACGCCGACGGCACGCCGGACCTGGGTATTGGAGCCTCTGCTGTTTCAAAGGAGGCGTCCAATACCGAGTAGTTGGCCACGACCCAGAGCAGAATCGCGTGCGCCCACAGCAACAGCGCAGGGGACCTCATCACCGGCGGCTCCTGCCGGATGTGGTGGCCAATGCCAGCGCCGCCTTCCAACCGAGTTCGGCCAGCCGACAGGTCTCGGATCCAGCTGCCGATGCGTGATCAGATACACCCTGTTTGGAAATCTGAAGTTGTTCGGCAGCCTCAGTCTGTGTCTGTCCGTGGCGAAGCAGTTCCACAACTTCAAGCTGGCGGTCCGTCATGCACGCTCTCATGAAGCGCAGCGCCTGGGCGAAGCCAACGAGCACGTCGTCGTGCTTGCCAAATTCACGAAACACGCCGCCGCGGAGCCGCTTCTCGCGGGCCAACTCTAATCAAGTTAAATAACTTGACCTTACCCAATAGAACTTTAAGAAGTCGCGCTCGCACGAGGGACGAAACCGCCGAGCCCACGCCCGAGCGAAGCGAGGGCGCCAACGGCCGGCGAAGCCGGCCGCCCACGGTCGCCGCTAGGCGACCGCCTTGTCCGTGACGTACAGCGCCTTGTCGATGATCGCGAACGCCTCGGCCAGCTCCGCCTCCGTGATGCATAGCGGCGGGTTCGTGAAGAACGTGTTCCACCGCACGAACGTGTAGAGTCCCTCCTCGCGGAAGAACTTGCCGAGCGCCTGCATCTCCGGCGACGTCCCGTTGAACGGCGCCAGCGGCTCCAGGGTCTTGCGGTTCTTCACGAGCTCGACCAGGCCGAACAGGCCGATCGAGCGGACATCGCCGACACAGGGATGGTGCTTCTTCAGCTCGTCGAGCATCTGCCGCATCAGCACGCCCATCGTCCTGGCGCGCTCGATCAGGTTGTCTTCCTCGTAGACGGCGATCGTGGCCAGCGCCGCCGCGCAGCCCAGCGGGTGGCTGTTATACGTGAGCCCGCCGTAGAACACCTTCTGCTGGAAGTGATCGGCAATCGCGCGCCGCACGCCGACCGCGCCCAGCGGCACGTACGCGCTCGTCAGTCCCTTGGCCATCGTCAGGATGTCGGGCACGATCTTCCAGTGATCGACGGCGAACCAGGCGCCGGTGCGGCCGAAGCCCGACATCACCTCGTCGCAGATCATGAGGATGCCGTGCTTGTCGCACAGCGCGCGCACGCCCTCGAGGTAGCCGTCCGGCGGCACCAGGATGCCGTTGGTGCCGGTGACGGTCTCGAGGATGAAGCCCGCAATCGTGTGCGGCCCCTCGAGCATGATGATCTCTTCGAGCCGCATCAGCGCCTCGTCCGCGCTGTCGGTGCCCCGCTGGATGCCGTGATACGGGTGCGGCACGTGCAGGATGCCCGGCATGCCCGGCTCCATCGCCCACCGCCGCGGATCGCCGGTCATGGTCAGGCTGGCGCCGGTGCCGCCGTGATACGAACGATAGCGCGCCAGGATCTTGTGGCGGCCGGTGACCAGGCGCGCGATCCGGACGGCGTTCTCGTTCGCCTCGGCGCCGCCGTTGGTGTAGAAGAACACGTCGATGTCGCCGGGCGAGATCGACGCCAGCTTTTGCGACAGCCTGGCGCGGGCCTCGGTGGCCATGAACGGATTGGCGTAGGCCAGCGTCGCGGCCTGGTCCTGAATGGCCTTGATCACGCGCGCATCGCCGTGGCCGATGTTCACGCACATCAGCTGGCTGTTGAAGTCGATGAAGCGCTTGCCCTCGGGCGTCCAGAAGTAGATCCCCTTGGCCTTCGCCACGGGAATGGGATCGACGTGCGCCTGCGCCGACCACTCGTACAGCGAGTGCTTCTTCGACAGCGCCACCATTTCTTGTCCGGTCATAGGTGCCTCAAAATGAAACCACGAAGCTCACGAAGATCGTCACGAAGAACACGAAGATCGAATTTTCCAGAGGATTGAATTCGTGACCTTCGTGGTTGTCTTCGTGGTCTTCGTGGTTTCGTTTATTCTGCTAACGACATCACCGCCAACGCCAGTACTTTCGTTGCCATCACGATATCCGTCACCGCGCAGTATTCATCCGGCTGGTGCGCCAGCGCCAGCTCGCCGGGGCCGTAGGCCACGCATTGCGGCACGCCCGCGATCCTCGCGACGTGCTTCTGATCGTAGGTCCCCGGGCTGGCCACCATCGACGCCGGCCGCCCGACGATGCGGGCGATGGCGGCGGCGAGGGCGCCGATCACGGGGGCGTCTTCCGGCGTCCGCGTCGGCTCCACGACCATCCGGTCTTCGATCGAGAACCGCACGTCCGGCATTCTCGACTGGGCCTTCGCCACCAGCGCCGCAATCTCCGCGCGCGTGCGGTCGAGCCCTTCCTCCATCAGGAACCGCCGATCGAACACCGCCCGGCAGCGATCGGCCACGCACGGGCTCGGCGCGGCGTCCACCGGCTGGCCGCCGTCGATGCCGTTGGTGTTGATGGTCGCGTGCCGCGAGCCCTCGGGCACCACCGGCATGGTGGTGACGCGGCCGGCGAGCGCGGGGCCGAGCTCGTCGCGCACCAAGTCCAGCAGGTGGGACATCCCGTCGATCGCGCTGACGCCGAGGTACGGCATGCTGCCGTGCGCGGTCCGGCCTTCGGCGACCACCTCGAACCAGTAGACGCCGCGATGGCCGACGCACACGCGGTCGACGCCAAACGGCTCCGGGATGATCACCGCGCGCGTCCGCTCACGCGACAGCCAGCGGTTCTCGGCCAGCCAGGCCACACCGGCAAACCCGCCGCTTTCCTCGTCCACGGTGCCGCTGATCTCGATCGGCGCCGCGTGGGCGACGCCGACGCGGCGAATGGCTTCGGCCGCAAACACCGCCGCGGCGAGGCCCGCCTTCATGTCGCAGGCGCCGCGCCCATAGAGCCGCCCATCCACGACGTGCCCGCCGAACGGATCGCGCGTCCAGCCCTGTCCGGCGGGCACGACGTCGAAGTGGCCGCTGAGGTGCACGGCCGGACCCCGGCCGTCGAAGCGGCCGACGACGTTGATGCGCGGGTGCTCGGGCGTGTGTTCGAATCGGCCGATCGCCGGCAGCAGTTGCACGTCCGCGCCGTGGGCCCGCAACTGATCGCCGATGAGGTTGGCACAGGTCTCGTATTCGTCGCCGGGCGGATTCACTGTGGCGATGCGCACGAGCCGCGACGCGAAGTCGACGATCTCATCGGCGGCACGGTCGACTTCCGCGACGATGCGATCGATGGCGATGGACACGCGTGAATGTTATCCCGACCCGAGACACCCTCCCGACAAGAAGTGCCTCCCGACAAGAAGTGCCTCCCGACAAGAAGTGCCCTCCCGACAAGTATCATGGGTCGTATGTTCAGCCTGTCAGGCAAGACCATCGCCGTTATTGGCGCCGGATCGGGCATCGGGCAGGCGGTGGCCATCGGCGCCGCACAGCAGGGCGGGCACGTCATCTGCCTCGACCTGAACGCCGACGGCGCCGCGGCCACGGCGGCGACGATCACGAAAGCGCGCGGATCGGCGGATTCGGGCGCCGTCGACATCACCAACGTGACGTCGGTGCGCGATGCCCTGGCGAATTCCCTGCATGGCCGCAGCGGCCTCGACGGGCTGGTCTGCACGCCCGCCATCAACGTCCGCAAGCCAATCCTCAAGTACACCGGCGAGGAGTTCGACCGCGTCGTCAACGTCAACCTGCGCGGCAACTTCAACGTGCTGCAGGCGGCCGGGCAGCTGATGGTGCTGCAGAAGTCCGGCAGCATCGTGCTGTTCTCGTCGATCCGGTCGCTCGTCACCGAGCCGGGCCAGTCGGCCTACTCGATGACCAAGGCCGGCATCGTGCAGCTCGTGCGCACGGCGGCCACCGAATGGGGCGAGCAGGGCGTGCGCGTCAACGCGGTGGGCCCCGGCGTGGTCGAGACACCGCTCACGGCGCCGATCAAGGCGCAGCCCGAGTGGTACAAGGCGTACGCCGACAAGACCCCGATGAAGCGGTGGGCGAAGGCGGCAGAAATGGCCGGGCCGACGATCTTCCTGCTCTCCGACGCGGCGAGCTACGTGACCGGCACGATCCTGTTCGCCGACGGCGGCTGGCTGGCGAACGACGGGCGATTCACGCCACCGGGAATCTGACGGGAACCCTCTGGAGCACCCGCATGTTCGTGTTCGCTCGCGCCGTGACCTACGCCACGATCTTCATCGCCCTGGTCCTGGTGTTCCTGCCGGCCAGGATCCTGTCGTCGGCCGGCGTCACGCAGCCAGCGGCGCTTGGCCCTGGGCAAATCGCCGGCATGATCGTCGGTGCGCTCGGCGCCGCGGTCGTCGTCTGGTGCATTCTCGCGTTTGCCGTCGTTGGCAAAGGCACGCCGGCGCCGTTCGATCCGCCGCGACGCCTGGTGGTTCGCGGTCCCTATCAGTTCGTGCGAAATCCGATGTACGTGGGCGCCGGCATCGCGCTTGCGGGCGCCGCGCTGTTCTACCAGTCGTGGGCCGTAGTCGGCTACATTGGCTTCCTGTTCGTCGCCGCCACGCTTCTTGTGATGACCTACGAGGAGCCCACGCTGCGGAACCTGTTCGGGCGCGAGTACGACGCGTACTGTGAAAAGACCGGGCGATGGATCCCACGATGGTGAACGCCAAGCCCCAGATCATCGGCCTCCCCTACGACGCCAGCTCGTCGTTTCTGCGCGGCTCGGCCGCGGCGCCGCCGCTGATTCGGCAGGCACTCTGGTCCCCGGCTGGAAACACCTTCAGCGAAAACGGCGCGGATCTGGCCGCGCTCACCGACGCCGGCGACGCCGCGCTGTCGCAAGACCCCGCGGAGGCACGCGATCAGATCGAGATGGCGATCGGCGTGGTGCTCGCGAACGGGTTTTATCCGATCGCCCTTGGCGGTGACCACTCCATCACCTACCCAATCCTCCTGGCAATTACGGCGCTGCATCCGGCGCTGACCATCCTGCACATCGACGCCCATGGCGATCTGTATGACGAGTTCGAGGGCGATCGCCATTCGCACGCCTGCCCGTTCGCCCGCATCCTGGAAGAGTGCCCCGGCGCGCGCCTGGTCCAGGCCGGCATCCGCACGCTCACGCCGCATCAACGGGCCCAGGTGGCCAGGTTCGACGTCGACTGCATCGAGATGCGCCATTTCGCCGCCGGCGCCCGCCCCAGCGCCGAAGGGCCGGTGTATCTGTCCGTCGACCTCGACGGTCTCGATCCCGCCTTCGCGCCCGGCGTGTCACATCGCGAGCCCGGCGGCCTGTCCGTGCGCGACGTGCTCACGATGATCCACAAGCTGCCGGGCCCACTCGTCGGCGCCGATGTCGTCGAGTACAACCCAAGCCAGGACCTTGGTGGCGTCACCGCCGCGGTGGCCGCGCGCCTCGTCAAGGAGATCGCCGGCCAGATGATGATCGCGAATGCCTGATCTCACCTCCCTGGTGTGAATCCAAGATCTGTGTCATCTGCGTCATCTGCGGCCCTGGTTTGAATTCGAGATCTGTGTAATCTGTGGCCGTGCGATACACCCCCGAGTTCACCAACGTCGCCGAATCGCCGATGGTCCAAATCGCGACCGCGGCGGAGCGCATGCCGGGATCGATCAAGCTGTGCTACGGGGAGTCCGACCTGCCGACGCCGGCCTTCATCTGCGAAGCGGCGCACGACGCGGCGCTCGGCGGCCACACGTTCTACACCCACACCGCGGGGGCTCCCGAGCTGCGCGAGGCCATCGCCAAGAAGATCCACGAGCTGCACGGCGTGACCTACGACGCGCCGGAGATCATG
>Ga0209343_10007182_pt1 | contig 13192 bp, 13 predicted proteins | sample RifCSPlowO2_02_FD_184026 | JGI IMG/M metagenome (GOLD analysis project Ga0209343, IMG submission 184026) | Groundwater microbial communities from Rifle, Colorado - Rifle CSP2_plank lowO2_0.2 (SPAdes) (version 2) | ecosystem: Environmental > Aquatic > Deep subsurface > Groundwater | place... | reverse complement strand
AATTACGAGGTCTTTTTCCCGCACGGACAGTTGATCTCGGAAAGGGTCATTTTTCCTCTATCGCAAAATGAAAGCAACGGAGTAGAAGACGCACGCTTTGTCCGGTTTGTTGATGACGATGGCAGCGTAACTTACTACGCAACCTATACCGCCTATAACGGTCGGGAAATATTGCCGCAATTGATCGAAACACAAGACTTCCACCATTTTAAGATCTCGACGCTGAACGGCCCCATGGCGCGCAATAAGGGGATGGCCCTTTTCCCGCGCAAGATCAACGGACGATATGCCATGATCACCCGAACCGACGGGGAAAATCTCTATTTAAGTTATTCTAATAATATCCATTTCTGGTTCGAAGGGGCAAAGATCGAAGCGCCAGAAAATCCTTGGGAACTGATTCAGATCGGCAATTGCGGCTCACCGCTCGAAACTAAAAAGGGGTGGCTCCTCTTAACGCACGGGGTGGGTCCGATGCGTAAATACTGCATCGGCGTTTCTCTTTTGGATCTTAAAGATCCTGCGAAAATAATCGGGCGGCTGGAAGAGCCGCTCTTGGCGCCGCGGGAAGAGGAACGCGAGGGTTATGTCCCCAACGTGGTCTACAGCTGCGGTTCTATTATCCTCAACGGCGAACTGATCATCCCTTACGCCATTTCCGACTCGGATTCACATGTGGCCAGCATCCCGGTGGACGAACTGCTGGAAAAACTGCTGAAGAAGGGCAAATGAGACAGGAACAGGCGGGTGTTGAAAAACTATTAAGATTAATTCAATCTGTTCCAAGTCCTAAAGCTGAGCCGACCAAACTCTGGCTGGCAAAAGTCGGCTACGAAAGAATTCAGGAAATATTAAACCCAAAAAAGGCACTGAAGCATCTAAAGCCAACATCCCTCCCCTAATTCACAAAATTAGGTAAAAATGATATGCTTTTAATCGGTTCGACAGGTTCGGATTGAAGAACCTTTGAAATGGGGAGAAACTATTGATGAATAAAAAACCACAAACTGAGTTGTATTCTTAGGCATTACACCAACCCCTGCTCTACCGCGCTTTCTATTTCATGCTATTCAGCAAACAATAAATTATAACCCTTAATAACACTGTCGCAAACCATCTGGGTTAAATTCTTAAAATCCCCCATGTCCCCTCGGCTTAACGCCAGGTAATACTTATACCTGTCCTCTATCTCGATTATCGCCGGTGGATAGCCTTGACTCAAAAGCTGGGTGTTCATGATGATGCGGCCGACGCGCCCGTTCCCGTCAAAAAACGGATGGATGCTTTCAAATTCATAGTGATCGCGGCTAATCTTTTTTAAAGCCTCTTTCCCGTCCGCCTTAGGCGGATTCAAATCCTTGGCTAAAAAACGCATTTTTAAAGGAACCATTTGAGCGGAGGGAAGAGGTTTTTCCGTATTCGTCAGATTTACATGCCCAGTGCGGTATTTACCAGGAAGTTTATTGTTAAAATTATACATAACGATTGAATGGATCTTAAGAATAAAATCCTCCGTGATCTTAAAGCCAGGCTTAATAACCTCCAGCATATACAGCAAAGCATTGTGATGGTTAACCGCCTCCAAAACTTCAAATAATTCCTTACCCCTCACCCTCTTTCCTGCTACCGCCATTTCTGTTTCTTTCATGGTCATACGGCTACCTTCTATCGCGTTGGAATTATAAGTCATTGAGATGAATAATTTTTCTCTTATCAGGGGATCTTTTTTCAGGAGCTTGATCGGATCAGGAATATTTTTTCTTATCTTTTCAACCCAATCGGTAATATCAATATGCTCTTTGAAAAGCGCATCAATATCCCTTGACTGGGAGGGATGGGGATTGACCCCGCAATCTAGCCATCGATATACTGTCTTATAGCTAACCTCGAGCGAGCTTGCTAGTCCACTCCTGCTAAAGCTCGCTTCTTTTATCAGCCTATTCAACTTATCTTTATCGCTAATCGTGTATTTTGGCATTTATATGATTATAGGACATATGTCCTATAATATCAAGAGCAATTATCGGGCTAAATGTCCTAGCGCGATCCGGGGCTTTTAAGCCTCACACCAACCCCTGTTCTACCGCGCTAAGCCACACTCGCGATCTCATACTCTTCGATCATGGCCAAAAGCGCCATCAGGAAAGAGACCGTACTTTCGCCTCCCTGGTTCAAGCTGACCCCCTCCGGCAGCAAACCGTCGGCGCAGCCCTTGGTCTCGTGATCGTACAAAGACATCCCCATATCGTTCTCGCCGAGAAACCAGCCGAACGCCCGCCGCATCTTTATTAAGTAATCTTTCTCCCGGGTAACCCGGTAAGCCGATTGATAAGCCAGGACCATGGCCGCCGCGTCGATCGGCTGCTGGTCATACTGCGCCCTCTCCCCGCCTTTCTTATACCAGCCGCGGCTGCCAACGATCGAAAGGCGGTCATTATGGACCATGTTCTTTTCGAGGAATCCCAGAGACTCTCTGGCGATCTGCAAATATTTTTCTTCGCGGAGAATGGAATAGGTTTGGAATAGCGCCATCGGCATGATCCCGTTATCGTAACAAATGATATCTTCAAACCAGCGCCAATTATCATCAGCCACATCTTTATATAAAGCCAAAAGATAGTCAGCGCATTCGCGAAGCTGCGCGGTGACGCTCTCATCCCCCTGGTAGCAGCGCAGATAGGATACCAAACCCAACATGGCCAGGGCTTTTCCGCGCAGGTTCAAGCCGCGCACGTGGGGCAACGCCTTCTTAAAACACTCATAAGCCAGGGAGCGATAGGCATCGCGCGGCGGCCGCCATATTATATATCCCAAAGCCCACAGCGCCCGGCCGGCCGCGTCGTCCGAGCCGGTCTCATCCAAAAAGTGGCGCTGGTAATCAATGAAATTCCTAAAGCGCCCGTCGGGATTTTGCATAAAATGGGTAAAGCTGAAATAGGTGGAAATTAACTCCTTGGCATCGCCGCTCTGCAGCAGGAAAAACGCCCAGGCGCACAACATCAGCGCGCGGGAGTTATCGTCCAGACAATAACCCGTATGCCGGTCGGGCACGATGTACTTGGCATGCTGGATCAGTCCCGTATCATCGGTCAGGCGCTTCAAGTGCGTCAGATCGAATGGCGGTTCGCGCAAAAGCAGGACGGGGGTTTTTAGCGTTAAAGATCTTTTGGCCGCGCTGGCCGCGGTTTGCTTGAATATTTTGAGATACTTTTCCGCCACCTTTTCCCAGCGCATCTGCCGTCCAAATTTATAGGTTTTATCGCGCAGCGACTTTAGCGTCGCTTTGTTCGACAACAGCTCGCGCAGAGCCGCGGCCAGCGCTTCGGTGTCTCCAAAGTTTATCAATCGTCCCCGGCCTTCGGCCAGCATCTCCTTGGCATACCAGTAAGGGGTGGAGATTATGGCGTTCCCCGCCCCGATCGCGTAGGATAAAGTCCCGCTGACGATCTGCGCTTCATTCAGATAGGGAGTGATATAGATATCCGCCGCCATGAGCCAGGCATAGAGCTCTTCCAGGCTGACAAAGCGGTCATCAAAGATCACATGCTCCTGCAGTCCCAGCTCATCGACCAGCGCGACCAGACCGGTCCGGTATTTTTCGCCGTATTCCTTAAGGACATTGGGGTGGGTTTTTCCCAGCACAACATAGATCAATTTAGGAAATTCCTGGACCAGTTTAGGGAGAGCTTTAATGATCGTCTCGATCCCTTTGTTCGGGCTGAGCAAGCCAAAGGTCAACAGGGTCTGGTTCCCTTCCACCTGAAAACGTTTTTTATAGTGGCTGTTATTGAGCGAGGTAAAATCGGGCGTGCCATGATAGAGCATCCTGATCTTCTCGGCCGGTATGGCGTAAGCTTCCTGCAATATAGTTATGGCCAGATTACTCATCACCACCAGCTGGCTGGCCCGCTGGGCCATCTCCTGGATGATTTTTTTCTGGTTGGGGGTGGGATTTTTGAGCACAGTGTGCAATACTACTACCACCGGTACGCTAAGGCTGGAGATCAAAGAGAGGATGTAAACGCCGTCCCAACCGCCGTAGATCCCGTATTCGTGCTGGATACAAACCACATCGGCATTGCTGGCATTGATAAAATTAGCCGCTTCATAATAATCCCTCTGCTGGTTCTTTTGCAGGGTGAATTCCACCCGGCGCGGATAAGCGCACCCCTGTCCCGTGTCGTTGACGGCAAGCGCAAAGACATTCGACCGGGGGGAAAGGAGTTTAGCGGTCGCCTCGCAAAGATCGGTCGTAAAAGTGGCGATCCCGCAAATGCGCGGGGAATAATTACCAACAAAAGCGATATTGAGTACGGGTTTCAACATAAATTTGATTACTCTAAGACCAAGAGAAAAAATAGCGCAACCTTTTCAGGCTCGAACCTTTCGACAAGCTCAAGGTAAAACTATCACCTTTATTCTACCTAATACTATCCACGGGTGCAAGAAGTGTAATCTGGGGCGGTCAGAATAAGTGCCTTTTGTCCCTCGACCATGCTCGGGATATAGTGCTTAATTCCCGGGTAACTCCGCACTATCCCTATATAGTCTACCCTTGCACACAGCCACTGCTGTGCCTGCTTTAATTGCAAAGATTCAATGACTATTGTCTAATGAAGGAAACACATCAACATATTCATCATCCTTACACATAGCATGAGGATCTATCCCAACGAGGGGGGGGATTGCCTTATGGAATTAGGAGGTATGCTCGCCGCCTTTATTTAATCATCTGCCCTGATACTCCGCTTTTGCCCTAAAGCCCAGGGCTCGCTTTATTATTATATTAGGTTTTTAGCAGAGCGTTATCGACGGTATAGTCCCTCTGCCTCGACTCCCCCTCGACAAGCTCGGGGTCGCTCGGCATCGTGACCCATTATTGCAACTGTCCTTCCCCGTTGCCATTTCCGGAAAAATCGGCCACCCCAAGACAGGAAACAAATCTTATATCATTAAACCAATAACAAGGCCCCCAACTCTTCTTTTTTCTCTGCCATTCCTTCCTCGTGCCACACCCAACTTGGTCGTTTTTGCCTATTTCTCGTTTTCGGCCATAATATAACAAAAACAACCACTACGGTTATTCCGCACTATCCATACGGTAAAGTCGCACCATCTGCCGGAAAAGTCGCACTATCATCCGATCTTGCTTAACCTGAGAGAAATCGAAGGATCGAGAGGTTGCCGATGGCCGAGCAAACCGGGGAACATTGAATATCTGACAATCAATGAGTCAAACGTATTACTCAAGGCAATTGATGATACTCGCGATTATTGCATTGCGATCCTTTTCCTCAATGGCTCGCTTCTTAAAATCCCTGCTTAACCCTTAGGCTGCACGCGATCTCCTCATATATCCCACCTCAAAATTCAAAATAAAGTGAAATATCGCTTTCATTTTAGCGATATATATACAGCGAGGAACCGCAACTAAGGGGCATTAAAAAATGAAACCAATAAGAGTAGGAGTAACTTCTGAAAATAGATTAAAAATTGATGCTGTAAAAAAGGCGTATGCTTCAGTTGGTGTAGAAGCAAAAGTTCTTGGATATGCGACAGATTCAAACGTTGGGGAACAACCAATTAATGATCAGGCATTAACTGGAGCAAGAAATAGAATTTTGGATCTTCATTCTAGAATAACCGAACTTGATAGGATTGTCTCCATTGAAAGTGGAATTTTTAGGGAGAACGGACAATGGTTAGATAAAGCTGCTGTTGCTATCCTTAATCCGCATAACGATCAAGAACTGGTAGAATTTTCTGATACTGTTGTTTTCCCTGACGAATATGTTGAGAGGGCTTGCCAAATAGGGTTTAGTACAATAACAGTTGGCAAAATTATGGAAGAAGCCGGTTATGTGACAAATAATAAAGATCCGCATTTGAGTATTTCTGGAATTTCTAGACAAGTTTATCTTGAAAAAGCAGTTCAAAAATTAATTGGGCAAGCAGAAAAACAATGGCAAAGGACGGAACTACAATTTGCTTTGCCAGGAAGATTTACCGGCCGTTTTGTTAGTGATCAAAACATTGAAATTGGTCCAGAAGAGCGTTTATTGCTTGAAGCTTACGTGCCTGGGATACAATTTATTTCTAACTCTCAAGCTTTTGATACAACCGTTTGCTATGTTGAATCGGATGACTACAAAATAACCGTGGGTGGAAACAATGTCACTCTTTATGATGACTGGAACGGAACATTTTCTTTTGATGCCTATCATTTACTTTCAGGCATAGCAAGGCGACATTATTTAAAAAACAATCTCTTTCCAACTCACGCAGCTTGTGTTGGCTTCAACGACGACTTAATCTTAATTGTTGGCCATTCTGGAAGCGGTAAAACGACAGTTTCCATGAGGCTTATAGAAGAAGCAGGAATGAAACTGTATTCTGGCAATAAGACAGTTATTGATTTAACCGGTGAGAATCTTACAGCAGTGGCTGGAACGAAAGCAATGACTGCTAGGAAGGCCGATTTAAAACCGGAGATACGGGGGACAGAATATGGAGATAGAGTGGCTTTTAGATTGAATGATTCTCAATATGCACAAGAGGGGAAAATCAGCTCCGTTGTTCTTGTTAGATTAAATGATGGGACGCAAGATTGGAGAAAACTTTCGCCGACTAGTGGATTACACACACTTTATCCATATTTCTTGGATGCTGTTAATGCAGATGTGGTTATTGGATCAGATGTCTTTAATGGTTCGGTTCCTCCAGCCATTAAAAATTATTTAGCAGAAAGATTAGGTGGAGCCTTACGGCATGTGCCTGTTTATTCAGCCGCCGGGTCTCTAGCCTTTGTTGTTAATCAAATAACAGGAATAAGAAAATGAAAATATTATACGGAATTAGCGGGATTGGGACAGGTCATTCATATCGACAAATGCCCATTATTGAACATTTTGCGAGAGCGAGAGATACTTCGCTCGCGATATTCTGTTATGATGAAAGCCGTAGGATTTACAGCCAAAGATTTGCTGGTTGCGCTAATGTCACCGTCATTCCTATTGATATTCCTTTTGTGGCTGGGAATCTGGATGGTTTAGATTGGAAAGAAACTGCCAGAATCAATGCAAGCAAAGATTTCAATACTATTAATAGTTTAGCCATGGCTAAGGCTGAAGCTGTTATTGGCAGGCCGGACCTTGTTGTAACTGACTATGAGCCGCTCAGCGCGCAATATGCGTACGCTTATGACGCGCCCCTGGTTACATTAGATCAACAGAGTAAATATCTGTATGGTACTGGTTTCCCGGAATTTGCAGGTCAATCGTATAAAGACGAAGTTATGCGATTGAGGATGTTTTTCCCAACCGCAGACGCCAGAATCGCCTGTTCCTTCTTTCAAGTTCAATCTTCGGAAAACAGATACGGGGTAAGGATATTTCCTCCTACCCTCAAAGATCAAATAATTAATTTAAGCAGAAATGAGGGCAACTCTATTTTAATGTATGTTTCGTCGCAAAAAGCATTTGTCCAGAGCCTTGCCCAAGTTACGGAGATGTGTGCTTCCCAAGATGAACAATTTGATATTTTCTTAAAAGATATCCCAGCACTTACCCTCCCAGCAAATGTTACCGTTTACCAACATGGTGACATAAAATTTTATGAGGCTTTACGTAAATGTAAAGGTATTGTTTCAACTGCTGGTCACACGTTATTGTCGGAAGCCATGTACCTTGGAATTCCAGTCTATGCTATTCCTCTTCCTGTCTATGAGCAACATATGAATGCTCATGTAATAGAACAACATGGTTTTGGTGTTTCCAGACCAAAATTAGAACGTGAAAATCTAGAATATTTTATACGCAATATTCCAAAATATAGAAATAATATTGGTCAGAATCATGATGTCCTTTTGAGAAGGCCAGGGCAAGCAGAAATTATTACATTCTTAAGACAAATTGCAGAAAAAATACGATGAAAATACTTATTTATTCTCCTCCTTTTAGCGGACATCTTAATGTTCTTCGCAAGATGCAGGAAGAACACAAGGAACATGATTATAAATTGGTTATTACCGGTTGGAAGAATCTACCAGTTAAAGATGCAACGAATTTAGCTAGGTCAACATTAAGAGAAACTGACCCAGCCTTGTGGACTTTTCCGAGGACATATGAATTATTGGATGATTCAGTAAGAATGGTAAAAGAATATGAGCCCGATTTAATCATCTACGATTTCTTTTCATTAGAAGGGCATTTTGCAGGAAAAATGTTAGAAATTCCATATTGGTGTTCGATTCCTGCCATGATCGGGCCAAATGATAAGGGAGACTATCTTGCTGAAAAATTACGGCAACCCGGGAATATCGAGGCATTAGCCAAATTGAAATATAGATATGGAATAGACGCGAGCGGGGTTGAAATGGTCTCCGATGGTTTACATCTTCCGGGACAAGTTAATCTTATTTGGTCTTTTCCTGAGATAACTCCGCCCAATTTCATGGCAGGCCGTCAAAAAGCAGATTATAGCTTTATTGGGAATTACAACCCTAAGATTGAAGGGGAAAAGGATATTATTTATTTCTCGCTAGGGACTGTTGTTATGGATAATCTTTGGAGGCAACAAAAAGAAATAAGAATTGCAGTAAGAGAATTTATGACAGCAATTGCTGAAGGGTTGAAGGATGAAAAAGTTGTTTTTGTAACGCAAGGCAAGCAGGTTCTTGAAAGTTATCCGAATACTTGGAGAATTGAAAATAACGTTAATCAGGTTGAAATATTGGCAAGATCAAGAGCCTTTATAACCCATGGGGGGAGCAATAGTTTCCACGAAGCAGTTTTACAGAGAGTCCCAATGGTGGTTCTCCCCTTTTTTGGCGATCAATTATTGGTTAGTCAAAGAGCTGATGAATTAGGGATAGGGATCAATTTGGCAACTGATGATTCTATTGACACAAAAAAATCCCGAAAATATTTAGATCGGGAGTTAGCTTATAAGGTTGTAACTGCTGTTCACGAGGTCTTGGATAACCCGCAGTACCAGAAAAGAATGGATCAATTAGAATCGACCCATGTTAATTTGTCGGATGTTTTAAATAAACATTTTTCTAGAACTTGATAGCTGTCTACCTAATCATAGCTCCTGCTTCCATCTTTCCCATTCTAGCATTTTTTCGCCTTATCCCTGTCAAGGTCGCTCGATAATTATATTTCAATATTAAGGTCTCGCTCCCTCTGCTCCGTCAGCAAAAATCATATTAAATAGCCCTCGAGTAATTTTTGCTTCCTTCGCGCCCTCCGTGCATCTGCTCGACATCCAACTTGCAGATGCACTCCGGGTGACAGGGGCGAAAAAATGCTCCATGACATCTCATCTTTTTTAGGGAGGTGTCGTTTATGGTTCGTCTCGTTGGCCATGTACCATCTCGGTACATGGTTGGTGTTGTTGGTTCCCGTTCCTTGCCTCTGACGGTCAGGTTGTTTGGGGCTCTTGTCCTCCCGGCGCCTCGCGTCCCCAGGTTGTTTCCGCTCTCTTGGGGCGCAATCAGCGCCTTGTGGCTTCCTGCTCCGTCCTCGTGGCCTTCCTCTTCGGTCCTTCCCGCGGTTCCCTCTTCACGGTGCGTCAGGCAGTTGCTCGGGGCGTTCCGGTTGTGGTTTTTCTCTGTGGCGGTGGGGCCAGTTTGCCTGCTGAGTTGGCTTCCCGGTGTTTTATTTTCCAGGGGGAGGAGGTGTTTTAGTCATGAGTACGTCATTGTTTTCTCCGTGTTTGCATTGTGCGGGCAGGTTACCCGGGGTTCAGTGCAGCCCGCACGATCGTTCACGCTGCTATAAGTTTCTGGACTATATCCAAAAGCTTAATAGGATAAAAGCTTCCAGGGTTTTGCTCGGGGAGCTTAAGAATCTAATTTGTCAGGTAGGAGGTAAATAAAATGAGAAGATGTTCAATTTGCGGTTCGTTCCTGGTTCCTTGTAATGAGGGGATCAATCATATTGGTTTTGAGTCTCCAACGCTTAGGTGGTTTTCTCCTTCGCGGTTTGAAGCGCGCCGACCGATCGCTTATGTTTGCCAAAGCTGTATCTATGCGATCCAGAATCAACTAGAGTATGGGGTTTCTTATCAGTATGCTGATGTTTAGCTCATTGGGCCTGCTTCCAGCGATCTGTTGGAGGCAGGCCTTGTCCCGAGCGAATGGTGAGCGAGGGAACGAAGTGACCGAGTCGAACCAGAGTCGAGGGATTATTTTTTGGTCGCAAATAAATAGTAAAATCTAAACATGGTATAATATAGTACAATGTTGTAGATTGGAGTGTTTATATATGTTGTTAAAAGATCATTTAACTGTTAAAGAAGTTGCCAAGCAACTTGGCCTGTCTGAATATAGGGTTCGTGAGCTTATTAGGGAAAAACAGCTTAAAGCGGTAAAAATAAGCCAGTGGCGAATCGAGCCCGGAGATATAAGGGCATTTCTCAGGAGCAGGTGTAATATACAGTGATTGATAAAATATCAACAGAAGCAATCAGTATAATAAGCAAATTAAAATTCAGCAATAGTTCAATGGATTATGAGGGATTTATACTTGCTTCTGGGTTTGCGCTTTTAATTGTATTATTAGGCTGGGCGGACCAAATAACTTCAAAAAGTAAGGAATTAAAAGACATTGAGACCGCTTTTTTAGAGAAAGCGGAAAAATTAAAAAAAAGTGACTATAAGGACATTCTTGATAAAAAGGGGTCCACAGAAAGCTCTTTCACGGCATTGGTTAATTTCCTTTATTCCAACAAAGAAGAAGAGGTTGAGTTGTTTGAAAAAATAAAATATATTAAAGAGGACATAAAAAAGCTTGATTATAAATACAATTTTAGGTTTTGGCTCCTTTTATATACATGCGTATCGCTGTTCGCTACTGGAATAATAAGCCTTTTCCTCCCAAAAGATTATAAGCTTCTTAGTATATCTCCCAACATAATGTTTATATCCGTTATATTTTTCAATCTTATTAGTGTTTATGTATTAGAGAAGAGATGCACCCAAAATATAGCTGAAGCTATGGAGAAACTATAATGGGAGGGCGGAAGGGGTATTCGCTAAAAGATGTCGTAGGCAGCACAAGGCAGATTCAATCGAACAAGAAAGAACTGCTTGAGGGGATCAAGGGAAATGATCCCAAGAAAGTTGTTAGCGCCAGTACAAGGATTTTAGCAAAAAGCGACAAGCTTCTGGAATCATTGGCTCATAGTTTTCTTTTCATGGGTAGTATTGGGAAAAACGATTATGAAAAGTTGGGGAAGGAAGATAAGAAGGAAAGAAGAAAAGAGCTAGCCAAAAAATGGGCTTCCTATCGGAAAGATGCTGGAAAACGGTTTGATGCAGCAACAAATCGAGATGTAGTAGATTCAGCAACAAAAATCTTGGGGGAGAAGCCATGAGCAGCCCCCGAGAGAGACAGCTTGCAGAAGGCATAAAAAATAAATTAATTGCCATACAGAAATCGGAGCAGATATATAAGGGTTTGTCTAAATGGGAAAAAAGAACTATGAGCCTTGATGAAAAGGAAATTGAAAGCGTTTCTACCAAAATTGCTGAAAAAGTAGAGAAATACGCCAAAATAGTTGAGAAAAAGACTGGACATCAGCCAACGCCAGCACAAATAATGGCAAAGATACAAGGCGAGATAAGAAAAATTTGAACGCGAAGAAAGAACGAGATCAATACTTCTCCTATTATAAGGAATCCAACTTTTTAAGATACAAACAGTTTTATCTAGAAAGAGATATCTTCAGGATTGCCGCCTCTTTATTTGTCGCAGAGAAAGAATTAAAGCAAAAAGGGATCATTAATACGATCCCCATTCATTTATCGCGGCAAACCTATCATAAAATAGATTTAGCAAAGCTTAAAAATATATTAGAAGAATTGTTTTTGCTGATTTTATTGGAAGATGTGCCTGTTGAAATAAAGCCAATAGATGATATCAAAGGCAGGGTAAGAAAAAGGGCCGATTTCCCTCAAAAAGAAGCGATAGTGCTCTTTTCCGCTGGGGTTGATAGTTATTCGGGGATAAAGTTGGCAGAAGGTCAATATAAAGAAATAATCGGGCTATTTGTGGCTCACAATGATCAGGGTAGGATTGTCCATATTGTTGAATCATTAAAGCCACATATTAAAACACAAATCCATACTATCTACGTGCCTGGCATGGGATCGACTGGGTATTCCCAGTTGAGAGGCTTTTTGTATGTGCTTTCCGCGGGTATCTATGCAAATCTATGTAAAGCCAATAAAATCCTTATGACTGAATGTGGGCCTACAATGTACCAGCCATTGTTTTCTCCCTATGATTCGATTACTTATACAACGCACCCATATGTCCTCAAGGCGGCTAAAGATGTTCTTGACCTTCTCCTTGATAAAAAGCTCGATATAATTATTCCTTTCGAAGATCTCACGAAGGCTGAAGTTATATCGAATTCTGGGATCACTGATTACAGTGCTACTCATTCATGCATTTCTCAGCGATTTGGGAATCATGACGGCACCTGTTTTGGCTGTGTCATTAAGAGGTTGGCCTGTATGGTAAGTAATGTTAAAGATGTCCCTTATAGTAAGAATATATTCAATGAGGATGTCAATCAGGATAATCTGTTAAATGTTTTAGCTTATAGTGATGATTTAATTAATAATTATCGTGATATGCCATATTTTCAAATCGATAAAATTGAGGAATTCAACAAGCGAGATTTATTCATAAGGTATGCACTAGATAATTTGGCTGGGCTAATGATTGGGACAAAAAAAGGGAATAGGCTTTATGATAAATATATTGTTGATAAAAATACATTGAATAAAAGAATAGAGCAAGTTAGGGGAAATAGCAAAAAACCAGAATTTGGTAAAATGGTATAAATATCCGGAATTATATCCCCACCCGATTTTTCCGGAAAGGGCAACGGGGAAGGACAGTTGCAATAATGTGTCTCCCGATGTTCCGCCTCCGGCGGAAATCGGGATCCCGACTTTCGACGTAGTCGAAACGTCGGGAACGTTCTGTTGCACACTAAACAATATAGACGATAAATACAGCAAACAACACGATAAGCTAACGCTCTGCTGAAAACCTAATATAGGGTCTGCTGAAAATCTTTTATCATAAACTTAACTCTTTGCTTGTTTTCGTTTTCATTTTTTCTTTAGTTTCTTTAGCTTGTCATGCTGTTTGTGTTTGCGCTCTCTTGGCTGCCG
>Ga0209343_10007181_pt1 | contig 13196 bp, 10 predicted proteins | sample RifCSPlowO2_02_FD_184026 | JGI IMG/M metagenome (GOLD analysis project Ga0209343, IMG submission 184026) | Groundwater microbial communities from Rifle, Colorado - Rifle CSP2_plank lowO2_0.2 (SPAdes) (version 2) | ecosystem: Environmental > Aquatic > Deep subsurface > Groundwater | place... | reverse complement strand
CGCGGTGCCGCGCCGGCTGCCGCAGGAGCTGCCCCGGCGGGCCGCGGCGGGGCGCCGGCTGCGCCCGCAGCCCCGATTCAGGGCCACGGTGGCGTCGGCATCGTTGAGGAGGTTGGTTCAGCGGTTCGACGCGTCCAGGTGGGCGACCGCGTGATCGTGCCTGTCACCGCGCAGTGCGGTCAGTGCTGGCTATGCCTGCACGGACGGGCCGATGCGTGCGCCTCCGGCGCGGGCCGGCCGAACCTCCCGGTCGCCGACACGACCGACGGCCTCCCGGTCACCGGCACGCTCGGTGGCTTCTCCGAGCTGATGATCGCGTGGGAAGAACAGACGGTCCCCATCAACACCAGCGTGTCGGCTGCAGAACTCTCGCTGCTGTCGTGCGTGATGACGGTTGGTCTGGGTCTGGCGATGCGGCGGATGCCGATCGAAGCCGGGACCGATGTCCTGGTGCTGGGCGCCGGACCTCTCGGCTTGAGCGCCGTCCAGGGCGCGCGCATCCAAGGCGCCGCGCAGATCATCGTCGTCGAGCCGGTTCGCTACCGGCGCGATCTGGCGATGAAGCTCGGCGCGACGACCGTGATCGACCCCAACGTGGACCGGGGCGTGAACAACGCGGACCTCATCGCCAAGATCCGGGCGCTCTGCAAGAACGGGATGGAGCGATCGTATGCCGGAGGCCGCGGTCCCAATGTGGCGGCCTACGGTCCGATGTACACGCTCGAGGCGGTGGGTGGCGATCGCTTCCCGCCGAAGGTGGAGGCTGGTCCGGATCCGACCGGCGCTGAGACGCTGCAGCTGGCGTGGACCATTTGCCCCTCCGGTGGCGTCATCAGGACCTGCGGCGTCGGTCACCCGCCGGGCACCACCGTCACCTTCCCCGCCGGGCAGTGGTCGAACGCCATGAAGACGCACATCCCCGGGAATTTTGCCGGCGTCAACACGATGCGCGACATTCCGGAGTTCGTGCGGCTCATCGAGAGCAAGCGGTTCGACGCCGCGTCGCTGGTGGGCCAGACGGTCCCGCTCGATCGCGCGCGCGACGCGCTGCAGCTGGCAGCCGACCGCACCGCGATCAGCGGCGTCGTCACGTTCACGTAATGTTGTTGCGGAACGATCGCCGAATGCTCGTGCGTCTCTCTCAGATGTAGTGTCCGGCTTCAGCCGGACGTACGGATGGCGCGCGGATGACCTCCGCGCGCCATTTCTGTTTCTGCGGCGTCCTACGGTCCGTCTGAAGCCGGACACTACAGCGTTGTGATAAGCGCCCGAGCACCAGCCCCGAGGAAAGACACAGCTAGAATGGGAGCCATGGCGACACTGATTGAAGCCCTCGACATCAAGCGGAAGATGTTCTTCGAGTTCGAAGGCGCGCCGTATCTGTGCCTCGACGTCGAGGTGTCCAGACCGACGGCGCGCGGCGGCCAGACGCTCGTGCGCGTCAAGATGCGGAACCTGCTGACACGCGCCGTCTTTGACAAGACGTTCAAGGCCGGCGAGAAATTCGGCGAGCCGGATCTCGAGATGCTGACGGCTTCATATCTGTACGCCGACAGCGCGGGCTACCACTTCATGGACCAGGAGACGTTCGAGACCCTCACGCTCGGATCGGATGTCGTGGGCGAGGACCGCGACCTGCTGGTGGACAACCTGATCGTTCAGGTTCAGCAGTTCAACGGCAACCCCATCGCTCTGCAGTTTCCGCCCCACGTGGAATTGAAGGTCACCGCCAGCGAGCCGGGCGTCCGTGGCGATACGGCCAGTGGCGGCGTCACCAAGCTGGCCACGCTCGAGACCGGTCTCAAACTCCGGGTGCCCCTCTTCATCAAAGAAGGGGAAAAGGTGAAAGTCCACACCGAGACGCGGGAGTTCGCAGGAAGGGCCTAAACTTGGCCCAGACTGGTTTGGCCCTTCCCAACGCGGCGATATACCGAAAGCAGTCGGCGCCTTCGAGCGTGAGGAACTCGAAGAGGGTCTGGTCTCGTGGACGGGCAGGCCCCACTCGCCATCGTGGTACGCGATGCTGAGCGGCGTTTGCGCCCAACTGCAGCGGGTCGTCGGCTCCATGAGTCACATATTAGGGGCCTGGCCTGCGCCTTCAATCGCAAGCAGACGCGCCTTCGTCCTGACGCCGCCGGGCGCGGAGAAACCGCCGACTCTGCCGCCGGCGGCAAGCACGCGATGGCACGGGACGATGAGCGCGAAGGGATTCCGCCCAAGCGCCTGCCCCACGGCGCGCGCCGCACCGGGCGCGCGAAGCCGCGCTGCGACGTCGCCGTAGGAGAGTGTCGCACCAGGCGGAATCGTGCGCGCGAGCTCGTAGACACGGCGGTGAAACGGCGGCACGCCATCCATATCGAGTACGACGCCTGACAGATCACTCGGCTCGCCGCAAAGGAGCGCGGCCAGTCCATCGATCGCGCGCCGCACGGCGGGCGGCGGTGGGGCCTCGTGCGCATCCCGGAATCGTCTGAGCACGCGGCTGCGCATCGCGCGTTCGTGCGCCTCTGGAAGCTGGACGCCGACGATGCCCCGCCCGCCCCACACGATTCCGCAATGACCAATCGCGGTCTCAAACAGCGCAAAGCTCGGCGACGCCATGAGGCGTGGATTGTAGCATCGGGCTTCGCCGGACCGAGATACACAAGGACCTGACTTCTCGTGCAAGTGGGAAGAAAGGCCTTGGGTGGGGACGGGTGGGAGTCTCGCTTCAGCTTCGCCGTCAGTTCGCCCTTGCTCAGTTTTTCCTCGTAGCGTCCCTCAGAGAAGAGGTTGCGAATATACTCGGGTGGAACGATCCTCACAGATGAAGATGACGACTCCTGCATCGGACATCCGCTCCTGGCTCCGGCGCTACCTGTCAGCTGAGGTGTCGCTGACCACGTTCGCGGAGCGGTTCACGCAATCCGCGTGGAGCCTTTCCGAGCGCGACGGCGATTCAGAAGACGAGCTGGTGTACGAAATAGAGCTGCGGCTTGCCGAATTCTCGAACGGTGACTGGACCGAGTCGGAGCTACGCGATCTCCTTCGCCCGGTGGCCACCACATACGTGGTCGGCGTCGCTCCCTCTGCTGTGACGTTGAAGACGGGCAGTGCATCCACCACGGTCTATCAGTCCGTCAGCTTCGGTGTGCGATCCGCTGGTAGAGCACACGATATGGCACGCGCGTAATCAACTGCTGCTCGACCGACACGTCGAACCAGTACAGCCCATCCTCCTTCGCCTCCAGCTTCATCTGGAAGACGAGATTTACACCCCGGTCGTCTCCTTCGAACAGCACGTCCGTGGTGACGGCCGGCAGCCGCTGGCCTGAGGGCGAGACGGGCTGGATGGCGACGGTCATCTTCCCTCTGGCAAACCCTGCTTTGAAGGAGAGAAACAACGTCTGCTCCAGCGTGACCGAGGGATCTTCCGGGGCGTCCTTTCCGAGCGCGGTGACGGTCGTTCGATCGATGATGCGAATCAGGCTTGCCACGCCATCGCGCTCCTGCAGCACTTTCTCGCAGAAGACGGCTGCCGCCACGTAGGGTCCGCCGACAGCCGGTCCGATCGCATCAGCCATGTTGCCTCGCGTCAGGAGAGAGCGGAGGCGCGTTCTGTGCGCCAGCCGTCCCGTCCATTATCAGATAGTTTCCCGCCGCCCGCTCAGCCTCGACTCCCGGCCTCATGGCCCGGCGCGGTTCCCGTGCCAACCTGGCGGACCGGCCCTTCGCCGTCGTCAGATGGCGGGAGCGAGAGCGTCGTGCAGCACGGACTCGAGGAGAAGGCGGCGCTCGGACTCGGCGATCCCTATCTGCGCTTCGAGGCGGTCGCAGACGGCCATGAGCTTGTCGATCTCGGCGACGATGCGGCGCTGCTCGATGATGGCCTGCTTGGGCAGACATCCGCCGCCAGGTGCTCGTCGACGCAGCCACGACGATGATGGACTACTCCCTGAGCAAGACGCCGCGAGAACTCGGGTATGTCGTGGTCGATCCGGCTCATCACGCCACCGGATATATCGAGAGATATTCGTTCTCGGGTGGCACGTCGGCAACAGTGCCGGCACGCGCTTCTTCTACAAGGGGGGCTGGGTCTGCGGAACGCGCCGTCTACGGCAGCTTCCCTTCGATCTCGAGGTACACCTGCCTGACCGCATCAGGCATGTTGTTGGCGGCGCGGTACCAGTACTGGAACTCGCCCAGGTTGATCCCTCGCGGCGCGTTCTCGAGCGAGACGTTGGCGGTGTGCATGCGCCGGCTCTCGGCCACCAGGTTCTCGAGCGCCCGACGGAAACCGACCAGCTCTTCCTTCAGCACATCCGGACTGTCCACAAAGCCATGGCCTGGCACGACCATCCGCGCGTTCATCGCTTCGGCCTTCTTGATCGTCTCAATCCACTGAATCGGGTACGCGCTTCTCGACCCACCGACCGACGGGTACAACCGATTGAAGAACGCCTCGCTCATGAACAGGATGTTCTCGCGCGGAAGAAAGATGTGGAGGTCGCCACCCGTGTGGGCCCGGCCGAGAAAGAGAATCTGGATCTCGGTGCCGCCCATCGTCAGCACCCGCCTGTCCGACACGGTTTCCTGAGGGATGCGGACCGGAGCCGGCGGCGCGCCACCCCGCCCTCTGCCGGCCGCCGCCTGCGCCTGCCGCTCGATCACCGCCTTCGAGGTCGGGTGCGCGATGAAGGTGACGTTGGCCGGAAAGGCGCTGTTGCCGGCTATGTGATCGCCATGATCGGCGCAGATCACCATGTACTTGATGGGCTGTGGTGTGATCTTCGCGATCTCCTCGATCATCCGCCTGGTCTTGGCCACGCTGCCTTGCCCATCGGCCACCAACACGCCGTCGGCGGTGACCACGATGAGGCTGTTGGTCGTGAACGCAAGATTCGAATCGAGGGTGCCGTTGAGATCTTCGTAGGCGTAGACGTTGTCGGCCAGCTTCTTGATGCGCGGGAAGTCCGATTCGTGAAAGCCACGGATCGTGGCATCCGCGGTCCGGACGACCTGTGCCCGTGCGGGAGAGGAAAACAGGAGAACGGCGATGCCGAGAAAGACCCCGGCGCTCAAACGCGCAAAGAGTGATCGCATGCGAATCCTCCGCGAAAAGAATCCACCCAAAGGGCCTGAGACCTGCTGCTGATATTACTCCGGTCGATGCAGGTGCGGCGAGGGATCGGTGCCGAGCCCGACCATACCCACAGAGCACCGCCAGCGCAGCGATGCGATGTCTCGCGAGCGCCCTCCGCGTCTCTCTCATTCGCATGGAGGGAAGTTTAGCATCCGGCACCGATGTCTCTTGCCAGTTACGAAAATCCACCGCGCGATCACGGATTCAGTGACGGAAGTCCAGCAGTTGCGACGCCGCAGAATCTAACAGACAATTGTCTGGCCAGGATCTCGACGCCGTCGGCAGCGAGACCTGGCTCCCTTTTTGCTCGATGGACGCCGCACACACAGCAAGGTAACCATGAAACCGTCTCTATTGACCGTCGTCGTTCTTGCGTTGAATCTGATCGGATGTTCTCAAGACCCGCCCACCGTGAGAGTCCGCAACGAACGTCCGACTGAGGCAGATGTCCAGTTGAAACCGCCTTCCGGCAGCACGATCAACATTAGCGATGTCGCACCAGGAGCGACCACGGGGTATCTCTCGGTTGGCGCGAGCAATTACGAGGTGGTCGTCAACATCACCAACGTGTCTGAATCTCCGACAACCTTCTTCAACGCGGGCACCGACAGGAGCTACACCATTGTGGTCGTCAACAGCACTCCTGCGACCGTCCGAGTAGATGCGCCTTAAGTACCAGTTCCTTACTTGTTTCGTCCACCACAACTTAAGCGGCCCAGGATGTAAGATGCTCGCGTGACGCGCGGGCTGCTGGCAGCCGGCATCGTGGTCCTGACCGTGGTGGCCGCCGATATCATCGTGTCGCTCGGGCGCGAGAGAGAGGCGCCCTCGCGCGGCATTTCGCTGGCGCTGGCCGAAGACCGGGCGGCGCGCGTGTCGTCGCTTGCCTACGACCTCAGCCTGACGGTACCCCCTGCCCGCGACCAGCCGGTCCGCGGGCACGTGACGGCGTCGTTCGTCCTCGGCGACGCGACGCGGCCGCTCGCCTTCGACTTCGCACAGCCGGCCGAACGCCTGACCGGCGTCACGGCCAACGGCCAGGCGACCGAGGCGCGCGTCCAGAACGGCCACGTCGTGATTCCCCCCAGCCGGCTGGTCGAAGGCGCCAACCTCGTCCACTTCGAGTTCCTCGCGGGCGACGAGCCGCTCAACCGCAACGACGAGTTCATGTACTCACTGTTCGTGCCCGCGCGAGCGTCGCTGGCCATGCCCTGCTTCGATCAGCCCGATCTCAAGGCGCGCTGGCGGCTGTCGCTCGACATCCCACTCGGATGGACCGCGGTGTCGAACGGCCGCGGGACCCGACGATCGACCGAGCCCGGGCAGGCCGTCCTGGTCTTTGAAGAAACCCAGCCGCTCCCGACGTACCTCTTTGGCTTCGCCGCCGGCAAGTTCAGCATCGAAACCTCCGAGCGGCAGGGGCGCACGTTCCGGATGTTCCACCGCGAGACCGACGCCGCCAAGGTCGCGCGTAACAGGGAGACGATCTTCGATTTGCATGCACAGGCGGTCGCCTGGCTCGAGGACTACACCGCCATCCCGTACGCGTTTGGCAAGTTCGACTTCGTGCTGATTCCTTCGTTCCAATTCGGCGGCATGGAGCACGCCGGCGCCATCTACTACAACGCCGCCGGCCTGATGCTGGACGAAGCGGCAACGCAGAACCAGCTGCTCGGTCGCGCCAGCCTGATCTCGCACGAGACGGCGCACATGTGGTTCGGGGATCTGGTGACGATGAAGTGGTTCAACGATGTGTGGATGAAGGAAGTGTTCGCCAACTTCATGGCGGCCAAGATCGTCAACCCCTCGTTTCCGACCGTCAATCACGACCTGCGATTTCTCTATCAGCACTATCCGATCGCGTACGACGTCGATCGGACCGACGGCAGCAATCCCATCCGTCAGGATCTGGCGAACCTGAACGAGGCAGGCAGCCTGTACGGCGCCATCATCTATCAGAAGGCGCCGATCGTCATGCGCCAACTCGAGCTGCTCGTCGGCGTCGGCGCGTTTCGGGACGGATTGCGCGAGTACCTCAAGGCGCACGCGTTTGGCAACGCCACGTGGTCGGACCTCGTGAGCATTCTCGACGCGCGCACGCCGGAGGATATCGCCGCCTGGAGCCGCGCATGGGTTGAAGAGCGGGGGCGGCCGACCGTGCGGACGAAACTCTCCGTCTCCGGCGGCCGGATCGAACGGCTGGCATTCGCCCAGGACGACCCGCTCGGGCGGAATCTGGCGTGGCCTGAGCGGCTGCAGGTGATCGTGGGCGTGCCGGGCGAACCGATCGCCTTCGACATCAGACTGACCGGCGGCGAGACAGAGGTGCCGCAGGCGGCTGGCCTGCCGGCGCCCGCCTGGGTGCTGCCCGTGGGCGGCGGTCTCGGTTACGGTTTCTTCGATCTCGATCCAGAAACAATTGATTACCTCGCGAACTCACTCCACGAGATCGGCGATCCGCTCACGCGCGGCGCGGCCCTGGTCGCCCTCTGGGAATCGATGCTCGAGGGCGCCGTCGCGTCGTCGCGGGTGCTGCAGGAGCTGATGGTGGCGCTCCCGAGAGAGACCGACGAGCAGAACGTCCAGCAGATGCTCGATTATCTGCGGACGGCGTTCTGGCGATTCACCGCGGCCGACGATCGACCCTCCCTCGCGCCTGGGCTGGAGAAGCTCCTTCGCTCCGGACTCGATCGCGCGACGACGACCAGCGCCAAGGCCGCCTGGTTTGCGGCCCTGCGCAGCACGGCGCTGACGCCGGACACGATGGCGTGGCTCACGCAGCTGTGGTCGCACGAAGTGACGATCGCCGGCCTGCCGCTGGCTGAAGCAGACGAAGCCGATCTGGCGTTCGACCTCGCGCTTCGCGAGGTGCCGGGCGCCGCGATGCTGCTCGACGCGCAGGTGCTGCGGTTCAAGAATCCCGACCGCAAGGCGCGGTTCCAGTTCGTCATGCCGGCGCTCTCGGCCGATCCCGCCGTGCGCGATACCTTCTTCGTCAGCTTGAAGGACGTGAAGAACCGGGCCCGCGAGGCGTGGGTGCTCGATGCCGCGCGATACCTGAACCATCCGCTGCGGGCGGCCGCGTCACAGAAGTACATTCCGGCCGCGCTCGACCTGGTGCGCGAGATCCAGCGCACGGGCGACATCTTCTTTCCCAAGCGATGGGCCGACGCGTCGCTCGGCGGCTACCAATCCGTACAGAATGCGGCCGACGTCCGAGCCTTTATCGCCGGCCTGCCCACCGACTACCCGCCGCGCCTGCGGTGGGTGCTGCTTTCCTCGGCCGATCCGCTGTTTCGCGCCGCGAAGCTGCTGAAGTAGTGTCCGGCTTCAGCCGGGCGGACATCCTATCTTGGCCGGCGACAATTTGGTGTGACATCTCAAGACAGCCGAAACCCCAAGGGATTGCCGGAAGTGCTTGAATGCTAAGGGCGCGAGGGGACGAGCCGGGGAATCAGTCAGCGCGTCGCACGCCTGGCCAGCCAGTCGCGGATCACACCGAACACTTCGAAGTTGTTTCTTTCGAGCAGCATCAAGTTGGTGTTGCCGACGATGCCCAGGTCCCGGAGGCGAATGAACTCGGCATCGCACCCGGACTGTTTCAGAAACTGGACTTGTGCGGGGCCGGAGTAGTTGTTCTCGCCTTGCATCCACAGGATGGGAATGCCGGCAAGATTCTTCAGCTTGCGCGCCGGCTCGGCCTGGATTCTGAACGCCCGGTTCGGTCCCGGAGATCCAACCGGCGGGGTCCAGTCTGCGAGCGCGATGTCTTTCGGATCCGACACCGGGGGATCGTACGCAAGGGGGACCGCGGTGACACCCCACACCACTTCACCCTCGAACGGATTGTTGTTGCCCTCGACGGTGACGAGAGCCTTCACGAGACTTGGCCGCCGGTCGGCGGCAATCCAGCCAAGGCACCCGCCAAAGGCGTGCGTCAGGACGATCGCCGGACCGATCTTCTCGATGAGCTCGACGGCGCCTTTGGCCCAGTGCTCGCTGTGTTCGGCCATCCTGCGCGGCAGGCCCGATTCGTTGGCGACGAACTGAAGCCCGAGCTCCTCGCCGCGCAGTCCCGTGTTGCGCGGATTGCCCGGCGCGGTCGCCGAGTTCCGGAGAATGTTGGCGAGGTTGGTGCCGCCGCCGAAACCGGCCAGATAGTCCGCGCCGAATGTATCGGGGTGAAGCGGCACGCGGCCGCACGCCGGACGATCCATCACGTATACGCGGTACCCTTCGCGGACAAAGTAGTGGACCCAACCCGGCCGGCGGCCGATGCCCATCATGTGGGCGGCCTGACCCAGACCTCCGTGAACCAGCACGATCGGATTCGGGTGGCGAACCTCCACCGGAATGAACGACTGGACGCCACTCTGACCGACGGCCACCGTGCCGTACGCGACCTTCTTGCGATCGACACCCACGAAGAAGTAGCCCTGTTCGGCGAGCCGAAGCGCCGTCGAATCGCTGTTGGGGCGTGTCGGGGCCTGGATAATCGCCGGCGCGCCCGGGTTCACCCGCCGATCGATCCACGCAAGGATCGGCTGCAGCGCTTCGCGACTGTTCCTTTCCATCATCGGATACGGACCGTTGCCCCGCACCCCAGCATCGACGAGCCTGAGATGGTCGACCGTGCAGCCGCCTTGGCGCAGGAACGACACCGTTCCTGGATCGCGCTGATTGGCAGCCGAGGCTTCGGCGGTGACGACGGCCACCGGTACGCCAGCGAGATTCTTCAGCCTGCGGGCGGGCTCGGTCTGCAGCACGAACGGGGCGATGCCGACCTCGCTCGGTGTCTGGGGAACGAGCCGCAGATCCGCTGGGGCCGAGGCTGGCGGTTCGAAAGCCATCGCCGTCGCCGTCAGTCCCCATGCGCGCGCCGCGCCGCCAGCCGCCCCGCGGCCACCGCCGCCGGCGACCACCGTGGGACCAACCGGCTCGATCACGACGATGCCTTTCACCAGAGTCGGCCGCTCGTCGGCGGCGATCCAGGCCAGGGCGCTGCTGTCGCCATGAGTCAGGATGATCGCGGGGCCGATCTCGTCGAGCAGTTTCGAGCCGCTGAAACGCCAGGCGCCTTCGGCGCCGGCGGCGCTGGGAACGGCCGGTCCTTGCGCGGCGAGAAAATGATCGAGCGCGGGATCGCCGACTTCGCCCGTCCCCGGCCATTGCGTGTGCCGCTGGGCGAGTGGATTGGCAGCCGTCGTGCGCTTGGCAAGGGCGCTGACGTTCTGCTCGGCGGCCTCGTACGTCGGTGCCTGCGGACTGAAGGCCCCATGAAGATCCGGCACGTATGGCGGCCGGCCCTGTCCTGGTCGATCGACGACGCAGACCTTGTATCCCTGTTCGACGAGCTGAAGCGCCCAGCCGCGGCGTCCATCCGGCGTCGCCATCCAATCGAGGCCCTGGCCCGTGCCGCCGTGGACGAGCACGATCGGGTACGGATGGCGGATCTGCCGCGGAACCCAGAACTCGACGTAGATGTTCTTACCGGTGAGAAGCTCGCCGCGCGGCAACGTCACCGTCTCCATGCCGATGTAGCCATAGGTCCACTCGGCGAGATCGAGGATCGGCTGCGAGCCGGCAGACGCGGCCTGCGCGACGGCCGCCTCGGAGTTGCGGCCAGAGAGCGCGATCCACGCCGGCAGCGTGCCGAGCGCCGCCGCTCCGCGCAAGAAGTCGCGTCGGCCGATTCGGCCCTCGTCGTTCGATGTCATGGCTGAGCTCCCAGGTCTGCGCGTTCGGCGCCGCATTCGTTAGGGACGCGAGGGAACGAGCAGGCGAATCGTTCCATCACGCTTGTTGAGAATGAAGATCTGACCGTCCGGTCCCGGGCCGAAGCGCAGGTCCGCGCGCGAAACCGGCTGCTTGCCGAGCGCGGCAGCTTTTTCCTGAATCAACTGGAGGAGCGTCTTTGGGACGCCCTTGTCGTTGAACAGAACGCGGCGGATGGAATCCTGTCCTCCTTTGGGGAGCGTGTCGGCGTTGAAGTAGAAGATCTCTCCGCTCGGGTTGTCGCCGAACAGCACCAGGCCCGTCAACTGACGGATCTCGGTCCGGCGGTAGACGCAGCACATGGTCACGGCAGACTGCGGCTGGAACAGCGGATCCACTTGGCCGTACTCGACCAGCGGATAGATGATCGCCGGATCGCCGCGGAGGTTCTCGATCGTGATCCCGCGACCGGCGAACGGGTAGCTGCCTTCCCACTTGTTCCACCCGAGGTTGGCGCCGGCCGTCACGAGGCTGACCTTCTCCACGATGTTCTGCCCGATGTCGGCCACAAACATGCTGCCGTTTCTCGAGTCCCAGGCGAAGCGCTGCGGATTGCGCAGGCCCTCGGCGTAGATCTCGCCGAGCGTGCCAGCGCCGGCGTTGACGAACGGGTTATTGGCCGGAATGCCGTACTTGCCGTTGGCGCTATTCCTGCCGATCGGGTCGATGCGCAGGATCTTCCCGAACGCCGAGCTCCGGTTCTGCGCGAGATTGAGCGGGTCGCCCCCGCTGCCGCCGTCGGCAAAGCCCATGTAAATCAGCCCGAAGTCGGAACTCGCGGGTGTCGCGAGCGGATTGAACGTCAGGTGGCCGGCGTTGTGGTTGGCAAACGGCTGCTCCCACCGCATCAGCTCGCGCGGCGCGCCGCCGTCGTATGTCGCGGCGCTGGGTGTTCTGGCGGTCCATTCGAGCAGGACCGTATCGTGCGTGTTGGTGGTGGCCCCGAGCGGCCTGAAGTCGGGCGGAGGGTCGACATTGCTCGTGTCGAGCAGCGTGTAGAACTTTCCAAAGCCCGGCGTGCCGGCCCGGCCGAACTGGGGATGGAAGGCGAAGCTCTGGACACCGCGCTCGTTCCCGGTGGAATTGACGAGCACTCCCCAAGTCGCCGCATTGATATCGAGGTATTGCGTGACGGTCTTGCCGTCGTAGCTGACGCTGTGGAGCGGGCCGCGCATGTCGTTGACGAACATGCGGCGCGTGCCCGGCTCGTCGACGAGCAGCATCATCCGGGCCGCCTGTCCGTCGCTGTCGGGAATCGAGGCGAACTCGACGAAGTCCACCTTGATCGCGCCGTCGGCGGCGGGGATGGGCGTCGGAAACGGATCGCCGGGCGTCTGCGCGAACACCAGTGCGGCCATCAGCGTCGCGGCCAGCATCACGTGAGTCGGACGAAGAGTCGAAAGGTTGGATGAAAGATTGAATGAACGCCGCATCAGGTTCTCCCGAATCGCTAACGTTGACGTTTGTCGACGACGATTTTTCCGCCTTTGACCACGACGGCGACCTTCAGGACATTGTTGACGTCGGCCAGCGGATCGCCGTCGACGATCGTGATGTCGGCGAGCTTGCCCGGCTCGAGCGTCCCAATCTGGTCGAGGCGGCGGACCGCCACCGCGGCGTTGCGCGTCAGGATTCGGACGATGTCCCGTGAGGAGAAGACGAGGCTGAGCGGCTTCAGCTCGTGCGCGAGCGAGTCGACGGGGCGATAGCTGGTGTCGGTGCCGTACCCGTAGGTGAGGCCGGCCTCCCACAGCAGACGCGCATTCACCGGGCCCTGGCCGGCGCTCGACAGCGTGTCGAAGGGAAATGGCAGGAGGTCGCGGAACTGGGGCACGTTGTCGCTGCCGACAAACCGTGGGACGAAGATGGCCAGCGTGGACATCATGGGAATGCCCGACCTGGCAATCTTCTGAACCGCGGCGTCCGATTCCTCCAACCGGCCGATATGCGGCGTGTGCACGAGCACGTCCACGCCGGCTTCGACCGCCGCGAGCGTGTCCTCGACGGTGACCGCGTGCGTGATGGTCACAATCCCCAGCCGCCGGGCTTCCTGCGCCACAACCGTCAGCGTCGCCTTCTCGGGGCCGCCGGGCGTGACGGTGATCCCCGTCTTGATCGCGTCCACGCCGGCCGCCTTGAGCGCCTGCACCGCGGCCCGCGTCTGCTCGTCGGGGATCGCCGGGGCGGCCTGTGTGGGACGAAGAGGCGGCCGCGCCACGTCAAACCGTGCCGGGTCTCCGCGCCCGCCGCCGGCACCCGCGCCGCGCGCCGCGCCACCAGAGGGTGCCGGCGTGGCAGG